>LNAP01004583.1_pt1 | contig 12680 bp, 11 predicted proteins | sample 602601 | NCBI WGS metagenome assembly LNAP01 (sample SAMN02440304, study PRJNA202911) | soil metagenome | biome: Subtropical and temperate rainforests or woodlands; isolation source: soil samples (1 kg each in a 20% v/v slurry with milli Q water) were... ... | reverse complement strand
CGGACAGGCTCGCCCGCAGGCTGCGCGAGGCGCCCAGGCCGCTGCTGCGCGCCAAGGGCTGGGTGCGCACCGACAGGCATGGCCTGGTGCTGGTCCAGCTGGCCGGGCGGCGTGTGCGCTACGACACGCAGGCCAGGCCGCCGGCTGGTGTGGATGCGCCGTCGCTGGTACTCATAGGCCTGCGCGGGGCCATCGATCCTGCCGCCATGGATGTCTGGCTGGCGCCGGCGGCGGCCTGAGCGCCAGTCTGGTGCAAGCGATTTCCCGCTTCTGGTTCTAGACCCTGCCTGGGGGCTCACTTACCTTTGATCTGAATGCTGGCGCACATTGCGCTGGCGTCTATCGGAGGTATGCAATGCAGAAGACCGTCACCGCCGACATGCTGGCCGAATTCGCGGCGGCCTGGAACCGCCACGATATCGATGCCCTGATGTCCTTCATGAGCGAGGACTGCGTGTTCGAAACCGTGGCCGGCCCGGAACGATGGGGCGCGCGCCATGAAGGGCGCGACGCGGTGCGCGCGGCCTTCGCGGCAGCCTGGGCGAATTTTCCCGATGCGCAGTGGCGCAACGGCACGCATTGGGTCGCGGGCGACCGCGGCGTATCCGAGTCCACCTTTACGGGCACCGCCGCTGACGGTTCCCGCGTGGAGGCGGACATGGTGGACGTGTTCACCTTCCAGGAGGGCAAGATCCGCGTGAAGAACGCCTACCGCAAGCAGCGTCCGGCCTTGCCGGCGCGCGGCTGAGAACGCCTCCCGCACCCTGCAACCGGAACGCAGCATGGATACTCAAATGTCCTTCCAACCTGTAGGTCCGGCCCCTGCTGGCCGGACGGCGATCAGCGCGTACAACCCGGCCTACGATCCGCTGGTGTCCCCGCCCGGCCGCGGCCAGGACTACGCGCCCACCTACTGGGTCGCGACCGCCGGCCAGCCGCCCGAGGACGATGGCCCCGTCAACGGCGACATCGATGCCGATGTGGTGATCGTGGGCTCGGGCTTCACCGGTTTGTCGACGGCCCTGACCCTGGCGCGCGATTTTGGCGTAAAGGCCGTGGTGCTGGAAGCCAACCGGGTGGTGTGGGGCTGCACCAGCCGCAACGGCGGCCAGGGGCAGAACGCATCCGGGCGCCTGTACCGCTCGCAATGGATCGAGCGCTGGGGCCTGGCGACCGCCAAGCGCCTGGACGCGGAGATCCGCGAAGGCTTCGAGTACTGGAAGAGCCTGGTGGCCCAGGTGGATTGCGACGCGCAGCCGGGCGGCCATCTTTACACGGCACACCGCCAGAAGAAGATGGCCTTCCTGGAGAACGAAGCCCGCGTGATGCGCGAAGTGTTCGGCTACGACGCCAGGATGCTGAGCAAGGAGGAATTGCGCGAGCGCTACGTGTACGACCGCGAGGCGGTGGGTGCCATGCACGAGCCGGACGGTGTGGGCGTGCACCCCTTGAAGCTCGCCTATGGCTACATGCGGCAGGCGCGGGCGCTGGGCGTGCGCATCCATCCGGGAAGTCCCGTGCTGGGCTGGCGCGCGGAGAACGGCGGCGTGCGGCTGCAGACGCCGGGCGGTTATGTCCGCGCCCGGCGGGTGGCGTTCGCGACCGGCGGCTACACCGCGCAAGGCGTCAATCGCCTGCTGGATAACCGCATCATGCCGGTGCTGTCGAACTCGCTGGTGACGCGCGTGCTGACCCCGGCGGAACGCGACGCCGCGGGCCTGAAAAGCACGGTGTTCATCACCGACACGCGGACCTTGCGCTTCTATTACCGCTTGCTGCCCGACGGCCGCATGCAGATAGGCAGCCGCAGCGCTCTGCGCGGCGCCGACGCGCAGCATCCGCGCCATCTGGCGCTGCTGCGCGAAGGACTGGCGCGCAAGTTTCCCACGCTGGCGGGCGTGGACGTGGACTATTCCTGGTGGGGCTGGGTGGACGTGAGCCACGACATGATGCCGCGCGTGACGCAGCCCGATCCGGCGCAGCCGGTCTATTACGCCTTCGGCTACGGCGGCAACGGCGTGGCGTTCTCGGCCCACGCCGGCAAGCGCCTGGCGCAGCGCATGATGGGCAAGGATGGCGTGGCCTGGGACTTGCCGATCTATGATTCGCCCTTGCCTGGTCATATGTTCGCGCCGTTCCGCAGGCTGGGCCAGGGCTTGCTGTACCGCTGGTACTACCTACGAGACGAAATGCTCTAGCGTGTGCAGGTCCGGGCCCTCAGGGGCCTTTTTATTGCCGGCGGCGGCATGGCGGTAGCGCTCGACCACCTTGGCCAGCCTGGCGATGCCAGGCTCGATGTGTTCCGGCCGGATCGAGGTGAAGCCGACGCGCAGGAAGTTGCGTGGCGCGTCGGCGCCGTTCATGAAGAAAACGTCGCCCGGCTCGACCACCACGCCTTCGGCCAGCGCCGCCTCGGACAGCTCGGCGGCGTTGAGCCAGGGCGGCCCTTGCAGCCAGCAGAACGACGATCCGGTGATGGGGATGGACTTGAAATCAGGCAGGTGCCGCGCCAGCGCGCGGGCCAGCTCGGTGCCGCGCTCCTGGTAGGCCTGGGATTGCCTGCGCAGCAGCGAATGGTGGTGGCCCAGCGAAATGAACAGCGAAAACGCGCGCTGGATGTAGGCCGAGGGGTGGCGCAGCATCAGGCGGCGCAGGGCGCGCAGTTCGGCGGTGAGCTCGCGCGGGGCCACGATGTAGCCGATGCGCAAGCCCGGGGCGAAAGACTTGGCCAGGCTGCCCACGTAGATCACGCGGCCGTCGCGGTCCAGGCTCTTCAACGCGGGAATCGCGCCTTCGCCCCAGCGGCTTTCGCTTTCGAAATCGTCTTCGATGATCAGGCTGTCGGCCTGGCGCGCCAGCGTCAACAGGTTCTGGCGGCGCTCCGGCGACAGCGTGACCGTGGTGGGGCATTGGTGGCCGGGCGTGACGAAGATGTAGTCGCAGCCCAGCAGATGGGTGCCGCTGCACAGCCCTTGTTCGTCCACCGGCAAGGGCAGCAGGTTGCGCGTGTGGCTGGCGAAGATGTTGCGGGCGTCGGGGTAGCCGGGGTCTTCCATGCCGACCACGGTGTCCTCGTTGACCAGCAGGTCGGCCAGCAGATAGAGCGCATGCTGCGCGCCCACGGTGATGACGATTTCCTCGGCGTCCGCCCAGACGCCGCGGCGCGGCAGGACCTGGGTGCGGATCTGTTCGATCAGGGCGGGATCGTCATGGGTGATCAGGTCGGGCGCCCAGCTGCGGATGTCCAGCACCGACAGCGCCTTGATGCAGCACTCGCGCCATTCGGCGGTGGGAAACAGGTCCTGGTCGAATTGCGCGTAGACGAAGGGATAAGGCTGCTTCTGCCAGTCGCGCGGCTTGGTGATGTTGCGCTGCCGGGATGGGCGGAAACGCAGCCTTTCGTCCCAGCGCACGTCGGGCTCGCCGCCGTCGGCGGGCGGGGCATCGGAGGCGGGCCCGGAGTGGCCCCGCATGACCGTGTCGCTGACGAAGTGGCCGCTGCGTTCGCGCGACACCAGATAACCCTCGCTGACCAGTTGCTGATAGGCGAACACGACGGTGTTGCGCGCAATGCGCAGCTGGTCGGCCAGATGCCGGCTGGACGGCACCGGCGTGCCGGGCGGCAAGTGGCCGCTGAGGATGGCGGACACCAGCATCTGGCGTACGCAGCCTTGCAGGCTGAGGTTGGGCGCGCTTTCGCGTTCGAACAGGCGTTCCCACAACACAGGCTTGAGCATCGAGGCCTGGCTGGACATGACGGCTCCTTGTATCGGCCGCGCAGCCGGTAGCCGCTGCGCAGGCGTCGTTCTTGAGGATAGAGGAGCCGGATGGGGGAAGAAATGAGGGATTGCCCGGGCGACGTTCAGACCCGTCCCTTCCAAGGGATGGCGAACTTCTCCAGATAGCGGACCAGCAGGTCGAAGGCGAAGGCAAACACGCCGATCACGATGATGCCCATGATGACCGTGTCGCTGGCCAGGAACTGGGCGGCGTTCAGCACCATGAAACCCAGCCCGCGGTCGGCGGCCACCATTTCGGCGGCCACCAGCGTGGTCCAGCCCACGCCGATGCCGATGCGCATGCCCGTGAAGATTTCCGGCATGGCGGCCTTCAGGATCACGTGCCAGACGATTTGAGCGGGCGTGCCGCCCATGGCGTAGGCGGCGTGGATCTGTTCGATCGAGACCGAGCGCACGCCGGCGCGGGCCGCGATCGCCATGGGCGCGAAGATCGCCAGGTAGATCAGCAGGACCTTGGGGAATTCGCCGATGCCGAACCAGATGATGATGAGCGGCAGATAGGCCAGCGGCGGCAGCGGGCGGTAGAACTCGATGGGCGGATCGAAGATGCCCCGCGCGTAGCGGTTCACGCCCATCAGGATGCCGACGGGGATGGCGGTCACGCAGGCCAGGAAGAAGGCGCCGAACACCCGCGAGAGGCTGGCCAGCGCATGTTCGGTAAGCGTGGAGTTGGCCACGCCGTCGGTCATGGCCGAGACGAACTTGTCGTACACCGCCAAGGGCGAGGGCAGGAACAATGGCCGCACCCAGCCGGCGCTGGTCACCAGGAACCACAGCCCGATGAGCGCCAGGCTGGTGATCAGGCTGATGTGGCCGCTGTAGCCCGCGCCCGGCGCGCCGTAGACCCTGCCAGGCGCGGCGGGCTTGTGTCCCGTGCGGCTGCTAGCCATGGAAGCCTTGGGGGGAGGAGGCTCGCTCGTCGCCATAGATGATGCCAAGGACTTGTTCGCGCATGGCGATGAAGTCGGGGCTGGATTTGATGCTGCGGCCATCGCGGGTCTCCAGGTAGCGCCGGTTGAAGTCCGGCGTGAAGGTGTGCGTGATGCGGCCCGGGCGGGGCGACATGACGATCAGCCGCGAACCCAGAAATAGCGCTTCTTCCACGCTGTGCGTGATGAAGAAGAACATCTTGTTGGTCTGCCGCCAGATATCCAGCAACAGCTCCTGGATGGTTTCCCGGGTCAGCGCGTCCAGCGCCGCCATGGGCTCGTCCATCAGCAGCATGGCGGGGTTGCAGGTCAGCGCGCGCGCAATGCCCACGCGCTGCTGCATGCCGCCGGACAGCTGGTAGATCATGTGGCGGTGGAACTCCTGCAAGCCCACCAGTTCCAGGTTGCGGCGGGCGCGGGCGCGGCGGGTTTCCTTGTCCACGCCTTGCAGCTTGAGGCCGAACTCGGTGTTCTCCAGCACGTTCAGCCAGGGCAGCAGGGCGTGCTTCTGGAACACCACGCCGCGGTCGGCGCCGGGGCCGACGATGGGCTTGCCTTGCTCCTCCAGCGCCACAAGGGACTGGTTCAGATCAAACAGAAACTTCAGCGGGTCGGCTTTGGCCGACATACCATAGGCTTTGCGCACGGCGGCATCGAGGGATTCCTGGGCATCGTCAAGTGGATGATTGCCGGGCAACTCCGCTGACCTATAGAGGTCACGCAGCGACAAATCGTGCTTCTCGCAAAGCTCGCGGCGAACCTGTCTGAGCTTTCGCGCGGCAACGGACACTCCCTTGACCGCCTCCAGCTTCGGCGATTGGGGCCAAGGAAAACTGTCGAATACGGAATTGGATGTATATCTATACCGTTCTGTCAGTGTAGAACATCGCTCTGTAAACCAACTCCAGTGAATTGACGATTGGAGGACCCCAAATGTGTAATCGTCATCGCGTGGAAATACGACCAGGGCCGCGTTAGGATGAATTCCGCTCGAAATGAACTCAAAAATCGGTCTCTTGGTAACTTGCCCGCAGGCGATGTAGCGATCGATCTTATCGATCGACGCCATAAGCTCTGCCCGACGATACGACATACGCCACCACTGTTTCAAAAAATTCTCGTGGTGCCGGTTGACCTTCGCTGCTGGGTTCGCCTTCAGGGTCTCGAAGTTTCTTTTCCTTTCTTCATCCGCCTTATCCTTCCGTTTTGGAAGAACTATTCCCTCGATGCGCTGATAAACCTTTATGTACTTCTGGGCTGACAAAAGGTCTCGTTCGCCAAAGTCGATGACATATCGATCAGGCAAACCATCCTTCGACGCGAATAGTGTATTAGCGATCAAAAACGGAAAGACGACATCACGATATTTGGGCTCGGACACGAGAAGAGCAGACGCTTCCTCTGGCTCAAGAAGAAAAGCAGAGTGACCATGCGTCTGCCCCTGTGCGCAGGCGTCGCTGCTCGAATTTGCCCTTAGAGACTTGGCCTTGGTGACATCAAATCCATATGAAAGTGCGGAAGAAATGACATCACGATCCTCGTGATGCCAGCCTGCGGTGGGGTCGTTTCCTTCCTGAATGTAGAGTCGTTTCTTCCCTACTTGTTCACCCTTAATCCAGTTAACGATCGAAACATGCACGTTGGCCTCCCCGGACCACGGCATACTTGAAACTGCTTCCGTGATCGTCCCCCCTTCGGAGACGATATAATCGAGGCCGCCTTCTCTCGAATAATTCTGACGGATCGTGTTCGTACCGACGAGCCCGGCGCGCTGCCCGTCCTTCAAGTAGTCATGCGCGAGACGAAGCCAGTATACGCAATAGTCGGCATGTCCCGGAACGTCGGGATGACGAGCGCGGAGATTATGAAGGTAAGGAACGCCAAGTTCCTCCTGCATCTTGTTTTTGCTTTGGAACGGCGGATTGCCGATGACCGTTTCAACCTCTGGCCAATCGGTGAAAAGCGCATCGGCCTCCCTGATGTTGCTGTCCAGGTTGTCGAGCGGTAGGCCGTCGTAAAATCCAAGCTCCATTTCGTCGCGCCCGAGCGTGGCCATTGCCTCATCGAGCGCGAGCTTCTTGGCAAACATTAGTGTCACCTTCGTCAACTCGACGCCGAAGGAGTCAACGTCAAACCCGAAGAATTTTCGGGGACTGATAATGCTGGCGGTAAGCACCTGTTTGGCGACGCTCTTTGCCGAGAAATTGTCTTCCATCCGGGCCAGGATGCGAAGGTCAAGGCGTGCAAGCTCGCGGTACGCGACATAGAGGAAGTTTCCGCTCCCGCACGCGGGATCAAGAACGCGGAAATTCATTAGCTCTTTTCGGATTTCTACCAAGTCTTGTAGGCGAGTGGCCGCATCAATCTTCTCTGTCCACGGCTTGATAATCGTCGGCGTGACAATGCGCTGAATATCAGCTTCCGACGTGAAATGGGCGCCGAAAGCATGGCGCCCTTCCTTGTCCATGCTGTGCTGGAACAGTGTACCGAAGATGGCAGGGTTGATCTTGGCCCAATTCTCTGTCGCGGCACCGCTTTCGCCACCAATGATCTTTAGCTCTTCGCGGTTGAGTTCGACCGGCTCAATATTGGAGAACAGCCCGCCATTGAAATAGCGAACGTCCTTGAATCGCCCGGCGGTCGCCCGCTTGGGGGAGTTCATCTGTGAAAACAAGCCGTTGAAAAGATCGTAGGATGATTGCCCTTTGTTGAGGCAGTCATCGATAAGCGAGACAACCGTGCTCCGTGGCAGGAGGTCAATGTCCTCCGCGAACATCGCCACCATCATCTGGAGGATGAAACGCTGTGCTCGCGGGCGTGGGATTGGGTTTTTCGTTCTCCTCGTGAGCGCCCTAAAGAGCGACGCCATATCGTCAGCGGTCTTACGGGACACGTCTTCGCGGTCATTGTTGAAAACGGGTTTGCGTTCGCCCGGGAATAGGAAATTAAGCGCAGTGTGGCGAGCAGGAAGGTCTTTTAAGGCTACCACATCGACAGGGTCGTTGAGTTGGCGGTCGAAGTCGTAGATCCAGAATTCGTCGAAGTTGCAGAGCACGACATAGCGCGGCCTGTTCGGCACGGCATTGAGCCAATAATCAAAAGCCTGCTGGTAGTGAAGGTGGAGTTTTTCGCCTCCTTTCTTCATCTCAATCAGAAGACGCGGTTTCCAAACCAGATCGGCAAATGACGTACCCTTCCCGGAAGCCTTTTTGATGCGCTCTTCGAGCGTCGCGCCTGCTTCCTTGTATCCCGCGTGACCGAAGGCCTTGAAGAGCCGGTCGCAAAAGACCTGCGCCTCACCCTTCTCATCACCCTTAAGCAAGGCAGCGTAGGCTACAAAATCATTAAGGCTATCTAGGATTGTTGACATTATTCCCTCGGATATTTTGTTATTTGTCTGCCGCCTGGGGACAGCGTACTAGAGGCGAAAGGACCACGCCGCTTTCGGCCCCTTGCCCTGCCCGCTCTGCTTGGCCTCCAGCACGAAGCAGCCGCGCTTGTAGAGGTCGATACGCCCTTTCGCGGTGGAACCGTCCGGCCCGCGGAAGGCCACGGCCCGCTCGAACACATAGGCGTTCAGCTCGCTGGCGTGTCCGGCCGGCTCGGGTGGAGGAACGCCGATGACGGCGCGCAGCTCCGCAAGGAACAGCGCATAGTTCGCTCGCTCCTGACCACCTTCGCGGGCGCTCCAGCGGGAAATGAAATGCTCGATCAATGCCATGGGGTGTCCGGCCGGAAAGGTTTTCCAAGGTAAGCCGTTCCATGGCAGGCCCGCAACGCGGATGTGGCCGATGAGCCGCCGAAGCGGTGGCGTTGCCACGCTAGCCGTGCGCCCACAGGCCGCGCCGTGCCAGAATGGCGCTGATCGCATCCAGCGCCGCATCGTCGCTTTTGCCCTCCGCAAACGCCATCGCCCCGATCACCTCGCCTTGCCGGTGCGGGTCGATCTTGCCGTAGCTGCTGAAGGTGGTGGCGATGTTCTCGTGGCCGAGGTTCTGGCTCCAGGCGCGCAGTTGCTCCGGCGTGCGGCACATGGTCTGCGCGAGGTGGCCGAGCGTGTGGCGGAAGGAGTGCGGCGGGAAATAGGGCAGGCCGGCGCGGGTGAAGGCCTGTCGGAATATCTCGCGCACGGGCGAAGCATCGCTCCAATGCGCCCGCTCTATGCCCTGCACCTCGAAGGACCAGCTCGCCCCCTGTCCGATGCGGGTTCGAGGAAACAGCGGATCGGTCGGCCCGAACAGGTGCTCCTCGCGCAACTCCCGCACCCACTCCGCCACGATCGCCGCAAGATCATCGCCGACGGGGAAGAAATAGGTGGCAATCGCCTTGGCGAATTTGGTCTCGACCGTGTTCGGGTCCTGCCGCACCAGCGGTGGCGACTTCGCGAGGTCAAGGTCGCGCAGCGAGAGCGATACCACGGCACGATCGCGCATGCCGGTGAGAATGGCGAAGGCGAGCAAAGCGCGGTTGCGACGGTCGAGGATAGTTTCCGTCGGCAGGGCGGCGATGGCGGCGCGAATCTGCTCCAGGCTCGGATAGTCGCGCAGCTTGGGCGCCTTCGCTTTCGCCGCGTCCTTTCGCGACGGGTTCAGATATTCGATATCGGGCAAATGCAGCCGCGACTTGAATCCGGGGCGCCAGGCGAGCCAGGTGACGAACTCCTTCAGCGCCGAGAGCGTCGCCGTCTGCGTCGCCGCGCTCAAAGCCTCGCCGCTGCGAAGGCCATCGGTTTCAGCGAGGCGTTGCTTGAAGGCGATGGCCTGCTCGCGCCGGAAGGTCTTGAAGTCCTTCCCGCCGGTCGAGGCTTCGAAGCGGGCGAGCGCCTTGCGGACCATGTCGAGGCTCGCCTCGCTCTTGCCCTTCGCCTCTTTCAGAAAGTGCAGATAGTCGCGCTTGATCCGCTCATTGCCGGCGTTGATTTTTGCCATCGTATTATTCCTCTTGCTTGTCACCATTTGGACTGGGGCGGGGGCACTCACTCAGTCGTTCCGGTGGCAGCGTGCGGAGGTCGTAGAGGGCCGCGAGTTTCGGCAGGTCCGCGCGGCGGATCGTGCGGTGCATCGGCGTGGCGCAGAATGCGCACAGCGCCATCAGCGCGAACACCTTTTCGGTGCGTGGCCGGAGGTCCGCCATGTCCGCCGCCGCCCTTCGCGGCACCCGGCAGCGGAAGCAGAAGAACTCACCCGTGGCGCAGGACTGCCGCCGCACCGCCTTGCGCCGGGCGAGATACGCCTTCAGCTCGGCGCCGAGCACCAGCACGGGGCGATTGCCGTCGATCGGCTTCAGCCCGTTCTTCAGCCATCGCCGAACCGTGTTGCGGTGGGTGCCGAGGAGCTTCGCCATTTCGGCGACGTCATAGGTCGCCGCCTGCTTCACCCGGTTCGCGGAAAGCCGCCGGATAGGCTGGTTCGCTCGCGCCCGCATGACGCGCTCACGCGGTGCGGCGGGTGGCGATGCGCTCGGCGATCCAGGCGTCAACCTCGCCTTCAATCCAGGCGACGCAGCGATCGGATATCGCGATGGGCTCGGGAAACCTCCCCTCCCGCATATAAGCGTAGATGGTGCTGCGGCTAAGGCAGGTGCGCGCCTTCACCTGATCGAGGCGAATGAGGGTAGCGCGCGTGTCGTTCTGATGGGTGTTCATGGTGTCCGCCTGTGTCCTGTGGAACATAAACGGAACATGCCAGCAGCGGCGGGCAGGAAATAGCCAGCCGCCTTGCAGAAAACCCTGCGATTTCAAGGCATAGGAATGGGGGGTGGTTTTGAGGCGTTTCCTAGAAGGGTACCTCGTCGTCGTCCCCCCATTTGCCGAAACCCAAGGCCGGGCTCTCGACAACCTTACTGGGGGTTTGGCCGAAGGAAGAGGCGGGTTGTTCCGAAAGGGTAGGGGTGGCTGGCGCGCCGCCCTTCGGATTCCAATTTGCTACCTTGGCTATTTCCTCGATGCCAGTCTTGTTCGGCGTGCCGTCTTTGTTCAAGAGGCCATACTCGCTGGCGTTAGCGGTGAGCCATTCCTCCAACGCCTGCTTCGCCGATTTGCCGCGCAGGCGCTTGGGATCAGCCGTCACGGCTTCCCAGGCGGCATTTCCTGCGGCGAGTTTTGGCGCATGGAACCTGCTGAACTTCTGCGAAGGCGCCCTCTTGGAAGGGGCGTAGTCGCCAAATACAGTTCCTGCGATTCCGCGAAGCCAAAGCCAGTTCTTGAGCGACGAAATGTCGATCAGGGTCAATGCCCAATCCTGATCTCCGAATGAGTCATAGAAGTCGAGTGCCGGTCGAAGCGTACCTGTCCGGATGGCATTCTTGACTTTGACAAGGTGAACAGTCGTCCTGTCCTGCGTCTCCTCGGGAAGGCCATGGTAGCCAAGTCGTTCCAGAGGCGCAGGGTCGATCCGCTCCAAGAGAAGCGCAATCTGAAAGACGTTTAGTGCGTCAGCCTTAACCCAGTGGTCGAGTGCGCTCATGCTGCTTGCCGATCAATTGGATGCACAAGCGTACTATACAAGCAATCAACGTGCAGTAGCGTCCAGCGCCGTCCTTGTCCACATTCTCGATTTCATGTCTTTGATTTCATTGATGTTTTAATTTCACTTAGATAGTCGCTCCACCAGTTCATCATCCTGACGCGCTCTTCCCAGTGCTCGCCGCGTGTATACGCTCGCCGGACTTCGTTGCGTTCGGCGTGTGCGAGTTGGCGCTCAATGGCGTCCGGGTTCCACAAGCCTGATTCGTTAAGGAGGGTCGACGCGGTGGCGCGGAAGCCGTGGGCGGTGGCGACGTCGGCGCTGAAGCCGAGCCGTCGCAAGGCGCCGTTGATTGTGTTCTCGCTGATCGGCTTCTTGGCGGCGCCGATACAGGGGAACACAAAGGGCTGATTGCCGGTCAGGCGGTGCAGGTCGCGAAGTATCTCCGTCGCCTGCGGCGGAAGCGGAACGCGATGCGGCTGTCGCATCTTCATGCGTTCGGCCGGGATCGACCATATTCCCTTGTCGAGGTCGAATTCCGGCCATGTCGCCATCCGCAATTCGCCCGGCCGGGGAAATAGCAACGGCATAAGGCGAAGCGCCGCCGTACTCGCCGGTTGGCCTTGATAGCCGTCGATCGCGCGCAGAAGGGCGCCAAGCGCTTTGGGGGTAGTGACCGCTGCGCGGTGCGTCACCTTCGGCGTCGTCAGGGCGTCGCGCAGGGCGAAGGTCGGATCATTCTCGGCACGTGCGGTGGCAATGGCATACCGGAACACGGCGCCTAGCGCGGCTCGCATCCGCCGCGCCGTTTCATGCCGGCCGGTTTCCTCGACGGTCCGGAGAACTTCCAGCAATTCCTTTGCCGTGATGGTGGCGACGTCGCGCTCGCCGAGTACGGGATAAGCGAAGCCCAGCAGCCACCGCCGCTTGTTCAGCGTGATATCGGCGAGGCCTTCGCGCGTCAGTTTCGCCAGATGTTCCTCGGCGATCGTGCGGAAGGTGTTGGCCACCGCTGCTTTGGCCTTCTGCCGGGTTTCCTTTTTGAACGCGGAGGGATCGATACCGTCGGCGAGTTGCCGGCGTGCCTCGGTGCGGCGCTCCCGCGCCTTGGCCAGCGCCACATCCGGATAGGCGCCGATGGCTAGGACCTTCTCGCGCCCGCTAATCCGATATTTCAGACGCCAGAGGCGTGAACCCGTCGGGTTCACCAGAAGATAAAGCCCGCCGCCATCCGCCAGCTTGTAGGGCTTGCCGGTCGGCTTGGCGCTGCGGATCGCCATTTCGGTGAGTGCCAAGGGTGTACGGCCTCAGTTGAGGTTTTTCTGCGATACCCCCAGAAATACCCCCAAATGTGCCAGCTTCCAACGGAAAAAGCTGGAGCTTCCCGGAACGACTTAGCTCGGAAATTCCAGCATTTTCAACGTTTATCGGAAGTGGCTGGCCTTTGGTAAAAGGCCAATTGGTGCCCAGGAGAGGACTCGAACCTC
>LNAP01020421.1_pt1 | contig 12681 bp, 11 predicted proteins | sample 602601 | NCBI WGS metagenome assembly LNAP01 (sample SAMN02440304, study PRJNA202911) | soil metagenome | biome: Subtropical and temperate rainforests or woodlands; isolation source: soil samples (1 kg each in a 20% v/v slurry with milli Q water) were... ... | reverse complement strand
GCCACACCATCTGCGCGTTCGGTGAAGCGGCGGCATGGCCCATCCAGGGCTTCCTGCGCCAGTTCTGGGACGAATTCGAGTACTACATCGTCAACGGTCGTTCGATTGTGGACGGTCCGCTGGAGGCTGCGGCATGAGTGCCCAACCGGTCGATCCCAAGGTCCCGCCGGATCACGTCACCATCGAGATCGACGGTCGCGTCCTGTACGCGCCCAAGGGCTCGATGATCATCCAGGCCGCCGACAAGGCCGGTATCCCGATCCCGCGTTTCTGCTACCACGACAAGCTGTCCATTGCGGCCAACTGCCGCATGTGCCTGGTCGATACGGAAATCGGTGGCCGCGGTGCGCCCAAGCCGTCGCCGGCCTGCGCCACGCCGGTGGGCGATGGCCTGAAGGTCTTCACGCGCAACGAGAAGGCGCTCAAGTACCAGCGCAGCGTCATGGAGTTCCTGCTGATCAACCATCCGCTGGACTGCCCGATCTGCGACCAGGGCGGCGAGTGCGAACTGCAGGACGTCTCGTTGGGCTATGGCCGTTCGGTCAGCCGCTTCAATGAGCGCAAGCGCACCGTGCCCGACGAGGACATCGGTCCGTTGGTCGCCACCGAGATGACCCGCTGCATCCAGTGCACGCGCTGCGTGCGCTTCACCGCCGAGATCGCGGGGACCTACGAGCTCGGCGGCATGTACCGCGGCGAGAACCTGCAGATCGGCACCTACGACGGCCAGCCGCTGACCACCGAGCTGTCCGGCAACGTGGTGGACGTGTGCCCGGTCGGCGCGCTGACCAACAAGGTGTTCCAGTTCCGCGCCCGTCCGTGGGAGCTGCAGGCGTACCCGTCACTGGGCTACCACGACCCGATGGGCTCGAACCTGTTCGTGCACGTGCGCCGCGGCGAAGTGCTGCGCACGGTGCCGCGCGACAACGAGGCGGTCAACGAGTGCTGGCTGTCCGATCGCGACCGTTATTCGCACCAGGGCCTCTATGCCCAGGACCGCGCGGTCAAGCCGCTGCAGAAGGTCGACGGCGAATGGAAGGAAGTGAGCTGGGCCGAAGGCCTGGCCGCCGCCGCGCAGATCCTCAAGGCGCACCAGGGCGATGACCTGGGCGTGCTGGTCCATCCGGCCACCTCGAACGAGGAGGGCGGGCTGCTGGCCAGGCTCGCCGCAGGGCTGGACAGCGGCAATCTCGACCACCGCATCCTGTCGTGCGACCTGTCCGATGGCGCAGTGGCGCAGCCGTTCGCGCTGCCGCTGGCCGACATCGAGAAGGCCGGCGCGATCGTGGTGTTCGGCAGCAACCTGCGCCATGAGCTGCCGCTGCTGCACCAGCGCATCCGCAAGGCCAACCGCAACGGCGCCCAGGTGCACGTGGTCAATCCGGTGGATTTCGAGTTCACCTTCGCCACCACCGGCAAGTACATCGTGCCGCCCTCGCAGCTGGCTGACGCACTGGGCAATGCCGAACTGCGCGACGCGGTGAAGGGCGCCAGCTCGGCCGTGGTCATCGTGGGTGCGATCGCCGAAAACCACCCGCAGGCTTCGGCACTGCGCAAGGCCGCGGCCGACTTTGCCGCGGCCACCGGCGCTGCGCTGTGCCGGATCCCGCAGGGCGCCAACGCCGTGGGCCTGACCCGCGCCGGGGTGCTGCCGACCGGCAGTGACGCGGCCGAGATGGTGTCCAGGCCGCGTGCTGCGTATGTGATCTACGGGATCGAGCCGGGCCTGGATTTCGCCCATGGCTTTGCCACCCAGAAGGCGCTGGCCGCAGCCAAGGTCGTGGCCTTCAGCCACTTCGCCTGCGCCTCCACCCGCCGCCTGGCCGATGTGATCCTGCCGATCGGTGCGCTGCCGGAAATCGAGGCGACCCTGACCAACCTGGACGGCCGCGAGCAGCGCGCCCAGGCCGGCGGCAAGCCGCCGGGCGAGGCACGCGAAGGCTGGAAGGTGCTGCGCGCCCTGGGCGGCGCGCTGGAATTGCCAGGCTTCGAGTTCACCGACCTGGCCGGCGCCCGCGCCAGCCTGGCTGGTGCCGCCACCGTGACGCCCAGGGCATCGGCGGCGCCGTCGCTGGCGGGCGAGGGGCTGGAAGTGGTGACCACCGCGGCGATCTACCGCACCGACGGCTTCGTCCGTCGCGCCAGCGCGCTGCAGTCGCATCCGCTCAACGCCGCGCCGGCCGTGAGCCTGCACCCGGACGACGCCAAGGCCGCCGGGCTGGCCGACGGCCAGGTGGCCAAGGTGCAGGCCAGTGACGGAACGGCCACCCTGCCGGTGGTGATCAATGACCGTGTCGCACCGGGTTCGGTGTGGATCGAGTCGGGCCATGGCGCGACCGCGCCCATCGGTGCCGGCCGTGTGAAGGTGGTGGCTGCATGAACGAGCTGTTGATCAATGGGGTCAGCCCGCTGCGCGACTGGCTGCTGGGCCTGGGCGCCATCGGCGTGATCGTGTGGATCGTGCTGAAGATCCTGGTGATCGCCATGCCGGTGATCATTTCGGTGGCCTTCTACGTGGTCTGGGAGCGCAAGCTGATCGGCTGGATGCACGTGCGCCACGGGCCGATGTACGTCGGCATGGGCATCTTTCAGGCCTTTGCCGACGTCTTCAAGCTGCTGTTCAAGGAAATCATCCAGCCAGCCAGCGCGCAGAAGTCGATCTTCGTCATCGCCCCGCTGATCACCCTGGCGCCATCCTTCGCAGCCTGGGCGGTGGTGCCCTTCGATAGCCAGCTGGTGTTGTCCAATGCCAACGCCGGGCTGCTGTATCTGCTGGCGATGACCTCGCTGGGCGTGTACGGCATCATCCTGGCCGGCTGGGCCTCCAACTCCAAGTACGCCTTCCTGGGCGCGCTGCGCTCGGCCGCGCAGGTGGTCAGCTACGAGATCGCCATGGGCTTTGCGCTGGTGGGCGTGATGATCGCGGCCGGCAGCCTCAACCTGTCGGCCATCGTCGAGGCCCAGCGCGGCAATGCCGGCTTCCTGGAGTGGTACTGGCTGCCGCTGTTGCCGCTGTTCATCGTGTACTGGGTGTCCGGGGTGGCCGAGACCAACCGCGCGCCGTTCGACGTGGTGGAAGGCGAATCGGAAATCGTCGCCGGGCACATGGTGGAGTACTCCGGCTCGGCGTTCGCGCTGTTCTTCCTGGCCGAATACGCCAACATGATCCTGGTCAGCTTCCTGATCTCGATCTTCTTCCTGGGCGGCTGGCTGAGCCCGATCCAGGGCTGGGTCGAGGCGGACGTCTCCCCGTGGGTCGACTGGATCTGGCAGGGTGGCTGGCCGTGGCTGTTTGCCAAGGTGTTCTTCTTCGCCAGTGCCTACATCTGGTTCCGCGCCAGCTTCCCGCGCTACCGCTATGACCAGATCATGCGGCTGGGCTGGAAGGTGTTCATTCCCCTGACCATCGTGTGGATCGCAGTGACCGCACTGATGGTCTTCTACGGCGTCATCCACCGAGGCGCCTGACCCCTATGAACAAGATCGCCCATTACTTCAAGAGCCTGTTGTTGCTTGAGCTGCTGCAGGGTCTGTGGCTGACCCTCAAGTACACCTTCAAGCCCAAGTACACGATGATGTACCCGATGGAAAAGTTCCCGCAGTCGCCGCGCTTCCGCGGTCTGCACGCGCTGCGCCGCTATCCCAACGGGGAAGAGCGTTGCATTGCCTGCAAGCTGTGCGAAGCGGTCTGCCCGGCGCTGGCGATCACCATCGATTCGACCAGGCGCGAGGATGGCACCCGCCGCACCACGCGCTACGACATCGACCTGTTCAAGTGCATCTATTGCGGCTTCTGCGAGGAAAGCTGCCCGGTGGACTCCATCGTGGAAACCCACATCCTGGAGTACCACTTCGAAAACCGTGGCGAGAACATCGTCAACAAGCAGCAGCTGCTGGACTCGAGTCGGAAATCGCCGAGCGCCGTGCCGCCGACGCCGCCTTCCGCTGAGGACGAGATGGACTGGGTACTGATCAGCTTCTACATCTTCGCCGCCGTGGCCGCCCTGTCGGGCGCGGCAGTGATCAGCGTGCGCAACCCGGTGCACGCGGTCCTGTTTCTCATCCTGACCTTCTTCAGCGTGGCCTGCACCTGGCTGCTGGTGGGCGCCGAGTTCCTGGGCGTGGCCCTGATCCTGGTGTACGTCGGCGCGGTGATGGTGCTGTTTTTGTTCGTGATCATGATGCTGGACATCGACGTGGCCAACCTGCGCGAGGGGTGGGTCAGGTTCCTGCCGGTGGGCATCCTGGTGGCGGTGGTCATGCTGGTCCAGATGCTGGTGCTGATCGGGATCAAGGCCAAGACCGGCGCGCCGCTGCCGGACAACGCGGCCTCGGTGGCGGCCGAGACCTCCAACATCACCTGGCTGGCGCGCACGCTGTTCACCGAATTCCTGCTGCCGTTCGAGTTCGCCGCGGTCATCCTGACCGTGGCGGTGATCGCCGCGGTGATGCTGACCCTGCGCAAGCGCGAAAACGTCAAGACCCAGGACGTGTCGGAGCAGACCAGGGTCAAGGCCAGCAACCGCTTGCGCATGGTGCACATGGAGTCGGTGCGCCCGGTGGTGGCTGTTCCGGAAACGCCGGCCGACGATTCGCAGGAGACCAAGCCATGATCACCCTGGGACACCTGCTGGCCCTGGGCGCGGTGCTGTTCTGCATCTCGCTGGCGGGCATCTTCCTCAACCGCAAGAACATGATCATCCTGCTGATGTCGATCGAGCTGATGCTGCTGTCGGTCAACATCAACTTCGTGGCCTTCTCGCGCCAGTTGGGCGATCCGGCCGGGCAGCTGTTCGTGTTCTTCATCCTCACCGTGGCCGCGGCCGAGGCCGCGATCGGCCTCGCGCTGTTCCGCAGCCGGCGCACGATCAACGTCGCCGAAGTCGACTCCCTCAAGGGCTGATGTACTGATGATGGGCGAAATCCTCCTTTCCAAGTCCATGCTGGTCGCCGTGGTGCTGGCGCCGTTGCTGGGCAGCATCGTGGCCGGCCTGTTTGGCCGCCAGGTCGGCCGTGTCGGTGCGCACACCATCACCATCCTGGGCGTGGCGATCAGCTGCGCACTGTCGTGCTGGGTGCTTTACCAGCTGGCCTTCAACGGTGCGGCGCCGTTCAACGAAAACCTCTACACGCTGTTCGACATCGGCAACTTCCATGGCCACGTCGGCTTCATGGTCGATCGCCTGACCGCGATGATGATGGTGGTGGTGACCTTCGTGTCGCTGCTGGTCCACATCTACACCATCGGCTACATGGCCGACGACGACGGCTACCAGCGCTTCTTCAGCTACATCTCGCTGTTCACCTTCAGCATGCTGATGCTGGTGATGAGCAACAACTTCCTGCAGCTGTTCTTCGGCTGGGAGGCGGTGGGCCTGGTGTCCTACCTGCTGATCGGTTTCTGGTTCAAGCGCCCGACCGCGGTGTTTGCCAACCTGAAGGCGTTTCTGGTCAACCGGGTGGGCGACTTCGGCTTCCTGCTCGGCATCGCCGCGGTGCTGCTGTGGTTCCGCACGCTGGACTACAGCGCGGTGTTCGCCAGCGCGCCGATGCTCAAGAACATGTCGTTGACCCTGATCGAGGGCCATCCGTGGCAGGTCTCGACGGTGATCTGCATCTGCCTGTTCATCGGTGCGATGGGCAAGTCGGCCCAGGTGCCGCTGCACGTGTGGCTGCCCGACTCGATGGAAGGCCCGACCCCGATCTCGGCCCTGATCCACGCCGCGACGATGGTCACCGCCGGCATCTTCATGGTGGCGCGCATGTCGCCGCTGTTCGAACTGTCGCAGGCGGCGCTGGACTTCGTGCTGTTCATCGGCGCGACCACGGCCTTCTTCACCGGCCTGATCGGCATCGTCCAGAACGACATCAAGCGCGTGATCGCCTACTCCACGCTGTCCCAGCTGGGCTACATGACCGTGGCGCTGGGCGTGTCGGCGTACAGCGCAGGCGTGTTCCACCTGATGACCCATGCCTTCTTCAAGGCGCTGCTGTTCCTGGGCGCCGGCTCGGTGATCATCGGCATGCACCACGAGCAGGACATGCGCAGGATGGGCGGGCTGCGCAGGTACATGCCCATCACCTACGTCACGATGATCATCGGCACCCTGGCCCTGGTCGGCACGCCGTTCTTCTCCGGGTTCTACTCGAAGGACACCATCATCGAGGCCGCCGGCCACCACGCGCAACAGGCGCACGGCTGGGTTGCCTCCTACGGCTACTGGGCGGTGCTGGGCGGGGTGCTGATCACCAGTTTCTACAGCTTCCGCTTGCTGTTCCTGACCTTCCACGGCGCTGAACGCTTCCGCGATCCCCATGTCGGGCAGGAATCGCAGCACGGCGCAGCCGCGCACACCGATGCGGAGGCACAGGTGCACGCCGATGATCGCGGCGTGCAGGCCCATGGCGATCACGCCCATGACGAGCACGGGCATGGCGCGCATGAGCCGCACGAGTCGCCGTGGGTGGTGACCGTGCCGCTGATCCTGCTGGCGATCCCCTCGGTGCTGATCGGCTTCTTCACCATCGGCCCGATGCTGTTCGGCACCAACTGGGCGGGGCATCACGCCGAGGCGGCGGTGCCTGGACAGGAGGTGGGCTTCTTCACCGGCATCATTGATTTCTACGAGCCTGCACGCGATACGGTCGGGGCGCTGGCCGAGGAATTCCACGGTCCGGTGGCGTTTGCGCTGCACGGCATCTGGGCCTGGCCGTTCGCGCTGACCGTGCTCGGTTTCGTGCTGGCCGCGCTGCTGTACCTGGTGCTGTCGCCGGAATGGCCGGCCAGGCTGCGCCAGCGCTTCTCGGTGCTGGTGAAGATCCTGGAGGCCAAGTACGGCTTCGACATCCTGTGGATCGACGGTTTCGCCGCTGGCGGTGTCCAACTGGGCAAGCTTTCGCGCTGGATCGATACGCGCATCATCGATGGGTTCTTCGTCAACGGCAGCGCCCGGGTGGTCGAGCTGGCCTCGCAGCTGCTGCGCCGCACCCAATCCGGTTTCCTCTACCACTACGCCTTCGCCATGATCCTCGGCCTGATTGCACTGCTGGCCGCAGTCATGACGTACTGGCGCTGATCTGTACGGATACGAACACGTGTCGAACCTGCTGAGCATTCTGATCTGGCTGCCGATCCTCGGCGGTGCCCTGGCACTGGCGATGGGGGCCGGACGCGCGCAAGCCGCACGCTGGCTGGCCCTCATCGTCGCGCTGCTGACCTTCCTGGCGAGCATTCCGTTGCTGACCCACCTGCAGTGGGGCAGCGGCGAGATCCAGTTCGTCGAGAAGCACGCCTGGGTGTCGGCCTTCGACATCTGGTATGCGCTGGGGGCCGATGGCATCTCGGTGGCGCTGATCGTGTTGACCACGCTGACCACGCTGCTGGCGTTGATCGGCGCCTGGACGGCGATCGACAAGCGGGTCAACCAGTACGTGGCCGCCTTCCTGATGCTGGAAGGCATGATGATCGGCGTGTTCAGTGCCACCGACGCGATCCTGTTCTACGTGTTCTTTGAAGCGATGCTGATCCCGATGTTCCTGATCATCGGCATCTGGGGCGGCCCGCGCCGCATCTATGCGTCGATCAAGTTCTTCCTGTACACCTTCCTCGGCTCGGTACTGATGCTGGTCGGGTTGATCTACCTGTACATGAAGGGCGGCGAGCTGGGCCATGCAAGCTTCCAGTTCGCCGATCTGTACATCCTGCCGCTGACGGCCAGGGAACAGACCTGGTTGTTCTTCGCCTTCCTGATCGCCTTCGCGGTCAAGGTGCCGATGTTCCCGGTTCACACCTGGCTGCCGGACGCGCATGTGGAGGCGCCGACTGCAGGCTCGGTGATCCTGGCCGCGATCATGCTCAAGATCGGTGGCTATGGCTTCCTGCGCTTCTCGCTGCCGATCACGCCCGATGCGGCCCACGAGTGGGGCCAGCTGGTGATCGTGCTATCGCTGATCGGCATCGTCTACGTCGGCCTGGTGGCGCTGGTGCAGGAGGACATGAAGAAGCTGATCGCCTATTCGTCGGTCTCGCACATGGGCTTTGTCACCCTGGGCACCTTCATTGCCGCCGGCCTGATGCGCGATTACGACAACGGCGATGCCGCGCGCCTGGGCCTGCAGGGCGCGGTGGTGCAGATGATCTCGCATGGCTTGGTCTCCGGCGCGATGTTCTCGCTGGTCGGCGTGGTCTACGACCGCATGCACACGCGCATGATCAAGGACTACGGCGGGGTGGCCAATGTCATGCCCTGGTTTGCGGTGTTCTTCGTGTTCTTCGGCATGGCCAACTCGGGCCTGCCGGGCACCAGCGGCTTCGTTGGCGAGTTCATGGTGATCCTGGCCAGCTTCCAGAAGCATCCCTACATCGCCGTGGTCGCGGCGCTGACCCTGATCATCGGCGCCGGCTACACGTTGTGGCTGGTCAAGCGCGTGCTGTACGGGGAAGTGGCCAACAGCCACGTCGCCGAACTGAAGGACATCAACTGGCGCGAAGCCCTGGTGCTGGGCGTGTTGCTGGCCATCGGTGTGTATCCCAAGCCGCTGACCGACCTGCTCGAGCCGTCGATCGCGCAACTGGCGATGCAGCTCGCCACCAGCAAGCTGTAAGGACTCCAACGTCATGGCCGCCCCGATGCTTTCCTCCGCCCCCGTCACCGACCTGCTGCCGATCATCCCGGAGCTGGTCGTGGTTGCCGGTGCCTTCGCGCTGCTGATCCTGGACGTGTTCCTGGACGCGCGCCGCCGCGTCATCACCCACGGCCTGACCCTGGTGGTGCTGGCGATCGCCTTGGTCCTGCTGGTGACCCACGTCGGCTGGGATGCCGCAGGCGCCAGGACGGTGTTCAACGGCATGTTCGTGCGCGATCAGCTGGCCGATGTGATCAAGGCCGCGATCGTGCTGGTCTCGGGCCTGTCGCTGGTCTATGGCTGGCCGTACCTGCGCGAGCGCAACCTGTATCCGGGCGAATTCCCTGTGCTGGTGCTGTTCGCCAGCGCCGGCATGATGATGCTGGCCTCGGCCGGCAGCCTGGTGATGGTCTACCTGGGCCTGGAACTGCTGTCGCTGTGTTCGTATGCGCTGGTCGGCATGAACCGCGACAACGGCCTGGCGACCGAGGCGGCGATGAAGTACATCGTGCTCGGGTCGATCGCTTCGGGCCTGCTGCTCTACGGCATGTCGCTGGTCTACGGTGCGACCGGTTCGCTGGAGCTGTCGCAGATCAACGCCGCCATCGCCGGCATTGCCGATCGCCCGATGCTGCTGACCGGGATGGTGTTCATGGTCTGCGGCATCGCCTTCAAGCTGGGCGCCGCGCCGTTCCACATGTGGCTGCCGGACGTCTACCAGGGCGCGCCGACGCCGATCACGCTGTTCATCAGCGCCGGTCCCAAGCTGGCCGCCTTCGCCATGGCCTATCGCGTGCTGGAGCAGGGCGTGGGCCCGACTTCGCCGCAGTGGCAGCTGTTGCTGGCCGGCCTGGCCGCACTGTCGCTGATCATCGGTAATGTCGTGGCCATCGCCCAGCGCAACCTCAAGCGCATGCTGGCCTATTCGACCGTGTCGCACATGGGCTTCCTGCTGCTCGGCCTGGCCGGCGGTGGACCCGAGGGCTATGCAGCGGCGCTGTTCTACGGCATCACCTACGCGCTGATGTCGGCCGCCTCGTTCGGCGCGATCCTGGTGCTGTCGCGCCGCGGTTTCGAAGCGGAGATGATCGACGATTTCAAGGGGCTGAGCTCGCGCAGCCCGTGGATGGCCGGCATGGTGCTGTGCGTGATGGCCTCGCTGGCCGGGGTGCCGCCGTTCCTGGGCTTCTGGGCCAAGCTGGTGGTATTGCGCGCGGCCTTGAACGGCGACCTGATGTGGCTGGCGCTGCTGGCGGTGGTGTGCGCGGTGATCGGCGCGTTCTACTACCTGCGCGTGGTCAAGGTGATGTACTTCGACGAGCCGGTTGGTGCATTGCCGGCGCCGCGCGCGGGCAAGGTCGTGCCGTTCCTGTTTGGCGTCAACGCGCTGGGCCTGCTGGTGCTGGGTCTTGCCTGGAACCCATTGATGACCTGGTGCAAGGCCGCCTTCGGCCTGTGATCCATTCAGTCGCCAAGGTGTCACAGGGCTTGCCTATTTTCCTGTAATTCTCCATAATTCCGCTCCTGATGCGGGGTGGAGCAGTCTGGCAGCTCGTCGGGCTCATAACCCGAAGGTCGCAGGTTCAAATCCTGCCCCCGCTACCAATGAATCTACGTTCGAGATGACGTAGTCGCTTCAGAAGTTTCTGTTGCGGGGTGGAGCAGTCTGGCAGCTCGTCGGGCTCATAACCCGAAGGTCGCAGGTTCAAATCCTGCCCCCGCTACCACGGAAAATCTGCATCGGCGACGATGCAGCGGTGGTACACGAAACGGCGTTCCCGGCAACGGGCTCGCCGTTTTCGTTTGTGCTGGATCGTGGGGTTTCGGGCCAGGGCTTGCGATCGTCCAGACGGGGGTTTCCCTGCAGCGACTTTGCGCAGCTGCTTCACTGGATCTGTCGATCCTTGTCAAGGCGACGCGCCCATGTGCATGCCCACATGGCTTCAGAACGCGTCGAGGGAGCGAATCCTGCGGCGGTGGATAGATCGAGGAACGCATGAACAAGCGCGCGGGTTGGAGTCTGGGAATCGGCATGGCATTGGGCGCCGCGCTGGGCGTGGGCTTTGGCGCGGCCATGCATGACATCGGTGCCGGCCTGGCGGTCGGGCTCGGCCTGGGTGCCGTGCTCGGTGCGTTCAAGCTCAGCCAGAAAAAACGCCGCTGACCCATGAGGGCCGCCGCGCATGCGGTCACATCGGCCGGCGTGATGCGTCCTGTCCCACAAGGGCCCCGCACGGCGGCGTGTGGTGCGGCCCGGACAGGAGCAACGACATGAAACGCCATCGCGGCATCGTGGTATTGGTACTGGGCATCGCCCTGGGCGCGGCCCTGGGCGCGGCGACTGGGGAGATGGGCCTGTGGCTGGGCATGGGCGCCGGCATCGGCGCGGGCTGGATGGCGCTGCTGGGCGGGATCGATCGCGGCCGTCGCTGCCTGCGCGGGCGCGCGCGCGACTGACGCGTATCATGCGCGCTCGTTGTCAATGCCCACGGAGTGCGCCGCATGTTCGACACCTCGGTCCAGCTGGATTGCGCCGGGCGCCTGCTGCGCCTGGACCGTCCGCGGGTGATGGGCATCGTCAACGTCACCCCCGATTCGTTCTCCGACGGCGGCGCGCACGACACCCTGGAGGCGGCCGTCGCCCATGGCCTGCAGCTGGCTGCCGAAGGCGCCGACCTGCTGGACGTCGGCGGCGAGTCCACCCGCCCGGGCGCGCAGCCGGTTCCGCTGGAAGAAGAGCTGCGCCGGGTGGTGCCGGTGATCGAGCGGCTCGCGCGCCAGACCACGCTGCCGATCAGCATCGATACCTTCAAGCCGGCGGTGATGCGCGCGGCAGTGGCCGCCGGCGCCGGCATGATCAATGACATCCGCGCACTACGCGAGGACGGCGCCCTCGAAGCGGCCGCCGAACTCGGCGTGCCGGTGGTGCTGATGCACATGCTGGGCCAGCCGCAGTCGATGCAGGACGCGCCTGTGTATGACGACGTGGTGGGCCAGGTGCATCGGTTCCTGGCCGAGCGGATCCTTGCCGCGGAAATGAGCGGCATCGACAGGAAGAAGCTCGTGGTCGATCCCGGCTTCGGCTTCGGCAAGACCACCGCGCACAACCTGGCGCTGCTGGCCCAGCTGCAGCGCTTTGGCGAACTGGAGGTGCCGGTGCTGGCCGGGCTCTCGCGCAAGCGCAGCATCGGCGAAATCACCGGGCGCCAGGTGCCGGACGAGCGTCTGGCCGGCTCGGTCGCCGCGCACCTGATCGCCGCCCAGCGCGGCGCGATGATCCTGCGCGTGCATGACGTGGCCGCCACGGTCGACGCGCTGAAGGTCTGGGCGGCGGTGGCTGCCGTGCCGATGCCGCGTGCCGATGCGCCGGCGGCGCAGATCCGCTGGCCCGACGAAGATTGACCGGGTCAGCGCAGGGCAGGGAGCTGGGCGATGATCTGGGCGACCGTGCCTTCGACCGGGCCCTTGGGCACCACCCGCACGGCGCGTTCGTCGGCCGCTGGCGGTTCCAGCGTGGCGAGCTGGTCATCGAGCAGGCTGGCCGGCATGAAATGGCCGGACCGGTGCCCGATGCGCTGCTCCAGGGTGGCGCGGTCCACATCCAGCCACACGAACACCATGTCCGGATCGGCCTGGCGCAGCACATCCCGGTAGCGGCGCTTGAGGGCCGAGCAGGACACCACCACGCGGCGCTGCAATGCGCGCTGCTCGGCAATCCACGCGGCCACCTTCTGCAGCCACGGCAAGCGGTCGGCATCGTCCAGGGCGATGCCGGCGCGCATCTTCTCCACGTTGGCGGCCGGGTGCAGGTCGTCGGCGTCGAGCACATGACAGTCCAGCTCGGCGCCGAGCAGGTTGGATATCGTGGTCTTGCCGGAGGCCGAAACGCCCATTACCACCAATGTCCCGGGATTGCTCATGGCTGCGCCTTCGCGTGAAAGGGATCGGATCGGATCAGGGGGAGGCGGTGCAGCCGTCGCCGTACGGCACTGGGCCGCGTCGCGGTCTGCGGGCCGCGCCGGTCACCTTGCGCGCTTGCCGGTGCGCGACCTGGCC
>LNAP01004582.1_pt1 | contig 12681 bp, 13 predicted proteins | sample 602601 | NCBI WGS metagenome assembly LNAP01 (sample SAMN02440304, study PRJNA202911) | soil metagenome | biome: Subtropical and temperate rainforests or woodlands; isolation source: soil samples (1 kg each in a 20% v/v slurry with milli Q water) were... ... | reverse complement strand
CAATACCAAGCGCTCGCCAAGATCGAAATCCCCCACCCGTGGCCCGGCGTCATACAACAGCACGTGGTTGCGGGTGCGCAACACAATCGACAAGCCCTGGCCGACATCCAGTTGCTCCACCGCCACCTGGCCCAACGGGATCGACTCACGGGGCGGGAACACCGCCAGCAGCAACAGGGGCCAACCCAGCAGGCGAAAGGGAATGCCCTTGGGCATCAATAACAGCACCGCGCCCAGCAGACTGAGCAACCAGTAGCCCACAGGCACCTCGGCCGGCATCCAGGCTGGCACGTGCCCGGCCAGCCAGGCCAGGGCCTTGAACAGCCAATCCAGCGCGCCCCCCGCCAGCCACAACAGGCCACTGCCCAGCCATGGCACCGCTAGCAACAGCGTGCCCGCCAGCGCCAGCGGCAACACCAGCAGGCTGATCCACGGCACCGCAAACAGATTGGCCAGCGGCGCACTCAAGCTGATCGGCAAACCGAGGATCAGTAGCAGCGGAAACAGCCCAATCGCGATCAGCCATTGGGCACGGGTCCAGGCCTGCCACGCCCGCCAGGGCCCCAGGCGGCCGCTAAAGGCCAGCAGCAACACGGCCACGGCGGCAAATGACAGCCAGAAACCCGGTTGCAGGCTGGCCAGGGGTTCGAGGAGCAGCACCGCATTCAGGGCCAGCAGCAGTGGCCACCAGATCCCCAGGTGGCGAAACCGCAGGCGCCACAGCAACACCAGCCCCACCATCACACAGGCCCGCTGCACTGGCACGGCAAAGCCGGCGAGCAAGCCATAGGCCAGCGCTGCGGCAAATGCCAGGCCGCAGGCCCAAGGCAGCCAGGGCAAACGCCTGGGCCAGCAGCCGTAGCGGGCCAGCCCGGCCACCCAGGCATAGATCAACCCCGACAACAGGCCGATATGCTGGCCGGAAATGACCAATAGATGCACGGTGCCGGTGTCCTGCAAAATGCGCCAATCCTCGGCGGCCAAGCCGGAGCCATCGCCCAGCACCAGTGCGGCCAGCCCGGCTTCACGCCCCCGGGCGTCTACCGCCAATAGCTGCTGGCGGACCCCATCGCGCCAGGCATGTCGGGCCGGCGCCAGGCGCTGGCCATCCTTGACCGACCCCGTCGCCCCCACGCGCTGGGCCAACAGCCAGGCCTCTTGATCGAAGCCCTGGAAATTCAACAGGCCGGAGGGTCGCTTGAGGGTCACGGCCAAACGCCAGCGCTCACCACTGCGCACAGGAGGGCCGCCCTGCCAGCTCACACGGATGCGCTGGGGCAGCCGGTCCTGGCGTGACCGGCTGTCGCTCAGTTCGAAGCGCACCACCCCACTACTCTGCTGCGGTAGCCCGCTGACACGCCCTTCCAGCCAGCGGGTCTGGCCGTCCAGCGCGGGCATGAGCCGGTCGTCAAGCGCCCGTTGCGCGCTGAAACAGGCCCACACCAGGCCCAACAGGAAAAACGCCAGCGGATAAGTACGAAACGGCAGTAGCATCAACGCCACCACCGGCAACACCAGCAACCAACCGACCGGCGGCAAGACGGGCAGCAGGCGCAACGCCAGCAGCCCCAACGCCAGCGCAAACATCCCTGTACGCATGGATCATTCCTTGAGAGTGACCCATTGAGTGTTAGCCGAGTGGTTCAGGGCGAACTATGATTTTTTGTCACAAAGTCTGAATTTCCCGTTCGTAGAATACGGGCATACTTGACCCTCGAACTGATCTGGACCCCTTATGCCACGGCACTTATTCAAACGGTACATGCCCGATCCGACCAGCATTCGGGAACACAAGTCCTTACGCTTTCTCGGCACGCTGCTCCATGACCCCAACCTCTGGCACCTCAATCGGCATTCAGTTGCCCGGGCCATGGCTGTCGGCCTGTTTGCCGCCTTCATCCCCATACCCTTGCAGATGTTGCTGGCGGCCTTCCTCGCCATTTCCGTGCGCGGCAATATGCCCATCGCCGTGAGCCTGGTGTGGCTGACCAACCCCATTACCATGCCCGTGGTGTTCTTCTGCACCTATATGACCGGCACCTGGCTGATGAACATCCCCGCCCGCACCCTGCCCGATGAACTGACCTGGGAATGGATCAGCGGGCAACTGTCGACCATGTGGCAGCCGTTCCTCCTGGGCTCGGTGGTGCTGGGCCTGGTCTTGGGCGCGCTGGCGTACTGCATGACCATGGTGTATTGGCGGTGGTGGGTGGGGCATCAGTGGAAAAAACGGCAGCAACGTAATCGGTAGTCGGCGAACGCCCCTGTTGTGAGCTGGTTTGTCTGCCTGACAACCCGCGGTGTCCCGGTGAGCACCGCAGCAATGGATATGGGTTCAATAAGCCCGCCATCCCCCCTCAAGCATCTTTTGCAAGATTCCAAGCCCCTCATATGGCTACACTGCGCAGGTAGCGCAGGCCGGATGCCTGCGTAGAATCTCGACATCAGTGTGGTAGCAGGAGAGTGGCGTGCTAAGAAGAATGGGGATAAAAGGCCGCGTACTGTTGCTGACCTTGTTGCCTACCAGCCTGATGGCATTGCTCCTGGGCGGATATTTCACCTGGATGCAGCTCTCGGAGCTGCAAACCCAACTGCTCAATCGCGGCGAGATGATCGCCGAACAGCTGGCGCCGCTGGTGGCACCGGCACTGGGTAACAAGAACACCGACCTGCTGGAACGCATCGCCACCCAGTCCCTGGAGCAAGTCGACGTGCGGGCCGTGTCTTTCCTAGCGCCCGACCGCTCGGCCCTGGCCCATGCCGGCCCGACCATGCTCAACCAGCCGCCCATCGGCAACAGCTCACACCTGCTGCAACGCACCGGCAATGACGCCACCCGCTACCTGCTGCCGGTGTTCGGCCGCCATCGCAATCTCGCCGGCGAGCTGATTCCCGACGAAGCCGATCGCCTGCTGGGCTGGGTCGAGCTGGAACTGTCCCACAACGGCATGCTGCTGCGCGGCTATCGCAGCCTGTTCGCCAGCCTGCTGTTGATTGCCATCGGCCTGATCTGCACGGCGGCCCTGGCCCTGCGCATCAGCCGCACGATCAACTCGCCTATCGGCCAGATCAAACAAGCGGGGGCGCAGCTCAAGGACGGCAACCTGGAAACCCGTTTGCCGCCCCTGGGCAGCCAGGAGCTGGATCAGTTGGCATCCGGCATCAACCGCATGGCCGAAACCCTGCAAAACGCCCAGGAAGAACTGCAACACAGCATCGACCAGGCCACCGAAGACGTGCGCCAGAACCTGGAAACCATCGAGATCCAGAACATCGAGCTGGACCTGGCCCGTAAGGAGGCCCTGGAGGCCAGCCGCATCAAGTCGGAGTTCCTGGCCAATATGAGCCATGAAATCCGCACACCGCTCAATGGCATCCTCGGTTTCACCCACCTGTTGCAGAAAAGCGAGCTGTCGCCCCGTCAGTTGGATTACCTGGGCACCATTGAAAAATCCGCCGACAACCTGCTGGGCATCATCAACGAGATTCTCGACTTCTCGAAAATCGAAGCCGGCAAGCTGGTGCTCGACAGTATCCCGTTCAACCTGCGCGACCTGTTGCAAGACACCCTGACCATCCTCGCCCCGGCCGCCCATGCCAAACAGCTGGAGCTGGTGAGCCTGGTCTACCGCGATACTCCGCTGTCCCTGGTGGGCGACCCGCTGCGTCTCAAGCAGATCCTCACCAACCTGGTCAGCAACGCCATCAAATTCACCCGCGAAGGCACCATCGTCGCCCGGGCCATGCTCGAAGACGAGCAGGAAGACAGCGTGCAACTGCGCATCAGCGTGCAGGACACCGGCATCGGCCTGTCGAACCAGGATGTGCGCGCCCTGTTCCAGGCCTTTAGCCAGGCGGATAACTCCTTGTCCCGTCAGCCCGGTGGCACCGGGTTGGGGCTGGTGATTTCCAAGCGCCTGATCGAGCAGATGGGCGGCGAAATCGGCGTCGACAGCACGCCAGGCGAGGGTTCGGAGTTCTGGATCAGCCTCAACCTGCCAAAAACCCGCGACGATATCGAAGACTTGCCCGCCCCGCCGCTGTTGGGCCGGCGTGTGGCGGTGCTGGAGAACCACGAACTGGCGCGCCAGGCCCTGCAACACCAGTTGGAAGACTGCGGCCTGGAGGTCACGCCGTTCAACAGCCTGGAGAACCTGACCAACGGCATCACCAGCGCACACCAGACCGAGCAGGCCATCGACCTCGCGGTACTGGGCATCACCGCCAACGATATTCCGCCGGAGCGCCTCAACCAACACCTGTGGGACCTTGAGCACCTGGGCTGCAAAGTGCTGGTGCTGTGCCCGACCACCGAGCAGATGCTGTTCAACCTGTCGGTGCCCAACCCCAATAGCCAGTTGCAGGCCAAGCCGGCCTGCACCCGTAAATTGCGCCGGGCGCTGTCCGACCTGATCAGCCCGCGCCCCTTGCGCAGTGAACCGGGCGAGCCGTTGTCCAGCCGTGCGCCACGGGTGCTGTGTGTCGACGACAACCCGGCCAACCTGCTGCTGGTACAGACCCTGCTCGAAGACATGGGTGCCAAGGTCCAGGCCGTGGAAAGTGGCTACAGCGCCATCGAAGCGGTGAAGAAAGAAGCCTTCGACCTGGTGCTGATGGACGTGCAGATGCCCGGCATGGACGGGCGCCAGAGCACCGAGGCGATTCGTCAGTGGGAAAGCGAGCGCCACGGCACGCCACTGCCTATCGTCGCCCTGACGGCCCACGCCATGGCCAATGAAAAACGCGCCCTGCTGCAAAGCGGCATGGATGACTACCTGACCAAGCCCATCAGCGAGCGGCAACTGGCCCAGGTGGTGCTGAAATGGACCGGCCTGGCCTTGCGCAATCAAGGCCCGGAACGCGCAGTCGAAGGCCACGGCCCCGCCGCGCAACTGCCGGTACTCGACCATGAGGAGGGCTTGCGCCTGGCGGCCGGCAAGGCGGACTTGGCCGCCGATATGCTGGCCATGTTGCTGGCGTCCCTGGAAGCTGACCGTGAGGCCGTCTGCGTCGCCCGCGAAGCCAACGACAACAATGCCCTGATCGAACGGGTCCACCGCCTGCACGGCGCCACCCGCTACTGCGGCGTGCCGCAATTGCGCGCAGCCTGCCAACGCGCCGAAACCTTGCTCAAGCAGGATGACGCCAAGGCCATGGCTGCCCTGGATGAACTGGACATGGCCATCGCCCGCCTTGCCAGCGAGGCCCGGGTCAACGCCTGATGCAGAGCAACACGCCCAACGCCAATGACGGGCAACATCTCCTGTGGGCGCCGGTAAGCCGGCGCCCACAGGTTTTGTGTCACCACACGCTATTTTGCAGGGAGCCCCTTGATGCGCATCATCCTCTTCAGCAGCCAGACCTATGACCGCGACAGCTTTCTCGCCGAACCCTTGCCCGCGGGCATGGAGTTGCAGTTCCAACCGGCACGCCTGAACCTCGACACCGTGGCCCTGGCTGATAAGCACGAAGTGGTCTGTGCCTTTATCAACGACGACCTCAGCGCCCCGGTGCTCGAACACCTCGCGGCCGGCGGCACACAACTGATTGCCCTGCGCTCGGCCGGCTACAACCATGTGGACCTGGCCGCCGCCAAGCGCCTGGGCCTGACCATCGTGCGGGTGCCCGCGTACTCGCCCCATGCAGTGGCCGAACATGCCGTGGCCCTGGTGCTGGCCCTCAACCGCCGCCTGCACCGCGCCTACAACCGTACCCGCGACGGCGACTTCAGCCTGCACGGCCTGACCGGCTTCGACCTGGTGGGCAAGACCGTGGGTGTGGTGGGGACCGGGCAGATCGGCGCGACCTTTGCCAAGATCATGGCCGGCTTTGGCTGCAGCTTGCTGGCATACGATCCCTACCCCAATCCGCAGGTCGAAGCCCTTGGCGCGCGCTATGTCAGCCTGCCCCAGTTGTTGGCCGAGGCACAGATCATCAGCCTGCACTGCCCGCTGACCGCCGACAGCAAGCACCTGATCAATGCGCAATCCCTGGCCCATATGCAGCCGGGAGCGATGCTGATCAACACCGGGCGCGGCGGCCTGGTGGACACCCCGGCATTGATCGAAGCGCTCAAGGATGGACAGCTGGGCTACCTGGGCCTGGATGTGTACGAGGAAGAAGCCCAGCTGTTTTTTGAAGATCGCTCCGACCTGCCCTTGCAGGACGACGTGCTAGCACGCCTGCTGACCTTCCCCAACGTGATCATTACCGCGCACCAGGCATTCCTCACACGCGAGGCCCTGGCGGCGATTGCCGGGACCACCCTGGCCAATATCCAGGCCTGGGCCAACGGCCAGGCGCAAAACCTGGTACAGGGATGATCAACGGTCATCTACCGCGCGCATGGTGAACAGGCGAGCGTGATAGGATGCCGCGCCTATTTGGAGGATCCATGGCCGAACACGATTTCCGCTTCAGTTTGCTGAGCCCACAACACACCCTGATCGAATGCCGCGCCCTGGTGCCCGGTCGTTATCAAGTCACCGGCAATGGTGGCTCGATCAAGCATGGCGACGTGCTGATCGTCACTTTGCGCGGCAGCAAAACCCTGTCGATGCGCCTGACCGTCGAAGGCGATGCGCGCTACTCCATCCGCCCAGCCGGGCAATGGGTTGCCATGGCGCAAGGGCCGAAGTTCGGCGAGCTGGAGATTCACACCTGGAAGGTCAATTGCGACAGCTGCGACGCCGTGCTGGAGTTTGAGTTCGCGGTGGAAACCAAGTTGACCAAGGAACCGTTGCAACCGGCCGCCACTGCACGCATTGCCGAGTTGGGCTGGGCCACCGTCGGCGACAAGCACCGTTGCCCGAAATGCCAGCAGGCCGCGCCATGAAGAGCCTGCTGATGATCGCAGTGCTGGGCGCAGGCCTTGCCGGCTGCGCCAGCGACGAGGTCAAGCTCAAGCAGGATCACAGCTACATCGTGGAGTGGATCGGCGAACGGCCCCTGATGGATTACGCCCACCTGACCGTGACCCTCGGTGCCGATGGCCGGGCCTATGGCAATGGCGGCTGCAACCACTGGTTCGCGCCGTACAGCCTGGAGGGTGACAAACTCAGCTTCGGCAAGATCGGCAGCACCCGCAAGCTGTGTGCCGAAGCCCTGATGGAGCAGGAGCAGCGCTTCTTCAAGGCCCTGGAAACCGTGCAGCGCTGGGACATCTCGCCCATCGAGCAGACCCGTTTCTGGCCTGCCGAGGGCAAGCCACTGCGTTTGTGGCTGGAAGAAGGCTGATCCGTTGGCGATTGCGGTGTGCCGGGCATACCGCAATCGCCAGCGAGCAACCGTTTAGCCGCGCAGTTCCTTGAGCTTGGCCAATACCCCCGCCGCCGTCTGCTCGCCCAACATCTGCGCCCGCACCTTGCCCTTGTCATCAATGATGTAGGTCACCGGCAACGCTTCGCTGCGCGGGATATCAAAAATCGCCTCGGGGTTCTGTGCCAGTACCGTGAACTTGATGCCCAGCTTCTCGCTGGCGCTCTTGAGCTCTTCGCCCTGCACATTATCGAAGTTGACGCCGAACACGCTGACCGGCTGACCCTTGAGCTGCTCGGCCAGGGCGTTGAGCTCGGGGATTTCGATGCGGCACGGGCCACACCATTCGGCCCAGTAATTGATCACCAACCATTGTTTGTCGACGCGCTCGGACGCGACTTTCTGGCCGTATTGGTCAACGCCATAATCATTGCCGCAGCCGCTGAGCAGGAGTGTGGTGATAACTGCCAGTGCGCCTATCAGTCGCCGTGTCATGGGGTAATCCTTAGCAAAAATGAACGTGGGCTGCGGCCGATCGCCTCTTACGGTTTAAGGACACGCCGCAGCGCAGGTAGAATACCCGCCACCTTACGCAAGATGCGACCCGCACATGACCGATCTGACGCTTTATCACAACCCGCGCTGCTCGAAATCCCGCGGTGCGCTCGAACTGCTGCAAGCCCGTGGCCTCACGCCGAACGTGGTGCGCTACCTGGAAACCCCGCTGGACGCCACGCAGCTTGAAGCCCTGCTCGGCAAGCTGGGGATCAGCGCCCGGCAATTGCTGCGCACCGGCGAAGACGAATACAAGACCCTCAACCTGGCCGACGCCAGCCTCAGCGAGGCGCAATTGATTGCCGCCATCGCCGCCCATCCCAAGCTGATGGAACGGCCGATCCTGGCCACTGCCGACAAGGCCGTGATTGGCCGGCCGCCGGAAAACATCCTGGAGCTTCTGCCGTGAGCGCGCCCTACATCCTGGTGCTGTATTACAGCCGCAACGGCTCGGTCAGTGAAATGGCCCGGCAGATTGCCCGAGGCATCGAGCAAGGCGGCCTGGAAGCGCGCCTGCGCACCGTGCCGGCGATCTCCAGCGAGTGCGAAGCCGTCGCCCCGAGCATCCCGGCCGAAGGCGCGCTGTATGCCAGCCTCGACGACCTGAAGAACTGTTCGGGCCTGGCCCTGGGCAGCCCGACGCGCTTTGGCAACATGGCCGCGCCCTTGAAGTACTTTCTCGACGGCACCAGCAACCTGTGGCTGACCGGCGCCCTCGTCGGCAAGCCGGCCGGGGTCTTCACCTCGACCGCCAGCCTGCACGGCGGCCAGGAAACCACCTTGATGTCGATGCTGCTGCCGTTGCTGCACCACGGCATGCTGATCACCGGCCTGCCCTACAGCGAACAGGCCCTGCTCGACACCCAGGGCGGCGGTACGCCCTACGGCGCCAGCCACCATTCCGGCGCCGATGGCAAACGTGCCCTGGACCCCCATGAAATCGCCCTGTGCCGTGCCCTGGGCCTGCGCCTGGCGAAGACTGCGGCGAAACTGGAGAGTGGCCGTGGCCAAGAAGCCTAAAGTCCTGCCGGCCCAGGCCTGGCTGGAGCCCCGGGTCAAAGTGGCACGGGCCTTGAGCCTGCTGGCGTTTTTCGGCCTGGTGGGGTTGCTCTGCGTGTATTACCTGCTGATCGCCGACCTGCATGGCGCACGGCCCTGGGTCATTCTGCTGATCGAACTGGTGCCGCTGCTGATCCTCGCGCCGGGTATGCTGATGGGCAGTGCGCGCGGGCATTCGTGGATGTGTTTTGTGGTGAACCTGTATTTCATCAAGGGCGCCCTGGCGGCCTATGACCCGAACCGCCAGTGGTTTGGCGTGCTGGAGATGCTGGCAAGCCTGGCGGTGTTCTGCACGGCGCTGCTGTATGTGCGCTGGCGGTTCCAGCTGAATCGGCGGTTGGCGGGGGAAGGTCAGCCAGCCTGAGGGTTATGTGGGGCCGATCAGGCCCCATCGCGGTCTCAATGGTTGACGGTAAACGCCAGCATCATCGACAACTGGCACATCGGCCGCCCGCTCTCGGCATGCCACTGGTTGAACGCCGCCTGCACCGTCGCCAGATCCCGCAGGCTGGTGGGGGCCTTGTCGACAATCTCCTGCGCATTCAATGCCGCAACCACGTCATAACTCGGCACAAACGTGTCCTTGCCGACCATGCGCAAGAAGCGTGGCGCCGACAACCCGCCCAACTGGTGGCCGTGCTTGCTCAGGTATTTCCACAAGCCGACGATGTCGGTCACCGGCCAATCGGCGATCAATGCCGCGAAGCTGCCCTTTTCCTGCTCGACGTCGAGAATCATCTGCGCATTGCGCGGCACGCTCTTGAGCTTGCCCAGGTGGCGGATGATCCGCGTGTCTTGCATCAGGCGCTCAAGGTGCTCGGCGCCCATCAGCACGACTTTCTCGGGATCGAAGCCAAAGAACACCTGCTCGAACGCCGGCCATTTGGCGTCCACCACACTGTGTTTGAGCCCGGCGCGGAACACCCGCAGCGACAGGGTCGACAGGTAGCGGTCGTCGCTGATCTGGCGCAGTTGCGCCGGGGTCTTGGGCACGGGCAGGTGGGCTTCCAGCTCGGCTGCCGAACCAAAGCGGTTCAGACAGTATTCGTGCAGCCATTTGTAATCGCGCATGCCCTCTCCTACGGGTTGAAATGAAAACGGCGCCCATCAGCGCCGTCTGTCAGAGCCTGGAAAAGGCTCAGAGGTTCACAATGTTGACGAAGCGCGAAGCCGCGGTTTCGTCGATGCGCAGGCTGGTGAAGTCAAACAGGTTGCGGTCGGCCAACTGCGAGGGGATCACGTTCTGCAGGCTGCGGAAGATGCTTTCGGTACGCCCCGGCGTCTTGCGCTCCCACTCCTGGAGCATGTCCTTGACCACCTGGCGCTGCAGGTTCTCCTGGGAACCACAGAGGTTGCAGGGAATGATCGGGAATTGCTTGAAGTCGGAGTAGGCCTGGATGTCCTTCTCGTTGCAATACGCCAGCGGGCGGATCACCACGTTGCGCCCGTCGTCGGCGCGCAGCTTGGGCGGCATGGCCTTGAGGGAGCCGTTGAAGAACATATTGAGGAAGAAGGTCTCGACGATGTCATCGCGGTGATGACCCAGGGCCATCTTGGTTGCACCGATTTCATCGGCAAAGGTGTACAGCGTGCCACGGCGCAGGCGCGAACACAGCGAGCAGGTGGTCTTGCCTTCCGGAATCAGCTCCTTGACCACCGAATAGGTGTCTTTCTCGACGATGTGGTACTCGATGCCCAGGGTCTTGAGGTAGGCCGGCAGCACGTCCTCGGGGAACCCGGGCTGCTTCTGGTCCATGTTGACCGCCACTATGTCGAATTTGATCGGCGCGACCTTTTGCAGGTGCAGCAGCACGTCCAGCATGGTGTAGCTGTCTTTGCCGCCAGACAGGCAGACCATGACCTTGTCGCCCTCTTCGATCATGTTGAAGTCAGCGACAGCCTCACCGGCCAGGCGCCGCAGGCGTTTTTGCAGTTTGTTCTGATTGACGGTAAGGGTGCCCATGGCGCTTGGATCCGCGAAAAGGTGTGGGACGAAAAGCCGGGTATTTTAACGATATGAACGACCGAGTTCCAATGTGGGAGGGGCATGCTCCCGATGGCGGTAGGTCAGTCGACAAATGCATGGCTGACCCACCGCCATCGCAGGCAAGCCAGCTCCCACAGGGGGCTGCATTCCACGTCACAGACCCAGGCGCGATTAAGCCCAGTGTTTACAGCGCAATTTGCTCTAAAGCCCCACACTTTTTCCGGTCATGACTTCCTATACTGCGACATAAGGTCGCACACATATCCAGACCTTTCAGGCCACTTGGCCGGCGGGCGCTCCGCTTGGGGGGCGATGGCAATAACGACAGGAGTGACTGGCATGATCCATCACGTCGTGGGGCTTTTCACCCATCCCGACCAGGAATGGCGGGAAATTCGTGGCGATAAAGAAGAAAGCATCGGCCACATGTACCTCACCCATACGCTGATTCTCGCGGCGATCCCCGCCGTATCAGCTTTTATCGGCACCACCCAGGTCGGCTGGGTCATCGGCAATCGCTCCCCGGTCATGCTGACCCAGGAAAGTGCGCTGTGGATGACCATCATGTCCTACCTGGCGATGCTCGGCGGCGTTGCGGTAATGGGCGCCTTCATCCATTGGATGGCGCGCACCTATGACGCCAACCCCAGCATGGCGCGCTGCGTGGCGTTCGCCACCTATACCGCCACGCCCCTGTTTATCGGCGGGCTGGCAGCGCTGTATCCGCATATGTGGCTGGGCATGGTCGTCGGTACGGCCGCCATCTGCTACACGGTGTACCTGCTCTATGTGGGGCTGCCGACCTTCATGAGCATCGACCCCGATGAAGGCTTCCTGTTTTCCAGCTCGGTGCTGGCGGTAGGCCTGGTGGTCCTGGTGGCGATCATGGCGTTTACCGTGATTGTCTGGGGCCTGGGCGTCGGTCCGATCTACACCAACTAGCCGTCTTTTCAGCGCAGGAACAGCCACCGCAAGGTGGCTTTTGCGTTATGCATGACCATTCGGCGCCTGACCGATTCGGAAACACCCCAGGATGCGGCATACTGGACATCTCTGGAGATATGTACAGCATGCCCGAGCAACTCAATACCCGCGTCGAAGATTGTTTCCTGCAAGCCGAATCCTTTTTCAAACGAAGTTTCAAACGCCCCCAGGTCAGCCTCAAGCTGCGTGGGCAGAAAGCCGGTGTCGCGCATTTGCACGAGAACCTGCTGCGCTTCAATCCCCAGTTGTACCGGGAAAACAGCCAACACTTCCTCAAACAGACGGTGGCCCACGAAGTGGCGCACCTGATCGCCCACCAATTGTTCGGCGAGCGCATCCAGCCCCATGGCGAGGAATGGCAGTTGATCATGCGCGGGGTCTACGAACTGCCGCCCGATCGCTGCCACACCTATGAGATTCAGCGTCGGCGGGTGACCCGCTATATCTATCGGTGCCCGTGTGCCGACAGTGACTTCCCGTTCTCGGCCCAGCGCCATGGGTTGGTGAACCAGGGTCGGCGGTACTTGTGCCGCAAGTGTCGGGGGACGTTGGTGTTTACCGGGGAGACTCGGGTGGAGTGAGGTTTTGGGGTGGTTTCACTGGCCCCATCGCGGCATAGGTATCTACACATCTTTTTAGTGATTCCTAGGTTTGTGTACATATCCGTTGCTGGGGTTACGGCGGCTATTGGTTCCGCCCTTACGGCGGCTCACTTTGGAAGAGCCGGAGTGCCGGCCCAGCCCAAAGTAAGCAAATGTATGGTCAGCCCACCCCCTGCAACCACAGACGATGAGCGGTAAAGCATGCTTGCGCTAATGTATCCGGGCTCATAGTCGGCA
>LNAP01019494.1_pt1 | contig 12686 bp, 12 predicted proteins | sample 602601 | NCBI WGS metagenome assembly LNAP01 (sample SAMN02440304, study PRJNA202911) | soil metagenome | biome: Subtropical and temperate rainforests or woodlands; isolation source: soil samples (1 kg each in a 20% v/v slurry with milli Q water) were... ... | reverse complement strand
CAGATCAAGTACCTGTAACCCTCCGCCACCAACGGGTAACGCCCGGCACACAGCGTTGCCCGCTCACTCAAAGGACGACCCATCATGGAAAGATGCTCCCTCGCTCTATTGGTCCCACTGTTGATCGCCTGTGCCCCCGTGGCCTTCGCCGCCAGCAGCACCGACCTGAGTGTCACCGGCCTGATCACCCCGAGCGCCTGCACACCCAGCCTGTCCGGCGGAGGCATCGTCAACCACGGCAAAGTCACGGTGAAAGACCTGAGACCGGACCAGCCCACAGCCCTGGACAACGGCACGCTGTACCTGGAGGTGAATTGCGATGGCGCCACGCCGTTTACCCTGACGACGATCGACAACCGCGAAGGCACTTCCGCCATCCACCCCAATAGTCACGGGCTGGGGGCCATCAACGACGACCAGAACCTGGGTAGCGTTGCACTGGGCCTGTTCGATACGGTGGCCGATGGGGTCGCGGTAAAACCCATCATTTCCCTCAACAACGGTGCCACCTGGCGAGTGTCCTCCTACCTGGGGCATGCCGGCCGGACCGGGTTCGCGGCGCTTAGCGACCTGAGCACCCCGATTGCCATCAAGGATTTACGCGCACGGCTTACGGCGTTCACCACCATCGTTCGCGCGAACGACCTGACGCTGACCGACGAAATCCCCATCGACGGGCACGTCACTGTGCAACTGAATTACTGATCGGCCGGTGTTTCCGGCTCCATTTTTTCGAACATTCAACGAGACACGTCATGACGATGTTTTCCAAAGTCACCCGTCATCTGTTCCATTCCGGCCTCGGCGCATTTGCGCTGCTGCTGACCGCACACGCTCAGGCCGACGGCATGGTGCCGAACACCTCGGTGGTTATCGTCAACGAGGCTGACGGCGAAGCGTCCGTGTCCGTGACCAACACCGATGCCAACCTGGCGTTGATGCACGTCACCCTCGAAGACATTGCCGAAGACAGCGAATCGCTGGTGTTCGTGACGCCACCGCTGGCGCGCGTCGAAGCGGGCAAAACTCAATTGGTGCGGTTCATTTTGCAAACGGAAAAACCCTTGCTGACCCAGCGTTTGAAACGGGTGATCTTCGAAGGCATACCCCAGGGCAAAGCACCCGCCGAGGCGGGTCAGGCGCGGGTCGGCGTGACGGTGCGGCAGAATTTGCCGGTGATCCTGCACCCCAAAGGCCTGGCGCCCAATCGCACGCCATGGACCGACCTGCAATGGTCGCTGAAGGACGGTCAACTGACCGTGCGCAATGACACGCCGTATGTGGTCCGTCTGGGCCAGGAAGTGCAATTGTTGCCGGCGGCGAGCAACGCGATGTTGCCGAAAACCTACGTGCTTCCCGGTGAGCACATCAGCATCAAGGTGCCCGAAGGCGCCGCCACACAAGTGCGTTTTCAACCGGCGACGGTTTATGGCTTCGCGGTGCCGCATTACGAGGCGCCGATCCAGTCCTGACAGCGCCATGAAGAAACCGTAAGCGCCAATGTTTTCAAGGCGACGGCTCAATGGCCGTTGCCCCTGGCGTACCTGTAATCCCGGTACGCCGCAATAACCCAAGTGAACCCGATGACCACAGTATCCATTTACCGTGACGGCGAAGCCGTGCCCGTTATTCGGGGCCGCGCTCGCTCTCATCCATGGCGGCGGACCCCATTGGCGTTGCTGCTGAGCAATGCGCTGATGATGCTCGACGCCTACGGTGAGGTGTCGCTGCCGGCGTCGTTCGACAAAGACACGTTGCTGCAGCGCGGCATCGATCCGGCGCTGGCGACGTTGCTGATGCAGGCGCCGCAGTTCACGGCCGGCCGCCACCCGGTCACGCTCACCGTCAACGGCCAGCGCCACGGCCGGGTCGACGTCACGTTCGATCGCGAAGGTGCGTTGTGCTTTGATCGCACGCTGCTCGATGCGGCGAACCTTACGGTGCCTGCGCTTACGCTGGACGATAGCCAGTGCCACGATTTCCTGGGTAGCGCGCCGCAGACCGTCATCGAACCGGACCCTGCCAACCTTGCCCTGTCGTTGATCGTGCCCACCGACGCGATACGCCCCACTGCCCGGGATTTTTCCGGCTATCAAACCGGTGGTGTCGCCGGTTTGATCAATTATGACGTCACCGGTTTGCACAGCCGTTCTGGCGACAGCACCAACCGCTATGCCTCGGCCAACACCGAACTCGGCTTCAATGCCGGTGACTGGATCGTGCGCAGCCGTCAGGTACAGACCTGGCAGGACGACCTGTCCACAACGACTCATATTGCGGCGTACGCCCAGCGTACTTTCGCCAGCCAGGAAGCGGTGCTGCAGGCGGGTCAGATCAACCTCTACAACCCGGTGCTCGCCGGTGCGCAGATCACCGGTGTGCAAGTGCTGAATGAACAAGCACTGCAAGTCGAAGGGCAAAGCGCGGTCATTGAAGGGATCGCCAACAGTCAGGCCCAGGTCGAGGTCCGCCAGAACGGTTCGCTGATCCATTCCACGGTGGTGCCCGCCGGCCCGTTCGCGCTCACTAACGTGCGACGGCTCAACACGCGCTCCGACGTGGAAGTCACGATCAAGGAAGACGATGGCAGCGAGCGCAGTTTTACCGTGCCTGCCGTGATGTTGGGGGGCAGTTTGCCTGCGCCCGGTTATTCGCTGGGCGCCGGTCAGGTGCGCAGTGTCGGTGACGCGCAGGGTGGCGATCCCTGGGTCATCAGCGGCGGCTGGAGCGGTGCGCTCACCCCGCAAGTGTTGCTCAGCGCGGGCCTGACCGGCGCCGCCGACTATCGCGCGGCGGGCGCCAGCGTCGGCCTGCTGCCCTCGCCCGTCACCCAGGTGCAAGCCACGCTGACCGGCGCGGACGCCGCTGGCAAAAAAACCAGTCAGGGACTTCAGGCGGACCTGAGCGTCTCGCATCGTTTGAACGAGCAGTGGGCGCTCAATGCCGGCAGTTCTTACCGAACCATGGGCTACCGGGAACTGGAAGAGGCGGTGCTCGCCAGCACGGCCGACCACAACCCGTCCCGTTACCGCGATCAGCAAAGCGCAGCCCTGTCGTGGTCGCATCCATGGCTCGGCGCCTTCAGCAGCGGCTTCAGCCGGTCCAGTTCGTTCGACGGCCAAAGCAACAGCCGCGCCCTTGCCTCCTGGGGCACCAGCATCGCGGGGGTATCCGTCTCGGCAACCGCCGAATGGCAGGTCAGCGGTTCGAACCGCAACGATGACAGCGTCTACTTGAACCTCAGCATTCCCCTGGGCGAGAACCGCCGGGCGCGCACCTGGGTGCGCAGTTCCGCCGGCGAATACCGCAGCGGCGTCGGCTTGAGTGAGCGGGTCAACGATCAACTGGGTTACCGGGTTGGCGTCGAACACGACACGCGCAACAAACAGGTGCAATCCACGGCCGGCGTTTCGCTGCTGCCGCGCTACACCCAGCTCGACCTCAATTACACCCGCGCCGATGCGGAACGCTCCAGCTATCAGGCCAGCGCTCGCGGCGGCGCGGTATTGCACGGCGGTGGCGTGACGCTATCGCCGTACCCGGTGAGCGACACCTTTGCGCTGCTGTCGGTGGGCGACATGGGTTCGATCAAAGTGTCGACGCCCAGCGGTCCGGTGTGGACCGACTGGCAAGGTCAGGCGGTGATCCCGCAAGTGACGGCTTACGGCAACAGCCCGGTGGAAGTCGACACCAAAACCCTGCCGCGCAACGCCGACATTCATAACGGGCTGGCGGTGATTTCGGCCGGTCGCGGCGCCGTCGACAACGTTGAATTCGGCATCACGCTGACCCGTCGTGCCTTGCTCAAGGCCACCACCGCCAACGGCGCCCCCCTGCCGCGCGGTGCCGCGGTGAACACCGAGGATGGCGAGTTCGTGACCCTGGTGCAGGACGGCGGCCTGGTGTTTTTGCCCAACGCTCTCGACCGCCGCGCACTGTGGATCAGCGCGCCGGGGCTGGAGCGTTGCGAACTGCGCTTTGAACTGCCCACCGACGCCGACGCCAATGCGTACTACGAAACCGCCCCCGCCAAGTGCCGAGCCCTCTGAGGATGATTTCATGAACCTGTCGCGCTATCTGCTGCTGACCCTCGCGCCCCTGGCACTGAGCGGATTCACGCCACTGGCCTCGGCGTCCACCGACGACTGCCAGTTCAACCTGAGCCAGCCGGTGCTTGATTACGGACTGATGAACCGGGCGATACGGCCCGATGCCGCACTGGAGCGCAACCTCGGTGAACGCCGGCTCAGGTGCGCAGCCCATCGACATGAGCCTGTTCTACCGGGCGATGGCCGCGACCGCCGAACGCTTTCACTTTGCCGAACGCGGCAGCTATCAGATGCGTATTCACGATGCCGTGCTCGATGGTCAATCGGTCGAGATTGGGTTGATTGCCGGGGTCGGTCAGCTGCCGACAGAAACGGCGTCGAGCCTGATCTGGCGACCGAAGCACGGGGTTGTCCCGGTGCAGGCCGGCGTGCCGGTGCAGGGTCGCAGTTTCTCGGCGCAGCTTGAGCTGACGGCCTGGGTTCAAGAGCAAGGCATGCAAGTGCGTGACGCGGTGACCTGGGAGGCCTTCGGGGCGTTCGACGCCGTCGCCGCCGGACGCACCCGCGAGGTGACTTTGCGCGCCCGCTTCGCTCCGGCGGCCTGCGAGCCGGTGCTGTCCAACGGCGGCTTGGTCGACTTCGGCACCCTGTCGAACAAAGACCTGCACGCCGACAAAGACACACGCCTGCCGCCCAAGTCGTTGACGTTGATGGTCGGCTGCGACGCGCCGGCGTCCTTCGCCTTGATCATGCATGACAACCGCTCGGGGTCAGCGACGCTCGACAGCGAGACCGACTACGGCCTGGGCAAGGACAGCCGCGGCAACAGGATTGGCCGTTTTTCACTGCGCGTGGACCCGGCCAACGCCAATGCCGACGGCTTCGCCCGCCTCTATCGAACCGACTCCAGCACCGCCGGCATGGCCTGGAGCACCGGCAGCGCCAGCCCGGCCGCCATCGGCAAAAGCCGCTACATGGCGTTCACCGACAACACCGGCAGCGGCGCCGGCCCGGTGCTGATCCAGAACCTCAGCACCACGGTGACCGTCGACGCCGTCATCGCCCCCACCAACAGCCTCGACCTGAGCAGCGCCATCGATCTCGATGGCGCGGGAACGATCGAGATTATTTACCTGTAACACCCAACCCGATCCTGCTGGATCCGGGACGCACCTGAGCGTCTCGGGGCAGTCAGGGCACAACCTGAGAAGTGAGTAAACAATGATTAAAAAGTACTTTGCAGCACTCTCCGCCACGGCGCTGATTGGCGTTGCGCCTTATGCGCTGGCGGCTTCGAGCACTGATTTGACTGTCACAGGCCTGATCACGCCGAACGCTTGTACACCTTCGCTTTCCGACGGGGGAATGGTCGATGTCGGCAAGGTGCAGGTAAAAGATCTTAGTCCAACACGGTACACAACAGTCGGCAGTCAGCCGATGCAATTGACGGTTGCGTGTGATGCGCCAACTCCATTTGCAATAAACGCTATAGATAACAAAGCCGGGACATCAGCGTCCGACTTGTATTTCGGATTGGGCCTGACCAGCAATAATGAAAAAATAGGTTACTTCACGCCATTGATCCAAAGCGCTCTTGCGGACGGACAGCCTGCACACTCGATCAGATCAATTGATAACGGTGCGAGTTGGACGCGCATCTATCAGATTATTAAGAATAGCCTCACATCGACAAGCGTTGTCGGCACTCTCATTCCGATCGCCGTAAAGGATCTCACTGTGGAATTGATGGTTCAAACCGTCATTGCCCGCGCCGACAGCCTCACCTTAACCGACGATGTTGCTTTCGACGGTTCAGCCACATTTGAAATGAAGTACCTGTACGAGGTCACGCTTCGGGCAAGGACTGATTCCGCTCACCACCCACAGCGAAACCTGTCCCATGAAAAAGATTCCACACGCGCTGACGATGGCGTTCATCGCCCTGACGTCGCCACTCACCTTCGCCGCCTCGTCGACAGACCTGACAGTCACAGGTCTCATCACCCCGAGCGCATGCACACCGACACTGGCCGACGGTGGCAACATCGACATCGGCAAAGTCCCTGCAAAGAACCTCAATCCAATCGCAAACACGGAAGTAGGCAACCACTACATGGCGTTCAACGTGAACTGCGATGCACCGGTCCTGTTCGCCGTGAAGTCCATCGACAATAAACCCGATACGAACATATCTTCCCCTCTTTTTTTTGGCGTGGGACTGACCCCCGCGGATGAAAAGCTTGGCTACTTCTGGCCATTTGTCGCCAACCTGCAAGCGGACGGTCTGAATGCGGCCGCCATTCGATCGACGGATGGCGGAGAAAGCTGGACCCGCGCCACCACCATCAATTCGAATGAGCTTCTGGCAACAAGCATTATTGGCACCACCACACCCATTGCAGTAAAGGATCTCTCAATGCACCTACATCGCTCGCGCCGACAGCCTGACCCTGAACGAGGAAGTGCCCATCGACGGCTCCATGACGCTTGAAATCAAGTACCTCCCCTGAGTCAACGCGCTGAGCCGCTCGAATGCCGGTTTCGGTCAAAAAGACCGGTTCAGCGCCGATGGGTGCCTGACACAGGCTGAACAAAATCAACGAAATGGATTTTCACAATGCAGCATTACTTCGCCGTACTTGCGACAACCCTGCTCATCAGCGCCACGCAACACACCTGGGCCGCGTCCACCGTTGACTTGACCGTCAAAGGCACCATCACCCCGCTCGCCTGCACCCCGATGCTGTCCAACAACGGCCTCGTCGACTACGGAAAAATCTCCCGGCAAGACCTCAGCGTCGACAAGCGCACACGACTGCGCGACCAGACGCTCGACCTCAACATTCAGTGCAATGCGCCCGCGCGTTTTGCCCTGCTGATGCGCGACAACCGCGACGGCTCGGCCCTCGTCAACAGCGAGATTTACTACGGCCTGAACCTCGACCACAGCAACAATAAAATCGGCTTGTATTCGCTGAACTTCGATCCGGCCAGCACGGTGGTGGACGACCTGACGCAGGTCTATCGAACCGACTCGACCACAGGCGGCAAAGCCTGGAGTTCGTCGAACACCCAGGCCATTCCGATTGGCGCGCGAAGCTATCTCGGATTCACCGACATTGCCGGGAGCAGCGCCGGCCCGATTGCCATTCGCAATCTGACCAGCCGGGTGACGGTTGAAACGGTCATCGCGCCCACCTCCGAACTGGACCTGAGCACCGAGGTGCAGCTCGACGGCTCGGCGACCCTGGACGTTGTTTACCTGTAGTCAGACCTTTTCGCTGACCACCTGCACGTACAACGAACGCCCGGCACCGAGGCCGGCAAGGATGGCACCAAGGCCGATTACGCCGAAGATCCAGTCCAGCCGCCGGTCCAGTCATGCACGATGCCGACCGCGAACGGCCCCATGGACGCCAGGGTGTAACCGAAGCCCTGGGCCATGCTCGACAGGTTCGCCGCCACGTGCGAGTCCCGCGAACGCAACACGATCAGGGTCAGCGCCAGGCTGAACGTGCCGCCCTGCCCCAGACCGAGCAGAATCGCCCAGCCCCACAGGCCTTCGATCGGCGCGTAGAGGCAACCGAACAGACCGCCGAGGGTCAGCGCCATGACGATCACGATCGCCAGGCGCTGATCCTTGCCGCGCGTGGCCAGCCACGGTGCCGCCAGTGAACTGGCCAGTTGAATGATCACCGAACCCGACAGCACCAGGCCGGCCTGGGTCGGCGTCAGGCCGCGACCGATCAGGATCGATGGCAACCAGCCGAACACGATGTAGGCAAGGGACGATTGCAGGCCCATGTACAAGGTCACCTGCCAGGCCAACGGGTCACGCAACAGACCGCGCACCCGGTAGGCCACGTTGTGCGCGCCGTGTTTGTGCCCGACTTGCGGCAACCAGAACATCGCCGCGACCAGCGCCGGAATCACCCAGAAGCCGAGGCCCAGCGCCCAGCTTTTGTCGAAGTGCTCGCTCAATGGAACGGTTGCGCCGGCTGCCATTGCCGCGCCCAGGCACAACGCCATGGTGTAGACGCCGGTCATGGTTCCAGCGTGTTTGGCGAAGTCGCGCTTGACGATGCCCGGCAACAGAACGCCGATCACACCGATGCTCGCACCAGCCAGCACGCTGCCGGCAAACAGGCCGATTTCGCCGAATGAACTGCGCAGGATGATCCCACCCGCCAGCGTCAGAAGAATGCCCAACACCACGCGTTCAGCGCCGAAACGCCGCGCCAGGATCGGCGCCAGTGGCGCAAACAAGCCAAGGCAAAGGACCGGCAAGGTCGTCAGCAAACCGGCCTGCGCCGCCGACAGGCCGAGGCTTTTCGACACCTCGCTGAGCATCGGCGCCATGCTCGACAGCGCCGGGCGCAGGTTCAGCGCGACCAGAATCAGGCCCAGTAACAACAGCCACGGACGCCGCAGGATCGGATGACTCTGCTGGACCGCTTCATCATCGGCCTCGGCATCGATCAGCAGCTCTTCGAGCTCCGCCGTGCGTTTGGCTTCGTTGATGTGGCGGTTGCGGCTGGACATGGCGTTCTCGGTTTCAAGGTTCATTGATCAACTGCCTCGACAGGGCTTTGGCGCGTTCCGGGTCGCGTTGCTCGACGGCATCGAGCAGGTCGACATGCAGGTCGAACACTTCCTGACGGCGCGGCGTGATGCTCAAGGTCTGGCGCAATTGCGCGCCGACGACGCTGGAGAAGTAGCGATACAACTCGCTGAGGGTCGGGTTGTGCGCGGCGTCCACCAGGCGACGGTGGAACACCAGGTCGCAAGCGATGTAGCTGTCGAGATCGCCGTGATAATGATCGCCGCTGACGCTGAGCGCCTTGCGTAATTCGATGAGGTCTTCGTCGGTCCTGCGCAGGGCGGCAAGGCCGATGGCCTCGACTTCAAGGATGTGCCGTGTTTCCCGCGCCTGTTCGAGAGAGCAGCGTGACAACGCTTTCAGGGTGTCCAGCGGATCGATCACCGCCCGCAGATAACTGCCGTCACCCTGGCGGATTTCGATCAACCCGGAAAACGCCAACACACGCATGGCCTCGCGCACGGTGTTGCGGCTGATGCCCAGCTCTGCAGACAGCTCGGGTTCGGTGGGCAGACGCTGGCCGACGGTCCAGACACCTTCGGTGATGCGCAGACGCAATTGGTCCAAGGCCTGATCGACCAGGGATCGCTTAATTAATGGAGACATTTCTGACATTGGATTCGCCCTTTCATCCAATCATAGGATGAATTTTCTGACATGTTAGTCAGCTTGGCCCGACAGGACAACTGCGAAGTCGGGGCAAACACAAAAACTGTGGCGAGGGAGCTTGCTCCCGCTCGAGTGCGAAGCACTCAAAATAGTCAATTACTGGCCAACCCCTGGGGGTCGCTGCGCAGCCCAACGGGAGCAAGCTCCCTCGCCACAGGAATGGTGAAATTTCAGGCAAAAAAAACCCGGAACAGAGTCCGGGTTTATTTCACTGCCTGGCTTCGATCAATGCAGGATCTGGCTCAGGAACAGCTTGGTGCGATCGTTCTGCGGGTTGTCGAAGAAGTCGTTCGGCGCAGCCTGTTCGACGATCTCGCCCTTGTCCATGAAGATCACGCGGTTGGCCACGGTGCGGGCGAAGCCCATTTCGTGGGTCACGCAGAGCATGGTCATGCCGTCTTCGGCCAGGCCGATCATGGTGTCGAGAACTTCCTTCACCATCTCCGGGTCGAGCGCTGAAGTCGGTTCGTCGAACAGCATGATTTTCGGTTTCATGCACAGGGCACGGGCAATCGCCACACGCTGCTGCTGACCGCCGGACAGTTGCCCAGGGAATTTATGCGCCTGCTCCGGAATGCGTACGCGCTCCAGGTAATGCATGGCGATTTCTTCGGCCTTGCGCTTGGGCATCTTGCGCACCCACATCGGCGCCAGCGTGCAGTTCTGCAGGATGGTCAGGTGCGGGAACAGGTTGAAGTGCTGGAACACCATGCCGACTTCGCGGCGGACCGTTTCGATCTGCTTGAGGTCGTTGGTCAGTTCCACGCCATCGACCACGATCCGGCCCTGCTGGTGTTCTTCCAGACGGTTGAGGCAACGGATGGTGGTGGATTTGCCGGAACCCGACGGGCCGCACAGAACGATACGCTCGCCCTGCTTGACGTTCAGGTTGATGTCTTTCAACACGTGGAACTGGCCGTACCACTTGTTCACGCCCTGCATCTGAATAATGCCTTCAGGGCTTGCAGGCTGTTTGATCGCTTCACTCATGACAAAACTTCCTAAATTAGGTACGGCTTTTAGCGCTTGTGGCCTGTGTCCAGCTTACGTTCCAAATGCATGGAATAGCGGGACATACCAAAACAGAAAATCCAGAACACCAGGGCCGCGAATACATAGCCTTCAGTGGCCATGCCCAGCCATTTCGGGTCGGCAGCGGCTTGTTTGACGCTGTTGAGCAAGTCGAACAGGCCGATGATGATCACCAGGCTCGTGTCCTTGAACAGCGCAATGAAGGTGTTGACGATGCCCGGGATCACCATCTTCAGGGCTTGCGGCAGAATCACCAGGCCCATGCTGCGCCAGTAACCGAGGCCCATCGCCGCGGCCGCTTCGTACTGACCTTTTGGAATCGCTTGCAGACCGCCCCGCACCACTTCGGCGACGTAGGCCGACTGGAACAGGATCACGCCGATCAGCGCCCGCAGCAGTTTGGCCTTCAGGCAGGAACAACGGCAGCATCACCGAGGACATGAACAGCACCGTGATCAACGGCACGCCGCGCCAGAATTCGATGAAGGTCACGCAGACCACTCGAATCGCCGGCATGTTCGAACGACGGCCCAGGGCCAGGACGATACCCAGCGGCAGAGCGCCGGCAATGCCTACGGTGGCGATCACCAGCGTCAGCATCAGGCCGCCCCACTGGCTGGTCGCCACGGTGGTCAGGCCGAACAATCCGCCATGCAGCAGGAAGTAGGCAATGATCGGGTACAGCACCAGGAAGCTCAGCCCGTACACCGCTTTACGCGGGAAGCGCGAAATGAACAACGGTGCCACGCCGATCACCGCCAGCCACACGGTCAGGTCTACGCGCCAGCGCAGGTCCACCGGGTAGTAGCCGTACATGAACTGGCCGAATCGCTGCTGGATGAACACCCAGCAGGCGCCTTCCTTGGTGCAGTCGGCGCGGGTCGTGCCGACCCAGTTGGCGTCGATGATCGCCCATTCCAGAATCGGTGGAACCACCAGGTAAATCAGGTAGAACGCGAACAGGGTCAGCAGGGTGTTGAGCCAGCTGGAGAACATGTTCGCGCGCATCCACGCCATCGGCCCGAAGACTTTGCTTGGTGGCGGCATGTCAGGTTTGAAAATATGAGTACTCATGCGCTTTTCCTTACCGCTCGATCAGCGCAATGCGCTTGTTGTACGGAAATGCTGATACTGATCGCCAGGTACACGCTCATGGTGATGGCAATGACTTCGATCGCCTGCCCGGTCTGGTTCAGCACCGTACCGGCAAACAACGAGACCATTTCCGGATAACCGATACCGGCCGCCAGCGAGGAGTTCTTCGCCAGGTTCAGGTACTGGCTGGTCAGCGGTGGAATGATCACGCGCAGGGCTTGCGGGATGATCACCTTGCGCAGGGTCGGACCGTTGCGCAGGCCCAGCGAGTGTGCCGCTTCGGTCTGGCCGTGGCTGACCGACTTGATGCCCGAACGCACGATCTCGGCGATGAACGCCGCGGTGTACACGGTCAGGGCCAGGGTCAGCGCCAGCAGTTCCGGGATCAGCACCCAGCCACCGACGAAGTTGAAACCTTGCAGCTTGGGCATTTCCCAGTGCAGTGGGGCACCGAAGATCAACGCGCACAACGCCGGGATCACCAGGAACAACGCCAGGCCGGTCCAGAACTTGTGGAACGGAACGCCGGTGGCTTCGAAACGCTTGTTGGCCCAGCGGCACATCAGCACGATGGCGACGATGGCCACGACGACGCTGACCGCAAACGGCCAGAAACCGTCCGCCGTCAATGCGGCCGGCATGTTCAGGCCGCGGCTGCTGACCGAAGTTATGGCTGTTGCGTGGCCCTGGCATGGTCAGGAACACCGCGAAGTACCAGAACAGGATTTGCAGCAGCGGCGGAATGTTGCGGAAGACTTCCACATAAACAGTCGCCAGCTTGGCGATGATCCAGTTCTTCGACAGCCGTGACACGCCGACGATGAACCCGAGGATCGTCGCCAGGATCACGCCGATGAAGGTCACCAGCAGCGTGTTGAGCAGGCCGATGACAAACACCCGGGCATAGCTGTCCGATTCGGTGTAGTCGATCAGGGTTTGAGCGATGCCGAAACCGGCACTGCGCTCCAGAAAGCTGAAACCGGAGGTAATGCCCCGGTGTTGAAGGTTGGTCTGCGTGTTGTCGAACAGATACCAGCCCATCGAGACCACCGCCACAATGGTGATGATCTGAAATAGCCACGCACGCACTTTGGGATCGCTGAGGCTGAGCCTCTGCTTTGGTGCGCCGATTGAATTTTGCATGAAGTGCCCCGGATGTAATGGAACAGAACATCACCCGGCGGTTGGCCCACCGGGTGATAGAACCATCAGCGCACTGGTGGTGCGTATTGAATGCCGCC
>LNAP01004580.1_pt1 | contig 12686 bp, 2 predicted proteins | sample 602601 | NCBI WGS metagenome assembly LNAP01 (sample SAMN02440304, study PRJNA202911) | soil metagenome | biome: Subtropical and temperate rainforests or woodlands; isolation source: soil samples (1 kg each in a 20% v/v slurry with milli Q water) were... ... | reverse complement strand
CTGCTTCTTGTCTATCTCCGGCGTTGTCTTTGGGAACCACAGTGACATGGACTATTCTTCAAGCCGAGCGAGCCCTCTTCGGTCCCGCTGAGTTGGTGATTGTTACCATGCCAGTGGTGAGCGCGGTCACTCCTGCCACTATTCAGACAGGTGTGCTAGCTACACTGCGCGTGTCCTTCCTCACAGCGGTGTTCTCGTATCCTGAGATCTCATGCATATTCCAGGGCATTCCTTACGACTTAAAGCTCCTTGACTCCAGCACTGGCGTCTGTTCTGTGCTAGCCGCCCACGCGGGTGATTCCGAGCTCAGCTTTCAGTTCCAAGGTCTGCAAGGCGATAGCATGCCCGTCGCGAACATTACGGTCATCGATGCCGCGGAGGATATGAAGCTGTCTACTGATTATGTCGTCAGCTTTGCCCCTACCAATGTCACCGTGCATTCTAAGACCTGCGGACTGTCGACTGAAACGTTTTGCCGCACAATTGGTTCCTCAGTGCGCACTGTGCACGCGGACAACTGCACTGTGCAATGTGTCATCGGGACCACCCAAAATGTCGACGAACTGCGTCTGGACCTTTGCACTACTTCGCTATGCTTGCAGCCCAGCTTCAGCTCTCCGTTGAAAGTAATCGGATCCATGTCATTGGTTGCTCTGACGCCTGCAAAGGGTCCCGTGCAGGGCGGTCAGCAGGTGCTTCTCTATGGATCTGGCTTCGTGCCCGATGCAACGCTACAGTGTCGCTTTGGGACGGAAGAGGTGCCCGCCGCTGTGTTGTCGCCTACTCGCGCTTTGTGTGTCACTCCGGCCCAGGTGCCAGGAGTGTACGCTGTGTCTATTGTACGACGAGGATTCGTCGTATCCACGTCTATCGCGGAGTTCGAATACGTGCCATTGTTGTCCAATGTGGTCGTGACGCCGGCTGCGATCTCTTCGCTCGGCGGTACAATTGTGCACGGTGCGACCCAAGAGCTTCAGACAACCGGTCCGTACTACTGTCGCTTCGGGAATAAATTCGTCCCTGCGCTGTTGGAAACCCGTTCGAGCGTGTCGTGTCAGTCACCGTCTTTTGATGTCGCCAACATTACCTTTGCGCTGTCGATCGATGGAGCGGATGTGTCAGAAGAGCAAGTTCTCACAGTACTGCAGCCTCCCGCGGTGTTCCTGGTGGACCGAGAATATTTCCCGGCGCGCCACACGGGGACAATTTCGGTCTTTCTGGAGAGCGGAAACTTTCCCTCGTCGGGCCTGACTTGCAAACTCGAGAACTTGTTGCAGCGCAGCACGGTTGATGAGTCCGTCTTGCAGTGTCAGCTCCCAGAAGACTTGAGTGTGGGAACACACATTCTCTCTCTAGAGCAAGGTGGGGTGGAGTTCTATCGCTTCCCCGTGCATGCTCGCGCTCGCTATAGCATTCAATCCATGTCTCCGCTGTCCGGAGGAAGCTCGCTGCCCACTCGGGTGACCATCAAAGTGACGCAGCACATGACCAGCGCGGAGTTCTCTCGCTGCTGTTTTGGAGGCGAGCAGACCCCCGCGATGCTGGTGTCCAGCACGGAATGGGAGTGTTTCACACCGACTATGACCTTTCCAGACCTTGCGCAGACGCACCGCGTGCCAGTAGGTCTGGCGCGCGGCGAAGGCTTCTGCGAGTACTTTGGTTTTGACTTTACGTACTACACCATGCCGAAGATGCTTTCGGTGAGTCCTACGAGCGGCTCAGTGGCTGGTGGTACGCCCATCACCATCACATTCGAAGAACCGTTGGAATTAGATATCGCGTATTGTCGCGTGGGTTTGGGTGTGTTCCTGGGCCAAGTTGTAAACAACACTATCCTGTGCGCGACGCCTGATCCCCCAGCTGGTCTAGCCGATATCGCCTTTTCTCCCAACGGAGTTAACTTCTTCCCCACCGGATCACAGTTCGAGTACTTGCCAATAACGCCAAGTTTTACACCTGCAGGTACCGATGCAGACCCCGGTGACGGCACTGGTGGCGATACCCCAACCGGCATCCCACCAAGTTTGTTCTATGTCAACCCCACATCGTTCCCCTCCACGAGTCAGAGCATGATTAACGCGTATGGTGCTGGCTTTTTGCCTGGTGCAGTGTGCGTTTTGGGCACCGCCAGGACACCCCTCATTACCACGTACATCTCCTCAAGCGAAGTGCAGTGCAAGCTCCCAGTGCACGCACCCGGAAGTGAGATCATCGCGGTGCAGAATCCTAGCGGAGCGACTAGTGAGACCGCCACCATTAATTTCACCATGGAGCCGTCTCTGTACACATATCCTCAGCATAACATTGACCCTGCCTTTGGCTCCAAGAAGGCAGAGACGCTGATCACGCTGTACGGTCACAATTTGGCCATCGCGGGCACAAATCTGATGTGTAAAATCGGTAGCGAATACTCATTCGCGATTGATGTCACAAATTCTTCGCTCAAGTGTCTCGCGCCTCCCAACGCGTTCTCGGGCAAAGTGCAGGTGCATGTAGCTTACGCGGACCTCACCCTGATTGCCGGCGTGGCCTTGTTTGAGTACATTGAAGACCCCTTGCTATTTGACGTGCAACCTGCCCGTGCCACCACCGGTACGGATCTGCTGATGACCGGCGTGGGGTTCTTCCGCACCCCGACGCTTACTTGCATGCTCGGTGACACTGCGGTGCCCACCGCGGTGATCTCCAATACCCGCGTGGTGTGTCAGGTGCCAGTGCTGCCCTCCAGTGGCACCTACAGTGTGACTTTGTCGACCAATGGTCAGCACTTCGTGCGCTCAGGACTCAGTATTGAGTACTCGGAACAGGTGGCGCTGTCTTATCTGTGGCCGCTGAACGGCCCAGCTCTACGCGGTGGCACTTTGCTCTCTGTCTACGGCCAAGGTTTTGTGGACAATGCAGACCTGTACTGTATGGTCGATATGACTTTGATCTCAGCAATTGTGCTCTCGGACACGCACGTACAGTGCCGCCTGCCGCCGCACAAGCCAGGCCTGGTAAATGTGTCCCTTATTGCGGACGGTGCGCTATTGCATCCCCTCAACCAAAACCTGCAGTTTATGTACGTACCCGACGTCTCTGTCGACAAAATTTCACCAGAGTTTGGCTATACTTCAGGCGATTTCCCCGTCTTCGTGTCTGGAAGCAACTTCATTAACTCCACCAGTCTTGGCTGCAAGTTTGCCGACATGAAATCAAGAGGTCTGTTCTTGTCAAACATTTCAATTGTATGCTTGTCTCCATCTCCGCTGGGCCGACCGCTGCTGGCTCGCCTAGACGCTGTCCCCGTGGAAGTGACTGTGAACGGCCTGGACTACTCGGAGAGTCATATTCTCTTCAAGTACAGCGAGCCTTGTGACCAGGGATTCTTCTGCGCCGGTGCAGGACGCTCACTGTGCCCCAACGGCACCTTCTGCCCCGTGAACTCCAGAAACTTCACATTGTGTGGCCCTGGTTTCTTCCAGCCGAGAGAGGGACAAACAGGTTGTGTGATCTGTCCTGTGGGTTATATTTGTCCCGATCAGGGCATGTCTCGTCCGGTCAACTGTCCTCCGGGACTAATTTGCGACTCGCTGGGCTTGCGCTCTTCTGCCAAGCTGTGTCCCAACGGCCACTACTGTCTGAACAATACGAAGTCCAGCAGTGCACGGGAGTTCCAGAATATTACGAACTCCCGCGGACTAGAGCCGTGGTTGACCGACTATGTCACCGGTGTGGTGTACTTCAACGCATCGACGGAGAATTACGACTACACCACCTGGCAACTGCCCGCCGTGGGCCAGTCCAGACCGACGCACCCACCAGAGATGCAGTGCGACGGTCTTGTCTGCGCGGGCGGCTCGACCAACGTTCTTGCCGAGGCTCCCTTCCCTTGTCCCATTGGTCACTACTGCCGCGCAGGCGTGGGCACGCAAATTCCCATGCCTAAGAACTTCTCTTCTCCGCAGAGATGTTATGACGGTTTCTTCTGCCCCCGAGGCTCCGTGTCTCCCGAAGGGTCAGGACCTTGTCCCAATGGTTACTTTTGTCCGACTCAATTGGATGCGATTAAATGCCCTCGTGGTCACTATTGCCCCGGTGTTGGAAACACTGCTCCTGTGGAGTGCTACCCCGGCACGTACAACCCTTTCGAAATGCGCGGCAACTGCACCGTGTGCCCCACCGGCCATGTCTGCCCTTCCTGGGGCACCTTGTTGCCCGAGCCTTGTCCTGCCGGCTTTGTGTGCATGGCCCTGGGTCTATCTTATCCAGTCGTGCTGTGCCCTGCGGGTTACCGCTGCGACGAAGGCACGCTGACCATGGACCCCTCCGCCACGACCAAGCACAAGCCGCGCGTGTGTAACGCTGCCGAGTTCTGTCTCGGAGGAGTGGCGAGTACTCTCTCGATTGAGTGGATCTCCACACAGCCATGGGGCTCTTCCCGTCCTCAGGGATGTTCGGAAGGTACATATTGTCAAGCTGGAGCGTATCTGTCGTCTGGTTCGGGTTTGTGCTTCCAGGGTCATTATTGTCCGCCCGACACGAGCTTCCCCATTGAGACACCGCGCGGTAACTTTGCAAGTGGTCTGGGTAGTGTGGCCCCCACGCTGTGCTATCCTGGTACCTACGCCCCTCTTCAGGCTCAGATTGATTGTTTGGTGTGTCCCTCAGGCCATACTTGCATCTCGTATGGTACCTATGTGCCCACAATCTGTCTGGAGGGTACGTACCGCTCTCAGGTGGATTCCGTGACCTGTACGAATTGTCCCACAGGCACATATTCGTATGAGGTTGGCGCCCCAGACCTCACGGCCTGCCTGCCCTGCCCCAAGGGCCGCATCTGTGGTATTAAGCAATTGGTTAATCTCACCCAGAGCACGGAGTGCCCGCCGGGCTACATCTGCGGATACGGTACCGACCGCTCCAGTCAGTTCTCACACTTCACGCCTGCTGGCTTCCACACAGTTCCTAACTCTGCGCCGGAGGACCAATATAACTCGCGCTGCCAGGCGGGCTACTACTGCCCGCGTGGTACTCCGACGTACTCTCAGTTCTCTGGACAGTGCCCGGTGGGATCTTTCTGTCCCGAAGCGACCCCCGGGGCTGTGAATGCGGACACGAAGTGCCCCGATTATACCACTTCGCTGAGTCAGTCGGCGACACTGCAGAGCTGCCGCATTGCCGACGTCAACGTGTGTGACAAGCTGCTGATCGATGAAACCCAGCCAATGGAAGACATCACCTACTACCCAACCTTTGAGTACGATTTGCTGGATGACACAGGCACGTCGTTAAGCTTTGACTCATCCACCTCGGCGACCAATCCGACTGGAGAGATTCAAGTCGTGAGAAAGATTCACCCTACCAACCTGACCTCTTCTTCGCCGCTGTGGCAGAACGACACTGTGGAGGCCTTCCGCGCCTGTCCCCAGTACGGATCTGGTAGTGGCGGGGAAGTTATCACCATCATTGGACGAAATTTCATTGACTCCAAGCTGAACTACTGCCGTTTCCGGGCATGCAACTACGCGAACTTGCAGCAGCATCCACGTCGCTGCATGAATCAGATCACCGCGCCCACTGGCGAGGACCTGCGCCGTGCCGGTAACGTCTCTGAGGCAAGTTACATCGCGCGCGCTCGGTATATCAGCCCGACTCGCATTGAATGCCCTGTGCCGGAATTCCTGTTCTTGGACGACGAACTGGACAATTTAATGCTCGCGAAGTACACATGTAGATACGTCGATGGATTTGGCCGTTACGCTGCCGACGCAACCAGTGGAAACTATTCATACGTGCGAGTATGCGACCCCACGGGCACGTGCTCCAACACACCAGAGATCGGCAAAGAGTTTTTCAATTCCTTGACCTTCCGGTGCACGCCTGCGGAGATATTAGCAGGCATTTGTGCCCACAAGCCAGAGTTGAACTTTATGTTCAACCCCTGCATGTCGCAAGAGGTGCTGATCGAAGTCACCAACGATGGAGAACATTACAGTGGTGGTGAAGATCTCGAGCCTTACAGTGTGCTTTCGACGATCCGCTACAACGACGCAGACAAAAAGATGTACAACAACTTTAAAAACTTCACGTTCTTGTCCACTTTTGCGGTGTACACGTACGTACATCCAAAATATTGGTATGATAACGAGGCGATCATGGACATGGAGAAAGCTTACTGTACTTTGCCGCGCTACTCCGAAGAAGAATACCGCGAACGTGAAGACGGATATTTCCAGTTGCGGCTCAACGAAGTCGCGCATGTGCAGGTGGATTTGTCACATTTGCCAAGCAATCTGGTGTACGATCAGCACTATCGCATTGCTTTGTTCATTTTGCCGAGTCGCTGCACTGTCGAATTGTGCTCCACCTCACGTGTGCGCCTCTCGCCCGAAGAATTTGTGCCGTGTCGACTGCCAAAGGAGTTCTCGTATTGGTTTCAGCAAACCGACGTGCCGAAGAATGTGAAGAACAATATCACGGTGTGGGCGCTGGATGACATGGTGTTTAAAGTGGAAATTCATATTCTGCATGGATTGTACACTGCGTACGCTCCACTTTTCACCAACACCACGACCGTGCGCATTTCCACGCCGTCCCGTACGCGCACCAATACCGGTGCTACATTGAAAGGCACGCCAACGCGACAGCTGTCCAAGTATGTATCCTTCGAAGAGCGTAAGATTCCAATGGATTACTTCTACGTCGCGGCCTACTATTACGCAGACGTGAACTCCATCAGTCAGGCGCTGAATATGCCGCCGACGTACTCCGCGTACGAGCGTGGTCGCGCATTAATCATGAACAACCGATCCACGCTGAACAACGAAGTGCCCACGATTCTAGACAACTACGCAGACGTGAACGTCGGAACGGCCTTCTGGTTAATGCCGGCCACCACTGCGGATGCGTCCAAGGAGCTCCTTGATGTTTACTTTGAGACGTTCCACGAGACCACGTACGATCCCACCAACGGATATGTGTTTAATCTAGAACAATTAGCACTGCCGTACTTGCCGTACTTCTCGAACTGCGACACATTCGACTCTTACATCCCAATCTGGCTGTTTTTGGAAGGAGACGAGTGCGAACTGCCAGACATTTACCCTAAGTCCTGGTTCCGTTATAAGTTCCCAGCATTGCCTGACTTGGATGATATCAAAGTCGTCGGACCGTTCTCGTTCTTTGAGGATCCTGTGGCGGACTGGTGCGAACGCTCCGTTACTTGTCACTACGAAGAGGAACTCAGCGGGCAAGACAACACGCCGCGCTGGTTCGAGGCCTCCACGGGCACCTCGCTCTTCCAGATTATCCGTACGCCGTTCAACTATCACCAGTACACCGGACGCGCCCAGACTGGTGTCAGTCGCAATGATGCGGGAGGTGGAGATCGTATCTCCTTCCTGTCTGCGCTCAGTGGTGATAACTTCATCGCAGTAACGGTGGACCATTCTATTGGTGATATGATCGCAGGCTGTGTCACGCAGTGCTTCGCGCGATCCTACACGCTCGAAATCGCTTACTTCCAAGAGACCCTGCACACCAAGAGAATCATCTTTGCCAACCTGGTCGGAGATTTGTACGATTTTAACCAAGAGGACACTCACTACGAGCTGGCGCTGTCTTATTATCCACTCGGCTTCTTGGATCTGATCATTAACTTCGCATACCCACTGTCGATTTTCATGGTTATGTTCGTGTTCCTTGGCTTCCTCACGGTGCTGGTGTCCTTCGCTGGCTGGGCCATTTGCCGAGCCACCACGCTCCTGCAGAATCCCCCGCAGATCAAGATCATCAGTATGTTGATGCTGACCGTGCCGCCTCCTCTGGCAGGTGTGACCATGGGCGTCGCGGGCATTTGGTTCCTCACTTCGGTGGGCAATTGGTTTGTCAACGGACTGTTCGTGACGGATCCCAACTCGCCCGAGAAAGTGCCTGTGCCCGAGCAGATGCTGGATGCCTATCCCCTGGCCTACGGAGATCTCGAGACTGTTGTCAGTGACACCGAGGCCGAGACGGCTCGTACCGGTAGAATTGGCGCGGTGTTCATGATTATTGCGTTCTTCTGCTTCATCACCGCCGCCAAGATGTACTTCCCAAAAGACGAGACCAAACGTGAATTGGAGGTGGCGAAATTGCGTACTGACCTGGCCAACAAGGAATTTTGGAACCCTGTGCAATGGAAAAAGGCCAACTTTATCTTCTGCGCGTTCGTGTATGCCAACGTATTGGTGTTGCTGGTGGAGTTCTCTTTCTCAGATCTATTCGGAGAAAACTCGTATGTGGTCATTGTGATGATGATTATCTTTGGTGAAGTGTTTAAGATTGCGTTGGAATGGCAATTGAGTGATGCCATCCTGGTCGCTCCACTCAACTGCGCCTGGAATTTTGCCTCCCAGCTGGTGACCTTCGGTTCGCCGGATTTCCTGGCGTTCTTGTTGTCTTATTTCCTCGGAGTGGCGATGATGATGCTCCAGAGAGTCTTCCTGAGCGTATATTTGGACGGTATCTTCGGAGGCGTCACCTTTGCGATCGAGTCTGGCAAGGAACTGGTCAAACGCTTCATGCCTAAATATGCCAAGGGCTCCAAGGCGGGCAAGGAGGCCGCAGAGGCGCTGGATGCGAAAGAATACCGTCGCCGTGAGATCGACGGCGTGGCCGAGACCGCCGATGACGCAGATAGTGTGGAACCCATTCTGGAATACTTTGTGGACGTGTGCAGTGATACCATGTTGCTGTTCTATTTCCCCTACTTCGTGTACCTGCTGATGCAGTACCGACAGGAAGTGCAGATCCCTATTCTGTACGGTATCCGTCAGTCCGATATGCTCATTTACATGGTGTTCCAGCTGATCGTGCTGGTCTTCCAGCCCCTCGCCGATATCTTCCACCACAGCATGTGCGAACTTTTCCACGGCTGGAAGATCTATGAGTACTTAGTGTACAGTCGGTACCGTTTCCTGCAGCGCGAGACTCGCTGGAAGAGCATGGAGAATTCGCTGGATGAGTGCATTGACGAGAGTCTGCGCCGCCTGGATCAGATGTGTTTCTCCTCGCAGTACTATCTAATGCTCACAGTGATGGTCAACGGATTGATCTACGTGGTGCTTGCCTACGAGTGCTGGCTGCGCTCAGGCTACAGTCCTTTCACAGACTCGGCGTTCTTCCTGCTCCTGGCCTTTATGTTGGCTGTCTACATATGCTTCCAGTACATCTGCATGTTCCTTGCAGTGCGTTTGAAGCTGTGGAAGATCAAGCACGAGAACACTGCATGGCACTTGGCACAACGCGAAGAAGACGATCTGGACATTCCGGCGTGGGATGAGATCAAGGGCGCTTCCACCGACGCCTATTTAATGAATCAGCGCATTACCAGTGAGACCTTCAGATACAAATTCTTGAATTACAATCGCACGTGGTTGATCAACCAGCTGCCCCAGCTGCTGACCCCGCGCACCCTGCGCCGCTCGCGTCCTTACCTGATCAATCAATTCGCGCGCATCATCAATGCTCGTCGCGATGATATCTCGGACGATAGTGATAACGACAAAGACAAGAAGTTCGGTCCGGTGGCGCTGACCGCTCCCTCCCGCAACATTGTGCGGTGGTGGCTGGGCAAGGCGCGCCGCCGCATCAAACTGCGCACTGTGGTGGACCCACTCATCAAGCGTGCGCGCGGTGCACAATGCGAGCAGTGTCTGTCCCGCAAGCAGCTGCAAATCGAGTACGAAATCGACGTGGACAAGATGGCAGAGATGTACGACAACATCTACCCGAACGACGAGGAAGTGGACCAGGTGCAGTGGAAGGCGTTCTGGATCAACAACCAGCGCTACCATACCATCTGCCTCGCCTGCCTCACTCGACGCAAGGAAATTCAGGCCCGTGAGGCGATGAAAGGCGCGGTGGACCCTTCTATGTTCGACGACGGCCAAGAGGAGTATCCGGACTGGGGACCAGTCTTCCTCTCTGCGGCCTCCAAGGCCATGCTGCTCAACTGGTATCGCAAAGCCCAGCGCCTCCGTGCGGGCAAGCGCGGCAACAAGCGCAAACAGAAAGTGCTCAAGGCGATCTCGGACGACGAGGGCGAAGACGTGCCCAAAGAGTGGCTCCAGAACATGCCCTCGATCTCTGCTTCCACCAAGGCCATCGCCATTAAGTGGATGCGGACGGCGCGCGCTCGTCTGCAGCGCAAGCACGGCAAGGGGGCAGGCCTGCGAGAGGACCAGCTGGCCGAGGAAGCCGGTGCGGCCGGCGAGACCTTCCGCTCCGGCTTGAAGAGTAGAACCTTGCGCAAGTAAATACGAATGATGTGAATGAAGATAAGGATATTGTACATAGGAAATATTTTGGGAGTGTTTGTTTGCACTCAACTTTGTACATACAAATATTTGTTTCTGTGAATGGGCTTCTATCACGAAGGGGCATAACGCGCCTTACTGTGAGATTTAGTTGACCAGAAAAAAGCATAAAGCTAAATAAATAAAGTAATTAACTATGAAAAACTTCTATTACTATTTTTTACTGCATCCATCAAGTCGCCAAACCGTTTCGAGTAAATGGAAAGGGTTAGAACAGGATTGAGCGGACCAGCGATCGAACGATCCAAAGTGTCAACCGGTTAATTAAAACTCTAATTGTGCCTGGTGCGACTCCTTTACTCGGATCTAAAGCGCAATTGGAGTTATGTCGAAGATTACTACTTGGGTTCGTGCAGAGGATGGATCTGTAGTCGAGGGTGATGTGCGTTTCTATGCGCGAAACGATGGAACTTATGACATTGAATCCACTGCTGAGAAGACAGGTTTTACGTTGGGCAGAGACAAAGCGACGAAAGTTTATACAGTTATTTTAAAAATAGATGACAACCCTCTGTAAGTAGTAATTCAATAGGTGTCCGTATTAATCTCCTGCCCGACTGAAAATATCTGACCACTACTTTCATTTCCTTTAGGATGCGGCGGCTGAAACAGCATGTGTCCGTCGGCGACATATTAATTTCCATCAATGATAGGGTGGTTATTGAAGAGAGTTATGAAGATATCTGCAACATTTTTGAAATGCTTATGTAAGTTTGCTTGGTTTGTTAAACCGGATTGGAAACCTGTAATTTTTTCCATTTTCTGACACGCAGTAAGGGGAGCTTCCCACGCCGGTTAAAGTTTCTGAACCCCAAGAAATGCCCGCTGCAGTTGTATCTGAAGCGCATGGACATTGAGCAAGACATGCGCACCGACATGCTGGGTTTTAACTGCACCTTTGAGTATCTCGAGTACGAAAAAACCCTTCACGCGCAACAGGGTCATATTACCACACAACGCGACCTCGAGTGGGTGGGCTACTTGAAATCCATCGGTGGACCAGAAAACCTCAAACCCGCGGGTGTTTTCAAGCCCTCGCCGGACCTGAAGGCCATCGTGCGACGTGGTATTCCGGTTGCTTTCAGAGCTTCTGTGTGGCAAAAGATCAGTCTGAGTTCCCTCTTGCGCTCTCAGTTTCCTTCCACTTATTACAAAGACCTGTTGGCCAAGGTGGCAGAAGGGAAACTGGATGAGAAAGTGATGAATGAAATTGAAAAGGACCTTGACCGGTGAGTTGTATGTGATATCTGAAGTTCTATTTCGAACTATTTCTCATCGTCTCTTTCCACTACCAACTTAATTTCGAACAGAACCTTTCCCCAGCACACATATTTTGAACCTTCGGGTGCTGGAGAATCCGGACTGCGACGGGTGCTGCAGGCATTCGCTGTGCACAACCCAACCATTGGTTACTGCCAAAGTCTGAACTTCCTCACCGGCATGATGCTCATCTTTATGCAAGAAGAAGACGTCTTCTGGCTGCTCATCACCGTGGTAGAGCGCCTATTGCCGGAAGATTACTATACGAAGAATATGGTCGGCACGTATGTCGACCAGTATGTGTTGGCGCACATTATTAAAAAGTGTCTGCCGCGGATAAATGCGTAAGTTACACCAGTAAACTTACCGCCACATCTGCTTCACTGGTTACATAATCCGTCCATTTTTATTCGCATTTCTTTTCCTCACAGAGCATTCGAGAAACACAACTTGCAGCTGCCCCTCATCACCGTGCAATGGTTTATGTGCGTCTTCGTGAACACTCTCCGCCCCGAGGTGGCATTGCGTGTGTGGGACATTTTCTTGAATGAAGGAGGCAAAGTGTTGTTCCGCATTGCCGCGGCCTTGTTTCAGTTAAACGAAGCCAAATTACTAGCTGCCAAGGATGCCTCGGATCTGTTTAGTCTGCTGCGCAATATGGGCAAAGATGTCGTCGACGCTGATGCGTTGATTGCCCTGGCGTACAAAGGTTATGCCTCGCGACCGATCTTGTCAAAGATTCAGTCCCCGGCGAATCCTTCCAGCAAGAAAACAGTCGATGGTGCTGCGGAAGGCCCCCGCCATGTCCGATCCATGAGTGCAGGATTCTCTCAGGAGGTCGTAAATCCCCGTTTAAAGACACGGTATTACAAGTTTCAAGGTGCCGTGCCGTCGAATTTGATTGGCATTGGGCTCGCACACATGGGGCCCGACGCTGCGCCCAACACACCTCACCCGCGCACCGACGCCTACGCGGAGAACGCCGCGTATTTGGAGGCCGTGGGCACCATTGGTGAGCCTGGCCCGGGGCGCAACAGCCGGCTGAGCAGCAGCGCAGAAGGAGGCCTCAGCGGGTTGGGCAGTACG
>LNAP01013830.1_pt1 | contig 12687 bp, 12 predicted proteins | sample 602601 | NCBI WGS metagenome assembly LNAP01 (sample SAMN02440304, study PRJNA202911) | soil metagenome | biome: Subtropical and temperate rainforests or woodlands; isolation source: soil samples (1 kg each in a 20% v/v slurry with milli Q water) were... ... | reverse complement strand
AACTGGCGTGCGGCGCCGCCGACCGCTGCTGAGTCCACATCAACGGCGGTGAAGCGGGACAACTCCCACACCGACGGGTCTTGCGGCAGGGCCTGTTGCCCCATCAACTGCGGGAACACCTCTCCCAGCAGGTACGGACGGTGGGTCGGCAGTAGTCGAGCGGTGCCGACGACTCGTTGCCCCTCACGCGCAACGAGGTAGACAGTGTCCTCGCGATCGAACTGGTCGAATTCGAGGCCGTCCCGGCACGGTAGATCCCAGCCAAGCATCTCGACGAAAACGCGGTAGCGGAACCGCGCCATGCTGTCGATCATGTCCTGTGCCAGCGTGTTTTGCGTGCCTGCGATGATGTTCATGTTCGGTCCCTTGAGTACCATGAGGGACTTTGATTTCACCGAAGCTTCCACCGGAGCGAAACTGCACTATTGGTCAGGTGCACGTTCAACGACTTTGTGGTTAGTCCTTTGCGGATGGTTTCTTTCCGTACCGATGCCATGAGGCGAAACGGCCAGGCTGGTGGTCACTGACGTACTGTCTTGCCGACTGCAAGAGTCGCTGGAAGAAGCCTGCGGCATTCGGGTGTCCGGAATTGGACTTCCTGCGTTTCGCGCGCAAGACGGAAGATGCGGCGCACGAGCTGCGAGGGCGCGAAGCGCCATTCAGCGGAGTTGGACTGCCCGTTTTGTCTGATCGGGCCAGGGCATGGCGTCAACCACGGTGGCCAGAGCTTGGAGATTGCGATTCCAGCCATAGTCGCAACGCTTGGCATCGACCAGCATGACGTTGCTGCGCGGCAAGCCGATCCGCACGCAGGTCACGCCGCCCAATTGGTGCTGCTCGAGGAGCCAGTCCCAACCGAGCGAGATGGTCGTTCCCGGGGCCTCACCGATCCACTCCGTGTAGCCCATGATCGACGTGACGGTGCCGCATTGACGAATTCCGGTGGGATCGCCCTGATCGAGGCCGGAGACGAGATGGGTCAGATTGACGGACAACAAATCTTCGAGCGCGATCCTCAGAAAGCCATCGCGAAGACCATCGGGCACGGTCTCAACCTTTTCCAATGGCATCCCCTTTCGATTGCGACGGTCCAACGATATCGCGATCATCCCACTTGCGAAGCACAGGTATCAAGGCGTCAGGCCAGCAATCCCATCACGACGGCGCGAGCGACCGTGGCGGTGCGGTTGATGGTGCCCAATTTCTCCGCTGCGTTGCGGGTGTGGAACTTCACTGTCGCGACCGAGATCTCCATGATTTCGGAAGTCTCGCCGACTGTCTTGCCGTCGGCGGCCCAGCGCAACACGTCTCTTTCGCGGACGGACAGCGAGATGTTCCACCGCGCGGCCACGATTCGCCGGAAACCCTGGTGCGCTGTATTCGCGAGCCAGCGCATGCGGTGCTCCTTCGCGGCCAACTCATTGACCGTCAACGGCTTGCCTGATCTCGCCAGGGTCAGCATGCCTCCGACGCATGGGGTTTCCAGGATGGACTTTGCCCAACCGACGCGCAGGCCCGCATCGCGGGCGTCGTTCCAAAGGTCAGGTGTCTTCGCGAAGACGTTGTCGCTCCAAACGATCGGTTGTTGCGATTGGCGACCCAAGAGGATTGTCGGATCGACGTCAAGGTACTTCTTCTCCGCGTAACGCCCTTGCCATGCTTTCGGGTAGTTGTTGAGCATGAGAGTCTTCGGGTTCGTGACCGGTACGGGAACCCGCATTCCGTAAGCGCAGTAGTCGAAACCCAGTTCCCCAGCGGCACGCGCCACCGTTGCGAACAGAACGTTCTCGTTGTTCACCTCATCAATTTCGCGAAGAAGCTCATCTGCCCAGGTCACGAACACCTCCAAACGCAAAGCGTGGCGTGGCCACTTGACCGCGCCAATCCGGGATGGCCTGCAGCGCCGGCATCGGAGCGACAGCAGGGGGCACACAGCCGATGACTTGGGCGTGCTGGCAGGCCCTCTCCAACACACAGGCGGCGGCATCCTTTGGACGCACGCCGCCGCTTTTCGCTGTGACGGAGGGGTTGCCCATGTTTCCCTTCTTCACCACGTCAGCCCAGCGTTGTGCGTCCTTGGCAACCAAGGCGCCGAATTCAGCCGGAGTAGAGGTGGCGGGAACCATGCCTTGCGCTTCGAACGCCTTTGCGATGTCTGGTTGCTTCAGGATCTTGGAGATTTCCTGATTGAGACGCGCGATCACGTCAGCCGGTGTCCCTTTCGGCGCCAGCACGCCGTACCACATGTCGATGTTGTCAGCGGTCACTCCGGCCTCAGCCAGGGTCGGGACGTTCGGGAGTTGCGGCAGGCGGGTGGCACTGCCTGTCGCGATCGCCTTCAGTTTGCCTGCCTGGATATGCTGCAGCGCGACGTGCACTGGCAGGAACATGTAGTCAATGCGGCCTCCCAGCAAATCGGTGACCGCGCCTGCGGTGCCCTTGTAGGGGACGTGCAGCATGTCCGAGTTGCTGCGTTGGAGGAAGAGGGCCATCGACAGGTGGTGAGGCGTTCCGACTCCAGGCGTGGCGTAGGTCAGTTGTCCGGGCTTCGACTTGGCTGCGCTCACCACGTCGCTGACCGAGTTGGCCTTTTGCACGTTCGGGTTGGTCACCAGCAGAAGCGTGCCCCATGACGTCTGAGCGACCGGCGCGAAGTCGTTGACGGGATCATAGGACAGCGTCTTGTACAGGCTCTTGTTCATGACCAGCGTGTTGACCTGGACCAGGAGGGTGTGCCCGTCTGGCTTGGCTCGCGCAACCTTCTCGCTGCCGATATTGCCGCTGGCACCTGCTACGTTGTCCACGACCACGGGCTGCTTCAGGACCGCGGGCAGATGGGCCGCGAGCTGGCGTGCGATCAGGTCGATGCCGGTGCCCGGGGTGTATGGCACGACCAGCGTGATGGGCTGTGTCGGCCAAGCGGATGCCGTCGTGGCGGCCAAGCACATCGCTGCCGCGGGCAGCAGCGCCTTCATCCATTTTTTGAACATGTGGGTGTCTCCTTGTGAATGTCCTGGTGTCTATTCCGCATCGGGTTGCGCTGCTGGTGCGGCTTGCTGGAAAGCCGCAAGGGTGGCCAGGTGGGCGTCGATTCGAACGATGTTGGGATAGGGTTCGAGTGGCACCTGGAAGCGGCGCGCGCTGAAGACTTGCGGCACCAGGCAGCAATCGGCGAAGGTCGGCGTGTCGCCGAAGCAGCACAGGCCGCTGCGACCGTCGCGTGCCAGACGTGTCTCCAGTGCATCGAATGCCTGTGTGATCCAGTGGGCGATCCAGGCCGATTTCTGTTCAGCGCTGACCCCCAGCGTCTTCTCAAGGTATTGAAGCACCCGCAGGTTGTTGAGTGGATGAACGTCGCAGGCGATCTGGGCGGCGATGGCACGCACCCAGCCACGATCGGCCGCGCTGGAAGGCAGGAGCGGCGTGTCGGGGTATTGCTCTTCGAGGTACTCCATGATCGCGAGCGACTGGGTCAACCGTGTGTCGCCGTCCTCCAGTGTGGGCACCAGGCGCTCGGGGTTGAGGGCGCCATAGGCGTCGCCATGCTGCTCGCCGCCGCCGCGTGTGAGGTGAACCGGCAGGCTGTCATAAGGCAGACCCTTGAGGTTGAGTGCGATGCGAACGCGGTACGCGGCCGAGCTGCGGAAATAGCCATGAAGCTGCACGGTTCGATTCCTCAGTCGATTCGCACCGACAGCGGTGTGAGGCCGTCGATCTTCACGACCAGCGTCTGGCCAGCGGTGACGGCGCCCACGCCTTCGGGGGTGCCAGTGAAGATCAGGTCGCCGGGCTGCAGGGTGAAGAGCGTGGACAGGTTCGCGATGACCTCGTCCACCGACCAGATCAGATGTCCGATGGTCGACTGCTGGCGAACAGCGCCATTCACTTCGAGCACGATGCTCGCTTGGTTCACGCCGGCCGCGTCGGCGCGGCGGGTGATGGGGGCGATCGGCGCAGAGAAGTCGAAGGCCTTGCCCACTTCCCAGGGACGGCCCTTTTCGCGCGCAGCCATCTGCAGGTCGCGCCGCGTCATGTCCAGGCCCACGGCATAGCCGTAGACGTGTTCTGCTGCGTCCTGGGCGGCGATGTCGCGGCCGCCCTTGCCGATGGCCACCACCAGCTCGGCCTCGTAGTGGTAGTTCTGCGTCAGCGGTGGGTAGGGGATGGTCGCAGTGCTGCCCGCAGCCACCGGCACGATGGAGGCATCGTCGTTGGGCTTGCAGAAGAAGAAGGGCGGCTCACGGTCGGGGTCGAAGCCCATCTCGCGTGCATGCGCCGCGTAGTTGCGGCCCACGCAGTAGACCCGGCGTACCGGGAAGAGGTCGGAGGTGCCGGCAATGGGGACGCCGACGATGGGCATGGGGGTGATGGCGAAAGACATGTGGTCTGGCAAGAAAAGTGAGTTCGAAATGGAAATATCAGCGTCCGGCGGGGTGAGAACCGACCGACGTCGATGCCGCGCTGTCCCGGACCTCGTAGACGCCCAGCTTTCTGTGCAGTGGCGACTCGTCGGCGATGAACAGGAACGCGGGTTCGGTGGCGGACAGGTTGCGCAGGACAACCTCGCTGTAGCCGGGGGCGCAGCAGGTGTCGGCCTGGGCCAGCGCGAACACGGCATCCAGCACGCTCACCTCGGCGGAGCCCTCGATCTGATGGAACACCATCGCTGGCGAGCGGGCAGGCAGTTGCAGTGTCTGGCCCGGGCGCAGCATCAGCGCGTAGAAACCCAGGAGGTTCTCGGCGTCACGGCCGGTTTCCGGGTTCACGTACGTCACTTGCACGCAGTCGAGGCCGGGCTGGTCCTGGGCGAGAGACAGTAGCGCGTTTCGCGTGTTTTCCCAGGGGTAGCGCAGCAGCGGATAGGGCTTGTCCGAGCGCACGAAATTGGACGTGGGCACCACGCCGGCATGGCTCCAGGACTTGTCGCCCTGTCCGTCGAGAACCTCTTGCCTGGGGCCGTTGATGTGGTAGCTCGCTTCCATGTAATAGACCAGAGGCAGGTCCAGCACGTCCAGCCACACCACCGGTTGGTCGCCGTCGTGGCCGTGCTCGTGCCACATGCCGGTCGGGGTGAGGATCAGGTCGCCGCGGCTCATCGGGCATTTCTCGCCGTCAACCGTCGTGTAGGCGCCTTCACCCTCGACGACCATGCGCACCGCGTTGGGTGTGTGGCGGTGCGAGGGTGCCCATTCGCCTGGCATGAGCAGTTGCATGCCCAGGTAGATGGCCGCGCTGGCCTGCATCTTTTCGAGGCCGTGCCCGGGGTTGGCCAGCACGAGCACGCGTCGCTCGGCCTTCTCGATGGGCGTGAGTTCACCGGCCTTGAGCAGCAAGGGGCGCAACTGCGCATAAGGCCAGCAGGTCGGCCGGGTGTTGCGCGTGGGAATCTTGGGAGGCAGCACCCCCCGCAGGCTGGGCCACAGAGGCACCAGGTTCTGGGTTGTCAAGGCATCGCGGTAGTCCTGCGGCAGGTCTTCGAGGCGTCCAAGTTCTTGCATTTCTTGCTCCAGTGGGATATGGCGGCGGCTTATTCCAGGGGAACCGTCAGCGGGTCGTAGGGATAGAGCCAGTTGTTGCGGGAGGCTGCGATGTTGCGGTCGCGGAACGCCTGGCGCATCTCGTTCGCATCGGCGATGTGGTACAGGTCGGCCATCTCGGTCGATTCGTTGACGACCCGGGCAGCGCGGGGCGCGCGGTGCTGCTCATAGACGCGCAGGGCCTCGGCAAGCGGTTTGCCCAGATCCAGGGCTCGGGCCAGGACGGCGGCATCCTCGATCGCCATGGCCGCGCCCTGGGCCATGTACGGTAGGGTCGGGTGTACTGCGTCGCCCAGCAGCGTGACGCGCGGCGTGCTCCAGGTCAGCACTGGCTTGCGGTTGTTCAGTGCCCACCGAAAGCACTGGTCCCGGTCGACATGCTCGATGGCCGCCCGAACGATGGGATGCCAGCCGGCGTAGTCCTGGTCGAGCTCGCTCCAGGGCTGACGGGCAGTCCAGGACTCTTCTTCCCAGGGACGCTCGACGCAGCCGACGAAATTCAGCAACTTGCCGGCGCGCATGTAGTACATCACCGCGTGGTTCTTCGGACCGCACCAGATCGAGGAGACGACGGGAGGACGCAGGTTCTCGGGAATACGCTCGGTGGGAATGCTGAGACGCCAGGCAACCTGGCCCGTGAACACCGGCGGCTCGGCGTCTACGACGTGCTGGCGTACCACCGATTTGATGCCGTCCGCGCCCACCAGCAGATCGGAACGCGCTGTCGATCCATCGCTGAAGAGAACCTCGGCATGGTCGCCCGTCTCGCGGACTTCCTGGGCGCGCACGCCCAGCCGCACGGCTTGCGGGTCCAGCGCCTTGACCGCGTCCAGCAGGGCCGCGTGCAGGTCGACTCGATGGATCTGGTAGTACGGCGTGCCGTGCGCGGCTTCATGCGCTGGACCGAGCTTGATTTCGTGCAGCAGCTCACCGTCGTCGAAACGGCGGAATTCAAAGGACGCGGGCTTGACGCCCAGGGTTTCCAGGGTGGGCTTGAGTCCGAGGTCGTAGAGCACTTTGACCGCGTTGGCGCTCATCTGCACCGCTGCACCGACCTCGCCGAGTTCCGGTGCCTGCTCGAACACGCGCACACGATGCCCGTGCCGGATCAGGCTCGCGGCGGCAGCCAATCCGCCGATGCCGGCACCGATCAACGTGATTTCCATAGTTGCTCCTTAATAGCTTTGCAATATGACAGTTGGTTAGTACACTAACAAGACGCGCATGCTAGTCTGTCATGTGATTAGTTAACTATCAGTGTTAACCCTTATGACATCCGATTCCATGCTGGCTCCGCAGGACCAGATCTATCAGCGCCCAGGTTTTCTGCTGCGGCGAGCTCATCAACTGTCTGTCGGGTTGTTTGAGCAGTACTGCAGGGAATTCAATCTCACCCCGCCCCAGTACGGCATCCTCTGCGTGCTTTCCTATGCGAAAGACATCGACCAAGTCACGCTTTCGAAAGCGCTCGGCCACGACAAGGTGACGACCTTGCACATCGTCAGAGTGTTGGAAGCGAGGGGATTGCTGACTCGCGTGCCGTGTCCTTCTGGTCGACGCCGGATGACGCTCTGTCTGACCGACGAGGGACGTTCCTTGCGTGAGCGGGCAGCAGCAGGGGCCGCTCGAGCGTATGAGCGGTTGATGTCGCCCCTTGATCCGACCGCGCAGGCTCAATTGTTGGGTTTGCTCGAGCGGCTCTGCGATGACTTGGAGCACAGTGCCCGCGCTTCGATGGTCAAACTGATTCCTCCGGGGGCTGCGGCCTCGGGTGTGGACGGACCGTGATTCTGAAGTCCAGTTAGCAAAGCATAGGTACCGACACGGCGCCTCTGATAAGGGTCATTCACGAATTTAGGATTCTTGAAGCCCTGTGATCGACTGGTCGGTCGATCTATCAGGAACTCTGGGGGCGGCCTCCGCCGCCTCAGTTCGTGCAGTGTGTCGTGCACCGTCGTTCCGTCGCATGTGTGTTGGTGATGCTGGTCTGGACGAAGCCTACAAAGTCCGTCTCGCCCCCGGTGATTGGGGGCGCAGACGATGAGATGTTCCTCTTTGGCGCGACCGGCTCGAGCGTCACGAACAAATGGGGCGATCCCTTTCGCACGTATTCGTAGTCCCGCTCGACCGACGCGCTGGCCTTGTCTGTCGGTTTTTGATTCAGATCAAAAACTATGTGCAGACCGAATGTGCCTAGAGTGATCCCTGTGGCGCTGTGCCACAGACGCCCACATTTCCTGGAGCACACAATGACTGAAACCCTGGCCCCCACCGCCGATGTCTCGCCCCTGGGCAACTTCTCGCACTGCCACGCTGGCATCATTTCGCACCTCAACACCTTCGGTGAGTTGTCTGCCTTGCTGGAGCCCGCGGCCCGTGCCCGCCTGATCGCGCGCGAGACGCTGACCTTCTTCCGCGGCGCTGTGTTCGATCACCACAAGGAAGAGGAAAAAGACCTGTTCCCCGCAGTGCTGCGGCATGCCGTGCCAGGCGCTGAACGCGCGGAGGTGCAGGCCATGGTGGAAAGGCTGACGGCCGAGCACCGCCGCATCGAGGAGCTTTGGCTCGACCTGGAGCCGCAGTTGGAGAAAGTCGCTAAGGGAGCCGACGTGAAGTTCGACAGCGCCGCCGCACAGGAACTGGTGGGCCGTTACCAGGCGCACGCCCGCTTCGAGGAAGACCGCCTGCTGCCGCTGGCCCAGCAAATCCTCGGGCGCCACAGCGCCGACTTGGCTGAGCTGGGCTTGGCGCTGCATACCCGCCATGTGGTGATGGCGGCGCGTCGCGGGCTCAGGGGGTCATGAGGTTGGCAACCATCCCGTTGATTGCTCGCCGCCCGTAGCCTCGACTGGTCGATGCACCACGCTGAAACTGCGTAGGCGAAAGAAGTGGGTCGGCCTAGTTGGCGCCGCCGTCGATCTTCTTGTGACGGTAGTCCATCTGTGCTCTCGATATGCCGAGCAGACCCGCTGCGCGCGTGATGTTTCCGCCGGCCTGCCGGATGGCCGCGCGCACGAGCGCGTCCTCCATTTCAGGCAGACGCCCCTTGCCTTGCTGAACCAGCAGTTCAGCGAGCGCGGGCACAGAGGTGGCGGTCCCTTCATTGCGCAGGGAAACGGCTGATGGGTCCGTGTCGATTTCAGTGTTCGTGGCGAGTTGACCCATGTGGCCAATGCCGAAGAAGCTGGGTGACGTCAACGTGTCGTCGGCGTTCGACAGGTGATGGATGTCGAGCAACTCGTCGCCCTGGATCATGATCACGCCACGCTCCAACACGTTCTCCAGTTCCCGGACATTGCCTGGCCAGCCGTGGTGAATGAGGGCCTGCATGGCGCGGGCCGCAATGCCCGTCGGGTTTCTTCCGTGGCGCTTGGAGAAACGTGTCAGCAGGGCGTCTGTGAGCAGCGGAATGTCGTCTCGGCGCTCGCGCAACGGCGGCACGACAATGGGGAACACGTTCAAGCGGAAGTACAGGTCCTCTCTAAACTTTCCGTCCCGTACGGCCTGCTTCAAGTCCTCGTTGGTGGCGGCGATCACCCGCACGTTGGCCGAGATGGTCTGGTTGCTGCCCAGGCGTTCCATCTCGCCGTTCTGTAGCACGCGCAGCAGCTTCCCCTGCGCGGTCATGCTGAGCGTGCCGATCTCGTCGAGAAACAGGGTGCCGCCATCTGCCGCTTCGAACCGCCCGGGACGGGAGTGCGAAGCCCCTGAGAACGCCCCACGCTCCACGCCGAAAAGCTCGGACTCGACCAACTGCTCTGGGATGGCGGCGCAGTTGACTTCGACGAAGTGCGCCTTGGCGCGCCCGCTTCGGCGATGCACCTCCCGTGCAATCAGGCTCTTGCCAACGCCACTCTCGCCCAGTAGCAAGACCGTCGCCTGAGTCGGCGCGACCCGGTCGATCTTGTGCTGCAGCACACAGAAGGCGGCCGACACGCCGACGAACACCGAGTCCGAAGCGCCTTGTGCAGCAGCAGGTCTGGGCCAGGGGGTGACGTTCATGTCGCTTGGATCGAGCCGCATGCTCAACGGCACATGCTCATGAGGAAGTGGAGATGGCTCTGGCAGCATGAAGCGCAGATCGTCTGCCGCGTCTTCCCACTGCTGTACAGGCTTGGCGACGATCCTGCAACGCGCTGCTCCCGACGCCCGGCACTCGACCTCGCGCACGAGGATGGTCCTGCCCGCACATTGGCTGAGATAGCCAGAGCAATACCCCACGGCGTTCCAGCACACCGCGTGCGACCCCACGCCGAACTTGGCAATGTGCATCTCTGCTTCAAGCGAGTCCTTCCAGATGGCTTCACCGCAGTAGTCATCGCTGTGCAAGTCTCCGACGAACATGCCCTGGCCGCTGTGCTCGGGCAAGACATAGCCCTGAAGCGCATGCAGCATGCCGCCCGTTCTCACCACGTCATGCCATGAGGCGTTGGGACCCGCGGCCTTCAACGTGTCTTCGGCATCGCGCTGACCCGCCTCGTAGTAGACGCGGCTGAGCAACACGCGTGCCATGTCCATTCCGAGGGCGTTGATCAACTCTTTTCGCAGAGACGAGAACGTTTCTGCTTGGAGCAGCACGGCTCGGTGGCTGCCCATCCAGATCCTGCCCTCGTCCGGCGAGAAACGCAGGCTCGTGGCGAGTTCTCGAAGCTGGGGCAACTTCATGTCAACGACCGCATCCGGCCCTTCGATGCTGGTCTTACTGGTTGGCTGACTCGCTGTGACGCTCAAGGGGTGCCTCGCAAGTTTGTCGGCTGACGGTGACATCAGTCAGGAAATTTTCATGAATTTCGGAGGCCGGCAGGGCTGGTTTCATGAAATTCTAAAAACGCTGAAATTGTCGCTGCTGGTCGCAGGCGATTTGCCCCGTCGCCACCCCTAGGGAAGGTCTGAATAATTCAATCCGACGCATGCTTTGAGCGCGCGGCATCAATGGTTCGATCTGAGAGGGCAGGCTGGGCCTGGATTTGGGCAATTGATACCCAGATTCGGCCCTGTTTGGGCCACTTTGGCAGCGTGCAGACGCACTCATGCCGCCGCGGGCACCAAAGCCCGCCGCGCCATCCATAAATTGGACAGCGCAAACAAAGTGTGCAGTTGCGCGGTGTTCTTGGCCAAGCCGCGGTAGCGCACCTTGACGTGGCCGAACTGTCGTTTGATCACACGAAATGGGTGCTCGACCTTGGCGCGCATGCTGGCTTTGAGCCGCTCCAGCTGGTCGTAGAGTTGGTCAACAACGCTGTCCTTCTTCAGGTTCGCGCGCTTGCCTGGCCGCATGGCGATATTCCATCGCACGCCAGGTTTGGCGTCAGGCCGCTTGTCGACACCCTGATAGCCAGCGTCCCCAAACCCCTCGGTCTCTTCGCCATGCAGCAGCGCGTTGGCCTCGACCACATCGCTCACATGGCCTGCCGTGCCACGTACCGTGTGCACCAGGCCTGAGTCGGCATCAACGCCAATGTGAGCCTTCATGCCGAAGTACCACTGGTTGCCCTTCTTGCTTTGGTGCATCTCGGGGTCACGCTCGCCCTTGGCGTTCTTGGTCGAACTCGGTGCAGCAATCAGTGTGGCGTCCACCAGGGTTCCTGCACGCAACATCACACCCCCAAGCCCTTCGTGCGCAAAGCGTTTGCCAAGTATCTTGAGTGCGGCATCTTTGCCCATGGCTTTGCCCGCGCTCGCTGCGGCGACTGTGGGCACGACTACTTTGTAGCCTTCTCCTGCAAAGGCCGGGGAGTCTGCCCCTCGTGCACCACCCGGCGCATGGTGGAGACAGCAGCGCACCTGAACGATCACGTATTCCCCCGCCTGCCGGTGCGCCAGTGGGTGCTGTCGGTTCCCAAGCGGCTTCGTTACTTCATGCAGCGCGACGGGCCAGTGCTCAATATGGTGCTGCGCATCTTCCTGCGGGTGATTGCGCAAAGCCTGCAGGCGCACTGCATTGGCGCGGCCAATGCAGACAAGGAAAGCCTGCACATCGGCGCAGTGGCCTTCATCCACAGGTTCGGCTCCAGCCTGAACGAACACGTCCACTTCCACGTCTGTGTGGTGGACGGGGTGTTTGAGGAGGTGGCAGGCGAGGGCAGCGCTGATGCCGCAATGCAAGTCTCTGCGTCAGGTGTCGTATTCCACCCTGCCACCGGCATCGATGCGACACCCGTGGCACAAGTGCAGACCACACTGCAAAAACGTATCCTGCGCGCCTTTGTGGGCCGTGGGCTGCTGGAGAACTTCGAGGCAAAAGAGATGCTGGGGTACAAACACAGCGGTTTCTCGGTGGATGCCGGGGTGTGCATTGAATCCCACGACCGTCCAGGCCTTGAGCGGCTCTTGCGCTATTGCGCCCGCCCACCCTTTGCGATGGACAGGCTGCGCAAAGAGGGAAGCAAACTGGTGTACCGCTGCGGCAAGCAGCGCAGCGAACCCACCAGCGACAAGCGCGGTGCCAAGGTTGATGAGCTGCACCTCACACCGCTGGAGCTGATCGACCGCATTGCCGCGCTGGTTCCCCCGCCACGCACCCACCGGCACCGCTATTTTGGCGTGTTGGCACCCAACTCGCCGCTCAGGGCTGCGGTGACGGCGCTGGCGACACCGGCGCAAGCCGCTCCCGTGCTGGGCGCGTCGATCAGCACGGGGGAGTGCGCGCCTGGTGTGGTACCGATGAGCAGCGCGCTGCCATCCCAGAGCGAGCCGGTGCTGCCCAAGCGTGCAGCGCACTACCTGTGGGCGGTGCTGATCGCCCGCATCTACGAGGTGTTCCCCCTCTTGTGTCCGCTGTGTGGCGGGCATATGCGCATCATCGCGTTCATTACGCACAGCGCTGACATCCGGCACATCCTGGACCACATCGGGGCAGATTCAGAGCCACCCCGCATCTCCCCGGCGCGCGGGCCACCGCTGTGGGATGACTGTAGTGATGCGCAGATGGATGACGGGGCGCAAACCGAGCCAGCAGACTGGGACCTAGCGGCGCAACCGGCACCGGACTTTGAGGTCGATCAGCGCATCAGTTGGTGAATGAACAAAGCGGCGATTTTGACTTGCCGCGAACTGGCTCTGCGCCCGGTACACGCCGAGCGCCGCAAATCACTCTCCTGAACGCCAAACCCTGGTGGTGAACCTGACACCTGGGCGGGAAAATCGAGTG
>LNAP01004579.1_pt1 | contig 12689 bp, 7 predicted proteins | sample 602601 | NCBI WGS metagenome assembly LNAP01 (sample SAMN02440304, study PRJNA202911) | soil metagenome | biome: Subtropical and temperate rainforests or woodlands; isolation source: soil samples (1 kg each in a 20% v/v slurry with milli Q water) were... ... | reverse complement strand
CGCGACCCATGCGGTAGGCACGGTTGATGTCGCGGGTCCACACGCCGGCGCCGAGGCCGAACGCGCCGGCATCGAAGTTGGTGTGGGATCCGCCGTTGCTCATCTCAAGGACTCCTTGCTTGATGGTGCAGACAATTTATGTCGAACAGCTGGACAATAACCGTCAATGGGTGTAGGTCTCGTTAATCCAATCCTTCGCGTTCGAAGGAACGGGCCGATTTCTCGAATGCTTGGAGAGCACCGCATGACGGACGACAATCAGAGCGACGCGCAGCAGCTGCCGCCCACCGAGTTCGACGTCCGCGGCCCGCACGGCAGGGGCGGCGGCCTCGGCTGCGCCGGCGGCGCCGTCCTGTTCACCTCCAACATCTCCGCGCCGATCATGACGTCTGACAAGGTGCGCGACCGCATCCACGCCGCCTCTCTCTCGATCGAGGCGCTGATGATCATCGAGTCGCCGACGCTGGCGCTGCAGCGCGCGGTCCAGTCGGTGCACGCCGCCCATGCCTACATGCTGGCGCACCAGTCCGTCGCGTCCCAGGAGGACGCCGCGGTGATGTTCCGCGACGAGGAATACGTCGCGCAGGAAGCCGCCGCCGCTGCCCTGGGCAACACCTACGCGCACGGCGCCTGAGAATCGACGATGCCGAAGACCCGCTGGACCGCTGAAGAGTACGAGATCCTCGATCGCGTTTATCCGATCGAGAGCAGCCGCGGTGGGCAGGCACTGCTGCCGCATCGCACGATGGAAGCGGTCAAGCAGGCGGTTCGCGATCGCAACCTCAAGATCATCGGCCGCCGCCCCTGGTCGGCGGAGGAGACCGCCATCGTGCTCGCGAACTATCCGACGCTCGGCGGCCGTGCCACCGCGGCCTTGCTGCAGGATCGCCTGCAGCAGGACGTCGCCGTCCATGCGAACATCCACGGCGTCTATCGCGTCCGCATCCGCGAGGCCGCGTGATGGCGACATACCTGATCGGGGACCAACATTATTTTCATGCCAGCGCCGACAAGCCGGACGGCATCATCCGCCTCGCTGGCCGGCCGTTCGCGTGCGGCCGCGATATGAATTCTGCGCTTCAAATTGCGCACAACGCAGTGGTCAAACCCAGCGACGACGTGATTTTTTTAGGGGATTTCGCCCACCGCGCCGGCGACAAGGAATTGCGCAAGCTGTTCGACAGCCTGAACGGCCGCAAGCACCTGGTGCCCGGCAACCATGACGGGCCGGACACGCTGGCGCTGCCGTGGGCCTCGCCGCCGAAGGAAATCGTGTTCGCGTCGATCGACAGCCAGCGCGTCGTGCTGTGCCACTACGCCCTGCGTACGTGGCCGGGCATCCGCAAAGGGGCGCTCATGCTGTTCGGCCACAGCCACGGTCGTCTCAGCGGCAACAGCCAGTCGATGGACATCGGCGTCGACACCATGGGCTGGGCGCCGGTCCGGCTCAACCAGATCAAGCAGCGCCTCGCGCAGCTGCCGCCGCTGGTAGATCCGGAAGCCACGGACGAGATAGTGAACACGAGCGGAGGAGTGAAGCCGTGACCCTGCGTATCAATCTCGTTTCGGATCTGCACCTCGACATCGCCGGAAACGCGCTCGCGAGCATCCCGGAAGTAGACGCCGACGTGACCGTGGTCGCTGGCGATGCGGCGGCGCCCGGCTCAGTTGCGCTACGCCTGGTCCGAAAGTTGTATCCAGATCGCTCGCGACCGTTGATTTATATCGCCGGAAACCACGATTTTTACTCGCATTTCGACAAGCACGAGCCCGAGCTGCGCACGACCTGGGAGCAGCAGCGCAAGCTGATGCAGACGGTCGCTGAGGAATTGGGAATGATTTTTTTGGACGATTCCTCTATCAAAATAGACAATGTGTTGTTCATCGGCGCAACGCTGTGGACCGACATGTCGGTCCGCCCGGGCTACATGACGCACGGCGAAGCGGTGCGCGCCGCCGCCCGCGGAATGAACGACTACCGCGCTATCAAAGTTGGCGCTGGCCGATCGCGCGACCGTCTGACTCCGGGACAGACCGTCGATGCCCATAAGGCGTCGGTCAAATTCATCGAGCGCGCGCTATCGAACCGTCCGGACGACATGGACGCAGTGGTGGTAACGCATCACGCACCCTCGCGTCGCTCGCTGCTCGGCTGGGATCCGGAGCATCCGGAGCGTACCCGCGACATGGACTGGTGCTATTCGAGTAACTGCGAAGCCTTAATGGCCGGCGGTGCGGCGCCTGCGCTGTGGCTGCACGGGCATATTCATGCCGGCCGCGATTATACCATCGGCAACACCACCAGGGTGGTCGCCAACCCGCGCGGGTATCCCGGCCCGCGCTGCACGCGCGAGAATCCGAACTTCGACCCGGGTCTCGTCGTCGAACTCGAGCCGAGGATCGCGTTGGGAATGAGGATGTGATGGCCCGGACCGGCGACACCACCGAAGCAAGTGGTTTGTTTGCCGCAAGGGCGGCGAGGCGATAGTGCCTTGGCGCGACCTCGCAGAGGACGAGCGCCAGGACGCCATCCGCCCATCACAATGCAAGTTAACCATGCTGGTCGTAATCGGTCGTGGCGGGTTGCAGGCGGGGACTATACGAAGACTCAGCCGCGTTCGCGCGGCAGACCGATATCTGTGTTGACGGGTCAAGTCTAGCTTCCTGCGCTCTCGCGGGTTCACGAAGCCCCGGCCACTGCCGGGGCTTTTCCTTTTTCATGCCGCCCTCGTCGCGCGCGACCTCGCGTCCCGTCGTCGCCGCGGCCGCAACCTGAGCGCTCGCCCGCCGGGTTCTTGTGCGGCGCCGACGGCCTTTTCTAGGCGCCACACTCTTGTGGTGCGAAGCTGGGCAGACCTTCCGACGAGATAGTGGGTGGCCGGTACTTTCAAGAGAAGACAAAAATATTGAAGCAAGCTAATACTTTAGGAGAAACAAAAGGAGGAATCTACGATGTTCCCTTCGCATTGGTGCGCACGCCAAAGTGGCGGCTGGACACTCTCTCCCGCCTAGGCCAAAACAGGCGAATAGGCTTCCAAAAACTCGGGTAGGACGCGCAAATCGTGAATGTTTTCGAACTCGATGAAACTCTCTTGCGCGACTACGAGAGGTTTGCTCGCTCTTTCACGCAGATTCGAGCACCTGACATCCGTGTTCAGGTCGAAGAAATCTATGCCAGCGACCGATTTTGGCCCGAGCCGCTCGTAAGTATTAATCCCCGGTTTGAGCGTGGCGTTTCCATCGATCAACTTGCCAAGTCCGGCACATTGCACGATGCGACCGCGCGGATATTCAGCGCTGATGGCAAGCCGCTGTCACTCTATCGCCATCAGTCTCAGGCCGTTGCCAAAGCAGTGGCAGGCCAGAGTTTTGTTGTTACGACCGGCACCGGATCGGGAAAATCACTTTGTTTCTTTATCCCCATCATCGACGCAGCTATCCGTGCACGTGCTGCCGGTGAACCTGCCCGCACTCGCGCAATCATAATCTACCCGATGAATGCATTGGCAAACAGCCAGCGTGAAGAAATCGAAAAATTTATCAAGCAAGCAGATTTACCGGAGCATTTGCGACCGACTTTCGCCCGTTATACAGGGCAAGAGAGCCCCGAAGAACGTGAGCGCATTCGCGAAGCGAAGCCGGATATTCTGCTCACCAATTTCATGATGCTTGAACTGTTGATGACGCGACAGAATCAGCTTGACCGTGCGGTCATAGCAAATGCGCATGGGCTGGATTTTCTCGTTCTCGACGAGCTTCATACTTACCGTGGTCGGCAAGGTGCAGACGTGGCCATGCTGGTGCGTCGTGTGCGTGATCGCCTTTGTCCTGATCATCAGCCGATCTGCATCGGGACGTCTGCAACCATGGCAACGGAGGGTGATGATGCTCAACGGGCCGCGGTCATTGCTAGGGTTTCTTCCCGATTGTTTGGGGCGTCGATCTCTAGCGACGCTGTTGTCGGAGAAAGTCTTGAACGTGCAACCGGTTCAGATCTCAAGTCGACAACACTAGGTTCGGCCCTCAGCGACACGGTCGAAGGAGAACTGCCTGAACATCTGGATGATGAAACTTTGAGTCGGCATCCGCTCGCTGTGTGGTGCGAAATGGAGATTGGCCTCTCGGACGGACAGCGACTTTCGCGACGGCAGCCTATGACGCTTGCTGAGGCCGCAAAACGCCTCGCGGAACAGACAGGATGTGGCGAAAGCCGTTGCCGAATACAGTTGCAGGCTTTTCTGATGCTGGCGAGCCGCCCTGCGAATGAGCGGGGCGGAGTTGGCGATCGAGCATTCTTGGCATTCAAGCTCCACAGGTTCATTTCTGGTGCCGGCCATGTGTACGCGACCTTGCGGGGTGCAGGACAGCGGCGTGTGACGCTAGACGGCCAACGCTTCGATCCAGAGGATCGGTCGTCAAGGTTGTACGCGACCTTCTTTTGCCGAAACTGCGGCCAAGAGCATCACCCGGTAGTCTTGACGACGGAGGATGATGCTCCATGCATTCAGCCTCGAGACATCGATGAGACGCCTCTCGATGATCCCGACAGCGTCGAGCGGCCCGGTTATTTGATGCCGGAGCCGGAAAATGACCCTGACTTCACGTTCAAGGGCGATCTTGAAGATTTTCCCGACGATTGGCTCGATCTCGATCGTGGAGGTGCTCCGCGTTTGCGTCGAGAGCGCAGGGCGTACGCGCCTCAACCACTCACCGTTGCCGCGGATGGAAAGATCGGCTCCACAGGCCGGCAGATGTGGTTCATCCCCGGAAAATTCCGGTTCTGTCCCGCTTGCAAGCACCAGCCGGCGGGGCAGGCGCGAGAAATCAACAAGCTCGCCGGATTGTCTGCCGAAGGGCGTAGCTCCGCCACGACGCTCCTTGTTTCGAGTGCCGTCCGTTGGATGAATGCTCACGCGCATTCTTTGCCCTCGCATAGTCGAAAGCTTCTCGGATTTACTGACAATCGCCAAGATGCTGCCCTCCAGGCTGGTCATTTTAACGATTTCCTATTCGTCGCACTTCTTCGAGCCGCTATCCTGGCGGCCGTTCGCCGCGCGGGACCGGGTGGGTTGAGCGATGACGAATTTGGCAGGCGCATCCAAGGGGCGCTTGGTTTCACCACTGCCAATCGTGGCCGTCGGCAAGAGTGGATGCTCGATCCCGAGAGCAAGGGTGCGGCCCAATTAAATGCAGAGCAAAGTCTGTCTCGGGTCCTTGCCTACCGCGTCTGGGTTGACCAGCGACGCGGATGGCGGTTCACCAACCCAAATCTTGAAGAACTCGGGCTTATCCATGCTGAGTACGTCTCCCTTGATGACCTAGCTGCCGACGACGGCGCCTTCGCAGCCGCGCCTTCGGAACTTAGGCTCGCCACGCCAGAAAAGCGCAAAACCGCGCTTGCTATGCTGCTAACTCACTTGCGGCACGGTTTGGCGATCACTGCGGACGCTCTTGACCCAGGTACCGTTGAGTCGGCCGCGAACGCAGCGCGGCAAAACCTGCGTGATCCATGGGCAATTTCTGCGCAGGAAGAGCCGCGAGTCGCGGCAGCACTTATCGTCGATGCGCCCCGTCGCGCAGAAGTGGGTCTGCGTGGTGAGCCGCTGATTGTGCGCGGTGGCCCAAGGGGCAGGCTCGCTCGGCAGCTTGGACATCCCCGCATTTGGGGCAAACGCCTCGATTCCAAAACGTATCTGGAAGTCATAGCGGCACTTCTTGGTGCCGCAGCCCAGTACGATCTCGTCCGTCAGGTGCCGACAAATTTCGACGTAGACGGCTGGCGGCTCTCCGCAAATGCGGTTCGCCTGGTGGCAGGAGAAGGCCGGTCGGATGTCAAACCCGCAAACTCCTATTTCGTTGAACTTTACACCACACTTGCTGATGCGATCGAAAGCGGGGGCGGGGCACTCTTCGGGATTGAAGGCCGCGAACACACGGCGCAGGTGGAGCAGGATCGCCGCGAATGGCGAGAATGGCGTTTCCGCTGGGGTGAGGAAGATCGGGCCAAACTGGCTGAAGAAAAAGAGGAGCTCCGAAGGGCCGGGGAGCCGAACGTGTTCCTGCCCGTCCTCTTCTGCTCGCCAACTATGGAACTCGGCATCGATATCTCTTCGCTGAATGCTGTCTATTTGCGTAACATGCCACCTACGCCTGCCAACTACGCTCAGCGTTCCGGACGAGCTGGCCGCTCAGGGCAGGCCGCATTAGTTCTTACCTACTGCGCAGCGCAAAGTCCTCACGACCAATACTATTTCGGCAGACGCGAAGCGATGGTGAGCGGAATTGTTCGGCCACCTGCAATCGATCTTGCAAACCGTGATCTCATCGAAGCGCATCTGCATGCTGTTTGGCTCGCCGAGTCTGCGCAGGAGCTGCAGGCGGACATTCCCCACGTCCTCGACTTGAGAAATTCGAACCTTCCGGTGCAGCCAGATATCACTGCGACCTTTTCCGATCCGGGCCTTACCGCGCGTGCCGCCAATTCAATGCGACGCATTCTTGACGGCGTGAAAGCGGAGCTTCCAGCTGAGCTGGCTCCGTGGGCCGCAGACCGCGTTGAATTTGCGAACGTAACCGCGGCGGGAGCTCAGCAAAAATTTTCCGAAGCTTTCGAGCGATGGCGACAGCTCTATCAGAGTGCGCATGCACAGCTAACCGAGGCCAATCGACGATCCGAAATGCACGGTTTGGGGCCGAAGGAACGCAGGGAAGCCAAGATCCAGCAGGCTCAGGCAAACGAGCAGTTGGCATTGCTCGAAAGGGGGGCGGCCACTGGTGGTGCGGACTTCTACACCTATCGCTATCTTGCGACCGAGGGGTTCCTCCCCGGTTATAATTTCCCGCGTCTGCCGCTTTACGCCTTTGTGCCCGCGACGGCCGCCGGCTCGAAGGCTGCCTATCTGCAACGGGCTCGCTTCATCGCTATTTCCGAATTTGGGCCCCGTAGTTTGATCTATCACGAGGGTCGTGCCTACCGAGTTTACAAGGCCCGCTTGCCGCCGGGCATCCGAACCGAGGAAGGCGGGCGCCTTGCAACCATGACGGTTCAAATTTGCGAGGAGTGCGGTGCCTCTCATAGCAATCACGAACCCGAACGATGTCACGCCTGCAATGCGCCGATGAGCGGCGTTCATCCGGTTCGGAACGTACTCCGCATCGACAACGTAGAGACAAAGCCCGCTGAGAGGATTACGGCGAACGACGAAGATCGTCAGCGCCAGGGCTTCGAGATCCAAACTGTATTCGCTTGGTCGCAGCGGGACGGTGGTCTCGATGTGGTCGACGCCGCAGCAAGTGACGCGGATGGCAGCATTTTGTCACTTAGCTATGCCCCTGGTGCCACAATTAGCCGGCTTAACAAAGGTCTCCGGCGTCGCAAGGAAAAGAGCATCTTTGGCTTCGGCATCGATCCCGCCTCGGGCCGGTGGACAGGGAGTCCAGTCGAAGGGGAGGATGAGGAGCAGGAGCCGGACGGGCCTATCAAGCAGCGCGTAGTGCCAATAGTTCAGGATCACAAGAACACTCTGTTGTTGCGCGTTCCGGGCGACCCCCTTCCGCTGGAGGTCATGGCGACCTTTCAGCAAGCGCTTGCGCGCGGTCTTGAGATCGTTTTCCAGCTCGAAGAGGGAGAAATTCAGACCGAGCCCGTTCCATCGCGCGACAATCGGCGAGGCATTCTGGCGTTTGAGGCGACTGAAGGAGGGGCGGGCGTACTGGGTCGTCTCACGGGTGATCCAGCCGCATTGGCCGGCGTGGCACGAGCTGCACTCGAACTCATGCACTACAATAACCTGACCGCAGCGGTTACATTTGCCGATAAAGCCCTGCTCCGAGAAGACGAAGGCGCCAATTGTGTTAAAGGCTGCTATCGCTGCCTGCTGTCTTATTACAACCAGCCGGACCACGAACAAATCGATCGAACAAATGACCTCGTTCGAACTCTGTTACTGAGGTTGGCGCGGAGCAGAGTTGTTGCCGCAGCGCCGAAGGGTACGGCAACCGTACCGAGTGATTGGAACGCAGCGATTGCTCGCTGGGGCTTCTCTGCGCCAGATCGCGAGTCCCTAAATGTGAATGGAACCGTTCTCCCGATCGTATGGCGAGCGCATCTAGCGGCAGCGGCGATAGGAGTAGTTACGGCCGAGACCCATCGCAGCGCCGAGACGCTGGGTTTTACAATCGTGTCTCTTCCGGAAAGTCCTGGCGAACGGCCTCCGTCTGCTTTGGTTGAGTTGCTGGGAACGGGTATATGAGCAGCATTTTTACGCCGGGTGATCTAGTTTACGCGCGTGGGCGCGAATGGGTCGCCCTTCCTTCCCTGGAAGATGAAACCCTCTACCTTCGTCCTCTTTCAGGGACCGAGGCGGACGTGCAAGTGATTCACCCGGCGCTCGAACGCGAGCCGGTACGCCCCGCGCGCTTTGCATTGCCGAAAGAGGATGAGATTGCGACTCAGGATGGCGCTCGCCTGTTGTCGGAAGCACTCCGGCTTTCGCTTAGGCGGGGAGCAGGGCCATTTCGTTCGGCAGCGCGGCTTGCTTTCGAGCCACGTGCATACCAACTCGTGCCACTTCTGATGGCCCTGCGTCTTCCAGTAGTGCGGCTGTTGATTGCGGACGACGTAGGTATAGGTAAGACTATCGAAGCCGGCATCATTCTTCGCGAACTCATTGACCGAGGTGAAGCGGATCGATTCTCAGTCCTCTGCCCGCCCCATCTCGTCGAACAATGGACCGATGAGCTTAGGGTGAAGTTTGATCTTGATGCGGTCGCCGTTACTGCGGCCTCGGCATCGAGCCTTGAGCGCGGATTGCCGGCCTCACAAACCTTATTTGACGCTCACCCTTACACGGTAGTCAGCCTCGACTACATCAAGGCTGAACGCCGACGTGACAGTTTTGCACGGTCGTGCCCAGGCCTGGTTGTGGTGGATGAGGCTCACGCTTGTGTAGGAACGCACCAAAGTCGGCAACAGCGGTTCGAATTACTCAAGCAACTCGCAGGCGATAAAGACCGGAATTTGATACTGCTGACAGCAACCCCACACAGTGGTGATGAGGCTGCGTTTGACAGGCTTCTCAGCCTGGTCGATTCCGGTTTTGCCGAAGGTGCGCTTGAGAGTGAGCAAAATCGAGTTCGGCTTGCGCGCCATTTCGTGCAACGGCGGCGAATAGATATTACGGGACGCGACTGGGGCGAAGAGCGTGTTTTTCCTCGGCACGAATCTGCCGAACGCCCCTACAAACTGACAGAGGCCCACAACTCGTTCCACGACGCGGTGCTTGATTATTGCCTCGGTGTAGTCGAGGGCGCAGGCCCAGACCAACGCCAGCGACGGCTGGCGTTCTGGGGCACCTTGGCGCTCATGAGATGCGTCGGCTCGTCACCCGCAGCGGCAATGAGTGCACTACGCAATCGGCTGGCCGCTGACCCGGATAGGCTCGAAGGTCAGATTTTCGACGAAGATTCGGATGAAGGCGACGCGGTCGATGTCGAACCGACTTCGGGTCTCGAACAGGGTGGACCGCTTGCGGCGTTAGTAGCTCAAGCCGAACGCCTCACGAAGGCGCCTGATCCAAAATTGGACGCGGTCGCTAAGTTACTTAAACCGCTTATACTGGAAGGCGCGAACCCGGTCGTGTTCTGCCGTTTCATCGCAACTGCCGCGCATGTGGCGGATGCGCTTCGTAAGGCGTTCCCGAAACTCAGAATTGAGGCGGTGACCGGAGAGTTGACGTCGGATGAGCGCCGCGCCCGTGTGGAAACGATGGCCGACGCGGAGCAGCGCCTGTTGGTCGCGACCGACTGCCTTTCCGAAGGTATCAATCTTCAAGGCCTTTTCGACACGGTCATCCACTATGACCTTTCATGGAATCCAACTCGTCATCAGCAACGGGAGGGGCGGGTTGATCGCTTTGGGCAACCGGCAAGGGTCGTACGTTCAGTCCTTCTCTATTCACCGGATAGTTCAATCGATGGTGCAGTGCTCGAAGTGATTTTGCGCAAGGCTGAACAAATCCGCAAAGCGACCGGTGTCACCGTGCCACTGCCTGACGAGCGAGGAGCAGTTACGGGCGCACTCATGAACGCTGTGCTCCTTCGCAAAGGGCGCAGCCCGCAACTTAGCCTCGACTTCGGCCTCGGCGCAGATACGAAGACGATGGAGACAATCTGGCGCGATGCGGAGGAGGGTGAGCGTCGTTCCCGGGCCCGGTTCGCCCAAAACACAATTAGGCCCGAAGAAGTCGTTTCGGAGTGGCGGCGCTGGCGCGATTTACTCAGTGGTCCCGACGAGGTCCGTCATTTTGTCGAGCGCGCGATGAGCCGGCTCGATGCGGCCCTTGAGCCCGGCAAGAATGGCGGAATGCGAGCGCATCTTTCCGCGTTGCCCGCGGCGGTATCGGAACGCCTTGCGGCCCGCGACCTGGAAGGTACAATACGAATTGCCTTCGAAGAACCCCCTCCGTCGGGTGCGCAGATCGTGACGCGAAGCCATCCGCTGGCTGCGACTCTTGCCGAAGTGCTACTTGAAGGGGCTCTCGATCCAGGTTCAAGTTCCACGTCTTCGCTCGGACGCGCGGGCGCTTGGCTCACGCCAGCAGTCAGTGCGGTCACTACCGTCGTGCTATTACGATTGCGGTACAAACTGATTGTCCATGGCCGCCGGGAACGCATGCTGCTTGCCGAGGAAGCTGCAATGCTCGGTTGGGATGCCGGCCAGGCCGCCGCCATGCTGACTGCCGAAGCAGCCGGCGCATTACTTGAACAAGCAGCAAGCTCCGATCTGGCTCAGATCGCGCGACAACGGCTGGTGGCCAAGGCGATTGAGCAAATGCCAGGAGTGCTGGACGGACCGATCGGCACCTACGCACGAGATCGGGCACGGGCGCTTGCTGAGGATCATGCCCGGGTTCGCGCTGCTGCGGCCGGAAGCGCGCGGGTTACGGTCGAGCCAGTTCTCCCTCCGGACGTGATCGGTCTTTACGTGCTCGTACCGGCGGGACAATAGCAATGTCACGATCTCGCGCCGGCCGCACGTCCGGGCTCACTTTTAGTGCCATTGCGGTGGAAGGGGCGCTGATTGCGCCAGCGATGCTGGCTCGCATCGCCCAGCATCAGGCGGATGCCCAAAAGGATGCCGACTACAATATTCCCAAGGGCCTGACGCTGCGCGACGAGATCGCGCGGTACTTCCGTATCGGCCAAGCCATGTTCCAAGAACTGACGGTTACAGAAACACCGTCGGCGACGACAACCGTGAATTTTGTCGAAAAGCTTCTTCGCGACGTGTTCGGGTTTGCCGAGATTGATCGCGTCGGTACGCGCGTCATTGGTGACCGGCAATTTTCGATCACACTGGAGTGCATTGGTGGGCGCGTTCCGGTGGTAGTGGTCCCGGCAGTTGACCAGCTTGATCGCCCAAGCACGCAGCTGACGGTGGATGGACGCCGTCGTTCGGCTGCCTCTGCTTTACAGGACTGGCTCAATGCAACAGACGGCGCGCTCTGGGGCATATGTGCGAACGGCTTTCACCTGCGCCTCGTCCGCGATAATGCGAGCTTTACCCGACCGGCTTACATAGAGGCCGACCTTCGTCAGATCTTCGAAGGCGACGCTTTTGCGGATTTCGCCGCATTGTGGCTGCTTGTTCATTCCAGTCGCTTCGGCACTGCTGGAACTCTCCCATCGGACTGTGCGCTGGAACGATGGCGTGCTGCTGCCCAGAATGAAGGGGTCGCCGCACGCGACAAGCTGCGCGACGGGGTAGAGGCCACGTTACTCATTCTTGGTAACGGCTTTCTGTCACACCCTAGTAACGCGGCGCTGCGAGAGCAGCTTCGCACCGGTGCCTTTCAGTCGCTAGAATTCTTTGGCGAGCTTTTGCGTCTAGTCTACCGGCTTATTTTTCTACTTGCCGCTGAAGACCGCAACTTACTGCATCCACCGGACGTTCCAGGAGAGCCCCGCAAGCTCTATGCCGAAGGCTATTCGGTTGGTGCGTTACGTGATCGCGCGGTGCGGCGCGCCGCTTGGGACCAGCATCACGACCGCTGGGAAGGTCTACTCATCACGTTTTTGGCGCTGACGCGCGGCGAGAAGCGCCTTGGCTTGCCGGCGCTCGGTGGGCTGTTCGCAGCGGATGCGATTCCCCATCTTGAACTAGCCCGACTTACCAACCGTAGCCTAATGGAAGCGATTTTCCGTCTTGCGTGGCTGCGTGAGAGGTCTGGACTCGTACCGGTTAACTGGCGCGACATGGAGACTGAGGAGCTGGGTTCGGTTTATGAGAGCCTGCTCGAACTTACCCCCCGCTTCATCAATGACGGTCGTGGCTTCGACTTTGCCGAAGGCGAAGAGGCCAAGGGCCACGCCCGCAAGACCACAGGCAGCTATTATACCCCTGACAGCCTGGTTCAGGCGCTGCTCGATAGCGCCCTCGATCCTGTGCTCGACCGGGTCGAAGCGGAAGCGGACGATCCAGCTAAAGCGCTGCTCTCGGTCACCGTCATCGACCCCGCCTGCGGCTCGGGGCATTTTTTACTCGCGGCGGCAAGGCGGATCGCAACCCGGCTGGCGCGCGTGCGCACTGGCTGCGCATTTCGGCGATCGTGAGCAGCTATTTCACTCGATGGTGAGCGCTCGTTTCATTTGATCGTGAGCAGACATTTCAGGCGATCATGAGCAGCCGC
>LNAP01004578.1_pt1 | contig 12693 bp, 8 predicted proteins | sample 602601 | NCBI WGS metagenome assembly LNAP01 (sample SAMN02440304, study PRJNA202911) | soil metagenome | biome: Subtropical and temperate rainforests or woodlands; isolation source: soil samples (1 kg each in a 20% v/v slurry with milli Q water) were... ... | reverse complement strand
GTTCTGGTCTAGAAAAAATTTTTGAGCCAGGACAAAGGGAATTTCTCGAACTAATCCCGAAACATTCTATGGCAAGGCTAATATATGGAGCATGGTTAATAGACAATGGATCTGCGTATCTTTGCGGTGAGGAAAACCAACCAAGTTATTATTTCCAAACTGAAATAAACAGTAAAGCTGCGACAGAATCGATAGTAGATTATTGGCGAGAAAGATGGTTACTTTCAAGGCTTAATCATAATGATGCTCTAAATAGAATTGATGCCTTCGACCCTCAGACATTGCTGCTTAGTCGTGATTTGAAGGCAGTAAAGGATAACTATACAGAGATCGAGGTGTCGGGTATGCCTGAAGTATCATGTTCCAATTCAGAATCGATGCGTGAGTATTTGAGAAGGTTGTACAGGGGGTCGAGTGCTTATGCAGATAGGATTGAACTGAATAATCTAAAGGCAATTCATGTAGAAACTCCATTGGATGAGGCTATCTTAGCCGCGTTGAAAGCTGGAAAAAGCGTTATTTTAACTGGAAATCCTGGGGATGGAAAGACCCATTTAATAAGAATACTTGAGCCAGAATTGGAGGCAATCCATCCTAAGCCGCTTGTTGAGTATGATGCTAGCCGAGTTACCGATGAAGGCTTATATGCACAATGGGCAAGCGCTGTGGAACAACAAAGGCCGTATTGTGTTGCGATTAACGAAGCAGTATTAATTAACTTAGCCAACATGTACAGAGACTTTACTCCTCTTCAAGAGGCGCGGCAGCAGGTTATTGAAGCCGTCAGATACAACGATCAGAACGATCAAGAAAGCACTGTAGTTGTATTTGATTTGAGTCATCGGAATGTCCTTTCTCAAAATATTATCGCAACAGTGCTGAATAAACTGACAGATCCTGAAGTCATTTCAAAATGCGAAAGTTGTCCACAAGAAGGTTGTGATTTTGTCAAGAATCAAAAGTTACTTAGAAATCAACAGGTTCGAGACCGACTTCAAATCATCTTCAACAGAGTTAGCAGAAGAGGGTATCATGCAACTTTGAGGGAACTCCAAGCATTCATTTCCTACCTGCTTTTTGCAGGTAGGAATTGTGAGGAAATGCTAGAGACTAGTGGGGAGGATCAATATTCTCTACACCAGCTTGTCTTTAGTGGAGAGGGAAAACTATTTGATGTAGTTAGAAGCACATTTGATCCAGCCCGGATATCCCATCCATTATGGGATGATAGTCTTGTTTATGGAGAGATCGATTCAAATGATTGGATTCCCGAGGGAACCTTGGAAATTGGAGCATTAGATCCAACCAATGAAGGTCGATTCGTTTCAAGAAAACGTGCCTTTTATTTTTATAATAACAAAGGGATGGACCTTCTCAATTTGGCAGGGGATGACGAAACAGAGTTCGGTACTTTTTTAGCAATGCAGGATAGGCAGGCGCTTCGGTTTATAATACAAAGGATTAATCGTTTTTTTGGTGATGATAGTGGATCCGAGCATTTAAAGGTTTGGCAAAGTCATAGATATAACCAATCTCCCCGTAGAATTCTTTACTCTGCTATAACTAGACAACGGCAAGAATTTGAAATCGTGCATCCTAAACTATTGACTAGTATGGCTAATGCGTATGATTTAGCTCAAGATCATGTTTTACTAAGATTAAAAGAACGGCCACAAGCAAGATTAAAGATTGATTTCTCAATGTTTGAGTTGCTTGCAAGGGCGAATAGGGGAGTTCCTGTTATGTCCTTAGAAGGAGATGCAACACGCCGAATTTGGCAGTTTATGGAACAATTATCTGAACCATTGGATCTTGAAGATAATCCAGAAATTAAAGTAACTATCATCGATACTGTCACTCATCAAAAATTAAATGTTATTACGGATATGGAATTAAAGAAATATCTTGCAATCGATTCTGATGTGCGGAATTAAGGAGGGTAGAAAAGTGCCAATTCAAATTAACGATCTATGGGACGAAATTGATAAGAAGTACGTCGGTTTCAGTCCTAATACAACTAGTATAAAACCTGTTCACATCGCAAATGGATTGTTCCGTACGTCCTTGAACTACATCTCAGATACCAAATCCCTTAATAGATTTGTATTTTGGCAAAAGGCGGATGGCAATATTCCACCGGGTCATGAATTAGAAGCAGTATTTAGGGCCCTAGAGGGTCAAAATAGAATTGATAATACTACCGTGAGTATGGAGTCATTAAAACACTTAAGAGTGCTTATGAAAAAAATTCTTAATGCAGATGATGGAGTCTATACACATGGTATGGATTCCTATTCTGGTGGATATATGGGTTTTTTGTCTAAGGACTATGTTGGTCAAAGTGGTGGTGAACTAATAGCTCTTTGGCTTAGATCAATAAGGTCGCCACTATTAGATACAATAATTAATTCTATAAACGAACCGAGTGATATCATAACTGCTCTATGCTACCCATTATTAGAAAGTGCAGATGTTAGCCATAATTCAGCTTTTGATATTGAAGATATTAAATTTCTTAATATGACTCTTCCTCCAGCACCAAATAAAATTTGGAATGGATTAGCCAAAGCAGCTGAAACGCTAAATAAGCATATTAAAGCTCACCCTAATAAGCTACAGCGTTTAAGGCTTGCCATACTGTTTGCTTGTTTTGTATTAAACAGGCACCTTACGAGCTTAGAATCATACTACGTCCCTGGAGCAGAGGGGAAAGTACAGCCCCTTTTATTAGACTTCTCAGAAAATAGTTCGGATCCTGTTTCAAAAGCATCAACAATGACTTATACCTATAGCTGTCAATCAATTTCTAGATTCTATACATGGGCCTTTAGTGAGAGATTAATGCAGGATTTCTCTAAGGAAGATTTATTACGCGAAGGGACTCCAACCTATCAAGGGAATACAACAAATGAGACAAATGAATTATGGTCACTAACAATAGAAGAAGCCAGATCTTCTGATTATCCTTACGTAGTATGTGGGCAAGCAATTTATGATATTCTTGCGCTCCAAGCCAAGGGCGATCCTATAAGATATTTTAGGCAACTTGGGATTAGAAGTGGGCTGATGTGGCCTCCAATTCAGCCAGGTAAACGATTTGCAGCCCAGCAAGATATGCTTGAAATGCTAATACGTGCTTCCGTTGAGCCTGGAAGCGTAATGGATCTTAATACACTACAGGATGAGTTATGGAATAGATTTGGGATTGTCATCGGCGGTAGGTCCTTGGATGATGAACGGTTAATAGCCGCTGGCGTGTACCAAGCTGATAGTAGCGCGTTAAGAACTAATAGGGATCGATTTGCCTCAAGACTAAATAGCTTAGATTTCGCAAAGCTTCTTGCTGATGGAGTGTTGCAAATCGAGTTGGAGGTTATCAATGCTTAGTAGAGATGAACTTGCGGCACAGACAATTACAGAACGATTGAAATCTGCACGAGTAGGTGTTATTTCAAAGGGTCTAGATGGCATATCCCCTAGCAAAGTTGCAGATTTGGTGTATAAAGCTTTAGAAAAGCCTATATATGTTGCTATCGTAGGATACACAGATACACAAGTAGGCCCCAATATTACCTTAAGTACAGATATTGAAAAGGCAGTTGATTGGAGAAGTACCCCAGAATTAGCGGGTAGTATTTTAGTTTTCATTCAAGATGAGGTTCCTAAGCTCCATTCCTTAGGCGATCTTGAGCATTTAAATTCAAGAGACCTGACCCAATATTTAATAAAATGGGCTGCAAATTCAAGGGAAATATCAATTACTCAACCACAGGTTAGATTTTGGGAAGCATTAGCTAAGGAATCTGCAACATTTCCACTAAATCTAGTTGAAGACTTTATAAGCTCTATATTTTCAGATAGAGAAAATTTAAATGCAATACCAGAGAATCTGTGGAGGTTAGGACTCCTACGCGATGAAGCACTACTCAATAGTAACAGGGATCCCTTGGAACGACTTCATAGAAATCGGGAGCTCCTGGTCGAAATAGGGTTGCTTTCTGAGCAAAGCAGGAAACGATTAAGTGGAGTTGCATCTCGTGCATCAACAACAGATCGTGAAAGATTGTTATCATCTTTTCTTAACTTAAAGAATTTTTATAGAACCGGTGCAAAAGATTTACTAAGGCAGCTTGATTTGCCCACAGTTGAAGAACTGATACGTGCAAGCCGACCCAATAATAATAATTCATCCAGAAGAAATAATGGGACCAATAATCCCCCTGGCAATGGGGAGCAGACTGGTAGTAATAGCGGTGGGGATCAAAACTCAAATACACCTGCGCGCCCACTGAGGGGCAGACAGTTAGTTGAGGCAATTGCTGAGCAGACAGTCGATGGATCAGAGGATTCACAGCAAGGCCTTCATGAGTTGGGGGAGGCACTACGTAATCGTATCAGAAATAGCCAACAATCGACGGGGAATGTGACAATATCATCTGGATTTGGTGATCGTACTGTACAATTAGAAATTCCAGATAATGAGCTTCTTCAATTTATCGGGCAAACCTGTTCTGTTGATAATTGGGGTGGCATACTAACTACAAATCAAAACAATATTAAAGGTGCTATTGCAAGGTATACACCAGCTGACTTCGTACCGTTTAATCCTGCTGATATAAATCAAGGAATTTCGGGACAGTGCCTTTTTACATTACTCAAATATTTTGATAATCACGTACTTCACAATAATAGCTTTGATGAAGCTCTTAATGACTTAGTAGATGCAAGGAAAATTTTGTTGGACTACATTGACCTGTTATTAACTCAACCATTTGTCTTATTTGGTGGGTACAGTGACGCTAGGAATGCGTTAAACAAATACTTGGAAGCATATTCGAGAATTCTTAGAACTTTTAGGCATTTTGAAGCAGAGATGCATGGTCATGATAGTAATGCGTTAAGATTTGTTGCAACTGAAATGTTACGTTTAGAGGTTGTGCATATTAAGACACCTACTGCTTGGAAAGCTATGCTTACTCCACTGCATCCATTTCATCTGTGGCGGTATAGGGAGATCCTCAGCACTATCCATGCAATAGACAGACCAATAAATGAAGCTGAGAAAAATCAGTTAGCTCAGGCACTGCCTGATTTGCCACACATGATTCACTTTCTTGTATTTAGCCCTGATGTTTCCGGTGGTGAAAATATTGTTCTACCATTAGCAGGAACATATGAGACGCTTCCTACCTTTGAGAATCGCACAAACCGTTATTTAGGTAGCGATGGACTTGACTACTTAATTGAATTATTACATAAGTATGAGCGTGACGCTCCATATAGTCGATCTCAGTTAAGGATAGGTTTAGTTGATGTTCCTGATATTACGGTCGTTTTAAGGCAAATAGTAGAGTATTTAAGTACAAGAAATGATTCACAAATAATCTTAGAGGCTTATTTCACCAGGGGACAAAACCCTACGGGTGAGATGGCGCGCCTCGATTATGATGATAATGACCATGAATTAGGTGAGTTACTTAAATCAGGCAGGATTAGAGTGCAGTTTAACTCACTGCATTCCACTGAAGCAGTTTGCGAGGCTTTGAAGGAACGACCGGTCCATATAGCATTTATGTTTGATCAATCACTTTATCAAATAAACCATGCGCCGCGGGCAAGGCAATTGCTTGTGAGTCCTCTTGTGATCAGTTATCAATACGATTACAGTGAAACATTCCACAGAGGTACAATAGCCCCGTCGTCTGAAGCAGAGGATGGACTTTTTTCCGATTTTCATTTTCTAGTCGAAAGGGCTGCAAACTTGCCTGCAGGGCAGCAATTAAGGTTGCAGTATGAATCTCATGATGGACTAGGCCCAATTAATTCATTATTAAATAGTGGGGCTACAAAGTGGCTCGCTATAGCCGATAGGGCACTTACTGGCTACGCTCCAGAGGATGCAGTACTATTAAGTGAGAGGCATAGTGGTCAGAGGGAAATTGCAGTATGGGCAAGAACATCAGCAAGGTCGGTCGGGCAGTTTATCGATCTTTTGAGAAGGTTTAACTTAAGACCAGACACGTACACTGTAGCCGATTTATTGCACAGATATGGCCATATAGCTTCTGGTGGAGTAATGACACTGCTTTCCTCTGGAGGAAACGCACAGTATCGAGAAGCTCAACAAAAAGGATTTTTGGGTACTGTTATGGCAGCAGCTTGGTATTCGAGGGAGTATAAGGGTTCGCTTATCGCTTCATTAGATTCTAAGTTAGCTAGGCAATGGCTTCGAGGTAGAGGAGATAATGATAAAAGAGCAGATCTAATCGGCCTTCGAGTAGATTCAGACGGCTCGTTAATAATAGAACCAATCGAAGTTAAAACCTTGGCTGAAGGTACAGAGGCTCGTGTTGAACGAAATGACCAGGGACAACGAGTGCTTGAAGGACAAGCAATTGATCAATTGCGTTCAATGCTCGAAGCGTTGACTCCCATTTTTGGTGATCATGAGAATGATCATCAGCCATTGTTTACTCCGGCCAGGAGGGAGGTACTGAGATACCAATTGCATAGAGAATGCTTCCGTGAAGTTCACAACCCTGAGTGGCAGAGTAATTGGTATCAGGTATTAAAAAATGCATTTTCCCTGCCCGAACCTAGGATTGCAGTAAAACTGAGCGGGGTTATCTTACATGTTAAATTTGAAGAAAATTCTAGTTTATCAATTATAGTTGATGAAAATGAACCGCTAACATTAGTAACATTGGGTACCCAAGCTATTCAAACACTAGTAGAGCCCAATGGTTTATCAGAAAATAATAATGTTATACAAGCCTCTGAAGTAACCAGTACTTCGGAGCAAAATAGCAATAACAATGAAGTATTTGCCGAAGAAGATGATAGTAGGAATACAATTCAAAATGAGCAACGTGAAAATGTCGTTCAAATGGACTTCATTTCATCAGAGGGAATACTATCGAATGAAAATTCGGTAAGAAACATTGCTGCGGAAGAACCAGTTAGTTATACAGGAAACATTGCAAATAACTTTACTGACCAGTCCATAGAGGACGATGAATCTGAGGAACTTTCTAGACTGTTCAGAAGGGCTTGCCAGTCATATAGAATCTCTTTGGAGGAATGTGACCCAACAAAGGCGGTGGTTGGACCTACAGTATGGAGATTCTTTATACGTCTAGCCCGAGGGCAAAGATTGGACCCCTTAAGAAATAGCTTAGAGGATATCGGCCGTGAAATGCGAAAGTCAGGTTTGTTAGTTTCAAGTATTCCCGATTCAGATTATATTGCCTTAGATATCCCTAGACGCAACCGGCAAACAGTAGCTCTTTTAGAGGGTCTTAATCAATTGCCACAGATCACAACACCTGAACAAATGCCTATAATAATTGGTGTAACTCCCGAGAATGAGTGTTTAATTCGTGATTTAGGGAAAATGCCGCATTTATTAGTGGGGGGCACTACCGGATCTGGAAAAACGGTATTTCTTTATGGGATTCTTACATCCCTGCTTAGAACTCATCCAACCCCTGCATCTTTAAGACTAATGGTCTCTACTTCAAAGCCTGAGGACTTTATGTTTTTTGAGGGGCTGCCACATTTAGAGACAGGTGAAATCATATCTGATGCAGGTGATGCCATTAGGCTTTTGGAAACTAATGTCAGGGATACCTTTGAGGAACGCTTAAGTATATTAAGGGAAAGCAGATGTAGGGACATCGTTGAGTACAACAGTAGGAATCTAGAAAATCCTTTGCCTCCACTTGTCGTTATAGTAGATGAATTTGCGGATCTTGCGGACCAACTATCATCTGATAGATCCGCACGTGAAGCATTCTATACAAATGTCAGACGTATAGCTCAGTTAGGTCGAAGCAGGGGAATACACTTAATATTGTGTACTCAACGTCCTAGTAGAGACCTTGTACCAACCAATATTCGTAATCTTATGAATGCTCGAGTCTCCCTTAGGGTAAACGATGCCATTGCCTCTCGAATGATTCTCGAGGAAAGCGGTGGAGAGCAATTACAAAAATATGGTGATTTGTTATACAAAGATGAACAAGGTTTAATAAGGGCACAGGGGTATTTTATAAGTACCCAAGAACTTGAAGAATTCCTTAGACCCCTTATGGGTTAATAAATAAGGGTAGACCATTTATTACTGGTCTGCCCTTTATTTCTTAGAAAGGAAAAACACTTTTGAAATTGAACAAGGAAATTATTGAAGGCGTATTTATTAAAGAAAGTAAAAACAGGTTTATTTGCGAGGTAAGTATAAACGGTGAAATACAAGAGTGTTATGTCCCTAATTCATCACGGATGGAAAACTACTTAAATCTTCGAAAAAAACATGTATTACTTACTGAAAATAAAATAAGTGGTAGAACGAAATATTCACTATTGGCTGTAAAGTATTACAATAAATATGTACTATTGAATTTAAACCTTGTAAGTTCAATTTTAGAGTCGGAGATAAAGCAAATCTTCCCTGATTATAAAAGCTATGATGTTTTAAAGGAACATATGTTTAATGGCTATAAAACAGACCTCACACTGATTAGTCCTGATGCACAAAGAGAAACGGTACTTATAGAGGCAAAGGGAATCATCTCGACGAAAAAAAGCGCTATTTTCCCAAAGGTGTATTCTGAAAGAGCAATAGAGCAATTATTAAAAATAAGAGAACTATTAAAGTGTGGTCAAAAAGTAAGCTATATCTATGTTTCCTTAAGTCCTTTTGTGAAAAATATTAAAATTGAAGAGGTAACAAATATGTATAATCTTCTTTTGAAAGAATGCATAAGTGATGGACTTCAAGTAAGGGCAATTTCACTTAAATATGAAAATGGGGAAATTATTATAAGTGATTACGTAAAAGTAACAGTATAATTTACGGAGATTAACGGTTACGATGTTCCGATCCGATTGGCCGATAAGTATAAGAAAAAAATCCTTTATAGTGGAGATGTTCATGGAAAGAGATTTGATTGAGCAACACAAGATGCTGTTTCGTCCGTTTTTCGTAACCGATGAGGAACTTGAAATCTTTATACAAGAGAAATTGGATTATCGGGATAACTCAGCGCCGCGGAGAATGTTAAACAGTGCACAGCGGCTTATCACGTTGTCAGACGAAATTGATGTGATTTGTCCAGGTCGCAGGGATTTGAGTATTTTTTTCCTAATCACCTGTATTGAGTCACTCTATCAGTTCATTCCAGACCACGGTTTAAGGCAGAAGCAGGAGATGCCGATTCAGTTCTTTGATCAATACTTAATGCCAACCGATAGGAGAATGATTGAGGATGGCCTTAAAATTATCTCAGTGAATAATGAAGTGATATTCCAGCCAGGAATCACCATCGAGCAATTTGCACTGCTATTGATCTCAATCCGAAATAACGTCGCACATGAGGGTAATTACTGGTCATTCTCTTTCAATGAAGAGGGATACGATGGACATACCATTAACGTCCTGAACTCAAAACTTCGGAAGGATGAAGGGACGCGTGAAATTGCATACGAAGTCGGTCTAACCTATCATCAATTTCGGGAAGCATGTATTAGGACATTTATTTCTTTTCTCAATGAACACTTTGCTCGATTTAGTAGAAACACTTTTTAATAAGAGGGAGTTTCCGTAATAGGGCCTCCTTTGATTCGCAATAATGAGTTTATGCCGGTATACCAATTTTCAGATATTATTCACAATCAACCATTTAATAAGTCGGGAATACACTGTTTGAAATGTAGGTGGTTGCTCATGCAACCCTTTTTAAGTCTCCTTTAACTAAAATTATTGGAAAACGGATAATTCCATCTTGATTCTGTATATGTTTATAGCAATATGGCAAAGATTATGACATATACTACTAAAAGGAGTGAAAAAAATGAAAGGTTTTATACTGCTTCATGACTATGCCAAGGTAACTTCAAAAGGGATAAAATTTAGAAATCTTACTTTTAGCTGTGAACGTGCAATCCGGGAGCAATGGTTTGAATATGCCAAGTTGTATGGAGGATGGACAATCAAAGTGGCTTTTTATCCGCATGAACACAATATGATCTATCTTCCAATGGAATCAGATATGGAATGCTGTCGTGCAATTTCTCCGCAAGAATATAAAGGTTCCAAGCTTGAGAAGTATTTTCGGAGTATTCAGACCTTAAAATCAAAACGTAGATGCTTACATAAGGACAGAAATAGAAATAAAAACAAATCACTATAACTTCTTTGGAAAGTTTGTAGCAGCGATATTACTACAAATGGAGGTGATGATTTCGCCGCGGTGTGGGGCTAAAGGAACGTGGGGGTCCCGAAAAAGGATATGCTGCAAAGCCAAAAAAACTTATACAATGATCTATGTTTGATATATGATGCTATAGCATAAGCTGTCTCAGGAGTTTCTATTGCTCAGGTCCGGGTGACGAAATTCAGCATGATTTTTAAAAATCCGTAGGACCTCGATAATAAAGGATTTATCGACACTACTAAGTTGGTAGTCCCCTAATTGAATGCATTGCTTGTTAAAGAATTCCTCAAGGTCATGGATAGTAAAGGGTTCATGATTTCCGTTTAGTTTTTGTAACGCAATCAACTCTTCCTTTTGTTCCTGCTTAAATGGGGATGAGGCTCTACCGACTAGAAAATCGATAGATACATCAAACAAATCTGCAATCTGAACCAATTGCTTGCTGCTGGGTGCAATGGTGTTTCGTTCCCATCCTGAAACGGCTTGCTTGGTAACTTCAAGACGATTTGCTATATCATCCTGTGTCCACCTATTTTTCTTTCGTAATGCTTTTAGTCGTTCACCAAAGGTCATAAATGTATCTCCTTACGGAATCTCTTCCAGCAACATGTGGGCACGATCCAACTGTTTGCTCTGTGGTTTTTTCCTTTGTACATATATTCATTATAACAAACACCTCACTTTACTGGCAAAGCATGTACATATCCATTTGTCAAGTTGTTTTTAAAATTATCGGCTTATTCGTACATGTTACATTATAATACTCAATTACAGCCAAAAAGTAAATTAATAATTTACAACCAAGTTGACAGGTAGTAAATTAATGATATACACTTCAAAAAGTAAACTATTAATTTACATGAGGAAGGGGATTCATTTATGCAAATTACTAAAAAGTTAGATTTTTGGATTTTATCCGATGAGGGAAAATCAATATGTCCTTCGTTAATTTTGGAGGTTGAAGACATTAGCAAGATGGTCATCAACTATCGAGTATCGTGTCGAGACGAAAACCAAGCAGAACCAAAAGAGGTGTAACAAATTGACAAAACGTATTATGACGGATAACTCAATTCAAAAAAAGATACAAAGATGGGTAAAGGAAGGCAGAGGTCAAGGGACAGGCCAGAATTATAAGCCGTGGTTTACGGCAAAGCAAGTTTCATCTAGAGGAAGAACCTTTAGACCTAAAGGAATTAAAACAGGGCGTGAATCCCTGTTTTTATCAGAATGGGAATATTTTTATTTTTTATTATTAGATTGGTCCGACTTGGTTGTTGATATAAGGGAGCAGTTTCCGTTGCTTGATTCACAATTGGATAATATTGATGAGACCATCGAAATTGCAAACGAGTTGAATGTAGACCACCCAATCGAACCCAGCACAAATGAGTTGAAAGTAATGACTACCGATTTCCTAATAAAGTTTCATGATGAATCTGAAGTCGCTGTATCTTTTAAGCCTTTCAGGTCTATCACGGCAAGGGAAATAGAGAAGATGGAGATAGAGCGGATTTATTGGGAACGCCGAGGTATACTTTGGGAATTGATTACGGACAAAGATGTTCCAGTTCCATTTGCGAAGAATATAGAATACGTCCATAGCGTATATGATCTTATTAATTATCACATTCCCGAAAGCACTGTTGCAAAAGTAAAAAGATTAATGGAACCGTTAGTAATGAAGAGGGATCGCAAACTAACTGACATTACGAATGAAGTTGACGACAGGTTAGGCCTATTGCCTGGTAACAGTTTAACAGTTGCACGACATTTGATTATCACAAAGAGGTGGGTTGTTAATATGAAGGAACCGATTGACTGCAACGCACCACTACAAATTCTCCGGATACCAGTTGCAGTGGAAGAAGGGGGACTTAGGCAACTTGCGAATTGAAATTTATCGAAATAGTATTCTGGAAGTATGGCCCAACTTAGACGATGCAAAGGATTTGACAGATGTAGAACCAGCTTTATTAAGAGTACTTTGGATGAATAATAAAGTAATTATCACGATTGATATACAGAATGCGACAGCCCAGCCTGAAGTTCATGACCGAGTAATCATCGAGCATGAAATATTGGAAGGGAATATCCAATTAACCGAATATGTGATCCCGAGAATGCTGCTCCCTGATGACAGATTAAAGAAACATGATATAGAGATTCGCGATAAGGTTTGGGGATATTTGGAGTCCGTTGTCACCGGGAAGAATCTTACCGACATCTTTAAAAAAAGGCTACGGGGAATCATTATTGATGAGGTTAGTAAAAGGTTTAATGTTTCCAAAACATTAATAAGGAACAACTTGAGAAAATATTGGCAGAGGGGTATGACGCTCAATGCTCTTTTACCAGACTACCAGAACTGTGGTGGAAGGGGAAAAACAACTGATGAAGTTTGCCCCCAAGCCGTATCTGCTCGATTCGCACCACTGGCTGATCCTTCACGGGCGCTACGTTTGCCAGGCCCGCAAGC
>LNAP01013875.1_pt1 | contig 12695 bp, 13 predicted proteins | sample 602601 | NCBI WGS metagenome assembly LNAP01 (sample SAMN02440304, study PRJNA202911) | soil metagenome | biome: Subtropical and temperate rainforests or woodlands; isolation source: soil samples (1 kg each in a 20% v/v slurry with milli Q water) were... ... | reverse complement strand
TGCCCAGGCGGCTGACCGCCTTGGTTTTGGTGGCGTGCTGATCCCGACGGGGCGGTCCTGTGAAGATTCCTGGCTGGTGGCGGCCTCGCTGATTCCGGTGACTACCCACCTCAAATTTCTCGTCGCGCTGCGCCCTGGCATTATTTCGCCGACCGTTGCTGCGCGGCAGGCGGCAACCTTGGATCGTCTGTCCAATGGCCGCGCCTTGTTTAACTTGGTCACTGGCGGTGACCCTGACGAGCTGGCTGGCGATGGCCTGTTCCTCAGCCACGAAGAGCGCTACGAAGCCTCGGTGGAATTCACCCGTATCTGGCGCCGAGTGCTGGAAGGGGAAACCGTCGATTACGACGGCAAACACATCAGCGTAAAGGGCGCCAAGCTGCTCTATCCGCCGCTGCAACAGCCACGTCCGCCGCTGTACTTCGGTGGCTCCTCCGGCGCTGCGCAAGACCTGGCGGCCGAGCAGGTGGAAATGGTGCTGACCTGGGGCGAACCGCCGGCTGCTGTCGCAGAAAAAATCGCCCAAGTGCGCGAGAAAGCTGCCCAGCATGGCCGCACCGTACGCTTCGGTATTCGCCTGCATGTGATCGTGCGCGAAACCAACGAAGAAGCTTGGGCCGCTGCTGACCGGCTGATTTCCCATGTCGACGACGAGACCATTGCCCGCGCGCAAGCCTCGCTGTCGCGCTTTGATTCCGTTGGCCAGCAACGCATGGCTGCACTGCATGGCGGCAGCAAAGACAACCTCGAAGTCAGCCCCAACCTGTGGGCCGGCGTCGGCCTGGTGCGCGGCGGCGCTGGTACGGCGCTGGTGGGCGATGGCCCAACCGTGGCGGCACGCGTGAAGGAATACGCCGACCTCGGTATCGACACCTTTATTTTCTCCGGCTACCCGCACTTGGAAGAGTCGTACCGCGTGGCTGAGCTGTTGTTCCCGCATTTGGATGTGGCCCGTCCACAGCGCCCGGAAGGCGCCAATTACGTGAGCCCGTTTGGCGAAATGATCGCCAACGACGTGCTGCCCAAAGCAGCGTCGGCGAGCTAAGCGGCCAGGGATGACGACATGAGCAAACCCTTAAACAACCTTCTCAGCCGCGTAGCGCCCTTTGTGCTGCCGCTGGCGCTGCTGGCCATCTGGCAACTGGCGGTGGTCGCCGGCTGGCTGTCGACGCGCATTCTGCCAGCGCCTAGCGCGGTGTTTGACGCGGCGGTGGCCTTGGTCAGCAGCGGCGACATTTGGCACCACCTGGCTATCAGCGGCTGGCGCGCCGGCATTGGCTTTGCCATCGGCGGCAGCATTGGCCTGACCTTGGGCTTTATTACCGGCCTGTCGAAGTGGGGCGAACGCTTCCTCGACAGCACCGTGCAGATGATCCGTAACGTGCCGCACCTGGCGCTGATTCCGTTGGTGATCTTGTGGTTCGGTATTGATGAGTCGGCAAAGATTTTCCTGGTTGCCTTGGGCACGGTGTTCCCGATTTACCTGAACACCTACCACGGCATCCGCAACGTCGACCCGGCGTTGGTGGAAATGGCGCGGAGCTATGGCTTGTCTGGTTTTGGTCTGTTCCGTCAGGTGATTTTGCCCGGCGCCTTGCCTTCGATTCTGGTCGGCGTGCGTTTTGCCCTGGGCTTTATGTGGTTGACGCTGATCGTGGCGGAAACCATTTCCGCCAGCTCGGGCATCGGCTACTTGGCGATGAACGCCCGTGAATTCCTGCAGACCGATGTCGTGGTGGTGGCGATTCTGCTCTACGCCCTACTGGGCAAGCTGGCCGACACCACGGCCCGTACGTTGGAGCGTGTGTGGTTGCGTTGGCACCCCGCCTATCAAGTGAAAAAAGGCGGTGCCGCATGAACGCATTCAATCCTACCGGCGTGGCGCCGCAGCACCTGAAAGGCGGTATTCCGCTGGCGGTGCGCGGTCTGCATAAATCCTTTGGGTTGCACGACATCGAGCTGCTGATTCCGGCCGGGCAGTTTGTCGCCGTGGTCGGCCGCAGTGGCTGCGGTAAGAGCACCTTGCTGCGTTTGCTGGCTGGTCTGGATACACCCACCAGCGGCGCCTTGCTTGCCGGTTCTGCGCCGCTGAATGATGCCCGCGAAGACACCCGTTTGATGTTCCAGGACTCGCGTTTGCTGCCCTGGAAGCGGGTGATCGACAACGTCGGCCTGGGCCTAAGTGGCGACTGGCGTGGTCGCGCCCTGGAAGCCTTGCAAGCCGTCGGCTTGGCCGAGCGCGCCCATGAATGGCCGGCGGCGTTGTCGGGCGGGCAGAAACAGCGAGTGGCCTTGGCCCGCGCGCTGATTCACCAGCCGCGCCTGTTGCTGCTGGACGAACCGCTGGGGGCCCTGGATGCCCTGACCCGCATCGAGATGCAGCAACTGATTGAAGGCCTGTGGCAGAAGCATGGTTTTACCGTGCTGTTGGTAACCCACGATGTGGCTGAGGCGGTGGCGATTGCTGACCGCGTGATCTTGATTGAAGACGGCCATATCGGCCTGGACCTGCCGGTGCAACTGGCGCGTCCGCGGCAACGTGGCTCGGCGCGTTTAGCCGCGCTGGAAGCCGAAGTGCTTAACCGCGTGCTGGAAATTCCCGCCGGCCCGCCGCCACCCGAACCTGTTTCACCCTTGCCCACGCAATTGCGGTGGGCCTTGTAATCAAACCCTCTGAAAACCAAGCATGACCATTAAAGCGATCAACGTCCGTAACCAATTCAAAGGCACCATCAAGGAAATCGTACTGGGCGACGTACTGTCGGAAATCGACGTACAAACCGCTTCCGGCATCGTCACTTCCGTAATCACCACCCGTTCGGTGAAAGAGCTGGAACTGGGCGTGGGCAGTGAAGTAATTGCCTTTGTTAAGTCGACCGAAGTGTCGATCGCCAAACTCTGAGGCTGCGTTTGTCGGGTTTTCCGGTCTGCGTGCGGGAACCCACCCTGCGTCTGCCTCGCGGCCTCTTGGTGCGCGCAGCACACCCTACAAAAGCAAGCGGAAATCTCCTGTAGGGTGTGCTGTGCGCACCGAGCGATTCACCCGATATAGCTTTGCTGTGCACACCCTACGGTTTTAGTGCCTCGGCCGGCTGCGGTTTTCCATACAAATAACCCTGCCCCAACTCACAGCCCAAGCCCTGTAAAAAGGCCGCTTGGCTGGCGTCCTCAATCCCTTCCGCTTGCACCTGCAAACCCAGGCTATGACCCAACGCAATCACCGCACGGGTGATGGCGGCATCGTCGTGGTCGGCGGGTAGGCCACGAACAAAGCTCTGGTCGAGCTTGAGCTTTTGCACGGGCATACGTTTCAGCCGTGCCAGTGACGAATAGCCGGTACCAAAGTCATCAATGGCCAGGCGCACGCCCAAGGCGCGCAAGCGCTGCATCAGCTGCAAGGCGGCGTCGGCGTCGTCCATCACTGCGCTTTCGGTAATTTCCAGCTCAAGAAACGCGGCGTTAAGGCCGCTGGCGGCCAACACGTCGGTGACCAAACTGTCGAGCTTGCCGTGGCTGAATATGCGGCTGGAAACGTTCACCGACATAAATTCCAGATTCAGGCCTTGCTGCTGCCAGGTGGTCATTTGCTGGCAGGCCTGGGCCAGCACCCAGGCGTCGATGCTGCCAATCAGGTCGCTTTCTTCGGCAATTGGAATGAACTGGTCGGGCGGCACCAGGCCACGCTCTGGATGTTGCCAGCGCACCAGGGCTTCAACGCCAAGCAGCTTGCCGTCTTGCAGGCCATAAATCGGTTGGTAAAACACCCGCAGCTGGTGCTGCTCAAGGGCCTGGTGCAGTTGCGCACCAAGCTCTACGCGCTGGCGCGCCAGGCTGGTCAATTCCTGGCTGTAAAAGGCATAGGTAGCGCGGCCACTGCTTTTAGCTTTGAACAGCGCGGAGTCGGCGTTGCGCAGCACCTGCTCGACGCTGTGGGCATCGCCAGGGAACAGGCTGATGCCAACGCTGGCTCCGATAAACAGCTCCTGCTGGTTAACGCTGAACGGCTGGCGCAGGGCATTGAGCAACTGTTCGGCGAGGCTCGCGGCTTGTTCCGGCTGCGGGCAATTCTCCAACAGCAGACCGAACTCATCGCCGCCCAAACGCGCCAGGGTCATGCCGCTTTGCAGCAAGCCCTGCAAGCGTTCACTGGCGGCCTTGAGTAATTCATCGCCGGCGTTGTGACCGAGGCTTTCGTTGATGTGTTTGAAGTGGTCGAGGTCAATCAACAGCACCGCACCGCCGGGTTGATCATCGCGCAGGGCACGGGCCACGCGTTCGCCAAACAGCAAACGGTTGGGCAGGTTGCTGAGCGGGTCGTGGTGGGCGAGGTAGTCGAGCTCCTTTTGCGACTCTTTGAGCAGGCTGATATCGGAGAACACCGCCACATAGTGGCTGACCACGCCTTGCTCATCATGGATGGCGCGGATGATAGATTTCACCGTTCTTGCGCCGGTTCCAGATCTCGCCGCTCCAACTGCCTTGGTGGCTGAGGTCGTACCACATGCGCTGGTAAAAGGCGCGATCATGGCGGCCGGACTTCAACAACTGCGGCGAGCCACCAATGATTTCGTCCAGGCCATAACCGGTGATACGGGTAAAGGCCGGGTTGAGGTGGGTGATGCGCATCTGGGCATCGGTGACCAACACGCCCTCTTGGGTGGCATCAAATACCGCGGCGGCCTGGCGCAAATTGCTGACATGTCCGCGCAAGGCCTTTTCCGTCGACAGACGGCGGCGCTCCTTGCGGCGCAGGGCGTAGAACAGGATCGCGGCAGTAAACAGAACGAAACACAGGCCCTTGATGATGCTCAAGTAGCCAAAGTCGCCGACGCTGGCACTGAGCTTGCTCAGCAATTGGTCAGTCAGAGCGACCCACAGGCCGGCCAAAAGCAGGTAGATCAGGGTGGGGCGTAAGGCATTCATGCGTAGGGGGCGACCTTTCATTGATCGCTGGCCGAGTGGACGGGCCAGAAATTGAACATATTTTGATCTAACTGCAGGGTGGTTTTATCACCCGGCTTGGAGATAATGCGCCACGCCTGGCTGTTTGAGCTGGGCGTTCACTATCCGAGGTGGCTCCATCTATGTGGTACAACGGTTTTCTCGACCTGTCGGCCTGGCAGGTACTGGCGGTAACCCTGCTGATGACCCACGTGACCATTGTGTCCGTTACGGTTTATTTGCACCGCTACTCCGCCCACCGTTCCTTGGAACTGCACCCTGCGCTCAAGCACTTTTTCCGTTTCTGGCTATGGCTTAGCACTGGTCAGAACACCCGTGAATGGACTGCCATTCACCGCAAACACCACGCCAAATGCGAAACCGCTGACGATCCACACAGTCCGGTGATCAAGGGCCTGTCCACCGTGCTGCGCAAAGGCGCCGAATTGTACCGCGCCGAAGCAGAAAACCCAGAAACCCTGCGTATTTATGGCAAAAACTGCCCGGACGACTGGATCGAACGTAACGTTTATTCGCGCGTGCCATTGGGTGGTATCGCCATCATGGCGCTGATCGACCTGGCCCTGTTTGGCGCCTTGGGGATTACCGTGTGGGCCGTGCAGATGATGTGGATTCCAGTGTGGGCTGCCGGCGTTATCAATGGCCTGGGCCACGCTGTTGGCTACCGCAACTTTGAATGCCGCGACGCCGCCACCAACCTGGTGCCGTGGGGCATTTTGATTGGCGGCGAAGAGCTGCATAACAACCACCACACCTACCCGAACTCGGCCAAGCTGTCGGTGAAAAAGTGGGAGTTCGATATGGGCTGGGCGTGGATCCAGCTGTTCAGTTTTCTGCGCCTGGCCAAGGTGCAGCGCGTGGCGCCCATCGCCCATCGGGTTACTGGCAAAGGCTATCTGGACATGGACACCGCCATGGCCATCCTCAACAACCGCTTCCAGATCATGGCGCAATACCGTAAGGCGGTAATCGCGCCGCTGGTGAAACTGGAACTGGCCAAAGCCGATGCCTCGGTACGGGCCAAGTTCCATCGCGCCAAGCGCTTGCTGTCGCGTGAAACCAGCTTGCTGGAAGAGCGTCACCACCTGCGTATTCAGGCCATGCTCGAGCAAAGCCAGGCGCTGAAGGTGATTTATGAAAAACGCTTGGCCCTGCAACAGATCTGGGTAAAAACCAGCAGCAACGGCCACGACATGCTCGAAGCGATGAAAGTGTGGGTGCATGAGGCCGAGGCCAGCGGTATTCAATCGCTGCGTGATTTCGCCGACCACTTGAAAACCTACTCGCTGCGTCCCGCTGGCGCGCTGTAAAAAGCACCGTAGAGCGCCTAAGCCCGCCGTTCGGCGGGCTTTTTTCTGTGTCAGGGATTGGCACCTTATGCTGCGCGAATTGTCGTAGTTTCGTTACTAGAAAAGGACATCTAATGGACGAACATTCCCACCTCACACCTCCGCTTTCTCCGGAGCTGGAAGAACTGACCCTCGCGCTGTTGCACAGCCGCGGCGAAGTAGAGCGCCTGCGTGAGCGCGAGCATTTGTTCAGTTCGCTGTTGGATAGCGTCAACACGGTGCTCTGGGCGTTTGACTGGGATGCCCAGCGCATCATCTACGTCAGCCCCGCGTATGAGCGTGTGTTTGGCCGCAATGCTGGTTTGCTGATGGCCGACTACGGCGAGTGGCTGAACAGCATCTACCCCGATGACGTTGAGCATGCTGCCGCCAGCTTTGCCGAGGTGCTGGTCAAAGGCGCCGTGGAAGATCGCGAGTACCGCATTCTTCGCACCGATGGCCAACTGCGCTGGCTGAGCGACAAGTGTTTTATCAGTCGCCAGGCCGAGGCCGGCAAGCCGTTAATCGTGGTTGGCATTGCCGAAGACATCACCGACAAAAAGAATCTCGAAGGCGAACTGCATCGCCTGGCTACCACCGATGTGCTGACGCAAAGCAGCAATCGCCGGTATTTCTTTGAATGCGCGCACACCGAATTTCAACAGGCGACTCAGGAAGCGGCGCCCTTGGCTTTTCTGCTGTTGGATGTGGATAACTTCAAACAGATCAACGATACCTACGGCCACCAGATGGGTGACGTGGTGCTGCAACGGATTGCCCAATGTGGCACCGCGGCGTTGCGCCGTGGCGACTTGTTTGGACGCATTGGTGGTGAGGAATTCGCTGCGTTATTTCCCTGCTGCACCGAAGAGCTGGCCCTGCAAATTGCCGAGCGTTTGCAGCGAGAAATTCAACGCCTGGTGTTTAGCTGCGATGGCACCACCTTTGGCGTCACCGTGAGCCAAGGGCTTACCAGCCTGACGCATGTCGACGTCACCCTCGACACCCTGTTTGCTCGCGCCGACGCCGCCATGTATGACGCCAAACGCCAGGGCAAGAACCGGATTATTCGGGCGTAGATCGCAGATTCAAAAACCCTCTCCCCAGCCCTCTCCCGCAAGCGGGCAGAGGGGGCGTAATCGGAGTACATAGCGAGATCGGGGTTTAGCTCCCCTCTGCCCGCTTGCGGGAGAGGGGTTGGGGGAGAGGGTTTTTACGCCGGCTGTTGCTGAGTAATGCAATGAATATTGCCACCGCCTAGAAGAATCTCCCGCCCTGGCACCATCACTACTTCATGCTCGGGAAACAGGCGCTGCAAAATCGCTTTGGCTTCGGCGTCTCTGGGGTCATCAAAACTCGGCGCGATGATGCCGCCGTTGACGATCAGGAAGTTAACGTACGAGCCAGCCAAGCGGATCGACGGATCACGCTCTTGAGTGCCAGCCACCAGATCAACCCCGGCGCATTCTTCGTCCGTGGCATACAGCGGCCCCGGAATCGGCATTTTGTGCACCACCAACTGCCGGCCTTTGGCGTCCTTTACCGTTTCCAATACACGCATGGCCGCTTGGCAGCGTTCGTAGTTCGGATTCTGGCTGTCGTCGGTCCAGGCCAATAGCACTTCACCGGGGCGCACGTAGCAGCAGAAGTTATCCACATGGCCATCGGTTTCGTCGTTAAACAGGCCATCGGGCAGCCAGATCACGGTGTCGATGGCCAGGTGCTCGCGCAGCACGGCTTCGATCTCTTCACGGCTCAAATGCGGGTTGCGGTTGTGGTTCAGCAGGCATTCTTCGGTGGTGATTACGGTGCCTTCACCGTCCACATGAATGGAACCGCCTTCCAACACAAAACCTTCGGTGCGGTAGCGGTCACGGCGTTCGATCTCGAGAATCTTGCTGGCGACCTGGTCGTCGCGCATCCACGGTGAATAGAGGCCGCCTTCGAAGCCGCCCCAGGCGTTGAAGCCCCAATCGACACCGCGAACTTCACCCGCAGCGTTGCGTACGAAGGTCGGGCCGGTATCGCGTACCCAGGCGTCGTCCGTGGTGATTTCCACCACGCGGATGTTGTCGTCATCCAGGCGCGCGCGGGCGTTGGCGTATTGCTCAGCACTCACGCATACGGTCACCGGCTCGAAGCGGGCAATGGCTTTGGCCACGGCGGTGAAGGCCGCTTGCGCCGGCTTGCCGCCCAGGCGCCAGTTGTCCGGGCGCTGCGGCCAGACCATCCAGGTTTGGCTGTGGGGTGCCCACTCGGCGGGCATATGAAAGCCATCGGCGCGGGGGGTGGTGTTCAGAGTTGTCATTGCAAATACCTTAGGTGGAATCCCTGGCGGAGCGAGCGGCGGCCATTCGATTGCGCGCTGCTACTTTACGCAGAGGGTGTGACGTAGGTGTTAGGACTCTAGCGCGCCGTCGAGTGTTTTGATCGCGCCATACAAATTTGGCCTGCGATCACGAAAGCTGCCCCAGGCGCTGCGGGTGTGCTCCAGCTGATCCAGGTCGAAAGTATGCACCAGGACGCCTTCTTCGGTTTCATTCAGCTCTTGGACTTTTTCGCCAAACTGATTGGCGATAAACGACGAGCCATAGAAGGTGATGTCGTAGCCGTCCTGCGCTTCGTTGCCGATGCGGTTGGAGGCAATCAGCGGCATCAGGTTGGCGCCGGCATGGCCCTGTTGCACACGCTGCCAGTGGTCACGCGAGCTAATGGTTTTATCGTGCGGCTCGCTACCGATGGCGGTGGGGTAGAACAATATTTCCGCACCTTGCAGCGCCATGCTGCGCGCGCATTCGGGGAACCACTGATCCCAGCAGATGCCGACGCCGATCTTGGCGTAGCGGGTTTGCCAGACTTTGAAGCCGGTATCGCCGGGATTGAAGTAGTACTTCTCGTGGTAGCCGGGGCCATCGGGGATATGGCTTTTGCGGTACACGCCGAGGTTGCTGCCGTCGGCGTCGATGATGGCGATGCTGTTAAAGCGCGCACGGCCGGCCAGCTCGAAGTAGCTGATTGGCAAGACCACCTGCAGCTCTTTGGCCAGCGTCTGGAAGTGCGCGATGGCGGCATTGGTCTCGGTCGGCGTGGCCAATTGCAGGTAGTCGGGGTTGGGCTTCTGGCAGAAGTACGGCGTCTCGAACAGTTCCTGAATCAGGATGATCTGCGCGCCTTTGGCGGCTGCTTCACGCACCAGTTTTTCGGCGTTGGCGATGTTCGCGGCGCGGTCCCAGGAGCAGGCCATTTGTGTCGCAGCGACCGTAACGTTACGAGCCATAAAGCACCTCTTTCTTGTTGGCAGGGCGGAAAAGCCCTTTAGCAGGTGCGTATTTATAGTCGATAAAAATCGGTATTTGAAGCTGGATTTATCTATGGCGTGGCTTTAAGTGATAAATAAACCGATAAAAATCGGGGTATTATTGGCTAATTTCCCGCTTAGGCAGAAACGCCGGCAAGTACAAACCCAGATAAACATCGAACACGCGCATGCCTTCTTCGGCCAAGCGTGGCGTGATCGCGCCGTATTGCTGTACGGCACGGGCGTATACGCGGTCGCTCAGTTCCAGAGCCAAGGCAAATACATCGAGTTCTTCGGGCAGGGCCGGCAGGGGGAAGTGGCGGTCAAACAGTTCATGCAGCAAGCGGCCCAGTTCGATGTCGTGCTGGCGGTCGGCTTGGGTCACTTCCGTCAGGCCGTGCTGGGCGAGGATCAGTTGCCTGGCAGCGGCATCGCCGGTGTAGATATCCAACATCCGTTGCTCCACTAAGCGCGACAGGTCGCGCCAATGCGTGAGGCTGGCATGCTCGATAGCGCGGCGCGGAAGGCGGCGTGGACGTCGGCGGTCAGCGCTTCAAGAATCGCCGGCACGCTGGCAAAGAAGTGGTACACGGAGGAGGGCGGGATCTGCGCACGCTCGGCCACGCTGTAAATCGACAGACCGGCCACGCCTTCTTCGGCCAGCAGTGTGCGCGCGGCATCAAGAATGGCATCGATACGAGCCTGGCTGCTGGCGCGGGGTTTGCGAGTGGTGGCTGGGCGCTGCATCGGGCTCTCCTTGGGTGCGGCGCTATTGGACGACAGCTGTTGGCTGCTCGCAAGTTTTCTGGTCGCGACGGTTTGGCAGCTCGATACCGCGGTGCCGGCCCACTGCATCCCCGCCGTCGCGGGGATGACGGCGGGTTGCAGGTATATCTCCGTCATTCCCGCGAAGGCGGGAATCCCGGTGCGCGGTGGCATGTTATTGCGCTTTTGATCGACGCGAGACGCTTAACTACCGGTTCGGAATTTGTCCCACACCTGCTCCTTCACGCTGGAGATCTTCTCCGGCAGCACTTCAAGCGCCGCTAGGCGGCGCTTGGTGTCGCGGTCTGGATACAGGCCCGGTTGGTCGCGCAACGTCGGGTCGAGAAACTCTCGAGCATCGGCGTTGCCGCTCGGATACAGCGTTTCGGTGGTGATCTGCGCGGCCACTTTTGGCTGCATCAAAAAGTCGATAAAGCGGTGCGCGAGGTCGGCGCGGCGGGCGCTGCTGGGGATGACCAGGTTGTCGATAAACAGCACTGAGCCTTCATCGGGCACGATAAAGCGTACGTCTTGGCCAGCCGCGCTGGCGCCCAGGGCATCCCCAACCCAGGCCAGCGACATGCACAGCTTGCCGGTTTTCAGATCGTCGATATAACGCTCGCTGTCGACGTACCGCACATTGTGGCGAATGGCGTTTAGCACGCTGCCGCCTTGCTTGATTTGCGTCGGCGGGCTGTGGGCGAGGCTGCGGCCCATGTAGTTCATCAGCACCGACATTACCTCATCCGGCGCATCCAACACGCTGATGCCGCAACTGGCCAACTTGGCACTTTGCGCCGGGTCGAACAGCAGACTCCAGCTCGTGGGCAGCGGGCCGCCAAAAGCTTTCTCGGCCAGCGGCACGTTGATCGCCAGGCCGACGGCGCCCCATTGGTAAGGGATGGCGTAACGGTTCTGTGGGTCGACAGCGTTGAGCTTACTCAGCAGCTGTTTGTCGAGGTGCACGCGGTTGGGCAGGCGGGTCATATCCAGCGGCTGCAGGCGCCCGGCCTTGATCAATGCCGGGAGGGTGTCGTGGGAGGGCACGGCGATATCGATGGAGTCACCGCTGGCCAGGGCTTTTTCCAGCTCTTCGGCGGTGCTGTAGGTGTGATAGTCGACGTGGATGCCGGTTTGTTTTTCGAAATCGGCCAGCACTTGCGGGGCGATGTAATCATTCCAGTTGTAGACCACCAGGTCTTCGGCCTGGACCGCCGGTGAGGCGAGGAGCATGGATGAGCCAGCAAACAACAGCGCGGCTAAGAAACGGGGCATGACGACTTCCTTACGTGTCGGTTCACAGCAATGGCCTTGGCAGGCGCCGAGGCAAGTGGAGTTATCGCTCAAATCCTTTACAACTGAGCGAGCCGCGACATGTCTGGTGGTCTCTACGCACGTCTGGGCTGGCCATGGCACACACAACAGCGCAGCGCTTGGTCACAGCGCGGCGTGCTGGCAAAAAACAGCTTGTTGCGGCAGATAAAACGACGCCGGCTTGGGGCCGGCGTCGGATGGCTTAGCTGCACACTTAAACGGTGTGCAGGTACCAGTTGTACTCGAGGTCCGAAATGGAGTTTTCGAACTCGGCGAGTTCACTCTCTTTACAGGCGACGAAGACGTCGATGTATTTCGGGTCGATATAGCGGGCCATGATCTCGCTGTCGTCCAACTCTCGCAGGGCATCACGCAGGTTGTTCGGCAGGCTCTGCTCGTTCTGCTCGTAGGAGTTGCCTTCTACGGGTGCAGTGGGCTCGATTTTGTTGGTCAACCCGTGGTGCACGCCGGCCAGTACGGCCGAGAGCAGCAAGTACGGGTTGGCGTCGGCGCCCGCAACGCGGTGCTCGATACGCACGGCATCGCGGGTGTCGTTGGGTACGCGCAGGGCCACGGTACGGTTGTCGATGCCCCAGCTCGGCGAATTCGGCACATAGAACTGTGCGCCGAAACGACGGTAAGAGTTAACGTTCGGGCAAAGGAACGCCATCGACGCCGACATGGTTTCCAGCACACCGCCAATGGCGTGGCGCAGCGGCGCATTCTGTTCTGGATCGTCACAGGCAAAGATGTTGTTGCCGTCTTTATCCAGAATCGAAATGTGCACATGCAAACCGTTGCCCGCTTGGTTCGGGTACGGCTTGGCCATGAAGGTGGTGTCCATCTCATGGTCATAGGCGATGTTTTTCACCAGACGCTTGAGCAGCAGGGCGTAGTCGCAGGCCTTGATCGGATCGGCCACATGGTGAAGGTTGACTTCGAATTGCGCTGGAGCACTTTCCTTAACGATGGCGTCAGCAGGAATGCCCTGCTCTTTGGCGCCTTCGAGAATGTCTTGCAGACATTCG
>LNAP01004577.1_pt1 | contig 12696 bp, 12 predicted proteins | sample 602601 | NCBI WGS metagenome assembly LNAP01 (sample SAMN02440304, study PRJNA202911) | soil metagenome | biome: Subtropical and temperate rainforests or woodlands; isolation source: soil samples (1 kg each in a 20% v/v slurry with milli Q water) were... ... | reverse complement strand
CGGCCCCCTCCCCCGCTTGCGGGAGAGGGCTCGGGCGAGGGGGTCATCGCCGAGCCGCTGGAGCGCATCGCCAAGGCGCACCCGGCGATGAGCCTTGGCAGCTATCCCTTCTATGGCGAGGGCGGGTTCGGCTCGAACCTGGTGCTGCGCGGCCGCGACGCGGGCGAACTCGCCTCTGCGGTGGCCGAACTGATCGAAGCGCTCAAGGGCGCCGGGATCGAGCGGATGGCCGAGGTGGAGAGCGCCTGACCCGCCTGCGTCGGGCCCCCGACATGGTTAAGAGGAACGCCTCTGCGGCTAAGCCGTTTGCTAGCCGAACTGGAGGAGAGACTCTTATGGCTACCGAACGAGTGACCGAGCGCACCGATGGCCTCACCGCCGAGCGGACGGTCGAGCGCAACGAAGCCGGCGGCACGACCTATGTCGAGCGCAGCGGCGGCGGCATGGGCGGTGTGATCATCGGCATCGCCGTGCTGGCGCTGGTCGCGATCATCGCCTTCTTCCTGCTGAACATGAACCGCCAGGACGCGGTGCGGACCGACGCGGTGACCAGCGCCGCCTCGACCATGTCGGAAAGCGTCAGCGGCGCGGCCGACAGCGTCGGCGACGCCGCCAGCAGCGTGGCGAACTCGGCCAACCCGAGCCGCTAAGTTCTTTCAAGGCCCGTCTGGACTGCGAAAGGCCGCCCTTCACGGGCGGCCTTTCTTCATCGGCGCTCGCCGCCCCATGACGGGACCACCGACAGCTCCCTCTCGTCCGCAACGAACGCGCCGCGGCCCCCGCGCCGGCGAACGCCTGGACGCCCACCCCTGCGCGAACGCTTTCCCATGGACCTTGGCGGGTCGGCTATGGCAAGCCCGGCTCGTCACGCGGGCGTGGCGGAACTGGTAGACGCAACGGACTTGGGCCTCGGCCTCGAGTGCGCCGGGGGAAACCCTGGACGTAGAACCGCTCAAACTCGGGGAACCCTGTGACATGGGAATCCCGAGCCAAGCCTGAGGAGAGCCCTTCTCGGGAAGGTGTAGAGACTAGACGGGCGGCGCCTAAAGCCCTCAGGCCATGGCGAAGGGATAGTCCAGACCACGAACGCCTTTGGGCGGCGGCGAAAGCCGAAGTGGTATGAAAATCCGTAGGGCCGAAAGGCCCGTGCCGGTTCGACTCCGGCCGCCCGCACCACTCTTGTTCATGTCCGCCGGGGCCAGCGCCAGCGGCTGTGTCTCCGACCGCTCTTGACCCATTGGCCGACCTTGGAAGGGTCTGCTGCTGAGCCGGTTGATCCCAGGCGTCATCAGAGGTCTGAGGCGACCGGGCCAACCCTGATCAGACATCTTAGCCTGTGGACCCAATGCTGACCGGCAGCCGCAGGAAGATGCGCCCCTGCGGGTCTGGCGGCGGCAGGGCGCCGGCCCGGATGTTCACCTGCAAGGACGGCAGGATCAGAAGCGGCGGGGGCAAGTCGGCGTCACGCTTACGACGCATCGCGACGAACTCGGCCTCGCTTACACCATCGTGGATGTGGATGTTGCGCGCCCGCTGCTCGGCGACCGTGCTCTCCCAGGCGATCGCCGTGCGACCTTCGGGCAGGTAGTCGTGGCCGACGTAAATCTTGGTCTGCGGGGGCAGCTCGAGGATCCTGCGGATCGAACGGTAGAGCGCGGTCGCGTCACCGCCTGGGAAGTCGGTCCGGGCGGTGCCGTAGTCGGGCATGAAGAGGGTGTCGCCCACATAGGCTCCGTCGCCGATCAGGTAGGTGACGCAGGCCGCCGTATGTCCGGGCGTGTGCATGACCTTGATCGAGCTCTCGCCGAGCGGCAGCTCGTCTGCATCCCGCACCAGAATGTCGAACGCACGGCCGTCGGGTGAGACATCGTCGGCTCCGAAGACCTCGCGGAAATGGGCCTGGACCGCCTTGATCTGCTCGCCGATCACCACCTTCGCGCCGCTGCTCCGGCGTAGATAGTCCGCAGCCGAGAGGTGGTCTGCATGGGCGTGGGTCTCGAGCACATAGTCGAGCGTCAGGCCTCGTTCGCGCAGGAACGCCAGGATCGCATCGGCGGAGGCTGTCGACAGCCGGGCTGCCTTGGGCTCGAAGTCGAGCGCCGGGTCGATCACGGCAGCCCGGCTGGTCGCCTCGTCCCACACGACGAAGGTCGCAGTCGAGGTGGGCGCGTGGAAGAAGGTCTCGTGCTGGATGGACATGAGTTCGGTCTCCTCGGGCTGTCATATATGCGTTATTGCTAATTTAGCAATATGAGATATATACAGGCTATGCGTCACCACGCTCCGCTGATCGACCTGGAGGACGCCGCCGAGGAGGCGGCCGAACTCCTGCGGCTGCTCGCCAACCCGCACCGGTTGCAGGTGCTCTGCGCCCTGCGCACCGGCGAACTGTCGGTGGGCGAGATCGCGGCCCGGGTGGGGCTGTCGCATTCGGCCCTGTCGCAGCACCTGGCCAAGCTCAGGGCCGACCAAGTGGTGGGCACGCGACGGCAGGGCCAAGCCATCTTCTATCGCGTCGTCGACGACGAGGTCCTGAGCGTCCTGGCGGTCGTGGCCGACAGCATCCGGCGGCGGCGGGGGCGGCGATGATCGAGCTCACCATGACCGCAGCCGCGCTCGCTGTCGCCAGCGGCGCTGTGGTCGGCCTGCTGCTGGCGCTGTTCGGCGGCGGCGGCTCGGTGCTGGCGATGCCGCTGCTGCTCTACGTGGTCGGCGTGCGGGACCCACACGTGGCCATCGGCACTTCGGCTGCGGCCGTGGCCGTCAACGCGGCCATCAACCTCATGGGCCATGCCCGGGGAGGGCGGGTGAAGTGGCCGTGCGCAGTCGTGTTCGCGACGGCCGGCCTGGCCGGTTCCCTGATGGGATCGAGCCTCGCCAAGCAGGTCGACGGCGAGCGGCTGCTGCTGTTCTTCGCCGTGGCGATGGCGGCCATCGCGCTGTCGATGCTGCGCAGGCCCAAGGACGAAGGAGATCCCGAGGTCCACATCACCTGGAAGCTGATGGTGAAGCTGACGCCCGCGGGGCTGGTCACTGGCTTCGCCGCGGGCTTCTTCGGGATCGGCGGGGGGTTTCTCATCGTCCCGGGGCTGATGGCTGCGACCGGGATGACGCTGGCGAACGCTTCGGCCTCCTCGCTGCTCTCGGTGAGCCTGTTCGGGGCCGCGACGTCAGCCAATTACGCCGTCTCGGGCTTGGTGGACTGGCGGATCGCCGGCCTGTTCATCGCCGGCGGGACGCTCGGCGGACTGGCGGGCCTGCGCGGCTCCAGGTTGCTGGCTCCTCGCGCACTGCTGGCCAGGCGCCTCTTCGCCGGCCTTGTGCTGCTGGTCTCCGCCTACGTGGCGATGCGGGCCCTGAACGGCTAGCCGGCGGGCTTTCCGCGATAGATGTCGCACAGCGTGTCGATGACCCGGGCCGCCGCGGGATCCACCAGGCGGTAGTAGATCGTCTGGCCCTCGCGCCGGGTGTCCACCACGCCTTCCGCGCGGAGCTTCGCCAGGTGCTGGGAGGCGGCCGATTGGGCGAGCCCCACATGCCCGGCCAGTTCGCCGACCGAGCACTCGCCTTCGCCGAGCTTGCACAGCAGGATCAGACGCTGCTCGCTGGCCATCAGTTTCATCAGCCGGGCCGCCGCGTGCGCATGCGCCTCCAGCTCGAGGAGCTCGGCGGGTTTGAGCATGTGCTTGGCGACGGCGACGGGAGCTTTCGGCACGGCTTGCGAATGTAGGGCCTGCTATCGGAAGCGCAACGCGGCGGTCGGCTTCACGCCGCAGCCGCTTCCCGGCGGCGGATGACGCCCTCCAGCGACGTGGCGGCCGCGACGGTGTTCGAGATGGTGCCGTACTTGCGCACGTTCCGGTGCAGCAGGTCGAGCCGCGCGTCGGTCTCGCCGGTGTCGACGATGATCTCGTAGTCGATCCTGGCCATGAATGGCGGGGAGTCCTGGCGAACGCCGGTGAGCCGCACCTCCACGCCGGCAAGCTCGAACCTGAGCATTGGCGTCACCCGTTCGATGCCCTTGATCATGCAGGCGGCGATCGCCGCCAGCAGCAGCTCGGCTGGGTTGAAAGCGTCCGGCCGCCCGGCGACGTCGGTGTCGAGCAGCACGCTCGCCTGTTTGGTCCGTGCAAGGCTGCCGTGTGCGTCCAGGCGCTCGGCCGTGACCGAATAGTCCATCAGCTCGCTCTCCTCAGCATCTCCATCGGCGTCAGCGGAGCCTCCGGCTCCGGTTCCGCCTTGGTCGTCTCGCGGGTCGGCGGCCGGCCGTCGTCGCGCAGCACGATGTAGATGGCCGGAATCACCAGCACGGTGAGCAGGGTGGACGAGGCGAGCCCGAACAGGAGCGAGATCGCCAGCCCCTGGAAGATCGGGTCGAACAGGATCACGGCCGCGCCGATCATCGCCGCCAGCGCCGTCAGCAGGATCGGCTTGAAGCGGATGGCGCCGGCTTCCAGCAGCACGTCCCTGAGCGGCCGGCCCGAGGCCTGCGAATGGCGGATGAAGTCGACCAGCAGGATCGAGTTTCGGACGATGATCCCCGCCAGGGCGATAAAGCCGATCATGGAGGTGGCGGTGAACGGCGCCCGGAACAGGATATGGCCGATCACGATGCCGACCAGGGTCAGCGGGATCGGCGTCAGGATCACCAGCGGCAGGCGGAAGCTCTTGAATTGGGCGACGACCAGCACGTAGATCCCGAGGATCGCGACCATGAAGGCCGCGCCCATGTCGCGGAAGGTCACCCAAGTGATCTCCCACTCGCCATCCCACAGCACGGTGGGCCGACTCTCGTCCTGCGGCTGCCCGTTCAGACGGATCTGCGGCTTCGGCAGCCCCTTCCAGTCGTGCTGCTCGATCGCCTTGTTCACCGCGAACATGCCGTAGATCGGCGCCTCGTACTGGCCCGCGAGCTCGGCCGTGACCATCTCGGCGTCGCGGCCGTCTCTGCGGTAGATCGGCCAGGCGCCGGACTCCTCGGTGGCCTCGACGATCTCGCCCAGTTCCACCAGCCGGCGGCCGGCGGGGCCCTGGCTGACCGCGACCGGCGTGGACGCCAATCGCTCGCTCCAGCTGCGGTCCGACTGCGGCAGGCGGACGGCGATCTCCAGCGGGGTGCGGCCCTCGCCGCGGTGAGAGTAGCCGACGGTCGATCCACCCAGGATCGCCCCGATGCTGTCGAACGCCTGGCCTTCGTCTAGGCCGAAATACTCCACCTGCTCGCGGTTGGGCGTCAGGCGCAGGCGCGGGCGCGGCTCGCCATAGCTGTCGTCGACGTCGACGATGTAGGGCACGCCCTGGAACAGCGTTTTGACTTCGGCGGCCACGGCCCGTCGGGTCTCCGCGTCCGGACCGTAGACCTCGGCCAGCAGGGTGGACATCACCGGCGGCCCCGGAGGCGCTTCGACGACCTTGATGGAGGCCCCTTTTGGCAGGGGCAGCTCGGTCAACCGCTCGCGCAGATCCAGTGCGATGGCGTGGCTCGCCCGGTCGCGGTCGCCCTTGTGCATCAAGTTGATGGACAGATCGCCCATCTCCGGCCGGTTGCGCAGGAAGTAATGGCGGACGAGACCGTTGAAGTTGAACGGCGAAGCTGTCCCGGCATAGGCCTCAATCGAGACCACCTCGGGGACCGTCTGGGTGATGGCGGCGACGGAGCCCATGGTCCGCTGGGTGCTCTCGAGGCTGGTTCCCTCGGGCATGTCGACGACGACCTGCAGCTCGGACTTGTTGTCGAAGGGCAGCAGCTTCACGGTCACCGTCTTGGTGTAGAACATGGTCATGGCGAGCAAGGTCGCCACGCCGACGGCGATCAGGAACGTCAAGGCGCTCCGCCGGGTGGCGATCACCCGGCCCGCGAGGCTGCGGTAGGCGGCGCCCAGCCGGCCTTCCCCGTGTCCGTGCGTGCCATCGGTGGTCAGAGCCTTGCGGGCGAACCGGATCATCAGCCAGGGCGCGATCACCACCGCCACGAAGAAGGAGAACACCATCGCCGCCGAGGCGTTGACCGGGATCGGCGCCATGTAGGGGCCCATCAGGCCCGAGACGAACAGCATCGGCAGCAGGGCGGCGACGACCGTCAGGGTGGCGACCACCGTGGGGTTGCCGACCTCGGCGACGGCGTCGATCGCGGCATCCTTGCGCGAGCGGCCGTCGTTCATCGCCCAGTGGCGGGCGATGTTCTCGATCATCACGATGGCGTCGTCGACCAGGATGCCGATCGAGAAGATCAGCGCGAACAGGCTGACCCGGTTGATGGTGTAACCCATCAGGTTGGAAGCGAAGAGGGTCAGTAGGATGGTCGTCGGGATCACCACGGCCGTCACCGCCGCCTCGCGCCAGCCAATGGCGAAGCCGATCAGGATCACGATGGAGACCGTCGCCAGGCCAAGGTGGAAGAGGAGCTCGTTCGCCTTCTCGTTGGCCGTCTCGCCGTAGTTGCGGGTCACCGCCACGTCGAGGCCGGCGGGGATCAACGATCCCTTCAGCGTCCCCACCTTCTCCAGGATGTGCTCGGAGACGACGACGGCGTTCGCGCCCTTGCGCTTGGCGATCGCCAGGCTCACGGCCGGCGCATCTGTCCAGGCGCCCTCCTCGCTGCGCGCGTAGCGCCAGACGCGGGCCTGGTCCTCTCGCGGCGCCTGCACGACATTGGCGACGTCGCGCAGGTAGACCGGCTCGCCGTTCACCGAGGCGACGGTCAGCAGGCCCACGTCGGTCGGGCTGGCGAGCGTCCGGCCGGCGGAGACTTCTACCGACCGACCGCCGTCCCGCATGCTTCCGGCGGGAAAGCTGCGGTTGGCTTGGCGAACGGTGTCGATCACCGCGTTCAGGGCGACGCCCCGCAGCGCCAGCCGCTCCGGATCGGGTTCGACGCGGATCTCGTCGGGACGGCCGCCGACGATGAAGGTCAGGCCCACGTCCTCGACCTTGGCGATCTCGGTGCGCAGCTTGCCTGCCAGGTCGTAAAGCGCCTGGTCGGTCCAGCGGCCTGCGTGGCCGGGCTTGGGGGTGAGTGTCAGGACGACGGCGGGAACGTCATTGATCCCACGGGTGACGATCATCGGCTCCGGAATGCCGACAGGGATCTTGTCATAGTTGGCGCGGACCTTCTCGTGCACGCGCACGGCCGCGTCATCCGGATCCTCGCCGACGTCGAAGCGGGCGGTGACCAGCACCTGGTCGTCCTGCACCTGGGTGTAGACGTGGTCGACTGCATCGATGCTCTTGACGATGGCCTCAAGCGGCTTGGCGACCAGTTCGGCTGCGTCGGGCGCGCGCAGGCCCGGCGCCGCCACCATGATGTCGACCATCGGCACGCTGATCTGCGGCTCTTCCTCGCGCGGGATCGACGCCAGGGCGAGCAGGCCGACCGCGATCGCGGCCAGCAGGAAGAGCGGCGTGAGCGGCGAGCCGATCGTCGCTCGCGTCAGCCGACCTGAAAGGCCAAGGTTCATTGGGAGGCTACCTGCGCCAGAATGACATCGCCGGCGTTGAGCCCCGAGAGCACCTCGACCTGGTCTGGCGATGCGGCCGGCGTGATCTGCACCGCGACATCGCTCGCCCGGCCGCCCGGGCGGACGAGCCGCACGAAGTCGACCTGCTGATCGGCACCGACTGCATTTCCGAAGGCCAGAACCTGCAAGACTGCGATTACCTGATCAACTACGACATTCACTGGAATCCGGTACGAATCATCCAGCGCTTCGGTCGCGTGGATCGTATTGGCTCGCAGAACGCCAGCATCCAGTTGGTCAACTACTGGCCCGACATCAGCTTGGATGAGTACATCAATCTGAAAGAGCGGGTCGAAAACCGCATGATGATCGCCGACGTCACCGCCACCGGCGACGACAACGTACTCAACGCCCAGGCTAACGATGTGGCTTACCGCAAAGAGCAGCTGCGTCGTCTGCAGGACGAAGTGATCGAAATGGAAGACATCAAGACCGGCGTCTCCATCACCGACCTCGGCCTCAATGACTTCCGCATGGATTTGCTCAATTACATCAAGGCCAACGGTGATCTTGGCAATGCCCCCAACGGCATGCACACCGTCGTGCCGGCTCAGCAGGAGCTTGGTCTGCTACCGGGTGTGATCTTCACCCTGCGCAATCGCAAGCATGGCGCTAGCCTCAATCAGCAGAATCGCCTGCACCCCTACTACCTGATCTATATCAGCCTGGAAGGGCGGATCATCAGCGACCAGACAGAAGCCAAACGCCTGCTGGATCTGGCCCGTAGAGCCTGCAAAGGCCATAGCCAGCCAATTCGTGAAGTTTATGAGCTGTTCAATCAGGCAACCCAGGATGGACGTAATATGCACGCCTATTCCAACCTGCTCGACCAGGCTATTCGATCAATAATAGACGTCAAGGAAGAGAGGGATATCGACAGTCTGTTCAGCGGCGGAAAAACCACAGCCTTGGTTGATACCATCTCGGGCCTGGATGACTTCGAGCTGATTACCTTCATTGTCATTCAGGATGTTGCATGAGCGAGGTCACTGCGAGGCCAGTGCTGTTCAGCTTTCCCAAGCAGGCCAAGGTTGGTCGCCCGGTAGCGAAGAACAAAATTTACGAACACGGCCCTGTGAGCTCAGCATTGCGCGATAAATTCGTTGCCCAGGTCGAGCAAATCACTTGGGCTTACAAGCTGGCTCCGGAGACCATCAACTTGTCGGCGCGGGCGGAAGTGCCAGAGCTCCAGATTTTCGATATTGAGCTGAAAACTGCCGTGCTGGACGATGAGGTGCTGCGCGCCATTGATCGAGCCATTCCGCTGCCGATCATCTTTCAGTTGCATCGTGACCAGCAGGTGCGCATGGTGGCGGCCTTTAAGCGGCCCAGCCAGGCGGAAGCAGGTAAATGGGTGCTAGATGATTATGTGGCTGGTCCTTGGTTGCCAGCCGATGCTGAGCGTCAGTCATTGCCCATCGCGCTTGATCTGCAGGGCCTTTACGAACAACTGCTGCGTAGCCTGCTGCCGCAAGCCGCCCGTGCTGATGAGAGCCTATCTGAGCAACTGGAGCGGTTGGCCCGACTACATAGCCGGCAGAGCGAGTACCAGAAACTGGAATCTCGCCTGCACAAAGAAAGGCAGTTCAACCGCAGGGTGGTGCTCAATGCCCAGCTGCGGGAAATCCAGAATGAAATCGCTGAACTGAGCGCCTAAGGCTCAGTTCGAGCCAAGTACTTAAGAGATACAGGAAGTCCCATGGATCAGCTGAAAATGCATTCGCTCAACCAAACCGAAGTCAATATCGCAAAGTTGGCCGAGCTATTCCCCAACTGCATCACCGAAACTCGTGATGCCAAGGGCGTGCTGAAAAAAGCCATCGACTTCGATTTGCTGCGCCAGGAGTTGTCTTCTTCCATCGTTGAGGGGCCACAAGAGCGCTATCAGTTGAATTGGCCGGGGAAGCGTGAGGCGTTGCTCGCTGCTAATGCGCCGATTGCCAAAACGCTACGTCCTTTCAGAGAAGACAGCGTCGATTTCGACAGCACACAGAATCTGTTCATCGAAGGTGACAACCTGGACGTGATCAAGCTGTTGCAAGAGAGCTATCTTGGCAAAGTGAAAGTAATTTATATCGACCCACCTTACAACACTGGTAGGGACTTCATTTATGACGATGACTTCAAGGATGACACCGAGAGCTACCTCCTGCGCTCAAATCAGGCTGACGAATCAGGCCTGCGTATCGTGGCGAATACAGAGGCGAATGGCCGCTTCCATTCCGACTGGCTGACAATGATTTATTCACGTCTCCGGCTCGCTCGCAACCTCCTGCGGGACGATGGTGTAGTGTTTATTTCCATTGATGACAACGAAGTCGACAATCTGCGTAAGGTTTGCAGTGAGGTTTTCGGAGAGGACAACTTCGTGGCCCAGGTTATCTGGCAGAAGGTCTTTTCACCGAAAAATTCGGCAAAATGGTTTTCAGAAGATCATGACTACGTGTTGGTGTATGCCAAATCTGGAGAGCAATGGACACCTAACCCTCTGCCTAAAACGGAGGAAATGATAGCGCGTTACAAAAATCCAGATCGAGATCCACGAGGGGTATGGCAATCAGATAATTTGACTGCTCGGAACCGTTACGATGCTGGACTGTATCAAGTTCGATGCCCTTCTGGACGAATAATAGATGGTCCACCTAAAGGTCGATATTGGGGGATCAGCGAAGATAATTTCAAGAAGCTAGACCAGGATAATCGAATATGGTGGGGCGAAGATGGGGACAATATGCCTCGCCTGAAAAGATTTTTAACGGAGGTTCAACCAGGTCGTACGCCTCAAACCTTGTGGCCTTATAAAGAAGTCGGACATACGCAGGACGCAAAAAAAACTCTGCTTAAATATGTACAGTTTGAGCATACGGAGAATGTCCTTAATTCGGTGAAGCCAGTGGAGTTGTTGCAACGTATTCTTCAACTGGCAACCAAACCTGGTGACAACAACATAGTCCTTGATTTTTTTAGCGGCAGTGCAACAACAGCACACGCTGTATTGAAGCAGAATGTTGAGGATGGTGGGAACCGACGCTTTATCGGCGTTCAGATTCCAGAGCCTTTGCCGAAGCCGGAACCGGGGCTTACTTCTATCTTTGAGATGGGGCTCAATCGTGTTCGGAACTTCAGTGCGGAAGTCCGAAAGCAAGACGGATCAGAGAAGTGCGATCTGGGGTTTCGAGTCTTGAAAACAGATACTTCCAACATGAAAGAGGTGTATTACACCCCGGACGCAGTGAGTCAGGATCTGCTCTTCGATCAGGTCGAAAATATCCGCGAAGATCGCACTGCTGAGGACTTGCTATTCCAAGTTCTGCTGGACTGGGGAGTGGATCTCGCGTTGTCTATCAGCCAGCAACTCATTGCCGGCAAGACTGTGTTCTTCGTTGACGGCAACGCCTTGGTTGCCTGCTTCGATACCGATATTGATGAAGACTTCGTCAAGCAAGTCGCCAGACATAAACCCCTACGTGTGGTATTCCGCGACGCCGGCTTTGCCAGTGACAGCGTGAAGATCAACGTTGAACAGGTATTCAAGCTGCTGTCACCAGCTACCGAAATCAAAACCCTCTGACCGACAGGGAGCCGTCGCTATGGATAATCAATCCCTGTCACAGCTGCAACAGCGATTTGATGCGCTGGTGCAACGGGTGCCCGATGAGGACATCGAGTTCTGGTTCGCCCGTGAGTTGCAAGAGCCCTTGGGCTATGCCCGTTGGGAGAATTTTCTTACCGCCATCCAGCGCGCTATAGCCTCGTGTGAAACCACTGGACTAGATGCTGCTGATCATTTTCGTGGCGTCACGAAAATGATCGAGATCGGCAAAGGCGGGCAGCGGTCGGTTGATGACTTCATGCTCACTCGTTATGCCTGCTACCTGATTGCTCAGAACGGCGACCCGCGTAAGCAGCCGATTGCCTTTGCTCAGAGCTACTTCGCGCTGCAAACGCGTAAGCAGGAGCTGGTCGAAGATCGGATGCGCTTGCAGGCCCGTTTCGATGCGCGGGATCGTTTGCGTGAGTCGGAAAAAGAGCTGTCACAGAACATCTACGAGCGCGGCGTGGATGACGAGGGCTTTGCCCGTATCCGCTCCCGAGGAGATGCCGCTCTGTTTGGCGGCAAAACCACCCAGGCGATGAAGGACAAATATGGCATCGTCAAAAGCCGTCCGCTGGCGGATTTTTTACCAACGCTGACCATCGCTGCCAAAAACCTAGCCACTGAGATGACCAACCACAACGTGCTGCAAGCTGATTTGCAAGGTGAGCCGGCCATTGTCAAGGAGCATGTTCAGAACAACCTGAGCGTGCGTGACATGCTGGAACAACGCGGCATTCAGCCCGAAGAACTGCCCGCCGAAGAGGACATTCGTAAGCTTGAGCGTCGCGTGAAATCGGAAGAGAAAAAAATCGCCAAACAGGCGCCCAAGCTGCCGGCTGACGATTCGAGTACTGAAGCATGAAACTGAAGTTTAAAGTCCAGCCCTACCAGACCCATGCGGTCGACGCCTTCGCCGACTGTTTTTCCGGCCAGCCGAAATCTTCGAGCGTTAACTATCGTGTCGACCCTGGCATTCAATCAATTACGCCAGTGACTCCGCAGCAAATAGACCTTCTCGGTTCCAAGACGATTGAGCTACCCGAGGCTGGTTTCAAAAATGCTGAAATCAGCTTTTCGCTTGGAGAGAAGTGGTCCGGTGCTCACGAAGATCAACTGCTGAAAAATATTCAGGCTGTGCAGCGGCGGCAGAACCTGCCGCTTTCCTCTGGATTGGAGCAGGACAACAAAACCGGCTGCCCGATCAACCTCGATGTAGAGATGGAGACGGGGACGGGGAAAACCTACTGCTACATCAAGAGCATGTTCGAGCTGAATAAACGCTATGGCTGGAGCAAGTTCATCATCGTGGTGCCGAGTATTGCCATTCGTGAAGGTGTCTATAAGTCGCTGCAGATCACCGCTGAGCACTTCTTGGAGAGCTACGGCAAGAAGGCGCGCTTCTTCATTTACAACTCCAAGCAGCTGCATAACTTGGAAAGCTTTTCCTCGGATGCCGGCATCAACGTCATGGTTATCAACGTCCAGGCGTTCGCAGCCCGTGGTGCAGACCAGCGGCGGATCTATGAAGAACTGGATGACTTTCAGTCGCGCCGCCCGATCGACGTGATCAAAGCCAACCGG
>LNAP01004576.1_pt1 | contig 12697 bp, 12 predicted proteins | sample 602601 | NCBI WGS metagenome assembly LNAP01 (sample SAMN02440304, study PRJNA202911) | soil metagenome | biome: Subtropical and temperate rainforests or woodlands; isolation source: soil samples (1 kg each in a 20% v/v slurry with milli Q water) were... ... | reverse complement strand
GCGGGCGAGGGTAGCCCGCGGGAACCTGAGCTTCAGGGAGTGAGCGTCAGTCAAAGGGCGCCTTGCTGCCCTTTTTCCGAAAGCACATCCACGACATAGCGCACCCGCGCCAGCAGATGACGTGTCTCGGGCCATAGAGCATAGATGCCGACCGGCACTGTTCCATGTTCGGGGAGGACTTCGACCAGCCTGCCATCGGCCAGCGCTTGCGCAACCAGCGACAGCGGCATTTGCGCGATCCCAAGTCCGGCGATTGCTGCTTCGACCACTGCGGAACCGTCGCCAATTTCGTGCGTCGGAACCACATGCAGGCGCTCCGCATGGCCTGTTCCGCGAGCGATCCGATAGCCGATCGGCACATCCCGCCGGACCCCGGTGATACAATTATGACGATTCAAGTCTTCCGGCGTCTGGGGAATTCCCCGACGCTCGAGATAGCAAGGCGCAGCCACAAGTGGCGCGCGCTGCTCGGCCAGCTTTCGCGTAATCAGCCCCGTAGTATCCGGCGTTTCGCCAAACCGGACGACGAGATCGACGCGCTCTTCGATCGGATCGATGATGCGATCCGTAAAGGACAGGGAGAGATGAAGTTCCGGATGCTCGCGCGCGATCCCGACAAGGATCGGCAGGAGCACCTCGCGGCCCCAGGCGGCGGGCGCATCGACACGCAACCTCCCGGCAATGTCGCGGTTGCCGCTCGACAAGAAGGTCTCGGCCGCGCTGATCTCTTCGAGCGCGCGACGCGCGATGGCGAGATAGGCTTCCCCGTCGGCGGTCAGCACCAGGCGCCGGGTGCTGCGGTGGATCAGCTTTGTGCCAAGCCGTGCCTCGAGACGGCTCACGCTTTTGCCCACGGCGGATTTGGTAACTCCCAGCGCTCGCGCCGCTTGGGTGAAGTTCAGGTAGCGTGCTGCCTCGACAAAGGCTTGAACCCCAGCGAGATGATCGATTTGCACCATGGAAGAATATCTCTCCACTTCTGCACCGCCAGGCTCGTTTTGGAGCTCAGATCCACGATGGCCTGTCGAACTGAAGTCTCCCCGTCTGGGGCCGACGAGCCGCAGCGCAGCACCGATCCGGCCCTATGCCGCATATTCGTCTGGCCGTGGCGATCCCCCACACGTAGACCGCCACGCCCCTTTGGCATGCGGAGACAGTCGCGGGGCACGCTAGATTGGAGAGTTACACTCTACACAATGTCTCCACATACGGGATTAAACGACATCAAAGATACAATACATTAGTGTGGTTGTCATTTGCTCCGATCGCCCAGAGATCGGGCGTCGCGATGAAGGAAAACACGTCATGCCGGTGGTCAGAGTGAGCTGGTTCGAGGGTAAGGACTACGAACAGAAGAAAAAGGTGGCTGCGGAAATCACCGACAGCATCGTCCGCAATACGGGAACGGATGCAAACTACATCTACGTCATTTTCGATGACGTGGCGCCCAGCGATTGGGCAGGCGCGGGGAAGCTATTCGGCGAACCGCCAGCCGACGCGAAAAGCTAATCATATCTCAGACCCACAGGGCCGACTTCTGGATGGCCATTGTTATTTGAAGGAGCAGCCGATGACAGCCAGAGCGCTCGCCGCACCCGCGATTCTGGCGGGCGCGATTAGATAGAACAACTCTTGGTTCTTGATGCGTCCGACCCGGTCTGGGACCAAAGTTGATGATCAATGCGAACGATCTGAAAATAGATATTGGCCTGCTGCCGGTTTCGTGGGCACCGCGATCGTGTGTGTCATGAAGCCGGAGGTGGCGTATGCAACGACGAAAGTTCGGGCGTGAATTCAAAATCGAGGCGGTTCGCCTGGTCAAGTATCGAGGGGCAGCGTCGCGCAATAGGCGACGTTGCGCCTGACCGCCGCGCATTCACGTCTGGTCGGGTCGCCATAGCCACCTGACGATGATGCGCTAATCCGCGCCATAGCGCGTCGAGACGACTTTATCGGCGATACTTCAGAATTTGTAGGATTCGCCCACATTGACATAATAGTTGCTCACGTCGCTCTGCCCGAGCTGCGAACCGAGAGCGATGTTCGCCGTGAAGGAGGTACTGACGTCGACTTCGGCACCGAGCGCGATGTCGGCCCAGGACCGGCCGGGCTGGTAGACCGGCATGGCGAAGGCCACCGGGGCGCCCGCCAGAATGGCTGTCAGTGAGCGATCCTGGTCGGTGAAGTCATAATTATAGCTCACCCTAAGGGTGGGGCGCAGCGGCCCGCCGGCGAATTCGGTGTCAAGGCTCATCTGTGCCCCCGATAGTGCCGTAGAACAGGTAACGATCCTGGCTGCCGAAGGTCATGGCCGTGGCATTGGTCTAGCCTTCCGCATAGGTAGCCACCGTGGACTACGCTGCTGCTCCTTAGGCGACCGCTAGTATTCCGTTGGCGACCAGCAGCTTCACCGCCTCGGCGAGCCGCGTCTCGGCAGCGACCGACAGCGCACCGACCGGCGGCAGCGAGCGGCCGATCGGCAGGCCGATCAGCGCAAAGGCCTGCCGCACCGCCTCGGGGAATTGCTCGGCGAACAGCGCGTCCATCAGCGGATGTAGCAGCCCCTGCATCGCCAGCGCCTCGGCGGCCTTGCCTTCCTGCGCCAGCGCCTGCACCTGGCTCCAGTAACCGGGCAGCAGCGCCGCCGAGGTGAGCACGCCGCCACGGGCGCCGAGCAGTACATGCTCGACAAACAGCGTGTCCTGGCCGGACAGCAGGCAAAAGCGGTCGCTCACCAGCCGCGCAAGCTGATCGAAATGATAGAGGTCCGTATTGGAAGCCTTCATGCCGACGATGAGGCGTTCATGCTCCAACCGGGCGATAGTAGCCGGCGTGGTGACGATGTTGCTGCGATAGGGATTGTCGTAGAAGATGATCGGTAGCTTCAGCTCCGGTGCCAGCGCACGAAAATAGCGCATCACGCCCTCCTGATCCGGCCGGGCGTAATAGGGCGGGATCACCATCAGCCCGTCGGCACCGGCCTCGCGATAGGCGCGCCCGCTCTCCAACGCCCCGCCGAGACCGGGGTCGAGCACGCCGGCGATCACCGGCACCCGGCGAGCGGCCACCGACACCGTGATCTCGACGATGCGGCGGCGAGTGGCGAGGCCGAAGGAGTTCGCCTCGCCCGTGCCGCCGAGCGGCACAAGGCCGGAGGCGCCGCGAGCGATCTGGTACTCGACGAGGCCCTCCAGCGCGCGCTCGTCGAGCGAGCCGTCGTCCTTGAGCGGGGTCGGAAAGGCGGGGATCAGCCCGCGGAACATCGGCTCGCCCATGGCGCACATCTCCCTCAGCCCAGATGGATCCAGGTAGCCTTCAATTCGGTATATTTCTCCAGCGCGTGCAGCGACTTGTCGCACCCGAAGCCGGACTGCTTGAAGCCGCCGAACGGCGAGGAGATGTCGCCGTGGTCGAAGCAGTTCACCCACACGACTCCGACCCGCAGCGCCGAGGAGGCCTTGAACGCCTTGGTGATGTCGCGCGTCCACACCGCAGCGGCGAGGCCGTAGCTGGTGTCGTTGCCGATGCGGATCGCCTCGTCGACATCCTTCGCCACCAGCGTCGCGAGCACCGGCCCGAATATCTCCTCGCGGGCAATGGTCATGTCGCTGGTGACGTCGTCGAAAAGCGTCGCCTCAATGAAGCAGCTGTCCGAGGTGAGGCGCTTGCCGCCGAGGCGCAGCGTGGCGCCTTCGGCCTCGCCCTTCTCGATATAGGCCATCACCCGCTCCGCCTGTCTGACATCGACCATGGCGCCCATCTCGGTCGCCGGATCGAGCGGGTCGCCGAGCCGGATGGCACCGCCGACGGCGATGACCTTCTCGACCACCTCATCCTTGACGCTCTCCTCGACGATGAGGCGCGAGCCGGCGTTACAGACCTCGCCCTGATTGTAGAAGATGCCCCAGGCGGCGGCGGTGGCGGCCGCATCAAGGTCCGGCGCATCGGCGAGGATTATGTTCGGACTCTTGCCGCCGCATTCGAGCCCGATGCGCTTGAGGTTCGACTGACCGGAATACTGCATGAAATGCTTGCCCACCTCGGTGGAGCCGGTGAAGGCGACCGCGTCGACATCCATGTGCAGGCCGAGCGCCCGGCCGGCGGTCTCGCCGAAGCCGGGCAGCACGTTGAACACCCCGTCCGGGATGCCGGCTTCCGTTGCCAGTTCGCCGAGCCGGATGGCGGTGAGCGGCGACTGCTCGGCCGGCTTGAGGATCACCGAATTGCCCGCGGCGAGGATCGGTCCAAGCTTCCAGGCCGCCATCAGCAGCGGAAAGTTCCACGGCACCACCGCCGCCACCACGCCGAGCGGCTCGCGGCGGATCAGCGACACCGCGCTCGGCGCGGTCGGGGCGATCTCGTCATAGACCTTGTCGATGGCCTCGGCGTACCAGTCGATGCACTGGGCTGAGAGCGGCAGATCGACGGCAAGGCTGTCGCGGATCGGCTTGCCCATGTCGAGCGTTTCGATCAGCGCGAGTTCCTCGGTATGGGCGGCGATCAGTTCGGCGAAGGACTTAAGCCGCTTCTTGCGCTCGCGCGGCGCCAGGCGCGACCAGGCGCCGGACTCGAAGGCCGCACGCGCCACCTTCACCGCATGGTCGACATCGTCGGCCTCGCAGGCGGCGACCTGCGTCAGCACTTTGCCGGTGGCGGGGTTGACGCAGTCGAAGGTCTTGCCCGACAGCGCCGGCACGTAGCGGCCGCCGATGAAGGCCCGGCCATCCAGGGAAAGCGACGCGGCGCGCGCGTGCCAATCGATCGAAGCGGACATGATGACTTTCCGAAACTGGCGACGGTGCCGCCAAATGATGCACGCATGATAGGAGCTCCGGCCGGGGTCCTCCAGCCAAATTTTTGGATTTCTGAAAATTGGTTTGGCTTATTCTTGAGATGCCGCTATCCGTGTAGGCTGTGAAAGCCTGCGGAAACGATCGCGGGCACCGATGGAACAGTGGACGCGCCCTATCGATGCCGCACATCAAGACCGTCGACGACAGCGCAACGCGATCCCCAACAGGCATGGCCAGTTCCGACGACGAAACCCAGAAGCTGGGCCGGCGAATTCGCGATCTGCGGTCCAAGGCCGGCATGACGCTGTCCGAACTCGCTAAGGCCACCGGCGTGTCGATCGGCACGCTGTCACAGCTCGAACGCGGCCTCGTCTCGCCCACTGTGCGCACCGTCTATACCGTCGCCAGCGCGCTCGGCGTGATGCCGGCGTGGCTGATCGACCCCTCGCAAATGCCGGCCCGCACGGCCGAAAGCCGTTATATCGTCAGGGCCGGGCAACGCTCGCGCCTGCTCGACATCGACGGCATCCGCAAGGACATCGCCTCGCCGGCAGCGAGCGAGCGGCTGCGCGGCTTCTTCATGGTGATCCAGCCCGACTGCACGTCCGGCGCCCAGCCCTATTCACACAAGGGTGAGGAGATCGGCTTCCTGCTTTCCGGCTCGCTGGAATTGCGGATCGGCGGCGAGACCTTCAGCCTCAACGAGGGCGACTGCTTCGCCTTCTCCAGCGAAATCCCGCACCAATTCGCGAATCGCGGCGTACACCCGGCCTCGGTGTTCTGGGTCAACGCCAATATTTAGCGCGTTTAGGTTTCAGAATTTTGAAATCGTACATTGCGCTCCTGAAAACCCGCTGCCATAGTTTTGCAGCTCACCCGACGGGGAGCCCCGCGGGTTTTCCCGCCTCGCCACGGAACGCAGGGACGCGCCACCATTGGCCCATTCACCTTCCGCATCCGATCTCGGCCGCTGGTCGGCGCTGCTTCTATTGGCGCCGCTGACGCTGGTGATGCTGGCTCTGCTGCTCTATCCCCTGGCGCTAACGATGTGGACCAGCGTCTATGACGGCTCGTTGTCGCTGCGGGCCTATGCCGAGCTCGCCACGAGCACGCTGTTCCTGAAGGTGCTGCGCAACACGTTCGAGATAGCCATTGCCGGCACGCTGGTGAGCCTGCTGTTCGGCTATCCAGTGGCGATGCACCTCGCCGCCCAGCCGCCCAGCCGGCGCACCGCCTATCTCATCATGGTGATGCTCCCCTTCTGGACCAGCATCCTAGTCAAGAGCTTCGCCCTCGTCGCGGTGTTCGGCAATCAGGGGCTCATCAACCAGTTTCTCGGCTTCGTCAGCGGCGGCCAGATCAACCTGCCGATGATGTTCAACCGCGTCGGCGTCATCCTCGGCATGATCAATTTCCTGCTGCCCTTCATGATCCTCTCGATCCTCGGCAGCCTGCTCTCGCTCGACCGCACGCTGATCCTCGCCGCCGAGACTATGGGTGCCGGGGCGCTGCGCATCTTCTGGAAGATCACCCTGCCGCTCAGCCTGCCGGGCGTCATTGCCGGGGTGCTGATCAACATCACCCTGTCGATCGGCATGTACATCACACCCGCTTTGCTGGGCGGGCGGCAGGACATGATGGTAGCCAACCTCGTCGACTTCTACACCCGCCAGACGCTGGACTGGACCGCCGCCTCCGCCACCGCCGTGGCGCTGCTGGCGATCTCCGGCCTCCTGGTCGCGCTGCTCGGCCGGGTGCGCGGCGCGGCCGGATTGCCGGGAGCGGCGGCATGAACGCGCTGTTCGGCTCAAGCCACCTCGCCCGCGTCCTCATCTCGGCGGTGGCATGGGTCTGCTATATTTTCCTGGTGGTGCCGAGCCTCGTCGTCATCCCGATCTCCTTCGGCAATCCGGGGCAGATCGAGTTTCCGCCGCGCCAGTTCACGCTGGAGCTCTACCGTCAGTTCTTCACCGACGCCGCCTGGTGGGGCTCGATGGTGCAAAGCATCATCGTCGCCACCGCGACGACGCTGCTGGCGTTGGTTCTGGCGGTGCCGGCCGCCTATGCGCTCGCCCGCTCAAACCTGCCGGGACGTGGCGCGCTGCGCGGGCTGTTCATGATGCCGATGCTGGTGCCGGTGATCGTGCTCGGCCTCGGGCTGTATCTGCAATTTGCCAATTGGGGTCTGCTCGACACCACGGTCGGCATCGTGCTCGCGCATATCATGCTAACCACGCCTTATATCATGGTGTCGGTGATGTCCGGCCTGCACCATTCCGACAAGGCGCTGGAGACGGTGGCGGCCATCATGGGCGCCTCGCGCCCAACCATCTTCTTCCGCGTGGTGCTGCCGCAGCTCAAGCCCGCCATCGCGGTGGGGGCGCTGTTCGCCTTCCTGATGTCGCTCGACGAGGTGGTGGTGGCCTATTTCCTCACCGGCACCAATGCCATGACGCTGCCGGTGAAGATGTACAGCTCCATTCGCTGGGAGCTGACCCCGGTGCTGGCGGCGGTCTCGACGCTGCTCACCGTGCTGTCGCTGCTGATCGCTGTGGGCATCATCGCCCTGCAGCGCAAGACCGAGGCCCGCTCATGAACACCCCTGCCCCTGCCATGGTTGAGCTCCAGGGCGTCACCAAGCGCTATGGCGAAGTCGACGCCCTGCACCGCATCGACCTTGCTATCGCCAAGGGCGAGTTCGTCACCCTGCTCGGGCCGTCCGGCTCGGGTAAGTCGACGCTGCTGAACCTCATCGCCGGCATGATCACCCCTAGTTCGGGACGTATTTTCATCGACGGGCGCGACGCTACCACGCTGCCGACCAACAAGCGCAGCCTCGGGATGGTGTTCCAGAACTACGCGCTGATGCCGCATATGACGGTATTCGAGAACATCGCCTTCCCGCTGCAGGTGCGGCAGGTGCCGAAGGACGAGATCAAGCGCCGGGTGACGCAGGTGCTCGACTTGATCCATCTCGGCCATGTGGCAAGCCGCCAGCCGCGCGAGCTCTCCGGCGGCCAGCAGCAACGCATCTCGCTCGCCCGTTGCATCGTCTACAACCCGGCGCTGATCCTGATGGACGAGCCGCTCGGCGCGCTCGACAAGAAGCTGCGCGAGCAGATGCAGCTGGAGATCAAGCGGCTGCACGCCAAGCTCGGCATCACCATGCTCTATGTGACGCACGACCAGGACGAGGCGCTGACCATGTCCGACCGCATCGTGCTGATGAATGGCGGGCGCATCGAGCAGCAGGGTGCGCCGGAAGCGCTGTATTTCACGCCGGAGACGGTGTTCTCAGCCGAGTTCATCGGCAGCTCGAACTTAATCACCGGCACGGTGGAGATCGGCGCCGACGGCACCTACGCGCTGGCAAGCGCCTTTGGCCGGCTTGCCGTGCCAAATCCTGAACGAGCGATGGCTGCCGGCGAGAAGGCGGTCCTGCTGGTGCGCCCGGAAAACATGCAGCTTACCGACCGTGCCGAGCCCTGCAGCATTGCCGGACAGGTCGAGGATTCGATCCTGCTCGGCGGTGTGGTGCGGCATTTCCTGCGCTGTACCGACGGCACGATGCTCATCGTGCAGGAACTCAACCAGCCGGGCCGCCCCGGCGTCCGCCGCGGCGAAGAGATGCGCGCCGCATGGCCGCCGACGCATGGCCGCCTGCTACCGCCGCCATCGACGAACTGAGCGTTGCAGATCTAGGCATCACCGATCCGAATTATAAAACAGAGGAACGTGCTTATGACCAAGATGATCTTCTCGACGTCGCGGCGCGGCCTGCTGCGCGGAGGTGCCGCCGGTCTCGTCGGGCTGATCGCTGCGCCGGCGGTGTTCACCGGCCGGGCGGCGGCAGCCGACACCACCCTCACTGTCACCTCCTGGGGCGGCGACTACAACAAGTCGGTACGCGAGGTGTTCGCCGACCCGTTCACCAAGGAGACCGGCATCGCGGTGACGCTGGTCGACAATGGCGACATGGCCAAGGTGAAGGCGCAGGTGCAGGGCAACGCCGTGCAATGGGACGTGATCGACGCCCCCGCCGCCTTCGCCACCTCCGGTGCCCGCGACAAGCTGTGGGAAGAGCTCGACCTGTCGATCGTCAAGCCCGGCCCGCTGGTCGCCCAGCCGGCGGCGGACTATATGCCGATGTATCTCTATAGCGGCGGCATTCTGTGGAATTCCAAGCGCACGCCAGATGGCAAGCATCCGGTGGACTTTGCCGGCTTCTACGATTTCGAGAAGTTCCCCGGCCGCCGGGTAATGCGCTCGCTCGCCTCCGAGACGCTGGAAGTCGCGCTGGTCGCGGACGGCGTAGCGCCGGCGGACCTCTATCCGCTCGACGTCGAGCGCGCCTTCAAGGCGCTCGATCGCATGAAGCCGCATGCCTCCAAATGGGCGGCGACCACGCCGGACCAGGTGAATGCGGTGGTGCAGAATGAGGGCGACTTCTCCTACAGCTACTTCAATCGCGTGAAGAGCGCGCAGAAGGCCGGCGCGTCGCTGGCCTTCTCCTTCGAGCAGACGGTGAACTCGCTCGATTATTTCGCCGTGCCGAAAGGTACGAAGAACAAGGAAGCGGCGATGCGCTTCATCGACTTCTGCCTCAAGCCAGACCGCCAGGTGGCCTGGGCGGTGCGCGGCTATTACCTGCCCAACAGCGTCGCCGCCATGGACGAGGTGAAGGCCTCGCCTGCCGGCGAGTTCCTGCCCGATCTCAACAACGGCAAGAACGTCATCGTGAACTCGCAATGGTGGGGTGAGAACTACAACGCGATCCAGAAGCGCTATGCCGAATGGATGCTGACCTGATTCGGCGTGACCGCCGTCCCGGCCCACCGGGGCGGGGTTCTTTCTTGCAGACCGCTCCCGCTTTCAGGTTCGTCCGCCATGTCCTCGACTACCACAACCGACGTCGCCTTCTTCGCCAAGCTGACCTCGATCGTCGGGGATCGCTATGTCATCACCGACCCCGTCGCTACCGCGCCTTTCCTCACCGACCACCGCGGCCGCTACCATGGCGCCGCGCTGGCGGTGGTGCGGCCGGCGAGCACGGACGAGGTGGCGAAGGTGGTGAAGGCCTGCGCCGAGGCGGGCGTCGTCGTGGTGCCGCAGGGCGGCAATACCGGCCTGTGCGGCGGCGCGACGCCGCTCGCCCCGCGCCCCGGCATCGTGCTGCGGCTCGATCGCATGAACCGCATCCGCGCGGTCTCAGCTCCCGAGGAGACCATCACGGTTGAAGCCGGCTGCATCCTCGCCGAGATCCAAGGGGCGGCGGCACGCGAGGGCCTGCTGTTCCCGCTCAGCCTCGGCGCCGAGGGCAGCTGCCAGATCGGCGGCAACATCTCCACCAATGCCGGCGGCATCGCCGTGCTGCGCTATGGCAACATGCGCCAGCTGGTGCTCGGCCTCGAAGTCGTGCTCGCCGATGGCACCGTGCTCGACGGGCTGCGCCGCCTGCGCAAGGACAATGCCGGCTATGACCTCAAGCAGCTTTTCATTGGGGCAGAGGGCACACTCGGCGTGGTCACCAGCGCAGTGCTCAAGCTGTTTCCGGCGATCCACTCGCGATCCATCGCGCTGATGCAGCTCGAAAGCGTCGAGGACGCGCTCACTTTGTTCGCCCGCGCCCGGGCGGTATTCGGCGAGCGCATCTCTAGCTTCGAGATCACCGGATCGTCCTATATGGACTTCGTACTGCGCTACGTGCCGGGCACGGTGATGCCTTTCGCTCAGAAATCGCCCTGGTACCTGCTGATCGAGGCTGGCGACTCCCAACCAGAAGCCCCGCTCGCCGCCGCGATGGAAGGCTTCCTCGCCGATGCCTTCGAGGCCGGGCTGATCAGCGACGCCACCATTGCCGCTAGCCTCGCGCAGGAAGAGGCGATCTGGAAGCTGCGCCATGGCGTGACAGGGGAGTTCAAGCTCGCCGGCAAGACCATGTCGCACGACACCTCGGTGCCGGTGGCCGAACAGCCCGCCTTCGTGACGCGCGTAGAAGAAGGTGTGCTCAAAGCCTATCCCGACGCCAATGTAATGATGGTCGGCCATATCGGCGACGGTAACATCCATGTCGTGGTGCTATTCCCGCATGAGCGCTTCGCCAACGCCGACGCGTTCGAAGCAGCCTCCGACGCCATTGACGTGATCATTGACGACGTCGCCATGGCACTGGGCGGCAGCATCACTGCCGAGCACGGCGTCGGCACCACCTATCGCAAGCGCCTCGCCCGCACCAAGAACCCGGCCGAGCTGGCGCTGATGCGCCAGATCAAGGCAGTGCTCGACCCCGAGAACCGGATGAATCCCGGCAAGCTCTTCCTGCCCGACGCCGCCTGACGCACTCGGGCGAGGAGTTCACCCATGTTGTCGGCCGCACTCAACATCCAGGATGTACGCGCGCTGGCGCGGCGGCGCCTTCCGCGCGGCATCTTCGACTATATCGACCGCGGTACCGAGGACGAGGTCGGCCTCGCCCGGCTGCGGCGCGGCTTCGACGCGCTCCTCTTCCACCCTCGCATCCTCGTCGACGTCTCCCGGCGCGACCTGTCGACCCGGCTGTTCGGCCGTGAGCAGTCGCTCCCGCTCGTCATCGCGCCGACGGCGGCGGCCGGCCTCGTCTGGCACCAGGGTGAGATAGAGCTTGCCCGCGCCGCCGCCAGAGCCGGTATTCCGTTCACCATCGCCACTGGCTCCATGACCGAGATGGAGCGCATCGTCACGGAAGGCTGCGGCGAATTGTGGTTCCAACTCTATATGTGGCACGCGCGGGAGCTGTCCTACGCGCTGATTGACCGCGCCTGGGCCAACGGCATCGAGACATTGGTGCTCACCGTCGACACCGTCGCCAGCCCGATCCGCGAATACAACACCCGCAACGGCTATGAGGTGCCGATCCGCGCCAGCCTCACCGGCGGCATCGACATGCTCATGCATCCGCGCTGGGTAGTAGGCGTGCTGCTGCGCTACATGCTCGACGAGGGCATCCCGACCTATCGGCACTATCCCGAGAGCTTCCGCTCGAGCATCACCCGCAAGGCAACCTGGGAACAGGTTCGGCTCACCGATGCGATGGGCTGGGACGAGTTGAAGGAGCTGCGCCGCCGCTGGCGCGGCCGGCTGGTCCTCAAGGGCGTGCTGCGGGCCGACGATGCGCTGCGCGCGGTCGAGGCCGGCGTCGACGGCATCGTCGTCGTCGTCGTAGTAGTCGTAGGACTCGATGTCGCTGCTCTCACTGCGTCGCATTCCTCTTTTTTTTTCGCGGCAGGGTCCCTCCCTATTTTTACCACCTCTGCTGTCCGGATACGCCGCCTCTGGCGATGATGCACGTCCTCGGCGCTTTGAATCGTCGACGCTCGATCGACTCGACAGCAGGAAACCATCCCACTTTTACCATGGTCGAACGCTTTCAAACGCCGTTTTAAAGGTCGAATGGGCGTTTTTTTCCCACAAGCGCGCATGATCCCATGCACGTATGCGCACGCGCACGGGGGAATACGATGCTTCTGTCGAGGTGTCGATCGTATTAGACGATGACGCTCTCGTTTTTTCCATCGCGTATGTGTTCTGGGGTGTCCCCATTGGGAGAATGGGTCCCTATAGTGAACGAAAAGACCTGTCGATCTGGCATTTGTCGATCGTCCGCGGACGGTCGATCCACGGTCACCCCACCGACAAAGGGCATTCTTCTATGGCGCCGTCAAAACGACGGTTTGATATTCAACCGGGGCACACTTGGGACATGATCGCGATCGTCGGCCCCCAATGGCGCAGGCGAGACGCCAACGAATCGCGTGCATGGAAAAGGAGGAAAAAGAAAAAAATCGCGTCCCCTGGGGCCCTATGGCGGCACACCCTTTTTTCCCCCTTTTCCTGTATCCCCTCAAAAAAGCGAGGCAACTTTTTCC
>LNAP01004575.1_pt1 | contig 12698 bp, 10 predicted proteins | sample 602601 | NCBI WGS metagenome assembly LNAP01 (sample SAMN02440304, study PRJNA202911) | soil metagenome | biome: Subtropical and temperate rainforests or woodlands; isolation source: soil samples (1 kg each in a 20% v/v slurry with milli Q water) were... ... | reverse complement strand
CACCACCACATTGCTGACGATGTACGCCCCCACCGCCTGGTTGAGCGTGATGTCGGGCAGCATGGTCACCAGCAGCGCCGAGCCGGGCGCCGACCAGGCGATGACGATGGGGACCTTGTAGCGAATGCTGAGCGCAATGCCGAGCACACCGCTGCCGATGGAGATCGTCCAGACCCACGACGACAGCACGTCATGCGGCAGGTCCGCAGCCTTGGCCGCCTGGAAGATGATCACCAGCGGACCGGCATAGGAAATCACGGTCGCGATGAAGCCGGCGACCACGGCGGACAGCGAGAAGTCTTTGAGTAGCGCTTTCATATCGCCTCGCAAGACAGGCAGGCGATCCGTGGCATTGCCCGGATCACTCTTGTTATGGGTGAAGCGACCGCTGCGACCTGCATGTAGCTCCGTCAGCAGCAGGCACCGCGGCGGTCAGAAAATTCCCGGCCGCCAGGGCGTGGATCAGGCCTGCTGCAGCGCGCGCGGGCGCTGACTGCGCTGCTCGGCCTGCGGCGCAGGCGCCTTCTGCAGCTGAAAGTCGAAGTCGATTTCCGCGAAACGGCCCTGCACACCGCGGTTACGCGCAGCCTCGGCATCATCGATGAAACGGATGTCGCCGACCAGACCGTCGCGGGTGGCGTAGGCGAAGTCGTCCCACAGGTACTTGTCGCCGGCCAGGTTGATCTGCGTGGTCAGGTGGCGATGGCCCGGCGCGGAGATGAAGAAGTGAATGTGCGCCGGACGCTGGCCATGGCGACCAAGCATGTCGAGCAGTTCCTGAGTCGGACCGTCGGGCGAGCAGCCATAGCCGGACGGCACGATACTGCGGGCGCGGTAGTAGCCGTTCTCGTCGGTGACAATGCGACGACGCAGGTTGTACTCCGACTGGCTCTTGTCGAAGTAGGAATAGTTGCCCTTGGTGTTGGCATGCCACAGATCGACCACCGCGCCGGCAACCGGCTGACCGTCCGGGCCGGTGACGCGGCCCTGGAGGAACATCGGCGTGGCAACGTCATCTTCGCTGCCGTCGTCCATGCGCGTCACGCCCTGGGCAATCGGCGCACCGGCGACGTACAGCGGGCCTTCGATGGTGCGCGGCGTGCCGCCGGTGAGGCCTTCCTGCTCGTCCTTGGCGTCCTGCAGCAAGTCGAGGTAATGCTCCAGCCCCAGGCCGGCGATCAGCAGGCCGGCCTCGTGACGACCGCCGAGGCGATTGAGGTAATCCACCGCCTTCCAGAACTCGTCCTGGGTGATTTCCAGGTCTTCGACGATCTTCGCGGTGTCGACCAGGATGCGGTTGATCACCGTCTTCATGCGGCTGCTGCCTTCGTCATTGTTGAAGCCGCTGGCTTCCTTGAAGAAGGTCTGCACGTGATCGGAGTGGGAGATTTTTACAGTCATGGCTCAGGCCTCGTTTTGTAATTGTGGTGACACGGGTTAACTGACCGGGCATCGCCTGGTCCGAAGAATCGATCAGCTGTCGTCCTCACGAATCGAGGACGGGTGACGGCACAGCGGACTGACCTCGATTTCCATGTAGGGGAACAGCGGCAGCTGCATCAGCGTGTCGTGCAGTTCCTGCACGCTGGCGACATCGAACACGCTGTAGTTGGCGTACTGCCCGGCGATGCGCCACAGGTGGCGCCACTTGCCCGCGCACATCAGGCCCTGGGCCAGTTCCTTCTCGTCCGCCTTGAGCTTGGCGGCCTTGGCCGGGTCCATGTCGACCGGCAGTTTTACGATCATCTTTACGTGGAACAGCATCTGTTCAGCCTCCGGTTACTTGCGAGCAAAGAACGCGAGGCGCTCTTCATCCAGGGTCAGGCCAAGGCCCGGCGTACGCGGCACTTCCAGCCGGAAGTCGCGGTAGACCGGCGCCTCGGTGACGATTTCTTCGGTGAGCAGCAGCGGGCCGAACAGCTCGGTGCCCCAAGTCAGCTTGTTGAGGGTGACGAAGGCATGCGCCGAGGCCAAAGTACCGATGGCGCCCTCGAGCATGGTGCCGCCGTACAGCGCGATGCCCGCCGCTTCGGCGATCTGCGCGGTGCGCAGCACGGCACGCGGCCCGCCGTTCTTGGCGATTTTCAGGGCGAAGATGCTGGCCGCGCCGTCGGCGGCCAGGCTGAAGGCGTCCTCGACGCTCTCGATCGACTCATCGGCCATGATCGGCGCGGGGCTGCGCTGGTTCAGGCGCACCTGCCCGCCGCGGTTGATCCGCGAGATCGGCTGTTCGATCAGATCGATGCCGTTGTCGCCGAGGATGCGGCAGGCGCGCAGCGCCACCGACTCATCCCAGGCCTGGTTGACGTCGACGCGCACGCTGGCGCGCTCGCCGAGGGCCTGCTTGATGGCGATGACGTGCTTGAGATCGGCGTTCACCTCGCCGGCGCCGATCTTCAGCTTGAAGATGCGGTGGCGACGGATATCGAGCATGCGCTCGGCTTCGGCAATGTCCTTGGCGGTGTCGCCGCTGGCCAGCGTCCAGGCTACTTCCAGGCTGTCGCGCACCCGGCCGCCGAGCAGCTCGCTGACCGGCAGGCCGAGGCGCTTGCCCTGCGCGTCGAGCAGCGCGCTCTCGATGCCGGACTTGGCGAAGGTATTGCCCTTGGCCGCCTTGTCCAGGCGCAGCATGGCGGCGTTGATATTGGCCGCATCCTGACCGACCAGCAGCGGGCCGAGATGGCTGTCGATGTTGGTCTTGATGCTCTCCGGGCTCTCGTTGCCGTAGGCCAGGCCGCCGATGGTGGTGGCCTCGCCGATGCCTTCGATGCCGTCGGCGCAACGCACGCGGATGATCACCAGCGTCTGCTGCTGCATCGTGTGCATCGCCAGCTTGTGTGGGCGGATGGTCGGCAGGTCGACGATGACCGTCTGGATGCTTTCGATCAGGGAATGGCTCATATCAGCTTCCGATTTCCAGTTTCAGTGTTCAGGCCTTCGCCGTCGTCAGCAGGGAGGGTGCCGTGGCACCGCTACGCTGGCTGGAGATGGCAAAGACGGTCATGGCCAGCGCGGCAATTGCACCCGGCACAGCGAAGGCCATGAAGTTGAGTTGCAGCGGCAGGTTGATGCCCAGCAGCGCACCGCCCAGCAGCGGACCGACGATGGCGCCGTTGCGGCCGATGCCCGAGGCCCAGCCGAGACCGGTGGAGCGGATCGACAGGCCGTAGAACTGCGCGGCGGCGGCGTAGAGCAGAATCTGCGTGCCGATGACGGTGGCGCCGGCGATGAAGATCAGCGTGTAGAGCACCGGCGTCGGCGACTTGAAGCCCAGCAGGCTGATCGACACCACCGACACCGCGAAGAACGCCACCACTACCTTGGCCAGGTTGAGGCGATCGCCCAGCCAGCCACCGAGGATCGCGCCAGCCATACCGCCGAAGTTCAGCGCCAGCAGGAACGACAGGCTCGAACCCAGGCTGTAGCCGGCGTTGGCCATCAGCTTCGGCAGCCAGGAGCCCAGCGCATACACCATCAGCAGGCAGCAGAAGAACGCCAGCCAGAGCGACACGGTGCGCACGCCGCGGCCGTGGCGGAACAGCTCCAGCACCGACGCACTCTTGCCCTTCACCTCGACCAGCACCGGCTCATCGCTGGCGCCCAGCTGCTGGTTCGGATCGACCCGGTTGAGCAAATCGCGCGCCTGCTCGATACGGCCCTGGCGCACCAGAAAGCCCACCGATTCAGGCAGCTTCCACAGGATCAGCGGCAACAGCAGCAGCGGCACGGCGGCAGCGAAGAACATCGCTTCCCAGCCGAAGCGCGGCAGCATGTAGATGCCCAGTCCGGCGGAGAACATGCCGCCCAGCGAATAGCCGCTGAACATGATCGCCACCAGGGTGCTGCGCAGTTTCTTTGGCGCGTATTCGTTCATCAGCGCCACCACGTTGGGCATCAGGCCGCCGCAGCCGAGGCCGGCGAGAAAGCGGAAGATGCCGAATTCGGTGGGCGTGCTGGCGAAGCCGTTGAGCACGGTGGCGCCGCTGAACAGCACGAAGCAGATGGCGATGCCCTTCTTGCGCCCGATGCGGTCGGCCAGGGTGCCGAACACCAGCGCACCGAACATCATGCCGAACAGCGCATAGCTGCCCAGCGCACCCGCTTCCAGCGGCGTCAGCCCCCATTCCTTCATGATCACCGGCAGGACCACGCCATAGATGAACAGGTCGTAGCCGTCGAAGATCAGCAGCAGCGCGCACAGGCACATCACCAGCCAGTGGAAGCCGCTGAAGCGGGCGTTATCGATGATCTCGTGAACATCTACTTTTCGCATGACAAGGCTCTCTATTGTTTTTGTTGTGAAAACTGCGTCGCGGGTCGTTCGTTGCGTGGGCTCAGCCCAGGTCGCCTCCGCCTACCGGCAGGGTCACGCCGGTGATGTAGGAGGCCTCGTCCGAGGCCAGAAAGAGAATCGCCCCGGCCTGTTCGTCGATGGTTCCGTAGCGCTTCATCAGCGTGGAATCGACGGTCTGGTCGACGATCTGCTGGTACCAGATCTTTTCCTGCTCGCTCTGCTCGGCACTGTTGCGCGGAATGCGCCGTGGCGGCGCCTCGGTGCCGCCAGGGGCGGTGGCGTTGACGCGGATGCCGCGCTGGGCGTTCTCGAAAGCCAGGCACGCGGTCAGCGCGTTGACGCCGCCCTTCGCCGCGCCGTACGGCACGCGGTTCAGGCTGCGCGTGGCAATCGAGGAGACGTTGACGATGGCGCCGCCGCCCTGCTCCAGCATGTGCGGCAGCGCGGCGTGGCAGCACCACAGCGTGGGGAACAGCGAGCGGCGCACTTCGGCCTCGATCTCGTGCTGCTGGTAATGCTCGAAGGGCTTGGCCCAGATGGTGCCGCCGACGTTGTTGACGAGGATGTCGAGACGGCCGAAGCGGTCTTTCGCGGCATCCATGACCCGGTGGCAATCGGCGAACTGTTCGAGATCGGCGGTCAGCGTCAGCACCTCGATGCCCTTGGCGCCGAGTTCATCGGCCAGCTCGTGGACCAGTTCGGAGCGGTCGACCAGCAGCAGCCGGCCGCCCTCTTCACCCATGCGCTCGGCCACGCGCCGGCCGATGCCCTGGGCGGCGCCGGTGATCACGGCGACCTTGTTGTGAAAACGTGCGTTCATCTATCCAACCTCTTGCATGCGAGGGTTGCAGTGGGTGTCGCTGCGCGGACACCCACCCTACGAGCGGCGGATCAGGCGCTGGCGGCGAACTTCTCGTAATAGAAGTTGGCCGGCTGCAGACCCTGTTCACGAATGAACTGGTTGACCGACTCGACCATCGGCGGCGGGCCGCACAGGTAGATGTCCACTTCGCCTTCGTTGAGGTGCTTGGGCTCGATGTGCTGGGTCACGTAGCCCTTCTGCGGGTACTGACTGTCGCTGCTCGCCACGCAGGCGCTGTAGGTGAAGTTGGGGATGCGCGCGGCAAAGTCGGCGAGCTTGTCCATCTCCACCAGATCGAAGTCGTTGGAGACGCCGTAGATCAGGTGCAGCGGATGCGCGCTGCCCTGCTCGGCGATCTTCTCCAGCATCGCGGTGAACGGCGCCAGACCCGTGCCGCCGGCGAGCAACAGCAGCGGCCGCTTGATCTCGCGCAGGTAAAAGCTGCCCAGCGGACCGGCCAGAGTCAGGCTGTCGCCGGCCTTGGCCATGCCGCTGAGGAAGCTGCTCATCAGCCCGCCCGGCACGTTGCGGATCAGGAAGCTGACTTCACCGCCCTTCTGCAGCGAGCTGAAGGAGTAGGCGCGGGTCTGATCGGTGCCCGGCACCTGCAGGTTGACGTACTGCCCGGGCAGGAAGGCCAGCTGGCTCAGCGACTCGCCCTTGACCGACAGCGCGATGGTGCTCTGCGACAGCTGGCGCACGTTGCTGATGGTCGCCTGGTAGCTGGCCTGCGCGGTCTTGCAGACCTGCGACGACGCCGGCACGCGGATCACGCAGTCGCTCTCGGCGCGCATCTGGCAAGTCAGCACGTAGCCCTGCGCAGCTTCGTCCTCGCTCAAAGCGTCCTCGATGTATTCCTCGCCGAGGTCATAGCTGCCCGCTTCGGCGAAGCACTTGCAGGCCCCGCAGGCGCCGTCGCGGCAGTCCAGCGGGATGTTGATGCCCTGGCGGTAGGCCGCGTCGGCAACGGTTTCGCCGAGATTGGCTTCGATGAAGCGGGTGACCCCGTCTTCGAAATTCAATGCGATCTGGTGAGTCATGGCCTTGCCCTCACAGGTGGTAAACGTCGATCAACTGGCGGATGTAGTCGTTCTTCAGCACGACCTTCTTGTGCTTGATCAGCGGGCTCTCGCCGCGGGTGTCGAGCGTGTAGAAACTGGTGCCGTAGAAGTGGTCGACGGTCTTGTAGCGGAAGCTCATCGTGTGCCAGTTGAAGCGCAGCTTGCAGAAGCCCTCGCCCTGCTCGATCAGCTCCAGGTTGCTGATGTTGTGCGAGGTGCGGGTATCCGGAATGGTGGCGCTGGAACGCTCGGTGCGGATGCGGAACACCCGGTCTTCCAGACCGCTGCGGTTGCCGTACCAGATCAGCGAGATTTCCTTCTGCGGGTCTTCGGTGAGCTTGTCCTGGTCGTCCCAGGCCGGCATCCAGAAGGTCGCGTCGGCGGCATACAGCTCCAGCCAGCTGTCCCAGTCCTTGTCGTCGAGGTAGCGCGCTTCGCGATAGAGAAAGTCGCGTGCGGCTTCGTAGGAGATGGTCATTACGCGCCCTCCACGTGGATCAGCTGGTCCTGCTCGGCCTTCACCGCCTTGATCATCTGCTGCTGCCAGTAGTGGTGCTGCAGCACGAACAGGCCCTCGTCCTCGGTGCGCGCACCGCTCATCAGCGGCTGCAGGTCGATTTCCTTGGCGCCTTCGTCAGCACCGTCGATCCAGTGCTTGGCGCCGCGGGACATGTCGTTCCACTCCATGGCGCGACCGGCAAAGCCTTGCTGGCAGGCGCGGAACTCCTCGAGGTCGTCCGGGGTGGCCATGCCACTGACGTTGAAGAAGTCTTCGTACTGGCGGATGCGCCGCGCACGCGCCTCGGCGCTCTCGCCCTTGGGCGCGATGCAGTAGATGGTGACTTCGGTCTTGTCCACCGACAGCGGCTTGGCGATGCGCAGCTGCGAGCCGAACTGGTCCATCAGGTACAGGTTCGGGTAGAGGCAGAGGTTGCGCGAGTTCTCGATCATCCAGTCGGTCCGCGCCTGGCCGAACTCGGCGATCATCTCGTCGCGGCGGGCGTACAGCGGGCGGTCTTCCGGGTTGTCCCAGCGGGTCCAGAGCAGCAGGTGACCATTCTCGAAGGAGTAGAAACCACCACCCTTCTTGCCCCAGCCGCCGGCGCTCATGGCGCGGATGTCGTCGCCGGCTTCCTTCAGCTTGCGCTGCTGCTGGGTGGCGGCGTAGTTCCAGTGCACGGCGGTGACGTGATAACCGTCGGCGCCGTTCTCGGCCTGCAGTTTCCAGTTGCCTTCATATACATAAGTGGAGGAGCCGCGCAGAACCTCGATCCCTTCGGGCGACTGGTCGACCACCATGTCGATGATCTTCTTCGACTCGCCGAGGAATTCTTCCAGCGGGGCGACGTCCTCGCGCAGGCTGCCGAACAGGAAGCCGCGGTAGGACTCGAAGCGCGCGACCTTCTTCAGGTCATGCGAGCCGTCGCAGTCGAAGCTGTCGGGGTAACCGGCTTCCTTGGGGTCCTTCACCTTGAGCAGCTTGCCCGAGTTGTTGAAGGTCCAGCCGTGGAACGGGCAGGTGTAGGTCGCCTTGTTGCCACTCTTGAAACGGCAGAGCATGGCGCCGCGATGGCTGCAGGCGTTGATGAAGGCGTTGAGCTGGCCGTCCTTGTTGCGTGCGATGAAGATCGGCTGCCGGCCCATCTGGGTGGTGTAGTAGTCGTTCTTCTCGGGGATCTGGCTCTCGTGGGCGAGGTAAATCCAGTTGCCCTCGAAGATGTGCTTCATCTCCAGCTCGAACAACCGCGGGTCGGTGAACATCTCGCGCTTGCAGCGAAAGATGCCCTTCTCTTTGTCTTCATCGAGCAGCGAATCAAGGTAATCGATTCCCAGGGACATGGCCGGGGCCTCCATTGTTATTGTTTCCACGTGATGAAGGCTAAGGCGCTGGCGGCGGCATCAATATCCGTTTTCTGCACGACCTCTATCCGTTTTCTGCACAACGCAAGAGGACAGATTGCCGCACACGCGCGCACGGCAAATCGCCACCCGGAATGGCGGTGAAGGTGGTCGAGAGCGGGAAGAAAAAGAGGCGCTGCCGTCGGAATGGCAGCGCCTCAAGGGGACTTAGTGATGGCGGCGCAGCGTGTCCGAAGGCAGCTCGCCGAAGGTGCTCTTGTAGCTTTCCGAGAAACGGCCCAGGTGCATGAAGCCGTAGTCCATGGCGATCTCGGTGATGTTGCGCACCTTGGCCGAGGGATCGCTCAGGCGCCCGTGGATCTGCTCCAGCTTGCGCTGGCGGATGTAGGACTTGGGCGTGGTGCCGACCTTGCGTTCGAACAGCAGATACAGCGAGCGCAGGCTCATGTTGGCCAGCTCGGCCAGTTGCTCGACGGAGATGTCCTTTTTCAGGTGCTCATCGATGTAGTCGCTGAGCCGGCCAAACGACGGGCAGCTGTCGCCGAACGGATCGCGACGGATATTGTTGGCCAGTGTGCAGAGCAGCTTGCTGGCGATGATCCGGCTGTACTGCTCCTGAATCTGCGGGATGCTCTGTGCGGAGCCGGCCTCACGGCAGACCAGGCCGATCAGGCTGTCGAAGCCGTCGAGCTCGCCGAGTGCATGGCGGTTGCTGCTGAAGCGGATGCCCTCGGCCGGTGCGCGCCACTGGTTCTCGCTGCAGGCCTGCTCGAGGAACGACGCCGGCAGCTTGACGATGAGCTTCTCGCAATCGTCCGAATAGGTCAGGTCGACCGGATCGTCGGGATTGATCAGCAGCAGTTCGCCGGGCGTGAAGTAATGCTCCTGCCCACGGCTGCGCCACAGGCAATGGCCGCGCTGCAGCAGTTGCAGGTGATAGATGGTTTCCAGCGCCGGCGAGCTGACGTGCACGCTGCCGCCGTAGCTGATCTGGCACAGGTCGAGCTTGCCGAAGGTGCAGTGATTGAGGCTCGCCTGCGGGTTGCCGGTGCGCGGCAGCCGGATGCAGTGCGGGCCAACGTACTGGTTGACGTACTCCGAAACGGCATGCGGATCGGCATGCGCGAAGATCCTGCTTCTTTCGTTCAGCAGTCGTTCCATCACAGGGCACTCGGTTTGTTTTTATAGTTCGCCTGCGGTGCGGTCTGGCCGTCACCGTTCTCGGATCGCGATCGCTGTCAACAGACACAACATTGATCGAAGTCAAGAATAGCGAGTGAGGCCAGCATAGGAGATTCGACCAACGGACAACACCCGTTCGTGCGGTTATCGCACGATTTCGGATGGACGTGCCGCGCGCCTCGGGACGAGCGGCGGCGGAGTGCGGGCCTGGCTGCCACCAGGCCCGGCCAGGTCAGAACGCCTGGCTGTAGAACAGCGAGTAGGACTCGATGCCGTCGTTCGGCTGCTTGAGGCCGGCGTTGGAGTAATGCATGGCACGCAGGCCGACTTTGCGCTCGCCCGGCAGCTTCAGACCGACGCCGATGCGGTCCTCGAAGTTGAACGAGGAGCCCAGCTGCTGCTCGCCGACGTCGGTCTTGGAGAAGAACGCGACGCCGATGCCGGCCTCGACGTACGGGGTGTAGCGCCAGCCACTGAACTCATAGGTGAACACCGGGCTGAACGACAGCGAGTGCGCGCCGGAATAGTCGTCGCCACCTTCCCAGTAGGTGTAGGCCGCGTCCCAGTAGCCGCTCAGCTGGCCGGTTTCGCTCTGCCACCAGCTCTTGTCCCAAGCCTGCGCCAGGCTGGCGCGGAAGGTCATGTCGCCCTGCCCGGTGACGCCCAGAGCACCCGAAACTTCAGCGGCGGCCACGGGGCCGGCGGCCAGGCCCAGCGCCAGCGCGCCGCCCAGAATCATGCGATTGATCAAAACGAACTCCTTACTTCAGTTCATGGTGAGTGTTGCGGGGCCATCAGCCCCCGCGGCCGAACGCTCGGCCGTGTCCGTCTTCCAGCCGCCACCCAGGGCGCGATACAGCTGGACTTCGCGGTTCAGCTGCAACAGATGGTCGCTGAGCAGCTGGCGCTGCGACGCGAACAGCTCGCGCTGGGCGTCGAGCACGGTGAGGTAGGTATCCACGCCCTCGTCGTAACGCTGGCGGGCCAGCTGGTAGTAGGCGCGGTTATTGTCGACCAGATCGCTCTGCGCCTGTACCTGTTCGTCGTAGGTGCCGCGCGCGGCGAGGCCGTCGGCGACCTCGCGGAAGGCGGTCTGGATGGCCTTTTCGTAAGCCGCGACGTGGATGTCCTTCTGGATCTCGGCGTAGTCGAGGTTGGCCTTCAGTCGCCCGGCGGTGAAGATCGGCAGGTTGATCTGCGGGACCAGACTCCAGGCCCCGGAACCGCCGTCGAACAGGCCGTCCAGTTCGCTGCTGGCGGTGCCGGCGCTGCCGGTCAGGCTGATGCTCGGGAAGAACGCCGCGCGCGCCGCGCCTATATTGGCGTTGGCGGCCAGCAGGCGGTGCTCCGCGGCGCGGATGTCAGGGCGACGCAGCAGTAGATCGGCCGGCAGCCCGGCGGGGAAATCGGCCAGCGTATCCATCTGCAGCTTGCCGCCTGCCGGCAGATCGCCCGGAATCGCCGCGCCCAGCAGCAGGCGCAAGGCGTTGACATCCTCGGCGATGAGCCGGGTGTACAGCGCCTTCTGCGTACGCGCCTGATCGACCAGCGTGCGCGCCTGGCGCACGTCCAGTTCCGAGGCAGTGCCGGCTTCGGCACTGGCTTCGATCAGCGACAGGCTCTGCCGGTAGCTTTCCAGCGTGGCCTCGGTCAGCTCCAGCAGCGCCTGGTCGGTGCGCCAGGCGAAATAGGCGGTGGCGACGTCGCCGACCAGAGCGATGTGCACGCTGCGCTGCGCTTCTTCACTGGCCAGGTACTGCTCCAGCGCCGCGCGGCTGAGGCTGCGGATGCGGCCGAAGGCGTCCAGCTCGTAGGACACGCCCAGCGCTACGTCGTAGCGGCTCTGGATACCCGCCTCGCCGGTCGGCGAGAGGTCGTCCGGCAGGCGCTGGCGACTGCCACTGCCGCCCGCATCGACGCCGGGGAACAGCTCGGCACGCTGGATGCGGTGCAGCGCGCGATAGGCCTCGACGTTCAGCGCGGCCTGGCGCAGGTCGCGGTTATTGTCCAGCGCCACGCCAACCAGCTGGCGCAGCGCCGGGTCGAGGAAGAACTGTTGCCAGCCCAGGTCGGCGACGCGTTGGCCGCCCTCCGGGGCCTGGTCGTAGGCCGCCACTTGCGGCCAGTCCGCTTCAATCGGTGCCTGCGGCCGCTCGTATTGCGGGATCAGACTGCAGCCGCCCAATGCCAGGGCAACCGCGAGGGTCAAAGGCTTGAACTTCATGCGGTTTCTCCTTCGGCTTCGGCAACGGCGTGCGGCTTCTTGCGGCCCTCGAACAGCTTGACCACCACCACGTAGAACAGCGGCACGAAGAACACCGCGAGCACGGTGGCGGTAATCATCCCGCCGACCACCCCGGTCGCCACCGAATGCTGACTGCCGGCGCCGGCGCCACTGGCCAGCGCCATCGGCAGCACGCCGAAGGTGAAGGCCAGCGAGGTCATGACGATGGGACGCAGGCGCAGGCGTGCCGCGTGCACCGCCGCCTGAACCAGCGGCATGCCTTCCTTCTCGTAAAGGTCCTTGGCGAACTCGACGATGAGGATGGCGTTCTTCGCCGACAGACCGACCGTGGTCATCAGGCCGATCTGGAAGTAGACGTCGGCGTTGAGCTCGCGCATCAGGGTGGCGAGCACCGCGCCGAGAATCCCCAGCGGCACCACCATCATCACCGACACCGGCACCGACCAGCTCTCGTAGAGCGCGGCCAGACAGAGGAACACGATCAGCACCGTGAGCGCATAGAGCATCGGCGCCTGGTCGCCGGTCTGGATCTCCTCGTAGGACAGGCCGGTGTAGCTCAGGCCGATGCCTGACGGCAGCTGCTGCATGATCTCGGCGATGGCGATCATCGCGTCACCGGTGCTGTAGCCCGGCGCCGGCTCACCGAGGATTTCCACCGAGGAGATGCCGCCGTAGCGCTCCAGCTTGGGCGAGCCGAAGGTCCATTCGCCGGTGGCGAAGGCCGAGAACGGCACCATCTCACCGAGGGCGTTGCGCACGTACCACTTGTCGAAATCCTCCGGCGTGATGCGCGCGGTCTCCTCGCCCTGGATATACACGCGCTTGACCCGGCCGCGGTCGATGAAGTCGTTGACGTACATCGAGCCCCAGGCCGCCGACATGGTCTGGTTGATCGACGCGATGCTGACCTGCAGCGCACGGGCCTTCTCATCGTCGATGTTGACCTGGAACTGCGGCTCGTCGTCCTTGCCGTTGGGGCGCACCGCGCGCAGCTTCGGATGCTCGCCGGCCAGTTGCAGGAACTGGTTGCGCGCCTCCATCAATGCCGCATGACCGACACCAGCGTTGTCCTGCAGATAGAGGTTGAAACCCATCGCGTTACCCATTTCCAGGATCGCCGGCGGCACGAAGGCCATGACGGTGGCGTCCTTGACCTGAGCGAAGTGGGCGTTGGCGCGCTCGGCGATGCTGAAC
>LNAP01004574.1_pt1 | contig 12698 bp, 10 predicted proteins | sample 602601 | NCBI WGS metagenome assembly LNAP01 (sample SAMN02440304, study PRJNA202911) | soil metagenome | biome: Subtropical and temperate rainforests or woodlands; isolation source: soil samples (1 kg each in a 20% v/v slurry with milli Q water) were... ... | reverse complement strand
TTGGTCTTGGCCTGCCACTCCCTGAGCAACGCGATGTAACGATCGAGGCGAGCCTCGGTTTCACGTGAAACGGGCGCGAGCTTGAGCGCCGCGGCCTTGTCGGCGGCGATGATGGCATCCAGCGATTGATCGTTGGCGCTCGCCTTGTCGATCTTCGGCCTGGCCGGAATCGATTCGGATTGACGCGCGGCGCCCTCGCCCGCTCCGGGTCGCCGCGATAGCGGCCCGTCCCCGCCCGATCCGCGCTGTTTCACGTGAAACGCCTATGCAATTGCCTTGGAAGTCTTTCGTGCTTCGCGCCGGAGATAAGCCGCGAGGATACCAAGCGCCGCCGGGGTCATGCCGTCGATCCGGCCAGCCTGGCCGACCGTGAACGGACGCGCCTTCTCCAGCTTGGCACGGACCTCATTGGAGAGGCCGGGGACCTGCTGGTAATCGACCTCGGACAGCACCATGCCCTCGTCTCGCCTGAAGGCTTCGACATCGGCGCTCTGGCGCTCCAGATAGACATCGTACTTGGCGTCGATCTCGAGATGGGCGGCAATGACGGGATCAATGGCGGACAGCTGTGGCCAGATCGCGCGCACCTGGCTCCAGCCGATGTCCGGATATGCCATCAGCTCGAAGGCCGAGCGGCGCTGGCCGTCCCGGTTCAAGGACAGCCCGTGCTTGATCGCCTCGTTCGGGGTGATGGTCAGGGACTTCGACAATGCCCGGGCCGCATTCAGGGCATCCATCTTAGCGCGGTGATGCTGCATTCGGACGCTTCCAACGCATCCGAGCGCGATCCCCTTCTCGGTGAGGCGCTGGTCGGCATTGTCCGCCCGCAGCGTCAGCCGGTACTCAGCCCTGGAGGTGAACATCCGATAGGGCTCACTGATGCCGCGGGTCACGAGGTCGTCGATCATCACACCGAGATAGCCGTCAGCGCGGTCGAACACGGTCAGTTCGGCTCCGCTCGCAGCCAACGCCGCATTCAGGCCGGCCACGATGCCCTGCCCGGCGGCCTCTTCATACCCGGTGGTGCCGTTGATCTGTCCGGCCAGGAACAGGCCGCGCAGGCGCCTGGTCTGCAGGGTCGGGTCCAGCTCGCGGGGATCGATGTGGTCGTATTCGATGGCATAACCCGGGCGGACCATCCTCACCCGCTCCAGGCCGGGAATGGTGGCGAGGATCGCGAGCTGAACATCCTCGGGCAGTGAGGTCGAGATGCCGTTGGGATAGACGGTGCTATCGTCGAGACCCTCCGGCTCCAGGAAGATCTGGTGGCCGTCGCGGTCGCCGAAGCGGACGATCTTGTCCTCGATCGAGGGGCAATAGCGCGGGCCGGAGCTCTTGATCTGGCCGGAATACATCGGAGAGCGATGGACATTGGCCCGGATCACCTCATGGGTCGCAGCCGTGGTCCGGGTGATGCCGCATTGGATCTGCGGCGTCGTGATCCGCTTGGTCATCACTGAGAACGGCTCCGGCGGTTCGTCCCCGGGCTGCATCTCGACCGCCGACCAGTCGATCGTGGCGCCGTCGAGGCGCGGCGGAGTGCCGGTCTTCAGCCGTCCGAGGGTGAAGCCGGCGCGCTCGAAGGAGGTGGAAAGACCCATCGCGGGCGCCTCATCGACGCGGCCGGCTGGCCAGTTCTTCTCTCCCAGATGAATGAGACCGCGAAGGAAGGTGCCTGTGGTGACAACCACAGCCCCTGCCCGAAGCTCTCGACCGTCGGCCAGGCGCAGACCGGTGACGCGGCCGTCGACCACGATCAGTTCATCCGCCTCGCCTTCGATCACCGAGAGACCCTCGGTCTGCCGGATCGCGGCCTGCATCGCGGCGGCATAGAGTTTTCTGTCCGCTTGAGCTCGAGGACCGCGGACCGCAGGACCCTTCCGCCGGTTCAGGACACGAAACTGGATGCCGCCGGCATCGCCCACGCGACCCATCAGACCGTCCAGCGCATCGACTTCGCGAACGAGATGTCCCTTACCGAGGCCGCCGATTGCGGGATTGCAGGACATCGCGCCGACGGTGGAGAAACGATGCGTCACCAGAGCCGTCGCAGCGCCCATCCGCGCAGATGCAGCCGCGGCCTCACAGCCGGCGTGGCCGCCGCCGATCACGATGACGTCGAAGCTCTCTCGCTCTGTTCGCATGAATGGACTTCTAGCTCAGAGGCCGCTGGGCCGGAAGTGGAAACTAATGAGGGGGATGTTTCACGTGAAACACCGATCTTGGCCGGGGGGCAATTTTTGCGAAAACAACCCCATGCACAGTAGGACGGGCATTGAATTGTCTCGCGTTTCACGTGAAACGATATCGGGCCTCACGGCGGAAAAGACGCCCGTTGGGACCCGCAAGAGCACGTTCAGTCTCGCGAGCGCAGCTAGTAACCCCCAGGCCTTCCACGGCGGCGATCCGGATTCCTCGCGCCAGGACTCTTGTCATGATGAGGTAAGCGCGACCGACCTTGCACTCGCGGACTGAAAGACCCTCAGTTGGTCCCGCCACCCGTCCGAGTAATGTTTCACGTGAAACAGCGGCGAATCCAAGACGGCGAAAGAGCCCGAGGCCTGGGTGCGCTGCACACTATCCGCCCGAGAGCGCGGGTCCCAAACAGGGACCAAGCGATGGATGTTTCACGTGAAACAAAGGAATGGAACAAGCGCTAGTTCTACACTCAAGAACTAGTCTTACTTTCCGATGCAAAACTTCTGAAAAATCGCGCCCAAGACGTCCTCGACATCCACCCGGCCAAGCAGCCGACCCAGGGCATAGGCCGCTGCGCGCAGCTCCTCGGCCGCGAGCTCCTCGCCGTCTTCTACAAGGTCCAGACTCCGGCGCAAGCTCTCCGATGCCCGGCTCAGCAGGTCGCGCTGGCGGGCCCGGGTCACGACTGCGCCCTCGGTGGCTCCGAAAAACTCGGAAGCGAATTTCACCAGCGCATCGACCAGCCCGGGGATGCCGTCGCCACGCCTCGCCGAGATCCCGAACTCACCGCTCGGTCTGGTACCGCCAGCCATGAGATCGATCTTGTTACGGACGATCCAGACCGATCCCTCTGACCGATCGCTGTCTCCGGATTTCCAAAGGGAGCGCATCGTGTCCGGATCGACGGCTTGCTCTCCCTCCATCAGCCACAGCACGAGGTCGGCATTCTCGGCCCGCGCTCGCGCGCGGCGAACACCCTCCTGCTCGACCGGATCGTCCGTCTCGCGAATACCGGCGGTATCGATGACCGTGACGGGATAACCATCGAGATCGAGCTGGACCTCGATCACGTCACGCGTGGTGCCGGCATGCGGCGAGACGATCGCGACCTCGCGGCGGGCGAGCTGATTGATCAACGTCGACTTGCCGACATTGGGCTCGCCGGCGATGGCAACCACGAGGCCCTCGCGCAGGCGTTCAGAATGTCCCTGTGCCGCAAGGACTTTTGTGATTTCACCGTGCAGCGTTTCGATTGCCTTGATCGCCGGCGCCCTCAACTCCGCCGGCACATCGCCTTCATCGGAGAAATCGATGCCGGCTTCGATCAGCGCCGACGCCTCGATGACGCGCTCACGCCAGTCGCGCGCGCGGTCACCGAGCAGGCCTTGTAGCTGCCGCAGCGCCTGGCGACGCTGGCGGTCCGTGTCGGCGTGGATGAGATCGTCGAGGCCTTCGGCTTCGGTGAGATCAAGCTTGCCGTTCTCGAAGGCGCGCCGCGTGAACTCGCCTGGCTCGGCGGCCCGAATATTCGGAATTACCGCAATCTCGGCAAACAGCACCGACAGCACGGCGCGGCCGCCATGAACGTGGAATTCGGCGACGTCCTCGCCGGTCGCGCTGGACGGCCCCGGAAACCACAGCACGACCGCATCGTCGATCGGCTGGCCCGCGCCGTCACGAAGCAGCCGGCGACTGGCCTGCCTCGGTGCCGGCAGCTTCCCCGCCAAGGTCGTCAGTGCCAGGCCGGCTTGCGGGCCTGAGACGCGCACCACGGCGATCGCACTCGGCGTCCGGCCGGACGATAACGCAAAGATGGTCTGGTCCCGCGGATGCATTGACCTATTTGTCCGGCTGGCGAGGAAAAGGCAAACGGCCCGTTCCTGGACCACGGCGGGCCGTTTTGCTGCGCCCTTGCTGCAGCAAAGATCATACTGCAATGCAATATGATCCCCGCCATTCTGCTGCAAAAACCTCCCCCGCCTGAGGAACATCTGCAAAATTTTATCAAGAATTATGTAGCCATATCAGCATCTTCTTGGAAAATCGGATCCGCCCTTCCACACGGTTGCATGCTTCGCCTTCGCTGCAGCAGGCCGCACAACGAAAAAGGGCGCCCGAAGGCGCCCTCTAACTTATTGCTGTACTGCACTCAGGTGTTCATGGAGTCGAAGAACTCCGAATTGCTCTTCGTCGAGCGCAGCTTGTCGAGCAGGAAGTCGATCGCGTCCATCGTGCCCATCGGGTTGAGGATGCGGCGGAGCACGTACATCTTCTTGAGCACCTGCGGATCGGTGATGAGCTCCTCCTTGCGCGTGCCGGAGCGCGAGATGTCGATCGCCGGGAAGGTGCGCTTGTCCGAGACCTTGCGGTCGAGGATCAGCTCCGAGTTACCGGTGCCCTTGAACTCTTCGAAAATGACTTCGTCCATGCGGCTGCCGGTATCGACCAGCGCGGTCGCGATGATGGTCAGCGAGCCGCCCTCCTCGATGTTGCGGGCGGCACCGAAGAAGCGCTTCGGCCGCTGCAACGCGTTGGCGTCGACACCGCCGGTCAGCACCTTGCCGGATGAGGGAACCACGGTGTTGTAGGCGCGGCCGAGGCGGGTGATCGAATCGAGCAGGATCACGACGTCGCGGCCGTGCTCGACCAGGCGCTTGGCCTTTTCGATCACCATTTCGGCGACCTGGACGTGACGCACCGCAGGTTCGTCGAAGGTCGAGGACACGACCTCGCCCTTCACCGAGCGCTGCATGTCCGTGACTTCTTCCGGACGCTCGTCGATCAGCAGCACGATCAGATAGCATTCGGGATGGTTGTGCGTGATCGAGTGCGCGATGTTCTGCATCAGCACGGTCTTACCCGTGCGCGGCGGCGCCACGATCAGCGCGCGCTGGCCCTTTCCGATGGGCGCGACGATGTCGATCACCCTTGCAGAAAGGTCTTTTCGCGTCGGATCGTCGATTTCCATACGGAAACGCTGGTTCGGAAACAGCGGCGTAAGGTTGTCGAAATTTACCTTGTGCTTGGCCTTTTCCGGGTCTTCGAAATTGAGTGTGTTGACCTTCAGCAGCGCGAAATAGCGCTCACCCTCTTTGGGGCTGCGGATGTGGCCTTCGATGGTGTCGCCGGTGCGCAGGCCGAAACGGCGGATCTGCGACGGCGAAACGTAGATGTCGTCCGGGCCCGGCAGATAGTTCGCATCGGGCGAGCGGAGAAAGCCGAAGCCGTCGGAGAGAACCTCGACGACACCCTGGCCGACAATGTCGGTCTCGGCGAGCGCGAGCTGCTTAAGGATGGCAAACAGCAGTTCCTGCTTGCGCATCGTGCTGGCATTCTCGACCCCATTCTCCTCCGCAAACGAGACGAGCTCGGCCGGGGTTTTGGACTTGAGGTCTTCGAGTTTAATTTCCCGCATTGGGGTGGTCCTGTGGGGTAACCTTGGGAGGGGGTGCGAGGAGGCTCTGAAATGCGGACGCGTGAAGATAAGGTCCGCAGGTCTGGCAAGGTTAAGTGCCGATGAGGCTTCAAACCTGATGCGGTGTCCGGCCTCTGGAAAGCTCAGACACAACCACATCCGCCTGCGTTGGGTGGGATATCGACAATATAGAAAATCGCTCGCCACTCCGCAAGCCGAAGCGCTGAGCGTTTCGTCGTGCTGTGCCTAGAACGGCTTCACGATCACCATCACGACGATGATGATCATCAAAATGGTCGGCACCTCATTGATTATCCGATAGAATTTCTGGGTCCGCGAACGCCGGTCGGCGGCGAAGTCCTTGACCCAGCGGGAAAAAAAGCCGTGGACCCCCGACATCGCCAGGACCATTGCCAGTTTTACGTGCAGCCAGCCGAATGAAAACCAGTGGCCGGACCAGGCAAGGTAGAGCCCGGCGAGCCAAGTGACGATCATGGCGGGGTTGATGATCGCCTTGAGCAGCCGGCGTTCCATGACCTTAAACGTTTCCGACTGCTTCGAGCCGATCTCGGCCTCGCAGTGATAAACGAACAACCGCGGCAAATAGAGCATGCCCGCCATCCAGGCGATGACCGCGATCACATGCAGCGCCTTGATCCAGAGATAGACGTCTTCGAACATTTTGGGCGCCCGGGGTTTCTACCAGCGAATGGAACTGGGGATAGTAAGAACTCGTTAAGGTCTCACCTGCACACATAGTCCATCTGGAGCGCCCCTTCTCCAATAAAGAATCTTAGATTCTTAAGGTTTGAGTCTATGTGACCGTGAATTGGACTCACAAGATTCCGTCCGCACGTTCGCGCTCGTTTGTTCACATCCATCAACATATCCCCGGCAGCTCTGGCGGTTTGCGATAAGTCAGCCAGCTTCAAAGGCTTGCGTGCTTCTGTCGGCAGCTTATCAAGGGGGTTGTCCGCGTCATCCCGTTTCCCTCCTGACGGGCCGCTGAACTTATGCCAGCGGGCAGTGGTGTGAAGAAAATCGGCACTTGTCCCGCCCTCGGTGTCGCGCATCCCTTTCCGAGGGGTTAAGGTCCACAGAAATCCACAAACCACACCGACTCCATACAAAGGGATTTTGTGCCGACCTCGAACAATTATTTCCATCTGCACCTGGTGTCCGACTCGACCGGCGAGACGCTGATTACGGTGGCGCGCGCCGTCGCTGCGCAATACGCCAACGTCACCCCCGTCGAGCATGTCTATCCGCTGGTGCGCAGCCAGAAGCAGCTCGACCGCGTGCTCGACGAGATCGAGGAGGCGCCGGGGATCGTGCTGTTCACGTTGCTGGAGAAGGATCTGGTCGCCCGCCTCGAGGACAAGTGCAAGGGCATCAACGTTCCGAGCCTGTCGATCATCGGTCCGGTGATGCAATTGTTCGAGGCTTATCTCGGCGCTGCGACCACGGGCCGGGTCGGCGCCCAGCACGTCCTCAACGCGGAATATTTCAAGCGCATCGATGCGCTGAACTACACGATGATCCACGACGACGGTCAGCATGTCGAAGGCCTCGACGATGCCGACGTCGTGCTGGTCGGCGTGTCCCGCACCTCGAAGACGCCGACGTCGATCTATCTCGCCAATCGCGGCATCCGCACGGCCAACGTGCCGCTGGTGCCCGGCATTCCCGTGCCGGAGCAGCTGGGGAAGCTGACGCGGCCGCTGGTGGTCAGCCTGCACGCGACGCCGGAACGCCTGATCCAGATCCGCCAGAATCGCCTGCTCTCGATGGGGTCCGATTCCGGCAACGAGACATATACCGACAGGCAGTCGGTGACCGAGGAGGTCGCGTTTGCGCGCAAGCTCAGCGCCAAGCACGATTGGCCGCTGCTCGACGTCACGCGTCGCTCGATCGAGGAAACCGCGGCGGCGATCATGAAGCTCTACAGCGATCGCCAGCGCAACCGGCCTTCCGGATAGTCCTTGCGATGGGTCTGTGGCTCGGCAAACATCCGTTGATCCTGGCCTCGCAAAGCAGCGCCCGGAAAATGCTGTTGGCCAATGCCGGGCTGGAGTTCAAGGCTGTTACTGCCGATATCGACGAGCGCGGCATTCAATTGGCTTCGGCGCTTTCAAATCCGCGCGAGATCGCTCTGCTGCTGGCGCGCGAAAAGGCCAAAGCGATCTCGGCCAGCTATCCCGGGAGCTACGTGATCGGGGCCGATCAGACCCTGGCTCTTGGCAACCGTCTTTTCAACAAGCCGGCGGGCCGGCCGCAGGCATTGGCGCAATTGCGCGATCTCGCCGGCAACAGCCATGAGCTGAATTCCGCGGTGGCCGTGGCGCATGATGGCCAGATCGTGTTCGAAGACGTCTCGGTTGCCCGCATGACCATGCGCGAGATGACCGAGGACGAGCTTTCAATCTATCTGGACGCTGCCGGCGACGCCGTCACCACCAGCGTCGGCGCCTATCAGCTTGAAAGCCTGGGCATCCATCTGTTCGAGCGGATCGAGGGCGATCATTTCACCATTCTTGGCCTGCCCCTGCTGCCGCTGCTTGCGTTCCTGCGACGCGAACGGCTAGTTGCCGTGTGAATGACAGACATGTGAATAACAGACTTGGCTGGACGCTGATGCGGATCCTGGGACTGACCGGCTCGATCGGGATGGGAAAATCCACCACCGCGAAACTATTCGCGGAGGCTGGTGTGCCCGTCTACGATGCCGATGCCGCCGTGCATCAGCTCTATGAGGGCGAAGCGGCGCCCGCGATCGAGGCCGCCTTTCCCGGCACCACCGTGTACGGCAAGGTGGACCGGCCAAAACTGTCGGCGCGCGTCGTGCATGATCCCGCTGCCATCAAGCAGCTCGAGCAGATCGTCCATCCCATGCTCGGCGCGTCCCGGCAAAAGTTCTTCGCCGAGGCGGAAGCCGCCAAGGCGCCGGTCGTGGTGCTCGACATTCCGCTGCTGTTCGAGACCGGTGGCGAGAAGCGCGTGGACGCCGTGGTCGTGGTCTCGACCTCGCCGGAACTCCAGCGTGAGCGGGTGCTGGCGCGCGGTACCATGGACGAAGCCAAGCTCGATGCGATCATCGCCAAGCAGACGCCCGATGCCGAGAAGCGCAAGCGGGCCGATTTCGTGGTGGATACGTCACACGGACTTGAACCGGTGCGCGCGCAAATCGCCCACATCCTGGCCGAGGTGGTTAAGATGCCGCAGCGGCGAGCCTGATTCGCCGCCTCAGACGGCTCTCAAGACACCGATCTCAAGACATGCGCGAAATCGTTCTCGATACCGAAACCACTGGCCTCGATCCGCTTCGCGGCGATCGTCTGGTCGAAATCGGCTGCGTCGAGATGCTCAATCGCATGCCGACGGGACAGACCTACCACGTCTATATCAATCCTGAACGGGACATGCCGGCGGAAGCCTTTGCGGTGCATGGGCTGTCGGCCGAATTTCTGTCGACCAAGCCGCTGTTCCACGAGGTCGCCGATGCGTTCCTGGAGTTCATCGGCGATGCGCCGCTGGTGATCCACAACGCTTCGTTCGACATCGGCTTCATCAATGCCGAGCTCGACAAGATCAAGCGCACGGCGATTCCGCGCGAACGGCTGGTCGATACGCTGCTGCTGGCGCGCCGCAAGCATCCCGGCGTGTCCAACCGGCTCGACGATCTCTGCTCGCGCTATGCGATCGACAACTCACGCCGCACCAAGCACGGCGCGCTGCTGGACGCCGAGTTGCTGGCCGAGGTCTATGTCGATCTGGTCGGGGCGCGGCAGTCGCAGCTGCTTCTGGCGTCGGAGGCTCAGGAGATTCGCGTCAATGCGGCTGGCGATGCGCCGCGGCGGCAACGGCTGGTGCCGCTCGCGCCACGGGTTTCCGATGCCGAGCGCGAGGCCCACCGGGCCTTCATCGCGACGCTCGGCGACAAGGCGATCTGGAACGAGTTTTTGCCCGCTCCAGCTCCTCCGGCTGGTTAGGCTTGGCCTATGCTTGGCCGCTCGTCGGGGCGGCCATTTGCCGCTCCATGTTCTGACGATAGAGACCGACGAAGTCGACCGGGTCCAGCATCAGGGGCGGGAACCCGCCGTCGCGCACCGCCGTCGCGATGATCTCGCGGGCGAACGGGAACAGCAGACGCGGGCACTCGATCATGACCAGCGGATGCAGATTTTCTTTCGGCACGTTGGCGATGCGGAACACGCCGGCATAGGCGAGTTCGAACGAGAACATGATCTTGCCGGCGGTCTCGGCCTTGCCCTCGACCGACAACGTCACCTCGAACTCCTGTTCGCTGAGGTTGTTGGCGCTGACATTGATCTGGATGTTGATCTGGGGGGGCTGGCTCTGCTGCTGGAGCGAGCTGGGCGCGTTCGGATTCTCGAACGAAAAGTCCTTGGTATATTGCGCCAGCACGTTGAGCTGGGGAGCCTGGGCCGCCTCGGGAGGGGTGCCGTTACCGTTGGTCATGAGAGTCTCTCCTTACCCGATTTGGGCTGAATTTCGCGGCGGTTGGCTAACATAGGGCCGCCTCATTCCACAAGGACGAACGGTCCCGGAGGCGGGATTGCGGCCGCGCCGCAACTGCCGCGTTGATCCGGCCTTTTCCGCTAAACTGCGCCTTAAATGATTGAAGATGCGCGATTTCCGGACAGGATCGGGTTTCCCCTTAAGCATAAAACGCGCTACACTCGATACTGTGCCAAAAGGCGCCATTGGCCCGGCAAGATTTCGTGCCTACATCCCACGGACCTGACGCGGCCCTAAAATGGTGATGTAGACTTGCCGTTCCCGTATGGAACGGTCTACTGGCCGGATTGATTTTCCCGGCGACGACCCCAAAGCGTGGACCCAGAGCAAAGACCAGAAAGCGAATCCGACGTGGACATCTACACCATTATCTTCCTGGCGCTGGCGGTCTTCATCTTTCTGCGGCTGCGCAGCGTGCTCGGGCAGCGGACCGGCAACGAGCGGCCGCCGTTCGATCGGACCGCCGCCCGCAATGCGCTCGGGGGTGCCCAGGACAACAACGTCGTGACCATGCCGGGCAAGGTGATCGACCAGGCCCCGCTGGCGCCGACGGCCGAGCCGACCCCGCCGTCCGACCGCTGGAAGGGTCTGACCGAGCCGGGCACCGCGCTGGCGCAGGGCCTGGATGCCATCGTCGAGAAGGATTCCACGTTCGACCCGCGTCATTTCATCTCGGGCGCCAAGGGTGCCTACGAGATGATCGTGCTGGCCTTTGCCAATGGCGACCGCCGCGCGCTGCGCGACCTGCTGTCGCCAGACGTCTATGAGAGCTTCGAGGCCGCAATCAAGGAACGCGAGACGAAAGAGCAGAAGACCGAGACCCGCTTTGTCTCGATCGACAAGGCCGAGCTCGTCGGCGCCGAACTGCGCGACCGTACCGCCCAGCTCACGATCCGCTTCGTCTCTCAGATGATCTCGGCCACCCGAGACAAGGCCGGCAACATCGTCGACGGCAGCGCCGACACGGTTGCCGACATCACCGACATCTGGACTTTCGCCCGCGACATCACCTCCCGCGATCCGAACTGGAAGCTGGTTGGCACCGGAAGCGCGAATTAAGGTCTTTCTGAAGACCGGCGCGACCGCGCTTTGCGCAGGCGTCGTCGCGCTGTCCTCGTTTTCCCTCGGCGCCGAAGCGGCGCGGCGCCACTATCGCAGCCATCACCATCATCCGCCGCAATTGCCTGCCGCTCCGCCGCGGGCCTTGCCCTATCCGCAGCTCCCGCTGCCGTTCGAAATTCCGGGCGCGCAATATCTGCCGCTGGCCTGGGCGGACGTGAAGGGCTGGAGCGATGACAATCACCTCGCGGCGTACAAGACGTTTCGCGCCAGCTGCAAGCCGATCAATGCACAAACCGGAGCGACTGAACCGAAGGCCGAATCAAAAGCAATTGGAGGTTCGTTGAGCGAACCTTGCCGGGTGGCGAAATCGCTCGAGCTCGGCGACGACGCCAAAGCAAAGACCTTCTTCGAGGAGAATTTCGCGCCGCTGCGAATTTCGCGCCTGGGCGAGCCCGACGGCTTCGTCACCGGCTATTACGAGCCGGTTCTGGAGGGATCGCGTACGCAGACCGACGTCTTCAACGTGCCGGTCTATCGCCGCCCCTCGAATCTGTTCGTGCGCGGCTACAAGCAGGATTCGGTCAGCCTGCCCAACAAGGGTCCGGTCTATCGCAAGATCGGCCGCCGCAAGCTGGTACCCTATTACGACCGCGGCGAGATCGAGGACGGCAAGATCGCCGGCCGCGGGCTGGAGATCGCTTGGTTGAAGGATCCGACCGACCTGTTGTTCGCGCAGATCCAGGGCTCGGCACGGATCAAGTTCGACGACGGCGGCACGGTCCGGCTGAATTACGATGCCTATAACGGCTATCCCTATACCGCCGTCGGGCGCGTCCTGATCGAGCGCGGCATCATTCCGAAGGAAGAGATGTCGATGCAGAAGATCAGGGAGTGGATGGCGCAAAATCCCGACGGTGCCAAGGATCTGCGTCGCCAGAACCGCTCCTACATCTTCTTCCGCGAGGTCAATCTCTCCGACAAGGAGGAGGCGGTGGGCGCGCAAGGTATTCCGCTGACGGCGGGACGCTCGATCGCGGTCGACAAGGCGCTGCATGTCTACGGCACGCCGTTCTTCATCGAGGGCGAGTTGCCGATCGATTCCGAACGCTCGAAAACACCGTTCCATCGGCTGATGATCGCGCAGGACACCGGCTCGGCCATCATCGGTCCCGCGCGCGCCGATCTCTATTTCGGCGCCGGCGCGGATGCCGGCCGCGTCTCCGGTCGGCTGCGCCATCCCATGCATTTCGTGATGCTGGTGCCGAAGGGCCTCGATCCCTCGGCGCGAGCTGCGCGGCTGCCGGTGCCTGATCCGCGCCCCTCGGAGAAGATCGCAAAGCTGTTTCCGCAAACCGATCCCGGGAAGGAAACGGCGAAGCCGGCCGCCGCGTCCGGCCCCGCGGACACCAGGAGCGACACGGTCGCCATCGCGGGTCCAGTCCCGCTGCCGGCGCCACGTCCGGTGATCGAGGCCGATCGCGAA
>LNAP01011305.1_pt1 | contig 12703 bp, 10 predicted proteins | sample 602601 | NCBI WGS metagenome assembly LNAP01 (sample SAMN02440304, study PRJNA202911) | soil metagenome | biome: Subtropical and temperate rainforests or woodlands; isolation source: soil samples (1 kg each in a 20% v/v slurry with milli Q water) were... ... | reverse complement strand
GAAGTTGGCCGGGGTGACCAGGATTGGTCGGTGCATGATACGAATCACGCTCTCCAGCTGGCTTCCGACATGCTGACTCAGACCGCCGCTAGACTCGCCCTGGCGACCGATGACCAGCAGGCGCGTTTCGCTTTGTAGCTCTTGCAGGCTTTCCAGCAGATCGCCATGGCGTTGCTTGGACTCCGGTGCGGCCACACCATCCTTCATGGCACGCTCTTTCGCGGCCGCAAGCATGATCCGCCCTTGTTCAAGGGCCAACTTGCCGCGCTGTTCATCCAGGGAAGCAAGCTCATCGAGTAGGTGCTCGCGGCTGCCAAGCCCGATATTGCCACTCAGATTCGCTGCAACCGGGTACTGGCGCTGATCCAGCACATGCAGAAAGGTCAGTGGTGCTTCCAGGCTCAGACTGGCCCAGGCTGCGTAGTCGCAAACGGCTGGGGACGAGGCGGAACCGTCGATACAGGCAATTACGTGGGTCATTGTTGTTCTCCTTCTCAGTGGCCCATGAGTTGATCAATGGCGTCGGGTTTATCGTGAACGCCGAAGCGATCCACGATAGTGGCGCTCGCTTCGTTGAGGCCCAGCACTTCGACTTCGGTGCCTTCGCGGCGGAACTTGATGACCACCTTGTCCAGGGCGGCAACGGCGGTTATATCCCAGAAGTGGGCACGGTTCAGGTCGATGGTTACCTTGTCCAAGGCTTCCTTGAAGTCGAAGGCTGCGACGAACTTGTCGGCCGAGCTGAAGAACACCTGGCCGGTGACCGCGTAGAGGCGGTGTTCGCTGGTTTCGTCCAGCGAAGAGCTGATCGCCATGTAATGGCCAACCTTGTTGGCGAAGAACATCGCGGCCAGCAGCACGCCGGCCAAGACGCCGAAGGCCAGGTTGTGGGTGGCCACCACGACCACCACGGTGACGACCATGACAATGTTGGTCGACAGTGGGTGCTTCTTCAGGTTGCGCAGCGAATCCCAACTGAAGGTGCCGATGGACACCATGATCATCACTGCCACCAGCGCAGCCATCGGGATCTGCTTCAGCCAGTCGCCACCATCAGTAGCAGGAATACGCCTGCGGCCAGGGAGGACAGACGAGAACGACCGCCGGATTTAACGTTGATGATCGACTGACCAATCATCGCGCAACCTGCCATACCGCCGATTAGGCCCGAAGCAATGTTGGCCACGCCTTGACCCTTGCACTCGCGGTTCTTGTCACTGGAGGTGTCGGTCAGGTCGTCGACAATGGTCGCGGTCATCATCGATTCCAACAGACCGACCACGGCCAGCGCTGCCGAGTAAGGGAAGATGATGGCCAACGTCTCGAACGTCAGCGGCACGTCAGGCCAGAGGAAGATTGGCAACGTATCTGGCAGTTGACCCATATCACCGACCGTGCGGATATCCAGCCCAACCGACATGGCGACGGCGGTCAGCACGATGATGCACACCAGCGGCGATGGGATGAGCTTGCCGATCTTGGGGACATAGGGGAACAGATAGATGATGCCGAGGCCCGCGGCTGTCATGGCGTAGACGTGCCAGGTGACATTGGTCAGCTCGGGCAGCTGAGCCATGAAGATCAGGATTGCCAGCGCATTGACGAAGCCGGTCACCACCGAGCGCGAGACAAAGCGCATCAGCGAGCCGAGCTTCAGGTAACCGGCGGCGATCTGCAACACACCACACAGCAGCGTGGCAGCCAGCAGGTATTCGAGACCATGATTCTTGACCAGGGTCACCATCAGCAGTGCCATGGCCCCAGTTGCGGCCGAGATCATGCCGGGTCGGCCACCGACAAAGGCGATCACCACGGCGATACAGAAAGAGGCGTACAGGCCGACCTTGGGGTCAACCCCGGCAATGATCGAGAAGGCGATGGCTTCAGGGATGAGGGCCAGGGCGACCACAAGACCGGCGAGGATGTCGCCACGGATGTTGGAAAACCAGGTTTGTTTTAACGAGTGGAGCATCAGAATTCCCAAGGCAATGGATCGCGCAGCACAGCACGGCGCAAGCCATGTGCAGCTGGTCGATACGAGGTCAAATTGTCGGATGTAGGGGGGCTGTGGAGGGTGTTAAAACCGAAGGCACAGCAGAGCGTGACTGCTGGCGGAGCAAGCAGTCACAGATGATGCGGGGGGCGAAGCGCTATGGCGGCGTAGGCAGCCAGATCATGTTTTGCAGGGTAAGCATGAGGTCTTATCGAATGTCTTTGGTAACTCAATGGCCGCGACAGTCTACAGGAAGAGGGCAATTTCTGCGAGTCAACCCCGACTAGGGCGTCCAGCTTGGATGTATACCCTAACTGGATGTCAGGCAAGGCCGCACCGCGCCGTCAGAATAGAGTCCGCTTTCACATTCTTTGACACATGCTTGCCAAGGTCATAGATTTCAGCCTGACAAATTCAAGGCTTCGGGCGCAATGGAACCAAAAACCAACGTAAGCCCTACAGCCCATGGAGGCATCTTGCAGGGACAACGCATCGGTTATGTCCGGGTCAGCAGTTACGATCAGAATCCGGAGCGGCAACTTGAGCAAGTCGAGGTCGGCAAGCTGTTCACCGACAAAGCCTCGGGCAAGGACACCCAGCGTCCCCAGCTGGAGGCCATGCTCGGCTTCGTCCGCGAGGGCGACACCGTTGTGGTGCACAGCATGGATCGCCTGGCCCGTAACCTCGATGACTTGCGACGCCTGGTGCAGAAGCTGACCCAGCGCGGCGTGCGTATCGAGTTCCTGAAAGAGGGCCTGGTGTTCACCGGCGATGACTCGCCGATGGCCAACCTGATGCTGTCGGTGATGGGGGCCTTCGCCGAGTTCGAGCGCGCCCTGATCCGTGAGCGGCAACGGGAGGGCATCGCCCTGGCCAAGCAGCGCGGCGCGTACCGGGGCCGCAAGAAGGCCCTGTCCGACGAGCAGGCTGCTACCCTGCGTCAGCGGGCGTCAGTCGGAGAGCCCAAAGCGCAGCTTGCCCGCGAGTTCAACATCAGCCGGGAAACTCTCTACCAGTACCTACGCACGGACGATTGATACATGCCGCGTCGCTTGATCCTCTCGGCTACGGAGCGGGATACCCTGCTCGCGTTGCCGGAAAGCCAGGATGACCTGATCCGCTACTACACCTTCAACGACTCCGACCTGTCGCTGATCCGCCAGCGGCGCGGCGACGCCAACCGCCTGGGCTTCGCGGTGCAGCTCAGCCTGCTGCGATATCCAGGCTATGCGCTGGGCAGCGACAGCGAGTTGCCCGAGCCGGTCATCCAGTGGGTGGCCAAGCAAGTTCAGGTCGACCCAACGAGTTGGGCGAAATACGGCGAACGCGACGTGACTCGCCGCGAGCACGCCCAGGAACTGCGCACCTACCTACAACTGGCCCCGTTCGGCCTGTCCGACTTCCGCGCCCTGGTGCGCGAGCTGACCGAGTTGGCCCAGCAGACCGACAAGGGGTTGCTGCTGGCCGGCCAGGCGCTGGAGAGTCTGCGGCAGAAGCGGCGCATCCTGCCGGCGCTGAGCGTGATTGACCGGGCCTGCTCGGAAGCCATTGCGCGGGCCAATCGCCGGGTCTACCGCGCCCTGGTCGAACCACTCACGGACTCGCATCGGGCCAAGCTGGACGAGCTGTTGAAGCTCAAGGCCGGCAGCAGCATCACCTGGTTGACCTGGTTGCGGCAGGCCCCACTAAAACCGAACTCCCGGCACATGCTCGAACACATCGAGCGGCTGAAGACATTTCAGCTGGTGGATTTGCCCGAAGCTCTGGGCCGGCACATCCACCAGAACCGCCTGCTCAAGCTGGCCCGCGAGGGTGGGCAGATGACGCCCAAAGACCTCGGTAAGTTCGAGCCGCAGCGGCGCTACGCGACCCTGGCCGCCGTGGTGCTGGAGAGTACGGCGACCGTGATTGATGAGCTGGTCGATCTGCACGACCGCATCCTGGTCAAGCTGTTCAGCGGCGCGAAGCACAAGCATCAGCAGCAGTTCCAGAAGCAAGGCAAGGCGATCAACGACAAGGTGCGCCTGTACTCCAAGATCGGCCAGGCCCTGCTGGAGGCCAAGGAAAGCGGCAGCGATCCCTACGCCGCCATCGAGGCGGTGATTCCCTGGGACGAGTTCACCGAGAGCGTCAGCGAGGCCGAGCTGCTGGCCCGGCCGGAGGGCTTCGACCATCTGCACCTGGTTGGCGAGAACTTCGCCACCCTGCGCCGCTATACGCCGGCCTTGTTGGAGGTGCTGGAACTGCGCGCCGCCCCGGCTGCGCAAGGCGTGCTGGCGGCCGTGCAGACCCTGCGCGAGATGAACGCCGACAACCTGCGCAAGGTGCCGGCCGATGCGCCCACCGCCTTCATCAAGCCGCGCTGGAGGCCGCTAGTGATAACCCCGGAAGGCCTCGACCGGCGCTTCTACGAAATCTGCGCCCTGTCAGAGCTGAAGAACGCGCTGCGCTCCGGCGACATCTGGGTCAAGGGCTCGCGGCAGTTCCGCGACTTCGACGACTACCTGCTGCCGGCAGAGAGGTTCGCCGCGCTCAAGCATGCGCAGGCTCTGCCCCTGGCGATCAACCCGAACAGCAACCAGTACCTGGAAGAGCGCTTGCAGCTGCTGGACGAGCAGCTGGCCACCGTCACCCGCCTGGCCAAGGACAACGAGCTGCCCGATGCCATCCTCACCGAGTCAGGGCTGAAGATCACCCCACTGGATTCCGCGGTGCCCAATACCGCGCAGGCGCTGATCGACCAGACCAGCCAGTTGCTGCCGCGCATCAAGATCACCGAACTGCTGATGGACGTGGACGACTGGACGGGCTTCAGTCGCCACTTCACCCACCTGAAGGACGGTGCCGAGGCCAAAGACCGGACATTGCTGCTGTCAGCGATCCTGGGCGTCAACCTCGGGCTGACCAAGATGGCCGAGTCGAGCCCCGGCCTGACCTACGCCAAGCTGTCCTGGCTGCAAGCCTGGCACATCCGAGACGAAACCTACTCGGCGGCCCTAGCCGAGCTGGTCAACCACCAGTACCGTCATACCTTCGCCGCTCACTGGGGCGACGGCACGACCTCTTCTTCCGATGGCCAGCGCTTCCGGGCGGGCGGTCGGGGCGAAAGCACCGGGCACGTCAACCCGAAGTACGGCAGCGAGCCGGGGCGGCTGTTCTACACCCATATCTCCGACCAGTACGCACCGTTCAGCACCCGCGTGGTGAATGTCGGCGTGCGCGATTCCACCTATGTGCTCGACGGCTTGCTGTACCACGAGTCCGACCTACGGATTGAGGAGCACTACACCGACACGGCTGGCTTCACCGATCACGTCTTCGCCTTGATGCACCTGCTGGGCTTCCGCTTCGCACCGCGCATCCGCGACCTCGGCGAAACCAAGCTGTATGTTCCGAATAGCGTCCAGGACTACCCGACATTGCGCCCAATGGTTGGCGGTACCCTGAACATCAAGCATGTCCGCGCCCACTGGGACGACATCCTGCGCCTGGCCAGCTCGATCAAGCAGGGCACCGTCACTGCCTCGCTGATGCTGCGCAAGCTCGGCAGCTACCCGCGCCAGAACGGTCTGGCCGTGGCCTTGCGCGAACTGGGCCGGATTGAGCGCACACTGTTCATCCTCGACTGGCTGCAAAGCGTAGAGCTACGTCGCCGCGTGCATGCCGGACTGAACAAGGGCGAGGCGCGCAACTCCCTGGCCAGGGCGGTGTTCTTCAACCGCCTCGGCGAAATCAGGGATCGGAGCTTCGAGCAGCAGCGCTACCGGGCCAGCGGTCTCAACCTGGTGACGGCCGCCATCGTGCTGTGGAACACGGTGTACTTGGAACGCGCCACCCAGGCGATGGGCGAAGCGGGGAAGTCGGTGGATGGCGAGCTGCTGCAGTACCTGTCGCCGCTGGGGTGGGAGCACATCAACCTGACCTGGCGGCAGAGCCGCAGGCTGGAGGACGGGAAGTTTCGGCCGCTAAGGCTGCCCGGAAAACCTTAGCGTACGATTTTTTCCGTTTTCTCTATTCGCCCCTAGGAGCGAACAAATGAAACGTATACCTCTCCGATCTGTTGACCGGGATGACAACCAGCACCTGCAAGATGAAATTGAGAAGCTCGAATCTGCCCAGAGCGTCATGCTCGAAGCGAACCGGGCTTTAGAGGTGGGTGACGAGCTTACCCTGATACGCTTAGGTCTTGATCCGGCTCGCATCAGTGAGCTTGAGCAGCGACACCAGGCTGGAAAAAAAGGTTTTCCTGATTACGTGATACGCAACCTCTCCCATACCATCCAGCAGCTGCAGGAGTACCGTAGGACGTCTGGTCAGCAACGGGGCGACAAGGAAGAATTCGCTGAATAAACCTGTTGATTCACATGTACGTACGTATGTATTTGCGTACGTGCGTACATGTATAATGCTCCGTATTGACCAAATTTTTTTCAGAGGTGCTTGTATGAAGGCTAAACCAAATGCTGTGACCCCCAAGGGTGAAGCGCCTACCCGCGCAAACAAAACCATAAGCCTTCGCACTGATTTTAACGAACGCTTGCGCGAAGAGGCTCATACAAAAAAAACAACTGCTTCGGCCCTCATCGAAAAAGCCCTGGCCGAAATGTGGGGAATTGACCAGTAAAACCGTCCCATAAAGCAGATATGAGTCATTTGCATGCCTAAGTTTTCTAAACTTGAGCGGTATGACGGGATCATGGGAAAAAGTTCCTGATCCTGTGATCGCTGATCGCTAAAACCAAACTGAAGGTGTTAGTGCTCGGCGAACAATTCGGTTAACCAGCTTACTCCCCTCCCCTTCCCTCCCCAGGCTTCGATTGCTCTCATAGAGCCCTTTTTCGGTGCCAACGCGCTGCCATTCTTTCACGCGCAGCAAACGCCCTTCACCATGTCACCAAAACATATTCAATCACTTGGGAACCCCTTACCAACAGCCGAGGCCTGAATATTCCTGTTTATGGGAAACAGTCTGATCACGATTTAGCGAACACGATCGGTTGCTCAAGGAGGCCGTCAGACAGGCGTTTCAGGTTAGGAATGAGTCTAATGTTGCTAGTAGCAACAGTCGCATTGCTTATGTGCGTACGTATATACGTACGTACGTAAATCATTTATAATACTCATGACATCAAGGCAACAGTGGCGGCTACCACTGCGCAGCAGGAAACAAGTCTAGGAGCGTATTGCATGGGTTCGGAATTGGCATTGGATTCGTTGGTAACGGCATTCTCGGCGGCGCAAGCGTATGAGCAGTCAGTCGGAAATCATCATCTTTTTGACCAGCCTTCTAAAATGGATGTTGTCCGGTTGGCTGATAAGGTCCAAGGGCACCTGACCCCTACGCAGGCCCGTAATCGAATCGAAAACTGGATTGCTCACGCTAAGAGCCAAGCGGCTGGCATGAACAACAGTGACAAAATTGTCCTATCACTTTTCGATACATCGGGCGAATGGTCTAAGCCATGGGAAGAAGCTGGTTACCAGGTCTACCGCTTTGACATCCAGGACAACCCAGAGCTGGGCGACGTTAACAATTTCAATGTCGAATTTTTCACCGAGTGGTTCGGTGACTTCTACGGGCAAGATGTTTTTGCGATTCTCGCTGCATGCCCATGTACAGACTTCGCTAGATCTGGATGCAGACATTTCAGTAGCAAGGATCTGGACGGCCGAACCATGGCCTCTGTTGAACTCGTTCACCAGACTCTTCGGGTTATTGAGTACTACAAACCTGCATTATGGGCTATCGAAAACCCAGTAGGGCGGATCGAAAAATTAGGAGGGCTCCCTTCCTGGAGACTTTCATTCGATCCGTGCCATGTTGGGGATCCGTACACAAAGAAGACTTTGATTTGGGGACGTTTTAACGCTGATCTGCCCGTGGCCCCAGTTGAACCGATTGAGGGGTCAAAAATGCACATCAAGTACGGGGGCCGCAGCCTTGCTACAAAAAATGCCAGGAGCGTCACTCCGGAAGGCTTTGCGTACTCTTTTTTCATGGCTAACAACCTCATAGATCACCCCCGGCTGGCACTGTGCGGTAAATACGATCGTCTCTCCCAACGACTTCTTGTCCAGGCCATTGATGCGGGTATGGAGTTGCGCGAAATAAGCGACCTGATCGATGACGCCTATCTGATGGACCTCGATGACGAGCGCGCAGATGCTCTTCTGCGGAATGCCGTGCATGTACGTGGCTGCAATCTCGATAGCTTTGTCGACGTAGGCGGGCAGGTTGCAATGAGCATCTGACAGATTCTTGGTCCCGACTGTGCCCATCCAGGGCACAGACAGGGTTGTTGCTACTAGCAACAAACGCCAGTTCAGGGATTTATGATATTTTTCGACGAATTCCTGAATTTGAATATTTACAGATGTAATTCATGAACTATAATCAATTCTCAACTTACAGAAGGACGCTGACATGAACTCGAACGAAGAATCTCAACAAGATCTCCAGAGTTTTGTCGATTTTGGAGGTCTGACCTACTCCCCGCAATTTGCCGCGGAATGTTTTGGTCTCACCACCCGGCGCTTGAAAGACATTGAGGAGGAAAACGGTGTTGAAATTCGACGAGTTCCGCGTGGCTCTTCGACAGCCCGTGTTTACGGGGTTGCAGATCTGTTTGCAATCGCCGCGCTTCGTCGCCGGCTGGGCCACTCGAAAGGGTTAGGGCGTCAGATTGTCGTCTCAACTTTTGTCCCTAAAGGCGGCACTGCCAAAACAACAACGGCTGTTAACCTTGCTTTATCTGCTCAGTTCGCTGGCCTGAAGACGCTGATAATCGACAATGATCCCCAAGGAGATACGTCCAGCATGTTGGGTTACGACCCTGATTTGGGTCCTGATGATCTGACAGAGATGGGTATTCCCCATGATCGCCTTGTTGACGGCCATCTAGGCAACCTGATCAGTCCGCTTTTGCGGATGCGCGCCTTCGATCCAAAGCCACTGGAAGAGGTCATCAAGAAGCCATTTGGTGAGGATGGCATTCATCTGATCCCGGCAGATACTTATATTGAGGATTTGGGAGTGGCGTTGGACGCCTCTAACAACGCCGACATGTGGTATGCCCGCTGGATTGAACAGGCTAAGGCCGGTGAAATTCCGGGTTGCGATCTTTCGGGTTACGACCTGATCATTTTCGACAACGCACCCGCTGGCTCCCGTTTGACCAAAAACTCAGTCGCAGCAAGTGACTTGCTGCTATGCCCGATCCGGATGGACAAGTTTTCGTTTCGAGCTCTTCTTCGGCTTAACGATTGGTGCGCTCGCTTTGCGCGAGAATATGACTATGCACCCAAGATGCTTGCGATTCCGACCATGTTCATTCGCAATCGTCCTTCGCTCATCAACAATCTTTACCGGCTCAATGAGCTTTTCCCGGACCGCGTAACCGAGGAAAAAATATACGTCTCTGAGGAGTATGCCAAATCGTTGGATGAAGGCATTCCGTTGCTTCTTTGGAAAGGAGCGACCTCCAAGAGTCTTGGTCCGGTACGCAGCGTTCACCGCGAGATCATCGACAAAATCCGCGAAGTCGCTTCTGCCTGAGTTGTTGTTACTAGCAACACCAAGACCAAATGTTGCTACTAGCAACACTGATTTTTGGAGATGAACATTATGAAATCGAACGATTATCCTGGAAAACCGAAGTCTGGTGTCGTTGGCCTTCGCAAGCCAGCCGAAATTCCAGCGGGCACACCTTCGAGCGCGAAGGGTAGGGCCGCAATGCTTCAAAAGCTGGATGCAAAGAGTCAGGAGCCGTTGATTGGTGAGTGGATTGGCAAAGACCAAACCCTAGAGGAGATCCAGGTATCCGGCGTCGATGTCTCCCCGTACCAGCCCAGATTGGTGTTTGACGCTGTTGCAATCTCGCAACTTGCAGAGTCAATCCGTGAAATTGGCCTTGGGAAACCCATTCTTGTAAGACCACTTCCAGATGGCCGGTATGAGCTTGTAGGGGGTGAGAGACGCTGGAGAGCTGTCACCATCTTAGGATGGGACACCATAACGGCAGTTGTGAAGCCGATGAGCGACGACATGGCTATGTTGCTTGCCCTCGCTGATAACGAACACGAACAGTTAACAGATTACGAACTTGCCCGTAGCTATGATCGGTACCTTCAAAACGGTAACGACAAGAGCCAGAGCGCCATTGCTCGCCGCTTAGGTATTAATCGCTCCGTAGTAAGTCGGTGCATGGACCTAATGAAGCTCCCGCCAGCGATCCGCCAGGTGCTGGATCAGCATCCAGGATTGATTACCGCGAATTACGCTAAGAAGTTCGTTGAGCTTGCGGATCAGCACCCTCACATCGTCGAACGACAAGTGCTGAGCATGGTTGATAAGGGTACAAAGCAGGAGCAGGCGCTGCGCCAGATTGCTTTGAAGATTTCAGCATGTTCCAACCAGGGCGCACCGGCATTTGTACCGCGTTCCGTCGCCGGAATTGGCACAATTAAGCTTTCAGGTCAGAAACTGGAATTAAAGTGCGACAAAGGTGTGAATCCAAATTTGCTGATGCAGCAATTTGAAGAATTCCTTAAGAATATTGACCGTAGCAAACTGGCCGCAGTGGAAGCGGAGTAGGGCGCTAGTTCATGGGAGGTTAACGGCCAATGGGTACTCAGCAGCGAATCTTATTTGGTGATGAGGCGGATGCTCACGCTTATTGGAAAAACCGGGAGTGGAAAACGTATGCTGTGGACTTGGTGACTGGATCAGGGAAAATACGCAAGGTCACCATGTATGTACGTGCCAGAGACGAGGAGGGGGCAAGGGAATGCGCCAGGGAGAACGATGTTCACCGCTCTCCGAAGCTCTTTAACTGCCCACGCCTCGCTGGACCTCGTGAACTTGGCTGTACACCGTAGAAAACGGCACGTTCGATCCGAGCCGATTTTAAGCCAGTTCCGCTATCTGCAACTGACCTTCCACAATTGATTGAAATCAGTCATATAACTCGGGCTGAGAAAATCCCTTCGCATTCCCCAGTCTGGTTCGGAAGGAACGGCCGCGGTGCGAAGGCATTCTCGACCCCAGCGCCGGTTTACCTGGTCCATAACCTGCATTAAGGCTTCAGATCGGGCAGGTTGATTGACGGAAAAAAGGTCATATGTGAATTCGCCTCGACAACGCAAGTCGATCAGCAGGATCTCAGCTTTGCTGTACCTCATTCCTTCCCGAAAGATAGCATCTAAACCCCGAAGGGCAGCGCCGGTGAATACTCGAGTATCATCTGTGGGGTAGGGGAGGGTGCAAGTGATCCCTTGCGCGTACTTTGGGCCGTCACCGAAGAACGAGGTCTGTATGGAAACCCTCAAAACGGCGCACAGTGAGTTTTGTGCCCTGAGTTTTCCAGCTGCTCGATGCACGTAGCTGGCAACAGCCTCCCGTAGGCCTAGCAGTGTGGTTACGCGCTCACCGAAAGATCTGCTGCAGCAGATCGATTGCTTCGGTAATCCGACCGGATCCAGATCAAGGCATTGCTCACCATTCAACTCCCTGACTGTACGCTCTAGAACAACAGAAAACTTTTTACCGAGTACTCGTGGGTCGCACTGCGCTAAGTCCCATGCCGTGCGTACGCCGAGTGGTTCGAGGTTATCTTTCATCCGTCGACCAACGCCCCAAACTTCCTCTATGGGCATACGCTTCAGGAGCCACTCCACGGCTTCCTCGGAGCGCAGGTCTACAACACCACCCGTTTTCTCTTTCCATACCTTGGAAGCGTGCTGAGCAGCCTTGGCAAGTGTTTTTGTGTGCCCCAACCCGATTCCTACAGGGAGCGCAGTCCATAACATGACGCGCGCCTGAATGGCCTTAGCAACGTCTTTGAGCGGTTCTGCTAATCCGTCAAGTCGTACAAATGATTCATCGCAACTGTACGATTCCACAGCCGGTGCAAGTGAGCTAATAGCTAACGACAATCTATGACTAAATTCACCATATAACGTGTAGTTGCTGCTAAATACAGAAACTCCGTTACTTTCGATAAATGAGCAAACTTTAAAATATGGGTCGCCCATTTTTATGCCCAAGCTCTTAGCCTCTTTGCTTCGGGCCACAATACAGCCATCTGAATTACTGAGAACAACGACTGGTTTGTTTTTTAATTCAGGTCTGAATATGCGTTCGACGCTGCAATAAAACTCGTTAACATCAACCAGCCCAAATACAGGCTTGTTATCAACACGCATGTTGATTGAAATTCCAAGTTACCACGCCAAAGGTAGTTATCTCCGAAAAATCAGATTGAACTAGAGGAGGGAAGTCAGGATGTTCTGACGCCAGCAGCCATTGACCACCTACTTGAAGGAGCCTTTTTACAATTGGTTGATTATCGACGTAAGCAAGAACTATGTGACCCGACATCGGCGTTATTGTCCTGTCCACCACCAGGCGGCAACCGTCCAAAATGCCGGCCCCTGTCATGCTGTGTCCTTCCACCTGGACGATGAACACGTGGGGTGCGCGGATATTGAGCAGATCGTCCAGCGAGATTGGCGCTTGATAGTAGTCAGCTGCAGGGTTAGGAAAGCCTCCGGCTGCAGTGCCCGAAACGAACTGAAGCGGCAGCATTGAGGGGGTTAGGTGACGGATAGCGACAACGTTCATAGGAACACCGATTACTGTTTTTATATACAGTAAACCAGTGGGGCCGATCTCACCAGTGCCAGGCCGACCGAAGGAGGGGAGAGGGGGAG
>LNAP01004572.1_pt1 | contig 12704 bp, 8 predicted proteins | sample 602601 | NCBI WGS metagenome assembly LNAP01 (sample SAMN02440304, study PRJNA202911) | soil metagenome | biome: Subtropical and temperate rainforests or woodlands; isolation source: soil samples (1 kg each in a 20% v/v slurry with milli Q water) were... ... | reverse complement strand
AGGCCGGCGCCGCAAGCGCGATGGCCAGCGCCGTCAATGCGGCGGGGGCCGAAACGCGGGGCCCGGGGGCCCCGTCCTGTTGGATATGGAAGCGAGTCGCGCGGTGAAGCAGCTGCATAGTCACTTTCTCCAGACGGGTAGAGGACAAACCGCCCGAAGTGGCGGTCCGGCAAGCAACGGAGTCAGGCGAATGCAAAAGACCAGATCACGCGTGCAAAAAGGGGCAAGGCGTGACGGCCGAAGCGGCGGCAGTAACAGGAATGACAGGCGTGAACGGCATCACGCGGCGCTGTGTTGGCTATAACGAACAAAGCCTACACATTTTTTCCCCTAAATCAATCGTGGATTGCAATTAATCACGTTTCGCATTGCGGGCTGCGTCCGCGCCATTTATCTTTGTCAAACTAGACGCGGTCGATACACCCCTACGCATGGAATACTGCATGGAGTCTCGATGAGCCCCCGGTCAAACCCCTCAGGCAGGCGCAAGCTCGGATTGCATGCGGTTCTGGTCGCGCTGGCCGTACTCAGCGTTGCCGTCGGTTTTTCCACCGCCATGTACTCCAGCTACCAGGTGCAGAAGGCGCAGATCGTCAGGAATGCCTTGGCCGCCAACCACGCGCGCGCCGAGAAGCTGGCCGAGGTCATCGACGTCTACGTTGCCGCGTTGCACCGCCAGGCTCGCAATGCCGCAAGCCAGCTCCCCGCGTCCATGGACAAACCGCAAGCGTTGCAGAATGAATTGCAGCGCCTGGCCGGCCAGATCGACTCGCTGCACGCGGTCATGCTGGCCGACACTGCCGGCCGCATCGTTGCCCGCTCCCCCAGCGGCCAGCTTGCCGATGCGAAGATCCTGCGTCTTGCCGATCTGGGTGTAGGCCCCTCCGGCCCAAGCGCCTGGGTGACGACGCTACCCAGCACGCAGGCCGCGGTACTTACCGTGGCCGAACCCGTGGCAGACCCGGCCGGCGCGCCACAGGCCTATCTGGCCATCGTCATCAAGCTGGACGCCGGCAGCGGCATGGACCGGATCATCGGCGAGCGCGACGATATCGCCGGCATGTCCGTGTTCCTGGTCGGCGGCAACGGCGACGTGCTGTACCGCAAGCAGGCAGGCGCCGGGACATTCGATCTGGCCAGCCTCGAACCCGCCCGACGGGACGGCGCCGCCCTGCTCCCGAACGCGAAAGGCGGCGCGGTGCTGACCGGCTACGCGCCCTTGGCCCAAGGCAATTGGGCCGTGGTGGCGCAACGCTCCCTGGATCAGGTGCTGTCGCCGCTGCGCGAATTGCTCGGCGACGCGTTGCGTTCCGCCATCCCGGCCATCGCGTTGACGCTGCTGCTGGTGTGCGGGCTGGCCTATGCCATTGCATCGCCGCTATCGCGTTTGACGCGCGCCATGACCGCGGGGAAATCCGCAGGCGTGGACCTCGGGCGGCTCAACGCCTGGTACGCCGAGGCCGACACCCTGCGCGACGCCGTGCAGCTGACGCTGGACCAGCACCAGGACGAAGTCGGCCGCCTGAACACCCAGGCGCTGACGGATCCGATGACCGGGCTGCTGAACCGCCGGGCCATGACCGAGGTGCTGAACGCCTACGCTGCCGACGGCACGCCCGTCGCGGTCATCGCCATGGACCTGGACCACTTCAAACGCATCAACGATGCCTTCGGCCATCTGACGGGCGACAAGGTGCTGATTGCGCTGGCCGAGGTGATCCGCGCCGGCCTGCGCGACCAGGATCGGGCTTTCAGGGTGGGCGGGGAAGAATTCATTGCGCTATTGCCGACCAGCGCGGCCTCCCAGGCGGGAGAAGTCGCCGAGCGCCTCCGCGCGGCAGTGGCCCGGCGGCTCATGCCAGATGGCGTGGGCCGCGTAACGGTATCCATCGGCATCGCGCTCTGGCCGCAAGACGGCGAATCGGCTGCCGCAGTCATACAGCGGGCGGACGAAGCCCTGTACGAGTCCAAGCAGACGGGCCGCAACCGCGTCACGCTGTGGCGCGACAAAGCTCAAGCCGAGCCACCGTCCCTGGCCCGCCGCCGTTAAGCGCATCCATGCCCGCCAGCACCATTCATTCCGGAGATGACATGTCCCTGCTCCTCAGCAGGGCGAAGCGACGTACGGGTTGGCTGCTTGCCCTGCTGGCCTGCGGCGCCGCACAGCAAGCCTCGGCGCAACAAGGCCTGCGCCTGAGCCAGGACGATCTGCAGAAGCGCGCCAACGGCGTGCTCGCCATCATGTCGTTCTCCATCGTGCCGGACATCACGACCAGTTCCCTGAACATAGGCGGGGGCAGCGGGTCGGTCTCCGGGTCTACCGAATTCGCGATGACGCAGCTGGGCGGCGGCGACACCATATCCAAATCGGTCCCGATCTACCTGGAAGGCGTGCTGGCCGCCAGCCGCTATGACCCGACGTTTATCGCCACGCAGGGCGCGGAGTCCCGCAGCATCCCCACGAAGTGGAACAGCATTTCCGCCACCGGCGGCATAGGTTGGGACTTCAAGCTGACCGACGAACTGAAGCTGCGGCCCATCTTCAATTTCGCGCTGGGCAACGTCACCAGCGACCTGCGCGCGGCCAGTTGGTACGTGGGGCGCCAAACTGGCAAGGACATCAGCTTCCTGGACAGAGGATCCCTCAACGCCTATGGCCTGGGCGGCTCGGTGATGCTGGACTACGAGCATTACCGCCCCGGCTATGAAGTCGACGTGGAGCTGCGCTATTCCGACATGCGCCTGCAGAGCTTCAACAGCTCGGCGGCCGTCGAGGGGCATGCCACGGCGCAGTCGGCCAATCTGTGGGCGCGCTACCGCGCCCCCACGGGATTCGTGATGCTGCAGCGGCCGCTGCGCTACGTGCTGGAGCTGACGCACTCGGAGTTCCTCGGCGACCAGCGCGGCATCCTGGGATTCGACCGGCTGACGTCCGTGGGCGCGGGCCTGGAGCTGGATTCCAGCGCCTATGACGTGATCATCACGCGCACCCGGCTCGTCGGCCGCTATGTGTTCGGCACCAATGTGTCGGGCTTCTCGGTGGGCCTGGCGGTGAGCTTCTGAACCGGGGCCGCCAGCGGAATTGCGCCGCATTTGTTACTCCCCCCTCGCCGCCCGGCGATGCCAGACTGTTTCCAGGCCGCTGAGCAGCCAGGCTGCGCGCAGACCCTTGCGCCAGGGCGCCGGCCCGCGATATGGAGGTATCGACATCATGACCGCATCCACCAAAGACACCCGCATGCGCACGCCCCCGGCCGTGTCGCCCCAGGAGTGGGAAGCCGCCCGCCAGCAACTGCTGCTGAAGGAAAAGGCGCACACCCGGGCCCGCGACGCCTTGGCCGCCGAGCGCCGGCGCATGCCCTGGACCGCAGTGACCCAGACCTATGCGTTCGACGGCCCATCCGGCAGGCTCGCCCTGCCTGACCTGTTCGATGGCCGCCGCCAGTTAATCGTCTACCGCGCCTTCTTCGAGCCGGGCGTGTACGGCTGGCCCGAACATGCCTGCCGCGGCTGCTCCATGGTGGCCGACCAGGTCGCCCACCTGGCGCATCTGAACGCCCGCGACACCACGCTGGTCTTCGTTTCCCGGGCGCCGCAGGCGGAAATTGCCCGGCTGAAAGCACAGATGGACTGGAAAATGCCCTGGTACACGCTGACCGATGGCTTCGACGCCGACTTCGGCGTGGACGAGTGGCATGGCACCAATGTGTTCTATCGCGACGGCGACCGCATTTTCCGCACCTACTTCCTCAACAACCGCGGCGACGAGCAGATGGGCGGCACCTGGAACTACCTGGACATCACGCCGCTGGGCCGCCAGGAAGTCTGGGAGGATTCGCCCGAGGGCTATCCGCAGACGCCGACCTACAAGTGGTGGAACTGGCACGACAGCTATGTTGCGGACGCGCCGCCTGACAAGAAATGGGTCGAGATTTCCGATGCGGGGGAAGCGGCGTTCCGGGCGCAGAGCGCAGCCACCGGCAAGCGGTAAGTGGACGGACGGCGGGACGGCATGGGCGGGCACAACGAGCCACCGTATTCATTGGCAATTTAAATAACAAATGGATACACAAGCTCAAACAACAGCAATTATCGGGGTCCGATGACCGTGCTAATTTATGCGCCCGCCGACCCTCGGCCCTGGCCGTGACGGTGTCCCCGTCAGGCAGCCCATGCCGGGCGGCCGCGCCCTCCTACCCTACTTGACGAGAACCATGCACAAGAACCTCGAAAGCGACTTCATCATCGCCCAGGGAAAAAAGCGGATGTCCAGCCTGCTGCTGGCGGCAGGCCTGGCCTTTGCCGCTGCCACGCCGGCCCTGGCGGTGCCTCCGATAAAGGCGCATCAAAGCGCTCCCGCCTCCGCGCCTGCGGCGGCCCCTGCCGCGGCCGCCCCGTCGGGTTCGGCGCAGAAGACCGACATCCAGAACCAGGCCGCCTACGAACGCCTGATGAACAACAGCGGCATCACGCTACAGTGGCTCTGGTCCGCGCAGCGCGGCCAATTGACCGCGACGGATGAAAACGACCTGGTCCGCATCGAGGGCACGCAGGCCAATCACGAAGGCACGTTGAAGATCAAAGGCGATATCGTCTCCATCGCCAGCGACCGCTTCATCTTCCGCGGCACCATCCTGATCCTGGACGCGCCGGACAAGGGCCGGCGCTGCGAGCGCAATGGCGAGTTCGAATTCCGCGCCACCGGCAAGCGCAAGTACTGGCGCCTGCAGCAGATGGAAGCCTGCGGCGGGCTGACCGATTACGTGGACGTGTATTACTAGACTGATCGGCAAGGAGGCTATGCTTGCGCATGCCTCCCGGCGGCCTTCCCGATGCCGCAATCCGCCGGAGCGGCGCCTTGCGGCATACACGAGGAGACCGGCATGATCACTGAACTGGACAAGAAGCACCTGGCGCGATGCGTGGAACTCGCCCGGCAGGCGCTGGATGCGGGCGACGAACCCTTCGGCTCGGTCCTGGTTTCGGCCGACGGCGCAGTCCTGTTCGAAGACCACAACCATGCCTCCAGCGGCGACCGCACCCGGCATCCGGAATTCGAGATCGCCCGCTGGGCCGCCAACCATGTGCCGGCGGACCAGCGCGCCGCCTGCACCGTCTACACCTCGGGCGAACACTGCTCCATGTGCGCCTCGGCACACGGCTGGGTGGGCCTGGGCAGGATTGTCTATGCCAGTTCCTCCGCCCAGTACCGCGAATGGTTGCGGGAATGGGGTGTCGCGCCCACGTCCAAGGTGCGGCCGCTGGCCATTGCCGAAGTCGTGGACGGCATCCCCGTCGACGGGCCGGTGCCGGAGTACGCCGAGCAGGTCAGGCTGCTGCATCAGGAAAGAATGCGGCGCCGGGCGTAGGCGCGGCCTCCTCCGGATGGCAGTTACCGCCCGTCTCAATCGTCAGTAGCAATCCGCAGTATTCTCGCTGCACCGCATTATGAACAGGACTATCGCCATGCCCTCTGACTTGACCAAGTGGATCGCCAGCATCGCATTTGGCCTGCTTGCTGCCTGGGCCAGCTTCGGAGTCCTCGGTCCGGTGCTGCAGCGCATGTTCGGGCTGGCGGACTCGACGGGGCTTGCCTATATGGCAGCGTTGGACCGGATGCTGATCACGACAAGCGTCGTGTCGCTGCTGACCGGCGTGGCGCTCGTCGTGACGCTCGTGCGTATTCCCAATTTCCGCCGCCTGCTCGGCTGGGGCTGCGCAGTGCTTGGCGTGATCCTCCTGTTGACCCTGGCCGCCGCCCTGCTCGAAATGGAACCCGGTATCTTCAATCCGGCCACTGGCGGCAAGCAGGCCGCCAACGACGCCTATACGGCGCTGTTTTTCTGGGCGCTGATCTTCGGCCTGCCTTATCTGGTGGCTGGCCTGGCGCTGACCATAGGCGGCTGGGTCCTGATCCGCAGGAATCCCGGCCCCGGGGCCGCCAAGCCGGCATGACACAGGCGCCACGCGCCCTTACAGTGTGAAATTACCGGGGAGCCCCCGCTGGCTTCCCCTCTTCCTCTTTATTCTCGTCCTACTCGCTCCATGTCCAACCTCATCGTCCACGGCGGCACCCCATTGCGCGGCCGCGTCATCCCCTCGGCCAACAAGAACGCGGTGCTGCCGGTGCTGTGCGCCACCTTGCTGACCGACCAGCCGCTGCGGCTGCACGGCGTGCCCGACATCACGGACGTGCGCAAGATCCTTGACATCTTCCGCACCCTGGGCAGCGACGTGCGGCTGGACGAGTCCACGCGCACGCTGGAGCTGCATCACCGCGACACCGCCTTCGATGCCGCCAGCCACCGGCTGCCGGAGGAAATGCGCTCGTCCATCATGCTGGTGCCGCCGCTGCTGGCGCGCTTTGGCGTGGCGCGGCTGGAAGACAATGTCAAGGGCTGCACGCTGGGCGTGCGCGAGATCGATCCGCACGTGGACATCTTCCGCTCCTTCGGCGGCGAGGTGGAGCGCGCCAGCGGCTCGCTGCTGGTCCGCAGCAGCGGCCCCCTGAAGCCGACCCATCATTGGCTGGACTATGCCTCGGTCACCACGACCGAGAACTTCGTGTTGTGCGCCGCCGCGGCGCAAGGCGAATCGACCCTGACGAACGCGGCATCCGAACCGCACGTGCAGGAGTTCTGCCGTTTCATGGCGATGATGGGCGCGGACATCGACGGCATCGGCACGTCGCGGCTGACGGTACGCGGCGGCGCTCGCCTGATCGGCGGCGAATTCACCTTCGAGGAAGACTTCCACGAGATCACCACCTTTCTCGCACTGGGCGCGATCACGGGCGGCGACGTGGTGGTGCGCAACAGCACCCCGGAGAACTTCCCGCTGATCGACCGTACCTTTGCCAAGTTCGGTGTGCAGATCGTGCACGAGAACGGCTGGTCGCGCGCGCTGCGTTCCGGTCCGCTGAAGGTGCAGACGCCGTTCACCAGCAATGTGCTGACCAAGGTCGAAGCGGCCCCGTGGCCCTATTTCCCGGTGGACCTGCTGCCCATCTTCATCGCGCTGGGCGTGTGCGCCGAAGGCAACGCCATGTTCTGGAACAAGGTCTACGACGGCGCGCTGGGCTGGACTGGCGAATTGTCCAAGTTCGGCGCGCACGTGTTCTCGTCGGATCCGCACCGATTGATCACGTTCGGCGGCAGGCCGTTGACGCCCGCTGTGGTTGAAAGCCCCTACATCATCCGCGTCGCCATCGCACTCTTCATGATCGCCAGCAGCATCGATGGCCGTTCGGAAATCCGCAATGCCACGCCGATCCGCCGCGCCCATCCGCGCTTCGTCGAAAACCTGCGCAGTCTCGGCGTGCAGGTGGAGTGGACCAGCGAGGAGTAAGCTCTCCAGATACGCACGCCACGGCGCGCAAAACGGGAGCGGGCCGACCGGCTCCCGGCGCGGCGCGCCCCCCCTCCCGGGTCATGGCCCCTCACGCAGGAGGCGTATCCCATGCCGCGCCCGAACCCATAGGCGGCCAGGGCCTGCCCTGCAGGCCCCAGTTTCAGAGGTTGTTCACGAAGCTGCACCTTCAAGGAGGTGTGTGATGAGCAAACTTTCCGATAGCGCCCTGGATGATCTGAGAGCCTCTGCCCGAGGCCTGGTCCTGAGCCCGGCGGACCCCGGCTACGAAGACGCCCGAAAAATCTGGAATGCGATGATAGACCGCCGGCCGGCGGTGATCTTCCGCTGCGCGGGCGCGGCCGACGTGCGCCGCGCCGTGGATTTCGCGCGCGACAACGGCCTGGTCCTGTCCGTGCGAGGCGGCAGCCACAACATCGCGGGCACCGCCGTCTGCGACGACGGGATGATGATCGATCTTTCGCCGATGAAATCGGTGCGCGTCGATCCCCTGCGCGCCCGGGCCTATGTCGAACCAGGCGCCACGCTCGCCGATTTCGACCACGAAGCCCAGGCTTACGGCCTGGCGACGCCGCTGGGCGTCAATTCCACCACCGGCGTGGCGGGGCTGACCTTGGGCGGCGGCTTCGGCTGGCTGACCCGCAGGTTCGGCATGACCGTCGACAACCTGCTCTCGGCCGATGTCGTCACCGCCGACGGCAAGCTGCTGCACGCCAGCGAGCAGGACAACGCGGACTTGTTCTGGGCGATCCGCGGCGGTGGCGGCAACTTTGGCGTGGTCACGATGTTCGAGTTCCAGCTGCATCCCGTCGGCCCGCAGGTCTACGGCGGCCTGGTGGTGCTGCCGCTGGAACAGGGCAAGGAGGCGCTGCTGAAGTACCGGGATGCACTGGCGGCCATGCCCCAGGAACTCACCGTCTGGGCCGTGCTCAGGCTGGCGCCCCCGCTACCTTTCCTGCCGCAGGCGGTGCATGGCAAGCCCATGATCGCGTTCGCCGTGTGCTATTCGGGCGATCCGGCGCAAGGCCCCGACGCCGTCGAGGTGGTGCGCGGGTTTGGCAAGCCCTATGGCGAGCATCTTGGCCCCATGCCATACGCAGCCTGGCAAAAGGCCTTCGATCCCTTGCTGACGCCCGGGGCGCGCAACTACTGGAAGTCGCACAACCTGGGCGGCCTGCAGGACGGGCTGATCGACGCCATCGTCGGGGCGGTTGAAAACCTGCCGTCGCCGCAATGCGAGATCTTCCTGGGCTACATCGGCGGCGTGGCCGCGCAGGTGCCGGTGTCCGCCACGGCCTATCCGCACCGCTCGGCGCAATTCGCCATGAACGTGCACGGACGCTGGGACTTTCCGGAAGAGGATGAGCGTTGCATCGCCTGGGCCCGGACGCTGTTCCGGACCACGGAGCCTTATGCGCAAGGCGGGGTGTATGTGAACTTCCTGACCCAAGACGAGCCGGAGCGGCTGGGCGCCGCCTACGGGTCGAACTTCGACCGGCTGGTCCAGGCCAAGACCCGCTACGACCCGCACAATCTGTTCCGGCACAACCAGAACATCAGGCCGGCGACGCCCTGACGGGAACGCGCGGCGAGGACGGTCCGGCAGACGCCGGATTTCCCCGCCGCGTTCGAGGCTGTCGCAGCACGAACCCGCGCCTTCACAGCAGCTCGTCCAGTTTCGGACCCAGCTTTTTCACCCCTCAAATACCAAGATTCAGGGATACCAGCCCGCAGGCTGGACGCCTAAACTTCGGCCTATCTTTTCGCCGTAACGATTTGTGGGACGGCTTTCGTTTTGATGCATTTGCGGTGGCGCGGCGGATTCGTGGCAGAAGCGCCCGCGTCCGTCCCGTACAGGAGCAAGGCTTGAACCACGTTTACCGGCTGGTGTGGAACCGTAAATTGCGCGTCTGGCAGGCGGCATCGGAATTGGCGTCGCAATCGCGCGGCGGCGGTTCGCAGGCCGGCAAAGCCGTAGCGGCACGCGCGTTCCGCCCGGTGCTGTGCATGGCGCTGGGGATTGCCCTGTCGTCGCTGAGCACCGCCCTCCAGGCCGCGTGCACACCGGCGGGTACGGTTGTGACGTGCTTGGGGACTGCCGATCCAGCGCAACCCGGCTATGCCAACGCTACAAACAACCTCCAGGTCATTTTGGACAGCTCCGCGACGCTCGGCGTCCTGCCCGCTGGTGGAGGCGCCGCGCTAAGCTTGACCGGCAGCAACGCGACCTTGATCAACGACGGCAGGATCGACGCCAATCTGCTCGGCAGCCCCCATACCCTGTCGGGCGGGGTTGCGGCGGGCAATGCTACCGCCCACACCTTCAGGCTCACCAATAGGGGGTGGATAGGCGGAACCACGGGGCCTGACGGCGTCCTGCCAAATCTCAGCGCCATGGCGATAGCCGTGCGGAATGGAACCGGAGGAAACAGCCATCTGAGCAATGCGGGCACGATCCGCAGCCAAGCGATCCCGGGCATATTGGTCGAGGCCGAGGATATCCCCGTGGTCGCCGTTTACGGCGGCGGCAACGTGGACTTCGTCAATGCAAGCACGGGCACGATCACCGGCCGCGTGGCTTTCGAGGCCTCGGGTACGCCCGGCACAGGCCACAGCTTCGTCAATGCCGGGACCATCGACGGCAGCGTATGGTTGGGCCAGGGCGGCAACAATACCTTTACCGCGGTGTCCGGATCCTCGGTGAGTCGGGGCCAAGGCTACGCCACGGCGGATCTGACCGTCCTCGGCATGCCCAGCCTGAAGTTCGCGCCGCCTGGCACGGTCAACGGCGGCCTGGGCGCCGGCAATACGCTGGTGCTGCAGAATGTCCTGCCGACGAACGGCACGGGCACCGGCACGGGCGGACCGAGCACCACGATTTCCGGCGACACCTACATCAACTTCCAGAACCTGCGCGTCAACAGCGGCACCTGGACGTTGACGGGGACGGCGCTGGCCCATGGCGGAAACGTCGAGCTGAACGGCGGCCTGGTCACACTCGCGAACAGCAACGTGCTTGGCTCGGGCCTGGTAAACGCAAACGGAGGCTCCCTGGCCGCCGGCATCGGCATGACCCTGGGCAACGACTTTGCGCTCGGCGCCCAAGGCCTGACGGTGCAGGGCGCCAACGCGATAACGCTTGCAGGCGGACTGTCCGGCGGGGGACACCTGACGCTGAACGGTACCGCTCCCGTCACCCTGAGCGGAAACAACAGCTACGCAGGCGGCACCACCGTGGGTCAGGCGGCGGAGCTGCGAGGCACTACCCAGAGCCTGCAAGGCGATATCGCCGTTGATGGCGCGCTGGTATTCGCCCAGGCCACCAACGGCACCTATGGGGGCAACATTTCTGGCGACGGCTCCCTCACGAAGGAAGGCGCAGGCACCTTGACGCTGACCGGCGCCCACACCTATGCCGGCGCTACCGCCATTTCCGCCGGCACGCTCGCGCTGGCCATGTCCGGCCGCCTGCCTGCCAGCCAGGTATCCCTGCAACCTGGCGCAGCGCTGGACCTGAGGGTGGCCTCCGGTCAGACCATCGCCGCGTTGAGCGGACTCGACGGCAGCGTCATGCTGGGTACGAATGCGCTGTACCTGAACGGCAGCACCAACAATACATTCGGCGGCGTCATATCGGGCCAGGGCGCCCTGATCAAGGTGGGCTCCGGAACACAGAAGCTGACCGGTATGAACACTTTCACCGGTGAGGTCGTCATCAACGGCGGCACGCTGGCCATCGGTACCGGCGCCCTGTTGCCGAACTCGGCCGTCTGGATCAATACCGGCGGCACGTTCGACCTCTCCGCCGGCAGCTCCTTGAGTATCGGGACCGTGGGCGGCACCGGCGGCAGGGTTGAACTCGGCGCCAATACGCTGACCGTCGGCAGCGGCACCTATGCGGGCGTGGTTAGCGGCACGGGCGGAATCAACAAGACCGGAACCGGCACGCTGACGCTGAACGGCGCCAATACCTACACCGGCCCCACGCTGGTACAAAACGGAGCACTGCGTATCGGCGGGGACGCCTCGAAGTCAACGGCCAGTCTCGCCAGCGATATCAACGTGGCAAGCGGCGCATCGGTGGGCGGCTTCGGCAGCGTCAACGGCAATGTGTCCATCGCGGCGAACGGCAGACTTGCTCCCGGCAATCCGACCGGCACATTCACCGTCAACGGCAACCTCGTCATGCAGCAGGGCAGCGTGGCTGCCTTCAGTTTCGGCGCGCCCGGCGCGGGCCATAGCGTGACGGTCAACGGCAACCTGACGCTCCTCGGGATGCGACTGGAAGCCATCGATGGCGGAGGATTCGGCGCCGGCGTGTACCGGCTGTTCGACTACACCGGGTCACTGGCCCTGTCGAATGGCGCCATCTTGCCCGACCCGGGCCTGTCGCTCCAATACTTGAACGACCTCAAGCAGATCAATCTGGTCAATGGCAGCAACCTGGAACTCAATTTCTGGAACGCCAATCAGCAGGCCAGCGCGACTCAGATGGGCGGCGGCTCCGGGGTCTGGTCGCGCACCAATGCGAACTGGACCGATGCCGTCGGCTCCGTGACGGGGGCACGCCTCCCCATCGACGCATTCGCCATCTTCGGCGGCGCCGCAGGCACGGTGACCGTGGACACCGCAACCGGACCGATCGGGGCCAAAGGCATCCAGTTCGCCAGCGACGGCTATCGTCTGAACGGCGACCCCCTGGAATTGACCGGAACCACGCCAGGCGCCGCGGGCGAATTGCGCGTGGGCGATGGCAGCCTGGCGTCCCGGGCCTGGACCGCCACTCTCGACAATGTCCTCACAGGCGCCGGCATCGACAAGACCGGGCTGGGCACGCTGGTGCTGAACGGCGCCAACACCCATACCCAGACCACCCGCATGACCGCAGGCACCCTGTCGGTGTCCAGCGACGCCAACCTCGGCGCGCCGACGGCCGGCCTGGACTTCCAGGGCGGCACGCTGCGTGTCACCGGCACGAGCTTCCACGGCACCGCCCGCAGCATCAACCTGGGCGCGGCAGGCGGGGGCCTGGACATCGCCGACGCCGCCAACACCTATACCGTCGCGCAGGCGCTGTCCGGCAACGGCAAGCTGGCCAAGCTCGGCGCCGGCACGCTTGTACTGACCGGAAACAACACCTATGCGGGCGGCACGACGGTCCAGGCGGGCACGCTGCAGATCGGCGATGGCGCCGTCTCGGGCAGCATCGCCGGCAACGGGGCCATCGAAGCCGGCGGCACACTTGCCTTCAAGCGCAGCGACCGCGTGGTTTTCGGCGGCGAGCTGAGCGGCGCGGGCGAACTGCGCCACGCCGGCACCGGCACGCTGGTGCTGAC
>LNAP01004571.1_pt1 | contig 12707 bp, 10 predicted proteins | sample 602601 | NCBI WGS metagenome assembly LNAP01 (sample SAMN02440304, study PRJNA202911) | soil metagenome | biome: Subtropical and temperate rainforests or woodlands; isolation source: soil samples (1 kg each in a 20% v/v slurry with milli Q water) were... ... | reverse complement strand
CAGCGTGTCGAGATAGTGCCGTTCGGCCGCCGCGGCCATGGCGGCTGCGCCCTTGCCGGCGGCCAGGCAAATCACGCGTCCCTTGGGCGCCGGCCGCAAGTGCGGCGCCAGCACCACATTGGGATGAGCGGCGGCAACGGCGGCGTCGTACAGCGCGCGGAGCAGGGGACGGCGATCGGTCATCACGATGGCTTTCGGCAGACGGAAGAAATCGGCGGCCTTCGCCGCCGTCCACCTGCCTACCGCATCGGGCGCCAAAGCGTAAGCAGGCTTTGCCCGTCATTCGATTGTGCAATCGCGTGATCATAATCGGCAGGCAAGCAAAAGCCCCCTGCGACGGTCTCGCAGGGGGCTTTCCGTGGTCAAATCGTCAGGCGGCTAGCCGCCGACGTCGGCGCTGATCACGTTGCCGAACAGGTCCCAGCGCTCGCCCTTGAAGCGTTGAAGCTGCAGCGAGCTGATCGGCGCGAAGTCGGTCGCCGACGTGTTGATCTTGATGCCGGGCAGCAGCACCTCGGTGCGGAAGTCCTTCAGGCTGGCGGCCTGCTTCATGACGTTCGCGCGCGTGAGGTCGTCGCCGCAGTTCTTGAGCACCTGGACCAGTGTCTGCGCCACGCCGTAACCGACGATGGTGCCGTTGTCGGTCTTGTCGCCTTCGGGGAAGTACTTCGTCATGAAGTCCAGGAAGCCCTTCATGCCCGGATCATTGGCCCATTGCTTGTCGGTGGTGTCCTTGAGGTAGGCCGCCGAGATGACGCCTTGCGCGTTTTCGAAGCCTGCCGGCTTGATCACGCTTCCGACCGACGCCGAGACGTTGTTGAGGAAGTGGGTGGGCTTCCAGCCGATCTCGGCATTCTTCTTGATCGCCTGCGCGGCAAATTTAGGCGTGGTGATGTTGACGAAGACGTCGGCGCCCGTCGCCTTCAGCTTGACGATGTGGTTGTCGATCGTCGGCTCCGAGGTCTCGTAGCTTTCCTCGGCGATGATCATGCTCGCGGCTTTCGATCCGAGGCCGTCCTTCAGGCCCTTGAGATAGTCCTTGCCGTAATCGTCGTTCTGAAACAGTACGGCGATCTTGGCGTTCGGCATCTCTTTGAGAATGTATTTCGCATAGATCTGCGTTTCGCTCTGGTAGTTGGGTTGCCAGCCCATGGTCCATGGGAAGTCCTTCGGATCGTTCCACTTGGTGGCGCCGGTGGCCACGAACAGCTGCGGCACCTTCTTGGAGTTCATGTATTTGTGGATCGCCGAGTTCGGCGGCGTGCCGAGCGAGTTGAAGATCAACAGCACCTCGTCGCTCTCGACCAGCTTGCGCGCCTGCTCGACGGTCTTGGGCGGCGAATAGCCGTCGTCGTAGGAGATGAAGTTGATCTTGCGGCCGTTGATGCCGCCTTCCTCGTTGATCTTCTTGAAATAGGCGGCTTCGGTCCGCCCGATGATGCCATAGGCGGAGGCCGGTCCGCTGTAAGGCATGATGTTGCCGATCTTGATCTCGGTATCGGTCGCGCCGGTATCGTATTTCTTCTGGGCCGATGCAGTTGAGGCCGAGGCCGCAATGAGCGCAAGCGCCAGTGACGCAACCGCAAGTTTGCCGGTGACAGCAGGCATTCCATTCTCCCTATTTTTCTTGGTGTGTGCGTCCTTTTTCTTGGCCTGATTGTTTTTGGCGACGCGCCCGCAATTGAATACGATTTGCCCGAAAGCTTCAAGGAAAAGCCCCCGCGGCATGGCCGCAGGGGCTGCGTCTTTAGTCGGTGGGGTTGGAACTTGGCGACTGGTAAGGTCAGCCGCCGACGTCGCCGCTCAAGATCTCGCCAAATCGCTCCCAATGCTCGCCCTTGAATCGGATCAATTGAACCTGGGAAATGGGTGCGAAGTCGCTGGCCGACGTGTTGACCTTGATGCCGGGCAGCAGGCCCGCCGGCTCGTAGTCCCTGATGTTGGCGGCCTGCTTCATGATGTTCTCGCGGGTCAAATTGTCGCCGCAAGCCTTGAGCACGTGCACGAGACCCTGGCTCACGATGTAGGCGTACATCACCGAGGCGTCGGCGCGGTTCGCTTCCGGATAGTACTTATCCAGGAATTCGTTCCACGCGATCATCGCCGGGTCAGTCTTCCATTGGGCATCGGTGGGGTCCTTGAAATATTGCGACGAGATGATGCCCTGCGCGTTCTCGAAGCCGGCCGGCTTGATCACGCTGCCGATCGAGCCGGAGACGTTGTTGAGGAAATGCAGCGGCTTCCAGCCGAGCTCGCCGTTCTTCTTGATCGCCTGTGCCGCAAATTTCGGCGTGGTGATGTTCATGAAGACGTCGGCGCCCGAGGCTTTCAGTCTCACGATATGCGAGTCGATGGTCGGCTCGGAGACCTCATAGCTGTCCTCGATGACGATCATCGAGGCCGCCTTGGCGCCAAGCCCATCCTTGAAGCCCTTCAGATAGTCCTTGCCGTAATCGTCATTCTGATAGAGCACCGCGATCTTGGCGTCCGGCTTGTTCTTCAAGATATACTTGGCATAGATGATGGTTTCGCTCTGGTAGTTGGGTTGCCAGCCCATCGTCCAGGGAAACTCCTTCGGATCGTTCCACTTCGTGGCACCGGTGGCGACGAACAGCTGCGGCACCTTCTTCGAATTCATGTATTTCTGAATTGCGGAGTTGGGCGGCGTACCGAGCGAATTGAAGATCAGCAGCACCTCGTCGCTCTCGACCAGCTTGCGCGCCTGTTCGACCGTCTTCGGCGGCGAGTAGGCATCGTCATAGCTGATGAAGTTGATCTTGCGGCCGTTGATGCCGCCTTCGGCGTTGATCTTGCGGAAATAGGCTTCTTCCGTCTTGCCGATCACGCCATAGGCGGACGCAGGTCCGCTGTAGGGCATGATGTTGCCGATCTTGATTTCGCCGTCGGAGGCGCCGGTGTCGTATTTTTTCTGCGCGAACGCCGTCGTGGACAGGACGGCAGCCAGCGCGAGGGCAGCCGAGAAGGCGCCCAACCGCACATGCATTGCAGGCATCTTGATCTCCCTGGGTGGTTTGAATGTGTCGTATTCTTGATTGGGAGCGATCGTTGCGCGCCGCTCCGACACACATTGAATACCCTTCCCGGGCGGCCAGCAAGCAGAACGCCTCGCGGGCGCTGTCGCAGCGAGGCGCTCTTTTTTCGAGAGGATGCGGAATATTCCGGCGCGCGAGATGAAGTTCGTCTGCACTCGGCCACGCAGAAATTGTCTTGCGAAGTCCGGCTATTTTGAGTTGCGTGTTTGCGCGGGCTTCAGTGATCGATCTCGCTCGAGATCACATCGCCGAACAGCTCCCACTTCCGGCCCTTGAAGCGCATCATCTGAAGCTGCTCGATCGGGGCGAAATTGTCGGCTGCGGTGTTGATCCTGATGCCGGGCAGCAGCGTGTCGGGCTCGAAATCCTTCAAGGACGCTGCCTGCTTCATGACGTTGTCGCGGGTGAGGTCGTCGCCGCACATCTGCAGCACCTTCACCATGGTTTGAGCTGCGGCATAGCCGAACACGACGCCGGCATCGAGCTTGTTGGCCTTGGGATCGTATTGCGCGACGAAGTTGTAGAATTTCTTCATGCCGTCGTCGGCATTCCACTGCGGATCGGAGCCGTCCTTGGTGTAGCTCGCCGACAGCAGGCCTTGCGAGATCTCGAGGCCCGCCGGTTCGATCACGCCGCCGACGGAGGCGGAGACGTTGGAGACGATCTGGACCGGATGCCAGTTGATCTCCGCCGCCTTCTTGATCCCCTGCGCGGCGAATTTCGGCGTGGTGATGCTGATGAAGACGTCGGCGCCCGAAGCCTTCAGCTTCACCACGTGCTCGTCGATCGCGGGCTCGGAGGTGTCGTAAGCCTCTTCCAGTACGATCATCGAGGTCTTGGGCCCGAGGCTGTCCTTCAGCCCCTTCAGGTAGTCCTTGCCGAAATCGTCGTTCTGGTAGAGCACACCGATTTTTCCGTCCGGCTTCTCCTTCATGATGTACTTGGCGTAGATGCGCGCCTCGCTCGCGTAGCTCGGCTGCCAGCCCATGGTCCACGGATATTGCCTGGGATCGTTCCACTTCGAGGCGCCGCTCGCCACGAACAATTGCGGCACCTTCTTCTCGTTCATGTATTTGCGGATGGCGCTGTTGGTGGAGGTGCCGAGCGAGCCGAAGATCAACAGCACCCCGTCGCTCTCGACCAGCTTGCGCGCCTGCTCCACCGTCTTCGGCGGCGAATAGGCGTCGTCATATGAGATGAACTTGATCTTGCGGCCGTTGATGCCGCCCTCGGCATTGACTTTGTTGAAATAGGCCTCCTCGGCCTTGCCGATCGCGGCATAGGCCGAGGCCGGGCCACTATAGGGCATGATGTTGCCTATTTTGATCTCGGTATCGGAGGCGCCGCTGTCGTACTTCTTCTGCGCCAGTGCCGGGTTGCTTATCGCGGTGCACAAAGCGAGCGCGGTCCAAAGGGCCGCAACCTGAAAACGAACGGCGGTCATTGTTCTCCTGCCCCGAGTTGGATCGGCGCCGCATTGAACAAAATTGGCGCCCGCCGTCAACAAAAAGCCCCCGCGATCGCTCGCGGGGGCCTCTTGGACTTGGACTATTACGTCAGCGTGTCATTCGGACTTGAGGTCGCCGCTGATGATCTCGCCGAACAGTTCCCACTTCTCGCCCTTGAAGCGCTGCATCTGGAGCTGGGCGATCGGAGCGAAGTCGGTGGCGCTGGTGTTGATCTTGACACCGGGCAGCAGCGTATCCGGCGCAAAGTCCTTCAGGCTCGCGGCCTGCTTCATGATGTTTGCGCGGGTGAGATCGTCACCGCACATTTCCAGCACCTTGGCGAGGGTCGATGCGGCGCCATAGCCGTAGACCATGCTGGTGTCGGACTTGTCGGCGCCGGGCATGTACTTGTCGACGAACTCGTTCCACTTCTTCATGCCGGGGTCGTTGGCCCATTGCGGATCGGTGGAGTCCTTGGCATAGGCCGCCGACAGCACGCCCTGCGCGGCCTCGAAGCCGGCCGGCTTCATCACGCTGCCGACAGAGATCGACACGTTGGTGAGGATCTGGAGCGGCTTCCAGCTGAGCTCGGCCGTCTTCTTGATCGTCTGGGCCGCGAACTTCGGTGTGGTGTAGATCAGCAGCACGTCGGGATTGGCCGCCTTGATCTTGACGATGTGGCCGTCGATCGAGGGCTCGGACACTTCATAGCTCTCTTCCATGATGATCATGGACGAGGCCTTGGCGCCGAGGCCGTCCTTGGTGCCCTTGAGGTAGTCTTTGCCGAAATCGTCGTTCTGGTAGAGAATCGCGACTTTGGCGTCGGGCTTCTCCTTCATCAGCCATTTGGCGTAGATCTGCGCTTCGCTCTGGTAGGAGGGCTGCCAGCCCATGGTCCAGGGGAAGTTCTTCGGATCGTTCCACTTGGTGGCGCCGGTGGCGACGAAGAGCTGCGGGATCTTCTTGGCGTTGAGGTATTTCTGGATCGCCGAGTTCGAGGGTGTGCCGAGCGGGTTGAAGACGACGAGAACCTCGTCGCTCTCGACCAGCTTGCGGACCTGCTCGACGGCCTTGGGCGGCGAATAGCCGTCGTCATAGGTAACGAAGTTGATCTTGCGGCCGTTGATGCCGCCCTTGTCGTTGATCATCTTGAAGTAGGCTTCTTCGGTCTTGCCGATGATGCCGTAAGCCGACGCCGGACCACTGTACGGCATGATGTTGCCGATCTTGATCTCGGTATCGGAAGCGCCGGTGTCGTACTTCTTTTGGGCGAGTGCTGCGCCCGAGGTGATAGTGATGGCCGCCGTTGCCGTGATAAGCGCGGCGGCTCGCAGTGTTCTTCCAAGATGCAAATCTAGTCTCCTTCGCTAAGGTAACAGGTTTTCAGTTTCTTCTGAGCTTGCCGGCGAGTTGCTGGCCCATTATCGCGATCTGCCTTGCGCCGTGCGGCACGAGGTAGATGACGAGGAACAACAGCACGCCGAACACGGCGCCGGACAGGCCCTTGGAGATGCTCTCCGCCATGTTCGGCACGAAGATGATGAAGGCCGCACCGACGAACGAGCCGGGCAGCCAGCCGACGCCTCCGACCACCATGCCGAGGAACAGCGAGATCGCGAGCGTGATGGTGTAGCTGTCGGGCGCCACGAACTGCACGGCGATGGCGCCGAGCGAGCCGGCTACGCCGGTGACGGCGGCGGAGACGCCAAAGGCGAGCGTCTTGTAGAGGGCGACGTCGACGCCCATGGCCGATGCCGCGATCTCGTTGTCGCGGATCGCCATGAAGGCGCGGCCCGAGCGGGAGCGCAGCAGGTTCACCGCGAAGATGTAGATCGCGATCGTCACGACCAGCGTGAAGTAATACAGCCACATGTCCTGCGACATGGGCAGCCCGAACGGCGCGTCCGGCTTGGTGACGACGAGGCCCTGCACACCGCCGGTCCAGTGCTCGAGGAAGTTCAGCTTCAGCAACTGCGGCATCGCGGTGGCAAGCGCGAACGTCGCGAGCGCGAGATAGACGCCCGACAGCCGCAGCGCCGGCTTGCCGAAAAGGTAACCGAATCCGAAGCAGACCACGGCGGAAACCGGAATTGTCAGGACATAGTTGACGTTGAAGTACTCCATCAGCACCGCCGACGTATAGGCGCCGACGGCGTAGAACGCGCTCTGACCGAGCGAGAACTGGCCGGAGCCGCCGGTCAGGATGTTCAGCGCCAGCACGGCGAGCCCGTAGATCAGGAGCATCGTCATCTGGAAGATGATGAAGTTCTTGACGAGCAGCGGCACGATCAACAGCGCCGCCAGCACCACCAGCGAGGTGCCGGTGCCCAGCGTCATGGCCCGCTTCGGAACGGCCTCAACCGCCTGGTGGCCTTCGGCAACGACTTCTTCTGCTGCGCTCATGATCAAACTCGCTTGACGATGTGCCGGCCGAACAGGCCAGCGGGTTTGACGACCAGGACGGAGATGATCAGCGCGAGCGCGATCGGGAGTTTCAGCTCGTTGCCGACGCCGGGGATGTAGGTGCCGGCGAGGTTCTCGAAGATGCCCATGAGGAAGCCGCCGACGACGGCGCCGAACGGGCTGGTCAATCCGCCGAGCACGGCGGCTGCAAAACCGTAGATCAGCACGCCGCCCATCATGTTGGGCTCCAGGAACACGACCGGCGCGATCAGCATGCCGGCGATGGCGCCGATCGCCGAGGCCATGCCCCAGCCGAGCGCGATCATCCAGGAGGTGTTGATGCCGACGAGGCGGGCGGATTCAGGCACCGAAGCGGCGGCCCGCATGGCGAGGCCGATCCGCGTGTACTGGAAGAAGAAGTAGAGCGCGATCAGCAGCAGCACCGTGACGCCGATCATGCCGGCCTGGTGGGTCGAGATCAACTGGCTGCCGAGGAACGGCGAGGAGCCGAACGGGGTCGGGTATTGCTTGATGGTGAAGTCCCAGATCAGGCCGGCCGAGGAGTTGATGATCGCGAACAGCGCGATGAAGCCGGCGACATTGGTCAGCACCGGCGCCTTGGCGAGCGGCTTGAACAGGATACGCTCGATCGCGACGCCGCCGACGAAGGCGAAGGCCAGCGTGATCACGAACGAAGCCCAATAGGGAACGCCCCACTGCATCAGCTGCCATGAGACGAAAGTCGCAAACATCGCCATCTCGCCTTGCGCGAAGTTGAGATGGTCGATGGCCTGGTAGATCATCACCACGGCCAGCGCCATGCATGCGTAAATGGCACCGGTGGCGATTCCAGCCAGGACCTGGTTGGTGAAAAGCTCCATTTGTCCCGGCTCCCTCAGTAACCCAGATAGGATTTGCGGATTTCTTCGTTGTTCGCGATGTCCTTGGCGTTGCCCGACATCACGATGCGGCCGGTCTCGATCACATAGGCCTGGTCGGCGAGCTCGAGCGCGAGCTGGGCGTTCTGCTCGACCACCAGGATCGAGACCTTGTCCTCGCGGTTGATCTTGCCGAGGATGCCGAACAGATCGCGCACCACCAGCGGCGCGAGGCCGAAGGAGGGCTCGTCCAGCAGCATCAGGCGCGGTCGCAGCATCAGGGCGCGGGCGACCGCGAGCATCTGCTGCTCGCCGCCGGAAAGCGTGCCGGCCTGCTGGGTGTGGCGCTGCTTCAGCACCGGGAAATGCGCGTACATACGCTCGATGTCGGAGACGATCCCGGCGCTGTCCTTGCGGGTGATGGCGCCGAGCTGGAGGTTTTCCTCCACCGTCATGGTGGTGAAGGTGCCGCGGCCCTGCGGCACGTGGGCGATGCCGAAACGCACGATGCTCTCGGTGGAGCGGTTGTTCAGCGGCTTGCCGTCGAACTCGATGCCGCCGGTGGAGCGCACCATGTTGCAGATCGCGCGCAGCGTGGTGGTCTTGCCGGCGCCGTTGGCTCCGAGCAGCGTCACGAGCGAGCCCTCGTTGAGCGAGAAGGACAGGCCATGGAGCGCCTGGACCTGGCCGTAATAGGCGCGCAGGTCCTTGACGTTGAGCAATGTCGTCATTGGTCCTTGCTCCCGAGATAGGCCTTGATGACGTCGGGGTCCGCCTGCACCTGGGTGGGGGTGCCCTCCGCGAGCTTCTTGCCGAAATTCAGTGCGACGACGTGGTCGGCGATCGACATCACGAGGCCCATGTGATGCTCGACCAGCAGCACCGTCATGTGGCGCTCGCTGCGGATTTTGCGGATGAGGTCGCCGAGCACGTAGACTTCCTCGTGGTTGAGGCCGCCGGCGGGTTCGTCGAGCAACAGGATCTTCGGGTCCGCCGCGAGCGCGCGCGCCAGTTCGACGCGCTTCTGCGTGCCGAAGGGCAGGCCGGACACCACGGTGTGGGCGACGTCCTCGAGGTCGAGATAGGCGAGGATCTCGTGCACCTTCTTGTTCACGTCGCTTTCGCTGCGGCGGATCCAGGCCAGGCGCAGCGAGTCGCTGATGATGTCGCTGGAGGTTCGGGCGTGGGTTCCGACGCGGACATTGTCCATCACCGAGAGGTTCGGGAACAGCGCCACGTTCTGGAAGGTGCGGCCGATGCCGATCTCGGCGATCCGGTGCGGTGGCCGCGACAGGATGCTCGCGCCTTCCATCAGGATGTCTCCGGACGACGGCTGATAGAGCCGGGACAGGCAGTTGAAGAGCGTCGTCTTGCCGGCGCCGTTGGGGCCGATCAAGCCGAGGATCTGGCCCTTCTGCATGTCGAAGGACACGCCGTTGAGCGCGATGATGCCGCCGAACACGACGCTGACGTCGCGAACCGCGAGCAGGGGCGATGTCCCCTGCGCGAGCTGTGCCTGCGTCATCTCGTCTCGCTCACGTCGTTCAGTGAGCGAAGGGGCGATGCGAACCGCTCCCGATGATGACAAAGGCTATCTGATCCCCTCGGCCACACGAGCAAGTTTCCCTCCTGATTTCAGCTTTTTGCTGACGTCTTTTTTGGAATGCGGCATCAGACCCCCGAGTGCCGCTTCGATGTTCCTTACCATCGCTAGCAGACGCGGTCCAATGTCGTTGATCAAACGCTCTTCCGTGAAGCGGAATGCGGGCGCGCCGCAATTGAATGCGTACGGACCGGTTCCGTCGTTGAGCCTGAGTGCGACGCCGGCGGCGCCGATGTCGTCGTGCCAGTCGCCGACGGAGATCGCAAAACCGTGTTTCGCCACGGTCTCGCCGGAACGTTCCAGTCCGTCGCGCATCTTGGGCCAGCGGCTGCCGTAGTGTTCGCGCAACAGGCGCGACAGCTCTGCGCGGTCCGTGTCGTCGAGCGCCCAGAAATAGGCACGGCCCATCGCACTGGTTGCAATCGGCACGCGGGAGCCGACGTCAAGTTGAACCCCGACGGTCTCGCTGCCGCGGCTTTGCCCGAAATAGATCATGCTGTGACGGTCGCGGCCGCCGACGGCGACGGCGCCGCCGGTCGCGCGCATCAGATCCTCCCGGAACGGCTCGGACAAATGCCGAACGCCGAGATTGGCGAGCGCGGCGTAGCCGAGCGACATCGCCGCGGGTGTGAGCTGGTACTTCTCGAAGCGGGGAACCGGCGCAAGATAGCCGAGCTTGGTCAAGGTGTAGGTCAGCCGCGACACGGTCGGCTTTGGCAGGTTGGTCCGAGCCGCAATCTCCTGATTGCCGAGAAGACCGTCATTGGGGTGGAATGCGCGCAATACGTCCAGTCCGCGGGAGAGCGCGACGACGAAATTCCGATCGGTCGCGGTCTTCTTTCCTGTACGCTTCATCCCTGATCTGCTTCTTGCGCGGAGTCGTTGACAAGCCACGTGCTTCAAAATAACCCTGCCGTCAAGATGCGGAATTAAATTCCGCACCGCGAAATCGAACAAAAGCAAATCCCCATCAAGGAGGGAATACCGTGAGCGAAGTGGTCAAGCTTGAGCGTCATGATGAGGTCGGGATCGTTACGGTCGACAGCCCTCCGGTCAATGCTCTGAGTGCCGCGGTCCGCGGTGGCATCCTGGAATGCATCAAGGCCGCAATCGCCGATCCCGCCATCAAGGGCATCGTGCTGACCTGTGCCGGCCGCACCTTCATCGCCGGCGCCGACATCACCGAATTCGGCAAGCCGCCGAAGCCGCCCGGCCTCAACGAAGTGCTGGCCGAGATGGAGAATTCGCCGAAGCCGATCGTGGCCGCGATCCACGGTACCGCGCTCGGCGGTGGCCTCGAGGTCGCGCTGGCCTGTCATTTCCGGGTGGCTGTTAAAGAGGCAAAGCTCGGTCTGCCTGAGGTGAAGCTCGGTCTCCTGCCCGGCGCCGGCGGCACCCAGCGTCTGCCGCGCGCGGTGGGTCCCGAGCTCGCCGTCAAGATGATCGTCGGCGGTGATCCGATCGGTGCGGCGGAAGCGCTCAAGACCGGCCTGATCGAGGAGATCGTCGAGGGCCCGGCTTCAGGCGGCGAGGCTTTCGTGCGCAAACTGCTCGCCGAGAAGCGCCCGCTGCGCCGCCTGCGCGACGACGATTCCAAGATCGCTGCCGCCAAGGCCGACCGCTCGATCTTCACCAATGCGGTCGCCGCCATGACCAAGAAGTCGCGCGGTCTGGAAGCGCCGTTCGCCGCCGCCGACGCCGTGGGCTACGCCATTGACCTACCCTTCGACGAAGGTCTGAAGAAGGAGCGCGAGGGTTTCCTCAAGCTCGTCGCCAGCGATCAGTCCAAGGCGCAGCGCTATGCCTTCTTCGCCGAGCGTGAGGCCGCCAAGATCGCGGGCGTCCCCGATGGCACCAAGCCTCGTCCCGTGAACCGCGTCGCCATCCTCGGCGCCGGCACCATGGGCGGCGGCATCGCGATGTCCTTTGCCAATGCCGGCATTCCCGTCACCCTGATCGAGACCGGCGAGGAGCAGCTCAAGCGTGGCATGGGCATCATGCAGAAGAACTGGGAAGCGACCGCGGCGCGCGGCGGCATCCCGGCCGACGCGCCCGCCAAGCGCATGGCGCTGATCAACGGCGTCGTCGGCATCGAGAACGTCGGCGATGCCGACCTCGTCATCGAAGCCGTGTTCGAGACCATGGCGGTGAAGAAGGAGGTGTTCGGCAAGCTCGACCAGTACGTCAAGCCCGGCGCCGTGCTCGCCTCCAATACGTCCTATCTCAACATCGACGAGATCGCGAAGTCGACCAAGCGTCCGCAGGACGTGCTCGGCATGCACTTCTTCTCGCCCGCCAACGTCATGAAGCTGTGCGAGATCGTGCGCGCCGACAAGACAGCGCCGGATGCGCTGGTCACCGCGGTGAACATCGCCCGCAAGATCGCGAAGGTGCCGGCTGTGGTCGGCGTCTGCGATGGTTTTGTGGGCAACCGCATGCTGGCCCAGCGCGGCAAGCAGTCGGAAAAGCTCTTGTTCGAAGGCGCGTTGCCGCAGCAGGTCGATGCCGTCGTCACCAAGTTCGGCATGCCGATGGGTCCGTTCGCGATGGGCGACCTCGCCGGCCTCGACATCGGCTGGCGCTCGCGCAAGGACCGCGGCATCAAATCGGAGATCGCGGACGCGCTGTGCGAAGCCGGCCGTTTCGGCCAGAAGACCGGCAAGGGCTACTACAAGTACGAAGCAGGCAGCCGCTCGGCGCTGCCCGATCCGGAGGTCGAGAAGCTGATCGACGAGACGCTTGCCCGTCTCGGCCGCAAGAAGCGCGTCGTCAGCGACGACGAGATCCTCGAGCGCATGATGTATCCGATGATCAACGAGGGCGCGAAGATCCTCGAAGAGGGCATTGCCGCGCGTCCCTCCGACATCGACGTGGTCTGGCTCTACGGCTATGGCTGGCCGATCTACCGCGGCGGCCCGATGTTCTGGGCCGACAGCGTCGGCCTCAAGCACATCGCCGATCGCCTCGCCTTCTACGCCAAGGAGACCAACGATCCCAGCCTCGAGCCGGCGCCGCTGCTGAAGAAGCTCGCGGACGAAGGCAAGACGTTCGCTTCGCTCGCGGCGGCGTCGAAGGCGGCTTGATGGCCGCTTCGTCTCAACCCTCGTCATTCCGGGATGCGCCGCAAGGCGCAGGCCCGGAATCCATAATCCCAGCTGGTGGTTATGGATTCCGGGCTCGCGACCTTGTCGCGCCCCGGAATGACGGTTTGTGTTAGTTGCACGCTCAAACAATCAAGAAAATGACCCATCCCGGCGAACAGTTTTACCCCGAGGGCGTGCACTGGGACGACACCATCGTCCAGGGCTCGCTGCCTGATCTG
>LNAP01004570.1_pt1 | contig 12709 bp, 12 predicted proteins | sample 602601 | NCBI WGS metagenome assembly LNAP01 (sample SAMN02440304, study PRJNA202911) | soil metagenome | biome: Subtropical and temperate rainforests or woodlands; isolation source: soil samples (1 kg each in a 20% v/v slurry with milli Q water) were... ... | reverse complement strand
GAACTCTCGTTTTGGGCACGCGGCGCGCAGCTGTGTAGTATTTTTGATCACTCATGCGCCAACAGGCCAAATAAGCGTCCCATGGAGCGTTTTCACTCGCCGCCCAGGCAAATCTTTCGGTTATTTTGTCAAGCGAGCTGCCCAGGATGTGTGGGTAACGAATAACCATCTCCCGCACCATTGTACGTACGGGATGGGACCGGTACAGTTCAATATCGGCGTGAAGGAGTGTGTGTTGTACATTTTGGATGTCGTTTTCGTTCGGAGAGTCCTGTGTGTGAGCAAAACCAGTTAACTTTGCAGGCAAGGGTTGATCCTGGAGGGAAGGGCGCGGGGTAGGTTGAACTGCGTTGTGATGGGGTGTAGAAGTAGTGGTGTATGCGAGGCACCGCACAGCCGCTTCAGCCAGCACGCGCAGCACATCTCGAAGCTTGCCGTCTACGCTTAGCGCCAGCAATCTGCAAGAACATAGCGAGGTGTGCAAACAATTGATCAACAAAGAGTATTGTCTATTCCAAACGAAAATTTTTTTACCGGTAGTAGGTGGACACCATTTTCGACACTTCTGTGCGACTCAGACCCAGCGAGACGGTCAACGCTGCGACCACGCCCTGGCTCCGCTGGGTGCGGTAGACTAATATACCCGGACTGTTGCGGATCGCGGTGCAGGCCCGGGATACGCTAAGAGTTAAGTGCGAAGCCTCACGGACAAAGTGTTGCACTGCGACGGGGTTATAAGCAAAGGGATAGGTTGTATTGATTGGAATAAGTGTTGGTAATGTAGTGCCTGTATTTGCATAAATATCGTTGTTTATACTGCTGATGTCGTTGTTATCGTTTGCGGTGGTGCAGTTGTGTACAATGTCATAGATCAGATCATGAATGCTATGTCCCTGTGTACTATTATGCACTGTACTAGAGTGAAGCCACTCTTCTATAACATCACGACTACTACTGTCCGCTTCAAGCACTCCATCCTCGGCCACGTCAGAAATGTCACATATCGTTTCAATTGTACCGACAGAGTCCGTGCTAGCGCTTAGTTCGTCGTTTCGCAAAGTATGGTCGAATTGGCCACCCAACATCAAGTTATTGTACTGCTCCACCACACGCACAGAGTTATCACTCACAGCACACTGTTCTTCATTTTTAAACCTACTCACAGTGGGGGTAGAGTTGGAAAAGAGAACTTCTCCACTGAGAAACCGCATCGCCTTGCTGCATATTTTCCGCAAGTCAGAGGGCATATATTTGAGCAAGTTCGGTAGACGCAATAGCATTCTTCCCAGATCACTAGTTTGCATCGATGTATCGGTCTCTTTTGTATGTATAAATGTATCCTCAACGGAGTACGACTCTTGTCCGGACACCATGTAGTCGTCAAGTAGAAACAGCTCGCTTTCCCATCCTTTTGGTTTCTTTATCCTTATACGTCGCGGTGGTACCTTCTTTTCTGTTATGCCATTCGCATCAAGTCGCAGCAACTCACGAAGAATGGCTAGATTTGGTCCAATTTTATTGTCGTAGTCTAGGTATAGGAAGCTGGGAAACTTTAGAGTAAGGGCTTTAATATATGGGCAAGGAAAGGACTGCACGTCAAACTCAGAGCTCAGAAAGACCAAACGATCTTTAATGTTGTTCACCATACGCTCTGAGAGTACCATGGGACAGTCGATTATAATCCTACGTGCTTGGTCTTCGTCAAAACCATATAAACGTGTCAACAGTGCCCAACATCGTCGCAATATGTCTACTTTCGCAGTAGCCACTGCTGGGTAGATCCGCATTATTTGCAATATCTGCTTGGGTGACAACTGCACAGTGTTGCGGAAGAAGTCGGCGATACGGGTGTTCTTATCGATGGAAGTGGTGAGAATGAATGGTGCCTGCTTCGTCAGTTCCACTAGTTCCGGTGTGGTACATTGGTACATTCGCTGCAAGGCAGCAAGCTTCTCTGGCAAAGCCAAACCTGCATCGTGTGCCATAACCACCGGCACATTATGTATGATCTGGGCTATGTCTTCTTTTGCGAAGCCAAACTCGGTGAACACATTCATAGTTGGTCGTAGATTACTGTTCACAGAGAGAGAAGCCAGTCCTGGATATCTGATCATAATGCTACCAGCTCTCGAAGACAAACCTACTTCTTCAGAAAGGAACAGTTCCACGCTTGGACTGCCTCCCGTGTTTGTGGCGATCGCCATTCGGTCACTATTGTGTGGCGGATGTACTGTGGATATAACTCGTATATGCCTTGAAAGCACCTTTGAAACATCTAGCCCGCGCCTAGTGGTGAAAGCGTGGATATGTGACAGAGCACATACAACAGTACAACATATAATCCACGCTAGCCTTGCGATCATACTGTAGGTGAATAATTGTGCTGCTGGACTTCACGAATTAGTTGCACCGATGATGTTCTTCCGAATTAAAAGTGTTCGATTTTAATGTGCATAATACACAGTATTATGTTCACTTTTTGCGTCTGCTCAAAACACATAGTTTTCGCAGAGGGGTGGAGGCAGAGGTGGGTGCCGTTCCGGTGTGTCAGTTTCGACGTCTGTTGCTCCACCTGCCAGATTGACTTGTCTTCTTTCAGGCCAGGTGGCGTGAACATAAAAATGTTTGAGTCTAAGATTATGTTAGTGGGAAACATTCTCACGGCAGCTGCTTATTTCGCGTTAACAGCTCAATTATTGATATTTGCGAAACGCTTCCAGGTTCGACTATGGACTTCCTTCTTTTAACTTTCCCCCTTCGTTTCATGCTAATAATGCCCATCCATGCTTTATTATAACCATGCAGTTGCTACCGGTCTATGTTTCCTTGAGCAACACAAAGCACCCAAAGAAGAAAATGTTGTTCGGGTTCTTATTGGCTCTGGCAATATTATTTCCAACTTTCATCTCGCTCTGTGGGCTTACGCACGCACTCAGCGTATTGGATATTCTCATGCCAGATTCTCTAGCGCTGCGAAATGCGATGGATACAGTTATGCTTTGCTGTGCAGGAGTATCAGTTGTTACGGCTGTTGTTGGTTACAAAATATTTCCTGCTGTGCTGGACATAGTACGGAAGTTTGAGCTAAATAGTGAAGGGAATTTGGAAAGCGCACAAGCTTATCTCCTCGAGATTGCAGAGATGATCAAAGAAAGTATGATGGAGATATCCGACGACGGGAGAGTCCTTCGATGCAACGAAGCTTCCAAGTTTCTGTTTCACAAAGACTTAGTAGGCACCAAAGTAACCAACTACATCCACCCGGACGATGTGCAGATATTTAATGACACCGTCCTCCGGGTACTTAGCAGCTACAACCACCTACCGAGCACAGTAGAATACCGCGTACGCTGCAATGAGGATACGTTCGAACACGAACCGAATGTTCCGATTTCTGCCGGACCGGACTCGCGATGGAACATTGTTGGCGCCCCCCGGGTCCATTGTGACATAGAGGCTGTGTCTGTATCGAGCAGCAACTTTGGTGAGCAAACGATGGAGGACTTTAACCGCCAAGTAATGACCATGGCGATGAATAACCTGGCGCAAGAGCAGGCCGTGAAAGCCCAGCAGCAAATACAGGATGTTACATATATATGGGTGGAGTCAACCATGTGCAAAGGAGTAAAGCTGGACGACTCGGAGCAATTTGAGTACGATATCAAGCTGGCCACGAGAAATATTAACGATCGAAAGACGTTGCAAGATTGTTAGTTGCAGAGGTAAAATCAAACGAAAAACTATAGAATATAAAGAAAGGAGTGTTGGGGTATGATAGAAGGGAACAGACATAGTTCATGCGGTTTCATGTTGTGCTATGTCTTATCCTACTTTTCGTATATACATTATTCTGTGCGCACTGAAGCCAGATAAGATGAAGTTGTTATGAGCTGGCAATTTATATCAATTGTTGGTAAAAATAAAACCTTGTTTTTCACTGAACTCTTCTTCTTCGCAAAGCAATCTGCCTGGCGAACTTTGGTCTCCATTAACAAAAATAAGACGAGACAGTGTTTTATCTACAAAAATTCTTTATATCGCAACGCCAACAACTGTGCATAAACATATCAGTGAGTCGTTTTCAAACTTCGCTGTAATAGAACCATCAGTCTTCGCATCCCAGTGCGACACCGACTCGAAATGTAAACCGGCACCAACCTTCTCGATAATGAAGGATGTGACTACATATTTAAAATAAGGAGCAGTATTGCGCATCTTGTCGATAATTCCGTTGCCAATAGTATCGGCCCATTCGGCAGTCTTCGCCGGTGTGTATTTCTTCGACTCCAGGACTTTAAACATCACATCGAGCGCAAGTGTTGTCACGGTCTCAGATAACTGAGGAAATTCAAACTGTTCGGAACTCATTGTAAAGGCGATGAAGGGCAGTGATCGAGAAAAATATACCGTCGAGTTGATCTCGCAGTTTGAGTTTCGGAGAGGGTTGTTTAACGAATGAACAGACCAACTGAACTTCAGATTTTTCCAGTCTTTTCACGGCGACTCCCTCAACTCTTTCGCGCCAACAGCCTCATGGATTCGAAGCGGAAGACTGTGCATCATGTCGAGGTGGTGGTAGAGTTTAAGGAGTCGGAGGAGCCGATGGGCCAAACCAGACAGCGATCGACAAGTCGTGACTCAGTTGACCCGCAGTTCAAACAAGCATGCGCAATCTGTTCGTCAAATGCCGTTGAGTTCACTAACTACCCATGCGACTGCTGTGCGTTCTGCAAAAAGTGTGCCATGAAGGTTGCAACTGGTGGCAAGTGCAAAGTTTGTCATAGTATCTTCTCTTCTATGCGTGGTATTGCTGCCAAGAACTAACGCGGGGTTCTATAACACACTCGATACCAATCCCAACAAGGTCGAATACTTATGATGGTTAAACATATTTAAAGCCTTTGGTGGTGTATAGTAACTGTTTAAGTTTATCTTTTGTAGTGCTTCAGCTGTGGTGCGATTTGTGTATGTCAATATCACTGTTCAACCACTTACAAGTGGTTCTATTTTGTCACATTTCCTGGATCTTTGTCAAATATTCATACAAAAAAGATCGAAATTATTCATATATTTTTTAATTTGTGCATGATGGTTGGTTCATTTTAAAGTCATGGAATACGCACAGAATGTTTTCGTCTTAGCTTATTCGTCCTTCTTCAAGTATTCAAACGCCTGCAATGATATCACGAAGAATATTGAATAAAGGATTAACACATTTGAAAAGAACATTATCAAGTGTCGAAATATTTACCTGAAAGAAGACCATCAGACCGCGGTGCACGGTGCGACGCTTCCAGTCTTTTGTCTCCACGTAAAAGCTGTTTTTCACCTTGTTCGCGTAGTAGGCCTTCTCTCTGTTTTACAGACACAAAAAGGATAGCGTTGTTAAAATTGGTACACGCGCATATCATGATGTGTGTGGCATGAAGAATGCGCGATATGTAAAATACGACGAGCAACAATTGTTACAGCAAAAATAGTTCTTCAACTTACTCTTCTGTGCCGTAGTGGTAGGCATAGTTATCAGCGATCATCGTCAAGCCAACGGTCATCGGACTAACCGTGCCAAACTCCTATGCATCCAAATAACGAACAGGAAACGAGTCAGTAGTGTACCAGTAAAATAACAACATGTAGCTTCTCGAAAGTAAATCTGAGCTAAGCGTCAGAAAAAGCAAACCAAGTTGAACAATGTTTCATGACAAGGTTTACCTGTGTGATGCACATTTTTTTCTCGTTGGAAAGATGCTTGCCCAGCATTTGGCTGCAGAAGCTACCCGTGACGGTGCCTTTAGTCAACTCATAACCCTAAGAAAGGAGTATAACGGATGAAATAGGTGAGAATGCGGACATAGTAACGTAGATAGTAATCGCTAGTTTAGGGACACTATACATTACCAAAAGTTAAAGTCACACCTTTAAAATCAGCAAAGAAAACAGTTTACAGCACTACTATCAAACAAAAACGAAACAATACTTGGATGCTGTATATAATACCTTGTTGACGAGGTCACCCTCCTGCGACGCCGCCTGCGAAGATGCCGGTTTGAGTCCTCCGATCTGAGCCTTCTTGTGGTTCACCTCGGTAGGAAAGTACTTCTCAATCAGATTCGACGCCTTTTGCAACTCGGTCGCATCAGCACTGGCGGCATCCAAACCGAGTAGAGTATCAACCCCGGCAGGGCCCAAGCCCGTGTGCACATCAATCAGAGCGAGCTTGGTGGCCCGGGAGGGTAGCTGCAAGTCCTCCATGAGAAGCTGGATGAGGTTGCGTGCCGAGGCAGTGTAATCCCGTCCCCCGTAGGAATAACCCTTAGGGTTGATGTAGTTGCCGGCCACCAGGGCAGTCTTCAGAGTATGCATGCCATGTCGCCAGACCAAATACCCCGATTGCACCATGGCGTACAGATCGTTCAAATAGTACGAAGAGAACGGCCGCGCGGTGGGGTTGATGATGTCCTGGAAGTCAATATGGCGGGCGTAGTTGGGGTCCAAAGAGTCCACATACTGGCGCTCTTCGGGGGTCAAAAAGTTGCGGTTTAGGTCCACGTTGTCTTCGTTCACTCGGCGGTGGTGCTTGAAACCGAACGGGTTCAAGGCATGCACGAACACGAGGGTGGGAGGCAAATCAGTCGGTGTGGAAGCCACATCAACATCGTCTTTGGTGGCGGTTGGCTCGCCAGCTCCGTCCACTTGCACTGATGCTGTTTCATTGGCGGCGTCCATTCCTGCAGCGGTAGAATCAGAATACAGGTTGTGCATCTTGATATACTGCAACAGAACGTTCTGCACAGCACTTCCAATGTAGGATTCAGGACCGTGTGTACCACTAATGTGCACAAGGAATTTGTTGGGATCCGCTCCTTTTCTAAAGATTGCCACATCGGTGTGAAGGTCCTCCAGTCCGATGGGTAGCGTTCGCACTTCGGCTCCAGCAGCAGTTGCAGCATCCACAAAGTTTTTAGACCCATGTTCATAGTTCTGAGGAAAGAAGCACTCCGCACGGTGGAACTGAGGACGCAGAATGGTCTCCATGCTGAGGGCCCGCGGCGTGACCACCCAATCTTCAGGACAGTTGGTCGCTCCTTTCGGTGCGTTGCGCATTGCCCAAATAATCCCACCGATCGACACTATGATCTTAAGGATCGCTGAAATGGTCTGCTTGTCCATCGTTGGTGCTTACAATTCTGTGTGATGGATCATCGTCGTCGAGAAGCTTGCTTTAAAGCGACTTTTACTATACGGTCAAAACCTGCTCGTGCTCTGCCACTCTTCCGCAGCAATTGCTGAGAGTTGTTGCAGCTATGATGTAACTGCGCTTATTAATTATCACCAAAGTGCCAAACCGCGTAAGAATAAGACCATTGGGTATTCTCTGAGTATTATAATTTCAAAAACTATCACTCACACACCAAAAAACATGTCAGCAGAGACGCTCTGTGTTGTACTGTACACCGAGCATACAAACAGTTGTCGAAAAGATACAACAGAAAAAGTGAATAATAAGAAAACGCTTTACGAAAATCTATTCAAAAGCCGCTTCTTCTATATCCATCTTTTTGTTGGTTCTCGTCGAAAAAGGATAATGTTCACGAATTGTTCAAACAGTCTACGGTGATGATTCTCTTTTGGTGTGATGCACCTGCAACTCGTAATAACCACTACCAGCGGGGCCGTCGTCAAGCACCCGCGTAAAAAGGCCGTCAGACATCTCAAGCATGGTTATTTCGGCGGTGGTGTAGACAATATTTCCAGATAATACATGCCCACCCACTGTTATGCCTTGTCCGTCGGAAACTGACATGTGGATATGACCGCTACCCTCGCTGTTAGATGTACCCGTCGCTTGTAAGTCGATGTTACCAACCACGCTCACAATCTCGAAGTGACCATGAAGCTGGACGCCATCTTCTTGGTTTGCGTAACGGAGGTTCGTATCCGTCAGAGACCCGACGACGGATACTACGGATGCAGCTTTAATTTTCGTTACTCGGGCATACCGCCAGAGACTATCCAGTAAGTCTTCGCCGGGTCCTAAACGAAGGACGTGTACACGACTTGCAGCGAAAATTCCGGTCTCATTTGTGGCCTGCTTTGCTGCGTACCATGCATCATCAGGATTAATTGCATTCAGCGATAGCACCAAAAAAGATACTATGAGCGTAAAGATTGTTATTCTATCCGTCAAAAACATGGCGGTAGCGTAGATCTTGGTCTCGCTGAACAAGGGTGAAGGATTTCACGCCAACCTGGCCAACGCTCACAGCATCTTAAACATTGTTAACCCTTTCCGACTTAAATTTTGTTACACAAAATGAAGATGCTTATGTGTGCTTCGTCAATAAATAGTGTCATTGAAATGGTACAAATGCAAAGGAGAGAGGAAACGAAGTTGCGCCACGCCCTTTGAATGGACTCTGAATCAGAACTTATTTTAAAGTCAGGGTTGATTTGTCCCCATTCCTAATCTTCTGTAGAGATCATATACTTAAAATGTCAAGCGAAGACGATTTGAATTTAAGCGATAACGAGTCTGAGTCCACCCAGTCTCACACTGAGGATGACGGCGTCAAGAGAGTCCTAGTGACAGGTGGCGCAGGATTCATCGGATCTTCCGTCGCAGCGCATCTTTTGAAACGCGGAGACTTTGTTATTATTGTCGATGAGATGAATGATTATTATGACGTCCGCCTGAAGCAGGCAAACCTGGATTACTTGAGTTTGTACTCTGCCACGTTGAGCATTTACAAAGGTGATATCTGCGATGTGGACTTCATGGCTAGTATCTTCGAGAAAGAGCGACCCACTCACATTTGCCATCTGGCGGCAAGAGCTGGAGTGCGTCCTTCCATCGTTGATCCTTACATCTCTGTGCATAGTAACGTCGAGGGCACCACTCGTCTCCTGGACTTGGCGAGACTTCACTCGATCAAAAATTTCGTGTACGCATCCTCCTCAAGTGTGTACGGCTGCAGTACCAACGAAGTCCTCTCCGAGAGCGATGCTGTTGAGAAGCCTGTGTCGCCCTACGCTGCCACCAAGAAAGCTTGGTGAGAAAAACTATACTTCAAGTTCCGTTTCTCTCTCCTAGCTCTCAGACTTATTTTTAACGCGAATTTTCTTTTTTTCCCCTCTCTTCCACTGTCACAGCGAGCTGTTTGCCTACACCTTCCACCACTTGTATGGCTTGAACTGCACCGGTCTGCGCTTTTTCACCGTGTATGGTCCCCACGGCCGTCCCGACATGGCACCGTTCAAGTTCATTGAGCGTGTGTTTAACGGCATCGCGATCCAGCAGTACGGTGATGGCAATACCTCGAGAGATTACACGTACATTGATGATATTGTGGATGGTGTGGTGGCGGCGATCGACAAGCCCCTGGGCTGCGAGGTACAGACGCGGTGTTTTTATTTTTGTTGTCCTAATTATTGTCACGTTGTGTTAACGTTGTGATTGTCTCATCTTTTGTAGGTTATCAACCTGGGCAACGGTCGGCCATTCTTGCTGAAAGACTTCATTTCGCTTGTGGAGAAGGCCGTGGGCAGAGAGGCAAAGGTACCGCTTTCACTCGTTCAGCTGTATGTCTATGTCTGTGACTACATATGACGACAAGGAGCTACAGTAAATTTTGCACCAATATGCAGTGCACATTTTCTTAGTTCGCAATTTCTCATTTTTTATCCTATTTACTTAATTGTTCTTAGATTGAGATTTTGCCGCACCAGCCAGGAGATGTGGACCGCACCTGTGCGGATATTTCCAAAGCCAGGGAACTACTGGGCTACGAACCAAAGGTAGACTTTTTAGGCACTTCTTTTGTATCGCTTGGATTGATATCGCAATCTCTGCAGTTAATCTTTACTTTACACGTCACTAAATGTTCATTATGTCTTTAATCATATTTTCTTTTTCTGTTTTATTATCATTATGTTTTATATCAAATGTGTGCAGGTTCCATTCGAGGAGGGCATTCGTCGCACCGCCGAGTGGTTCCGGGATGCCACCGAGGAAGGGTTATTCGACGACGTCGAAGACTCCGCCAGCAGCAATGCGGACGGCACCACCAGCGCCGCCACGGGCCTCACCGAGAGAGACAGAAGTTGCTCGTTGTTGTCCGTGGTCTCGGAGGGCATCGAAGGGGAGAGCAGTGGCCGCAGCAGTCCCACCGAAGGTAAATAACGGTGTTGTTTCGTTGGAGTATTTTGCTTCCTATTTTCTTCTCGTTGATTCGTTCAATCTCTCCGGATAGTTCCAAGCACATACCATTCTCTGTTCTTCTTTCTTGTCTTATCTTATCTTATCTTCTTCCTTCTTTCTTCTTTTTTCTTTTTTTTTTCTTAAGGCGCGCCGGATCGCATCAAAGAGCTAATCATCACACCCTCTCGTGTGAAGCGCAGCAGTACGTCCACGTACAACCACAAGCGCCACGTGTTCGTGCATAAGATTAGTTCGGACTTGGAACTGTCCAGTTATGTGCAGAAGGCGCCGACGCAGATGAAGAGCCGAGTGAACAGAATCTTCTAAACGCGTCTAAAAAGAGTCAAAAGGAGGTTTAACAGAGTGTCTATAAAGAGGCAGTAAAAAGTAAGGCAGTATTGAGGTGTAGACGTAGAAAGCGTCAGTATCCATTCTTTTGATACTGCGCTGGCTTACATATATAAAAACGCTTTGAAAAGGCGCCCCCCAGCATGATATATTTTCTGTATATCCTGTCCGCATTTTGGGGTTGTGTTACGTCCAACGCTGTTGTTAAAAATTTGCAGTACGGTTAGTAGTGTAAAAGTATATAGAAAACGTAGTAGTATCGTTTAATAATACCAAAGATCCTGCTCATTCGAAACATGTATGTTGTGTAATGTTTAGCTTACTTCAACAAAATTTTGATTTGAATTCTAACTCAGTTTTTTTTTAATATCTGTTCGTGATTAGTAAAATTGGGAAGTGAACCAATTATTCGTCGCAAGACGAATTGTTCAAAACATAAAAAATCACTAAATTCAGTAACATTGCACATTGCACAAAGTGAATCTGGAAGGAATTTTGTAGTTGTTGCTCATCAATCTTTTTCTTCCAACCAAAAATGCCCTCGCAAGTCCCCTTTGCAATGTTACACGAACAACTCGCATCCAATTCCTGTATAGACTCAGTTGTGGCGTCCACAAAGAAATTTCTATGGCTAAACTAATTCATGTATGATTCAGCATGCTAAAGCCTGCAGCAGTCACAATAGCAAAGTGCGCGTTTCTCAATTTGTCCGCCATCTCAACACCCAAGACGGAAACAAAATAGTCCAAGAAAAGTGTTGCAAAAATTCTGAACATAATTATTTACACAAGCACATCAAACGCATCAAACTATCAACGTTTACTTCTTTCCCTTGAGCTTCATGGCTCTCAACCGCTTGTGACCGCCCCAAGCGCGCTTCTGAGGGGTGCCATCCGCATTCACCGATTCGGTAGCATTGTTCTTCTTGCCACTGGCAGGGGTGGCCTTGTCAGCAACAATCTTGTTTCCATTCTTGCTGGGAGTGTTGTTGTTGCTCTTTTGGTTGTTTTGAACGTTCTTCTGCTTGTTCTCAGCCTTGTTCTCGGCCTTCTTCACCGCCGCGGGAGCAGCCGGGGTAGCAGGCGCTTCGGTTTTAGCTTTCTTACCCTGCGGCACTTGCGCATCACTGGTAGTTGACGCAGGAGCAGCGGGGACCTTCTTTGGCTCTACTTTTGCCTTCTTGTTGTCATTCTGCGACAATACAGGTGCAACCACAGCAGGAGCAGAGGCAGCAGGGGCGGGGGCGGCGTCGTCACTCTGCTTGCGCTTCTTATTGTTGTTAGAGTTGTTATTGTTGTTCTGCACAACAGGCGCAGTCACAACAGGCTTGGCCTGTACTTTCACCACCGCGGCAGGAGCCGCAAATGCAGGGGCTGACACCACCGGTGCCGCCACCTTTGCTTTCTTCGCGACAGGCTCACTTGCCGTCTTAAACTCTTCGCCATCAGTACTGGCCGCCTTCTTGTCCTTGTTCTCACGCTTGCGCTTCTGCTGGCGCTCCTTCTCGAGTTTCTTGTTGAAGTGTTTGGGGTTGACGCCTTCTGGCAATTCCACTGGTTCTTGCTCGGCAGTCTTCGCGGCAATGTAGCTCTTCACAGGCTTCACCTTTTTGCTCTCCTGCAAGGAAAATAGGAAAAATGTAAACTTTAGATTCGGCCGTGTAAATACAAAAAATCAATAATGCGAAAATATGTACAAACCTGGACGGGAGCGGCCACTTCCGTCACAACGGTTTTGTTCTTGTTTTGCTGCTGCTTGGCCAGGCCAGCCACACCGCCGTTTTGCTCGAACTGTTCCGTGAGGTGTTGTCTTTTCAGCGCCCGCGCGGCCGCCTTGTCCGCAGTGGCCGTGTCAGCGTCTGCAGGACCGTTGCGGTTCTTGGCACGCACTTCTCTCTCCTTCAAGATCTTCACCTGTAAAAATAATAATAAATCACGCGTGAGGTAACAGGAAACATAACTTTCGTTTGATGGAATACCTATCAATAAAAACGACAGCAAAAAATGTGAAGCAAAACTGTCAAAAATTACCTTCTGAATGTTCTCCAAACTGAACTCCACAATCAGCTTGCCGCCGTTGGGGTCAGCCACCGCCCCGTTTGCCGCATTGCTGTGATGGGAACTGTACGCCGCGTTGTTGTTCAACTCGCGCAACGCCGCCAAG
>LNAP01006145.1_pt1 | contig 12711 bp, 11 predicted proteins | sample 602601 | NCBI WGS metagenome assembly LNAP01 (sample SAMN02440304, study PRJNA202911) | soil metagenome | biome: Subtropical and temperate rainforests or woodlands; isolation source: soil samples (1 kg each in a 20% v/v slurry with milli Q water) were... ... | reverse complement strand
TGGCACGCTCACGACGGCTGGGCATCGCTGTTCTCCTGCGGATATTGAATCGAGAGTGAATAAAACGAAACGGAAAAAAGGCGAGCATTTTCCCTCACCGACCCGCCTCGGGGCAATGACAGATAATCATCTGAAGGCGTTTTTCCGGTGGATAAAGTCGCATTCGCCTGGTGAAACCTTTCCGCTGACGATTTGTAGAGTGACCCTTTCCACGAGAAGTGCCATCTATCGAGCAATATCAAAACTTTTTGATATTGCTCTTGCGGGGATTTCTGACCATCACTAGACTGCTGGCCCTATGAATTTACGCGTGCCTTCCATTCAACATGACGAGTGCGATGAGCTGGCGGCCCTGTGCAAGGCCGGCGGCGATCCTCTGCGGCTGAATGTATTGCGCGCGCTGGCCAACGATTCGTTTGGCGTACTGGAACTGGCGCAGATCTTCGGCATCGGCCAGTCGGGCATGAGTCATCACCTCAAGGTGCTGGCCCAGGCCGACCTGGTGGCAACGCGCCGTGAAGGCAATGCGATTTTTTACCGTCGCGCCCTGCCCCACACCGATCTGCTGGGCGGCAAGTTGCACGCCGCGCTGCTCGAAGAAGTGGACAACCTGACCCTGCCGGCCGATGTGCAGTCGCGGATCGGTCAGGTCCACGGGCAACGGGCGGCGGCCAGCCAGGACTTTTTCTCACGGGTCGCGGAGAAGTTTCGCGCCCAGCAAGACTTGATTGCCGGCTTGCCGCAGTACCGCGAAAGCGTGGTGGCGTTGCTCGACAAACTGAGCTTCAGTGAAGGGGCCACGGCCATTGAAGTCGGCCCAGGTGACGGCGCTTTTCTGCCTGAACTGGCACGCCGCTTCACTCACGTCACGGCACTGGACAACAGCGCGGCGATGCTCGAACTGGCGCGCCAGGTCTGCGAACGTGAAGCGCTGGCTAACGTCAGCCTGCAACTGGCCGATGCATTGAATGGCGTCAGCCTCAAGGCTGATTGCGTTGTACTGAACATGGTGCTGCACCACTTTGCCGCGCCGGCCGATGCGCTCAAGCACATGGCCGACTTGCTGCAACCGGGCGGTAGCCTGCTCGTGACAGAGTTATGTAGCCACAACCAGAGTTGGGCCAGGGAGGCCTGGTTGGGGTTTGAACAGGACGATCTGGCCCGTTGGGCCACCGCTGCGGGACTCGTTCCCGGGGAAAGCCTCTATGTAGGCTTACGTAATGGTTTCCAGATTCAGGTCCGCCACTTTCAGCGGCCGACTGGCGACACTCACCATCGGTAAATTCAGGAAAAAATCGAGATGAGCGAATACTCCCTCTTCACCTCCGAGTCCGTGTCCGAAGGGCATCCGGACAAAATCGCCGACCAGATTTCCGATGCGGTGCTGGACGCCATCATTGCTGAAGACAAGTTCGCCCGTGTGGCGTGCGAGACGCTGGTGAAAACCGGCGTGGCAATCATCGCCGGTGAAGTCACCACGTCGGCCTGGGTCGACCTGGAAGAAATCGTGCGTAACGTCATTCTGGACATCGGCTATAACAGCTCCGATGTCGGCTTCGACGGCGCCACTTGTGGCGTGATGAACATCATCGGCAAGCAGTCCCCTGACATCAACCAGGGTGTCGACCGTGCCAAGCCTGAAGATCAGGGTGCCGGCGACCAGGGCCTGATGTTCGGCTACGCCAGCAACGAAACCGACGTGCTGATGCCAGCACCGATCACCTTCTCGCACCAGCTTGTGCAACGGCAGGCCGAAGCCCGTAAATCCGGGCTGCGCCCGGACGCCAAGTCGCAAGTGACTTGCCGTTACGAAGGCGGCAAGGTTGTCGGTATCGACGCCGTTGTACTGTCGACCCAGCACAACCCTGAAGTGTCCTACAAAGACCTGCGCGAAGGCGTGATGGAGCTGATCGTCAAGCACGTGCTGCCTGCCGAACTGCTGACCAAGGACACCCAGTTCCACATCAACCCGACCGGCCAGTTCATCATCGGTGGCCCGGTAGGTGACTGCGGCCTGACCGGTCGCAAGATCATCGTCGACAGCTACGGCGGCATGGCCCGTCACGGCGGCGGCGCGTTCTCCGGTAAAGATCCATCGAAGGTTGACCGTTCGGCTGCCTACGCCGGTCGTTACGTAGCCAAGAACATCGTCGCTGCCGGCCTGGCCGAGCGTTGCGAGATTCAGGTTTCCTACGCGATCGGTGTTGCTCAACCGACTTCGATCTCGTTGAACACCTTCGGCACCGGCAAAATCAGCGACGACAAAATCCGAAGTGTTCGACCTGCGTCCATACGCAATCACCACCATGCTCGACCTGCTGCACCCGATGTACCAGGAAACCGCTGCGTACGGCCACTTCGGTCGCACCCCGGCCACCAAGACCGTCGGCGAAGACACCTTCACCACGTTCACCTGGGAAAAAACCGACCGCGCCGACGACCTGCGTTCGGCTGCCGGCCTGTAAGACTTCCACGGCGGTACCAAAAGCCCTGCACGGTTCGCCGTGCGGGGCTTTTTATTGCCTTTCGCTTTGCGCCGTGTCGCCGCCATCGCGAGCAGGCTCGCTCCCACAGGGAAATGCATTCCAATGTGGGAGCGAGCCTGCTCGCGATGAGGCCAGCCCAGTCACCCGGAAATACAAGGCAAAACACCCGCCCTTCCCGCCTGACAATAAGTGACTAGCCTTCAAGCATTCCACTTGAGCAAGGACGCTCACCATGCTTCTGCGCCTGTTTTCCATTTTCCTCCTGACCCTGGTCTGCTCAATCTCAAACGCTGCCGATTGCCCCGACTGGCCACCCGCCAGGGCTCTGGACGAAATCACTACCCTGCAAAAACAGATCGACCTTTGGGACCACAGCTACCACCACAACGGACGCTCATTGATCGCCGACGAACTCTACGACCAGTCCCGTGCACGGCTGGCCGATTGGCGTGAGTGCTTTAACGCGGGTCCGGCGCCCGAACCTTTGCGCACGGCAGGCGGCAAGATCGCCCACCCCATTGCTCACACGGGCCTGGAAAAACTTCGCGATGGTCGCGCGGTCGAGGCTTGGCTGCGCGATCGCAAGGACATCTGGATTCAACCCAAGGTCGACGGCGTAGCCGTGACGCTGATCTATCGCAACGGCGTGCTGCATCAGGCGATCAGTCGCGGTGACGGCGTGAACGGTCAGGACTGGACGGCCCCGGCGCGACTGATCCCCGTTATCCCACGACAACTGGCGCAACCCGTGGATTTGCTCGTGCAAGGCGAACTCTTCTGGCGCCTGACCGGCCATGTACAAGCCAAGGTCGGCAGTCTCAATGCCCGTTCGACGGTGGCCGGCCTGATGGCCCGCAAGGAACTCGCCCCTGAGCAAGCCGCTGGTATCGGGCTGTTTATCTGGGATTGGCCGCAAGGGCCCGCCAGCCTGCCCGCCCGTGTCGCGCTGCTGGATGAACTGGGGCTGCCGGGCACGGTGCCTTACAGTCAGCCGATCCAGACATTCGCCGACGCCGAACACTGGCGCGACCACTGGTACCGCTCGCCATTACCCTTTGCCAGCGACGGTGTCGTCCTGCGCCAGAGCCAGCGCCCCTCAGCCGCGCGCTGGCAGGCGAAAACACCGTACTGGGCCATCGCCTGGAAATACCCCTTTGCCCAGGCGCTGGCCGAGGTGCGAAAAGTCGATTTCAAGGTCGGTCGCACCGGACGGATCACACCGGTGCTGGAGCTGAAACCGGTGACACTCGATGACCGGCAGATCAAACGCGTGAGCGTCAGCTCCCTGCGACGCTGGGAGGAACTGGATATCCGCCCCGGCGATCAGGTGTCCGTCAGCCTGGCGGGACTGACCATTCCCAGGCTCGACGGCGTGGTTCTGCGCGCCGCCGAACGCGCCGAATTAAACATACCGTTAGCGGCAGACTTTCATCCGTTGAGTTGCTGGCAGCCGACGCCTGGCTGCGAAAGCCAATTCCTCGCGCGACTGGCCTGGCTCAGTGGCAAGCAAGGGCTGGCCTTGCCTCATGTCGGCCCCGGCACCTGGGAGAAACTTCTCGAAACAGGCCGCCTGAACGGCCTGCTGGATTGGTTGACCCTCGATGCTCAAGAGCTTGCTAACATTGACGGCTTCGGCGAGCGCAGCACGACTCGTCTTTTAAACAGTTTCAACAGCGCCCGCCAACGCCCTTTCATTCGCTGGCTCAAAGCCCTGGGATTACCACCGACCGGCCAGGCGCCGTTGGCTGATTCATGGCAGGCACTGGCACAACGAAACACCGGACAATGGCAGGCAGAGGCCGGTATCGGCCCGGGACGTGCGGCGCAACTGAGCGCATTTTTCCGCGACCCGCAGGTCCTGGCCTTGAGTGACACATTACGTGCGGCGGGAATCGACGGGTTTTAGCGACCGCCGATGCTCGCCCACCCGGGAACCCAAAGGTGCCAATGGGCTCAAACGCCCACCGCCCTATCGATCCGATTTGCACTTTGTACATGGAGCTTTTATGAAATTTCTTTCACCGCTCGTCCTGCTGACTCTATGCGGTGTGATGGCCGCTCCACTGATGGCCGCCGAAGAGGCCCCGGGCCTGACCGGTTGCGCCGCCAAGAAACAGGGCATCATCAATCAGATCGAACTGGCCAAGTCCCACGGCAACGCCGATCAGCAGGCTGGCCTGGAAACCGCCCTGAGCGAAGTCACCGCTCATTGCACTGACGCCTCGCTGAAAAAGGAACGGGAGAACAAGGTCCTCGACGCCAAGCATGAAGTCAGTCAGCGTCAGGCCGACCTGGACAAAGCCATGAAGAAAGGCGACCCAGAGAAGATCAACAAGCGCAAAGACAAACTCGCCGAGTCCCGCAAGGCATTGCAGGACGCGCTCGACGAGCTGGACAAGTAATCCACCGGATTAGCGAGCGAACTGTTGTGGCGAGGGAGCTTGCTCCCGTTCGGCGGCGAAGCCGTCGCAATCCGGCACGCAGAATACAGCTGACGAAACTCGGTCGAATGGTTTTGGGGCCGCTTCGCCGCCCAGCGGGAGCAAGCTCCCTCGCCACCGTTGCGCAGCAAGCACCACCCAGTCACATCCGAGAATCAATGATCCCGAAACTCTTTATGGCACGCACTGCAGGCATCTTCGACTTTCTGCACCGCCGGCCCGAGGTTACTGGCCTTGTAAGGCTGGACCTTGCTGGCAATCACCAATTCACCGGTGCTGGCTTCAAGGGTGCGGGCCATTTCCTGAAAGCGTGCCTGTTTCTGCCAGACATCGCTCTTGGCACTGGTGTGATCTTCTTCGCGCACCTGTGGAAAATGCTTCCACGGTTCATGGGACAGCGCATCGAGCTTGATGGCGCCCTCAGCGAACTTCGGACCGTCGAATGGAATGCGGCCGCGCAACATGCCGCCCAGGTCTTCGCCGGTCTTGAGCATTTGCTTGAAGATCGCCTTGCGCTGGCCCAGTGGCGAGTTCGGGTCGACACCGCCACACGCAGACAACGTCAGGCAGGCCAGCAATACAACGGAAAGTCTTTTAAATGTCATGGTGGCTTCAGGTCACGGGAAACGGCGGCCAGTATCCTCGCGTCATCGACAAACACCAATAGCCCTAATATCAATACGGGTTGTTCGAGCGCAGTGAGCACTCGCGCAACCGGCAAAGGAATTACTCCATGAACAGCCGTTTCAAGGCCTGGCGTCATCGCCTCGCCTGGACTCTCCCGATAGTGGCCGTGCTCGCAGGCTGCACCGGTGGTGACAACAACAAACCGAAAACCCACGCACTGGCGACTTATTCCAGCGCCACCTGGGAAGCGCTGCCTGCAGTGTCCGATAACGATCTGATCGCCGGTTTCGGTTCGTGGCGCAGCGCCTGTACCCGACTCAAGGCCGATCCGGTGTGGGGCCCAACCTGCGCCGCAGCCGCCAATGTGCCGCAAACCGCCACCGACATCCGCGGCTTCCTCAAACAGAACCTCGATGTCTACGGCCTGCGCGCCGCCAACGACAATCCCGATGGCTTGATCACCGGTTACTACGAGCCGGTCTACCCCGGCAGCCTGACCCAAACCGCCGTGGCGAACATTCCGGTGTATGGGGTTCCAGAGGACATGATCATCGTCTCCCTGGACAGCATCTACCCGGAGCTCAAAGGCAAACGCCTGCGCGGACGGCTCGAAGGCCGCGTGCTCAAGCCGTACGACGATGCGGCAACGATCGAAAACAAAGGAGTCAAGGCGCCGGTGGTGGCATGGCTGACCGACCCGATGAACCTGCAGTTCCTGCAAATCCAGGGCTCGGGTCGCATCCAGCTCAGTGACGGCCGCCAGCTGCGCATCGCGTACGCCGACCAGAACGGCCATCCCTATCGGCCGATCGGCCGCTGGCTGGTGGAACAAGGTGAACTGAAAAAAGAAGACGTGACCATGGGTGCGATCAGCAACTGGGCCAAGGCCAATCCGACGCGCATTCCGGAACTGCTCGGCAGCAATCCCAGCTATGTGTTCTTTACCCGCAACCCCGACAGCAACGAAGGCCCTCGCGGCTCGCTGAATGTTCCGTTGACCGCAGGCTATAGCGCCGCCGTGGACCGCAAAGTGATTCCACTGGGCAGTCTGATGTGGTTATCCACGACGCGGCCGGACGGCACGCCGCTGGTTCGCCCGGTGGCCGCCCAGGACACTGGCGGCGCGATTGCCGGTGAAGTTCGGGCGGATCTGTTCTGGGGAACCGGAGAAGCGGCCGGGCAATTGGCCGGCGACATGAAACAACAGGGGCAGATCTGGATGTTATGGCCCAAAGGCGCGGCATTGCCGCAAGTGCCTCAGGTGGCCGACAAGCTCTAAAGTCAAAGATCGCAGGCTGCGCCAGCGCCTGCATGGATCAATGCTCATCCGCCATGTAGCGGTGAACCCGGCCAATGTAGGCGCTGGGCAGCCTGCGATCTTTTGCTCTTAGACAGAAACCACAAATAAACTGATGATCAACCCCAGCCCCACAAACCACACCAACGACCGCAAGATATGCCAGTCCGCCAGGTAACAAATGATGTACAGCAACCGGCTGGTGATAAATAAGACCGACAGCACATTGATGGTCACCAGCTCGGCATTGCCAGCCAGGTGCGCCACGATCACCGCCGCAGCGAACGCCGGGAAGATTTCAAAACTGTTCAGTTGCGCCGCATTCGCGCGCCTGCCCAAACCTTCCAGTGAATCAAGAAAATCCCGGGGATCATGGTTGTCGTCCAGCCTGTAACCGCCACTGATCTTGGCCACGACCGTGCACAGGTAAGGCAGGAAAATCGCGATCAAAATGCACCACAAAGCAACCGTCATAAAGTCATCCCTTCTTCAAGTTTCATGCGTCGAGCTCTCGTCGACAGTGAGCCAGTCAAAACTTCATCACCAATATACCGATCAACACCAGCCCACAGGCCAGGAGCCGAGGCCGGCCGAAAGGTTCTTTCAGGTAGCGCATGCCAAACAGCACCACCAGGATCACGCTGATCTCGCGCAATGCCGCTGCTTCGGCTATCGACCCCAGCTGCATCGCCCACAGCACCAGAGCGTAGCTGAACAACACGCAAAACCCGACCGCCAATCCCAGCTGCCACTGTTCACGCCAGAACAGCATGAACGCCGGTCGCTTGCGCACCAGTGCGAGCAACGGAAACGGCCAGGCGCTGAGCAACGTCACCCAGACCAGGTAATCCAGCGGATGCGACCAACGCCGCAGCGCCTGGCCATCGATAAAGGTGTAGCAGCCGATGCACAGACCGATCAGTGCTACCACCGGCAGCATCGACCAAGGCAAACGCGCGCCGCCACCGCCCTGCCACAGCAAGCACAGCATGCCGAACGGAATCAGCAGGATTCCGAAGATCTGCTGATGGGTCAGCACTTCTCCGGCAAAGATCAGCGTCAGGGCCAGCACCACCAGCGGCGACAGTCCGCGCATCAATGGATAGACCAGCCCCAGATCACCGACCCGATAAGCCTTAATCAGCAAATAGCGATAGAGCAACTCGAACGCCGCCGACGCCAGGATCCACGGCCAGATTTCAATCGGCGGTAACGCCACGAAAGGCAGCATCAGGGCGACAAACAACATCGCCACGCTGTCCATGCAAGCCACGACCAACAACCGTTCCGCGCTGAACTTGATCAGCGTATTCCACGCCGCATGCAGCAACGCCGCCACCAACACCAAAGCCGTCGCAAGCACGGCACGCTCCTTTTGTTCATCATCCTCACCTGGCAGGAGCATGGTTTGCCGTGGAAGGCGTTCTTGAAATCGCCATCGCCGGCAAGCCTCGCTCCTGCAGGAAGCGGTCAGATAATTGATTCGTCATAAGTCAGCAGCTGTTTATACTGCAAGCGACCACGCCGCACTCAGTTGCGCACAGACTAATTCCAAAAAATTCTGCCTCGGCCGGCTCTCCTCGAGAACGGTCTCCCATTGAATGCAGTAACGCTGTCGTCAATGTATCGGGTTGACAAGCAGGTCATGAAATCACCGGACAGACCTCATGACACCCGTCAGAAAATCGACCGGGAACTTCGACGCATTCAGGACGCACTCTGTATGAATTTTCTACAGGGCATTTTATCCCCCCTCCAAAAACCGCCTGAACCCCCTAAACAGAGCCTTTCAACTCACAATAGAGCGCGACACCAAGCGACTTCGTGTTTGTGTTCCCAATTGATACACCGTGCTCTCGCCTGCCTTCGCCTCTCCTAAAGTGCTGCTTCCGAAACCGCTCTCAAAGGAAGAGAAACTCATGACTGTTATCAGCCCCGTACGTCCCTCCTCATCACCTCCCTCAAGCAGCCTGAACAACGCGACTCAAGGTTCACCGACAAGTCCCTCTGACGAAGATTGGGGCGACTTCATGCAAGGCACCCGGTGCAAAGGTGAAGGCCTGTGCGAAACGCTGGCGAGCTCGTCGACCGGCCGAGAGCTTTCGATCCGCCGTTATGAGAACGACGTGGTCGAAATGGACCTCAAGCGCCCTGATATCAAAGACCTTGTGCTAAGCGGCGGAGGGGCCAAAGGGGTCGCCTTCTCCGGAGCGGTAAAAGCACTGGAAGAAAGTGGTCATCTGGACAAAATCAGCAACCTGCGAGGTTCATCGGCAGGCGCCATTACTGCGGCGGTGCTCGCCTGCGGAATGACACACGCGCAAATCGACAAACTGTTGGACGACATCGATCTTGTGTCGCTGCTCGACAGCCAAAGCAAGGTGCTTGGACCGATTCAGCACCTCAGCTCCACCATTGGTAAAGGTGTCGCAAAGGCCCCGGGCAAGACTGGCAAAATCGGACAGCTGCTGTTCGACCTGCTGCCTCGACTTCAATCCAAAGGCAGGCCACTGGAGGCACTGGTCCGTGACAAATCGGTCGAGTCGATCCTGTCTCGCTTCAGCCAGGCCCCTAAAGATGATCAGCGGCAAATTTCGGAGGCAAGCAAAGCTTGCGTAGAACAAATAAAAACCAATCGCTACGTGACCTTTGGTGATCTGGCGACCCTGAGCAAGGACATGCCTGAAATCAAGCAACTGCACATCACCGGCACCGCCATGTTCGACGGGCGCCCGCAAATGGTGGTGTTCAATGCCAGCCTGACCCCGGATCTGGATGTGGCTCACGCAGCCCTTATTTCAGGTTCATTGCCCGTCGTTTTCCAATCACCCTCAGAACAAGGTCTGCCCTTCCAGGGTGAGGGAGAGCGAACTTCCTTTCAGGATGGCGGGATCATGCTCAACACTCCGGTCCTGGATCTATACGATATTCAAATCCCGATGAGCGCAATTCCCGAAAGAGATCAGTTGATTCTCAAATTCGAGAGCGAGAATGGCGGTAAAAAAAACGATAGCGGCACACTTCTTTCGAGAACGATCGACAAGGCCATCGGCGTGGACCACTCGGCCCGAGACGCACAAGAAGAGAAAGGCATCGTCGCGTTTAAAGGACAAACGGTGATCGTTCCCCTGAAGACCGATGAGGGCGACTTCACTACCCTGCTGGGAGGCACGGTCAACTTCAGCATGCCGAAAGAGCACAGAAACCTGCTGCAGGAAAAACTGCGCTCCAAAGTTGAAGAACACCTGAAAAGCCATGACCGCAGCGAAACGTACACCTTCAAATCCATTGGTAGCGCTCTACTGGCCCTTGATGATGCATTGTTCGATACGGTGGCGCTTGAACTGAACAGTGATCAATCATGTGAAGCGGTCATCAGTTTCCGGCAGAAAGCTCAACAGGCGCTGACTGATTTAAAGCACGCTCTGGATGTCGTCTCCAAAGCCAGAGACAAAGAAGACCCAGGCAAGAAGAACGCCACACTGGAACTCACCCCAGAACTGCGTGCAGTGATCAATGCCCTGGATCAGCTCGGCGACACACCGGAAAAAACCGATTGGCTGGCGAAAAAACTCAATCATGGAAACCACCCGGATTACATGGAGCTGCTCCAAGCCGTTAAACGCATGGATGCCGGGGCACCAGGGCAAAAGTCTGCTGTCATGACCAAAGCCATCGAGGAAATGAGCATCCGCGACATCAAAATCAAGAGCGAAAACTTCATTCGCGAAGTGCTCTTTCCCTCCCTGTATCGTGTTGGCCAGCCTGACTCGAACGTCAAGCTGATAGGAGAGGCAATCATTGACTTGCGAGAAGCCAAGACCCCCGAGGATCAGGAGAGAGCAGGCAAACGGCTAATCGACAATTACGTCTCGCGTAACTCTCTATTCTCGAGTTTTGTCAGCTCGACGACGGTTGAACAAACCCGAGCATGGCTGATTCCTGCCAAGTAACCGTACTGCACCGGCAGGCCGGGCAAGTGGATACCTCGCCCGGCCTCATCGCTTGGCGTCCTCGTCTGCGGTCGGCCGGGCTTCGCTTTTCTTCTCTTTAGGGGCGCCGCTTTCACTGCGAATCTGCGCATGGCTGATCAGTGCAAAAATAAAGCTGCCGCCGATGATATTCCCCAGCAGCGTCGGACCGGCGAACACCAGCCAGAAATCCTTCCACGGCAGTTCCCCGGCAAAGACCAGATATGAAACCTCGGCTGAACCGACCACGATGTGGGTGAAGTCCCCCAGCGCCATGAAGTAGGTGATGAGGATGATGATCCACATCTTGGCGCTTTCCATGGATGGGATCATCCAGACCATGGTGGCGATCATCCAGCCCGAGACAATGCCCTTGGCGAACATCTGGCCGGCATCGTTTTCCATGACCTTGCGGCCGATGTCGAGGAAGGCCAGGTCAGTCTTGCTGTCGAAGATCGGCAGATGCAGCATCACATACGCCACCAGCAAAGTGCCGCAGAGGTTGCCCACCAACACCACCGACCACAACCGCAGCAAGCGGCCGAAGTTAGCCAGTGTGGGCTTGCTCATGATCGGCAGGACCGCCGTCAGGGTGTTTTCGGTGAACAACTGCTGGCGGGCGAGGATCACCGCGAGAAAACCGGCGCAGTAGCCGAAACTGGCGATGACCTTGAAACCTTCGGCGTCCGGCAGGCGGGAATTGAGCAACCCCATGGCCATCAGCGACAGACCCATGGTCAGGCCGGCGGCCAGCGCCGACCACCAGAGCGCGGCGATGCTGCGCTCAAGTTCCTGATCGCCCTGGGTGCGGATGATTTCGTGCAGCACCGCTGCGCGCGGAGGCTGGTTCTTGTCGACTTCGTGCTGCTCTTTCGCCGAGAGGTCGGGGGTCTTGCCGTCTTTGTGCGTGTCCATTGAAGCTCCTGAACCTGTGGCGTGTCATGTAGGTACGACACGTGGGGTCCGGCGCTGTTCAGTGGTCCGCTGAATCATCGTCGGCGGGTCGACCACTATCGCTAACAGGCTAGCTCCCACACTGGATCTGCGTCGTTCATAAAATCAGTGTTCACTGAAGATCTAATGTGGGAGCTGGCCTGCTAGCGAAGGGAGTACCGCCGATTCCATTAGCTGACGACGTCATCCTGAAACTGATCTTTGACGTACTTGATCTCGGTCCGGCCATGTGGCGCAGGCAAGCCGTCCTCACCGAGGTTGACGAAGACCATTCTCTCCACCGTCAGGATGCTTTTACGGGTGATCTTGTTGCGCACTTCGCAGGTCAGGGTGATCGACGTCCGGCCGAACTCGGTCGCGGTGATGCCCAGTTCGATGATGTCGCCCTGGCGCGAGGCGCTGACGAAGTTGATTTCGGAAATGTACTTGGTGACCACGCGCTGATTGCCCAGCTGGACGATGGCATAGATCGCCGCTTCTTCGTCGATCCAGCGCAACAGACTGCCGCCGAACAGCGTGCCGTTGGGGTTGAGGTCTTCGGGTTTTACCCATTTGCGGGTGTGGAAATTCATATTCACTCCTGACCGTCTTGCCGATTGATGCCGTCCATCATGGCAGAGCCCGGACTAGAGCTCTATCAAGCATCGACTATGGTCTCGATTACCGTTCGGACATTGACCTGCAGAAAGGCTTTGGAAGATCAGCATAGCCCGCTATAATCGCCACCGTTTCAAAACGGTCATCTCCAATTGATACCGTTTTCCCGCCACCTGTCCGAGGGGCGCTGCAGCAGGTTCGACCTGTCAGGCTCGGATGGGGCGTTGCCTGGCCACGGCCAGACACTAAACGCACAACGGCGCCCATTCGCATACATTACGAATGGAGGCTCATCATGAGCGCTGTTATCACGCCTGCAGATTTTAACGATTACAAAG
>LNAP01004569.1_pt1 | contig 12711 bp, 7 predicted proteins | sample 602601 | NCBI WGS metagenome assembly LNAP01 (sample SAMN02440304, study PRJNA202911) | soil metagenome | biome: Subtropical and temperate rainforests or woodlands; isolation source: soil samples (1 kg each in a 20% v/v slurry with milli Q water) were... ... | reverse complement strand
GGGCGTGCTCGGCGCGTCGTCCACCCGCGCGGTGGTCAAGGCGGCGCTGGAAGGCCGCGACATGCAGGTCGACGACGTCGTGCGCATCGTCGGTGAAGCCTCGGAAGTGCTGCAGTTCAACCGCGCACTGCTGCAAGGGGCGATCGAGAACATCACCCAGGGCATCAGCGTGGTCGACCAGTCGCTGCGCCTGGTGGCATGGAACCATCGCTATCTCGAACTCTTCGAGTACCCGGACGGGCTGGTCTACATCGGCCGCCCGATCGCCGACATCATCCGCTACAACGCCGAGCGCGGACTATGCGGTCCAGGCGATCCCGACACCCACGTGGCCAAGCGCCTGTACTGGATGCGCCAGGGTCGCGCACATACGTCCGAGCGGCTGTTCCCCAACGGTCGCGTCGTCGAGCTGATCGGCAACCCGATGCCGGGCGGCGGCTTCGTCATGAGCTTCAGTGACATCACGGCCTACCGCGAAGCCGAACGCGCCTTGAAAGATGCCAACGAAGGCCTCGAACAGCGCGTCAGCGAGCGGACCCAAGAGCTTTCCCAGCTCAACCAGGCGCTGATCGAAGCCAAGAGCACGGCGGAAGCGGCCAACCAGTCGAAGACGCGCTTCCTCGCCGCCGTCAGCCACGACTTGATGCAGCCACTCAATGCCGCGCGACTGTTCTCCGCCGCGCTGTCGCACCAGCAGAGCGCCCTGCCCAGCGAGGCCCAGGAACTGGTGCAGCATCTCGACAGTTCGCTGCGTTCGGCCGAAGACCTGATCACCGACCTGTTGGATATCTCGCGCCTGGAAAGCGGTCGAGTGACTCCAGATCGCAACCCCTTCCCACTCGCCACGCTGTTCGACACGCTGGGCACGGAGTTCACCGCACTGGCCCGCGAACAGGGGGTCAACTTCCGCGTGCACGGCAGCAAGCTGCGCGTCGACAGTGACATCCGCCTGCTCCGTCGCGTGCTGCAGAACTTCCTCACCAATGCCTTCCGTTACGCCAAGGGCCGCGTGGTACTCGGCGTGCGCCGGCAAGGCGCATCACTGCGGCTCGAAGTCTGGGACCGCGGCCCGGGCATCCCGCATGACAAGCTGAAGGTGATCTTCGAGGAGTTCAAACGCCTGGACAGCCACCAGACCCGCGCGGAGAAAGGTCTGGGCCTGGGCCTCGCCATCGCCGACGGTCTCTGCCACGTACTCGAACACCCACTGGAAGTGCGCTCCTGGCCGGGCAAAGGCAGCGTGTTCAGCGTCACCGTGCCGGTCGCCCGCGCATTGAGCCAGCCGCGCCCGACAGCCAAGCGTGGCGAGCCGCAGCACACCGCGTTGACCGGTACTCAAGTGCTTTGCATCGATAACGAGGACAGCATTCTGGTCGGCATGAACAGCCTGCTCACCCGCTGGGGCTGCCAGGTATGGACCGCCAGCAACCGCGCCGAATGCGAAGCGCTGCTGGCCGAGGACATTCGCCCGCAACTGGTGCTGGTCGACTATCACCTCGACGAGGGCCAGACCGGCACCGAGCTGATGGCCTGGTTGCGCACACGGCTGGGCGAGCCGGTGCCCGGCGTGGTGATCAGTGCCGATGGCCGCCCGGAACTGGTGGCGGCGATTCACGCAAGCGGCCTGGATTTCCTCGCCAAGCCGGTCAAGCCTGCGGCGTTGCGCGCTCTGATGAGCCGGCACCTGACGCTTCAGTAGACAGGCGACCTCGGCCAGCGGGTGAAACAATCGCGGCCGAGGCCGGTTACACTGCTGGCAATTTGCACACTTGGCGACAAGGTGGCCGATGACGCTCGAGCTTTTTCTCAACCTCGCCACGGCGCTTGCCGTCGGGCTACTGATCGGTACCGAACGTAGCTGGAGCGGCAGAGACGGCGCCGGCCAAGAGCTGGTCGCCGGGGTCCGCACCTTCGGCCTGTCGGGCCTGTTCGGCGGTCTCGCGGCAGTTAGCGTCAGCCATCTCGGCGGCTCCGCCTGGGTGGCCATGTTCGCCATGCTCGCGCTGCTGGTCATTGCCGGCTATCTGATCGATGCGCGTCGCAGCGGCGACCATGGCATGACCACCGAGGTCGCCATGCTGCTGACCTTTGTTCTCGGCAGCCTGGCGGTCGCGGAGAGCCGGCAGCTCGCCGCCGCATGCGCCATCGTCGTGGCGCTGCTGCTGAGCCTGAAAGCCCCGTTGCATCAGGCGCTGAAGCGGCTCAGCGAGGCGGAACTGGGCGGCGCGCTAAAGATGCTGTTCATCTCCGTGGTGCTGCTGCCCACGCTGCCGAACCAAGGCTATGGCCCCTGGCAGGCACTCAATCCCTACACGACCTGGATGATGGTGGTACTGATCGCCGGAATCGGTTTCGCCGCATACGTGGCGATCCGTATTCTCGGCCCCCGTCACGGCCTCTTCGTCACGGCACTGCTTGGCGGCATCGTCTCCTCCACTGCGATGACTATCACGCTGGCGCGGCTGAACGCGCCGAAGCTGCGTGCCGCGCTCGCAGCCGGCCTGCTGGCGACGTCGGCGCTCATGTTTCCTCGCGTTCTACTGGAGGTGGGGCTGGTCAATCCGGCGCTGCTTCCCGGCCTGATCCTGCCTCTGGCGTGCGCCGGCGCCATCTATACAGCAGGTGCAATCTTCTATTACCTGCTGGCAGCCAAAACGCCCACAGACACTGCCGAGCCCCTGCTGAAGAACCCGTTCGAGCTGGGACCGGCGCTACGCTTCGCCGCCTTGCTGGTGTTGATCCTGCTACTGGTCGAGGGTGCACGGCGCTGGCTGGGCGATGCCGGCATCTACATGGTGTCGCTGGTCGCAGGTCTGACCGATGTGGATGCGATCACCCTCTCGCTGGCCAACAATGCTCGCGACGGGCTCAGTCATGAGGTCGCGTCGCGCGGCATCGTATTCGCCGCGCTGAGCAACAGCCTGGTCAAGGCCATGCTGATCGCCTTCATCGGTGGCCGTGCACTGGCTATCCGTACCCTGCCGATCATGTTCGCCGGGCTGCTGACTGCGCTCGCCGTGCTGCTGTTGCGTTAGCGCCGCGATCTAGTCGCCCGCCTCGCTGAGTTCCTCGGCACCGGCACGCTCCAGCCAGTCGCCCGGCAAGCGCTTGCTGGCCCGTGCACCGAGCGACTTCAATTGCTCGGCTCGACCAACAAGGTTGCCGCGACCATCGCTAAGCTTGTTGCGCGCCGCCAGGTAAGCACGATCCACCTGCTGCAAGCGGCTGCCGATCTCATCGAGATCCTGGATGAAGGCGACGAACTTGTCGTAAAGCCCGCCGGCTTTCTCGGCGATCTCCCGGGCGTTCTGGCTTTGCCGTTCCTGCCGCCAGAGGCTGTCGATGACCCGCAGGGTGGCGAGCAAGGTCGTCGGACTGACGATCACGATGTGCCGCCCATAGGCTTCCTGGAACAGATCGGGATCTGCCTGCAGCGCGGCCGCGAAAGCCGCCTCGATCGGCACGAACAGCAGCACGAAGTCGAGGCTCTGCAAACCATCGAGGCGCTGGTAGTCCTTCAGCGAGAGCCCCTTGAGGTGGCTGCGCAGCGATTGCACATGCTGCTTGAGCGCCAGCGCCCGGCTGCCTTCATCCTCGGCGCAGGTCAGCGCCTGATAGGCGGTCAGACTGACTTTGGCATCAACCACGACCTGTTTGTCCCCGGGCAGATGGATCAGCACATCCGGCTGAAAACGCTCACCGTCAGGGCTCTTCAGGCTGACCTGCGTATGGTACTCGCGGCCCTTCTCCAGCCCGGCGTGCTCCAGCACCTTTTCCAGCACCAGCTCGCCCCAGTTGCCCTGTGTCTTCTGCCCTTGCAGCGCACGGGTCAGGTTGGTCGCTTCATCACCAAGGCGTTGGTTCAGCTGCTGCAGGCGCTCCAGCTCGCGAGCCAGGGAGAAGCGCTCGCGCGCTTCGTTCTGGTAGCTCTCCTCGACTCGCTTCTCGAACGACTGGATGCGTTCCTTCAGCGGTTCGAGCAGCTGTCCCAGGCGCTCGTGGCTGGACTCGCTGAAACGCTGCTCACGCTCGTCGAAGATCTTGCCGGCCAGCTCGGCGAACTGTGCCCGCAGGTCGTCACGCGCTGCCTGCAGGTCTGCCAGCCTTTGCTGATGGGCGTTGTGCTGTTCGCGCAGTTCGGCTTCGAGCGCGGCATGGGTCGCGCTCAACCGGCGCAGTTCACCTTGCTGGGCGTCGCGCTCGGCTTGCAGGTCGGCAATGGTTTCATCATGGCCGTCACGCTGCGTGCGCAACAGTTCGGCCTCGCGGCGCAGCGCAGCCAGCTCGGCCTGCTGCGCTGATTTGATGCCACTCAACTCGGCCAGCTCGATCCGACAGCTCTCCAGCTGCGCCGTCAGCCCCTCCTGCGCCAGGGTGGCCAGTCGGAGCCGCTCATCGAGCAACGCCTGTTCGGACTCGCTGACGGACAGGCGGCGCTGCAGATAAAGGCTCAGCCCAGCCAGGGCAGCCAGGCCGAGCGCCAGACCGACCAATAGATGAAGAGGATCAAAGGACATGAAGGGCTCCGGCAAAAGTGCCGGGCAGTATAGCGAGCCGCAGGTGGGTGGTCAGGCGGGTGCCGTCAGCCCTTGATCCGCTGAAGGAAGCTCGCAGCCTCCTGGGAACCCTGTGCGGCGGCTTGCTCGAGCCACAGGCGCGCCTTGGCAGGTTCGCTGTGGTCGGGCTGGCAATAAAGGCGCCCCAGCTCCAGCTGTGCCTGGCAGTCGCCTGCACGGGCCGCCTGACGCAGCAACTCGAAACCGATACGGCGGTCGCGCTGACCATCGCACTCGCAGCACAGCAGACGCCCCAGACGACTCTGCGCTTCCACCACGCCCTCACGCGCCGGCTGCTTGAGCAGGCGCCCCGCAATCCGCTTGACACCCTGATTTCTGCCCAGGTGCTGGCTATCGAGCAACCACAGCGCCATGCGCAGCGGCAACCGTGCCGTAGGGGCGGTAGTGGCGAAGGAAGCGGAGGAGGCTGTACGCGTTCTCATGCACATCTGGGGGCTGGATGAATAAGGTCGCGCACTCTACTCCTTTTTTCCGAGAGTTAAAGTCTTGTCAAAAGCGAAAAAATTAGATCCGGATCACACCAAAAATTAATCCACAGAAGCTGTGGATAAGTCAGTGGACAAACAGAAGACAAATCTATGAATGCCACGTCTCATGGGGGCTGCGCTTAAACTGACGTTTTTTTCGCCAATGAAAAAAGTGCTTATTTTTCAATTGGTTATTAACGATCTATGAGCTCAGGCGATTTGCGACAGTTTGTCATAAGGCCTTGACAGGCATGCTGCGCAAATGTGCACAAGTTCAGCGCACCTGGCGCAAAGCGGCTTGCCACAAGGGTTGCAGCGGCACAAGAGCGAACTTTCAGACAAAGCTGTTGTCGCCCTACGCACCTTGCCAGAGCACGGTAGCTACGCTTGTTCTGCGGCTATGCTGTACGCCTCGCATTCTGGAACTGGAAATGACGAAACCGTCGAGAATACTGCGCTGGCTGCTGGCTGGCCTGCTGCTACTGCTGCTACTGCTGCTACTTGCCGGCGGTTTCGCCTGGTATCAATGGACAGCATTCAAGCGCGAACAAGGCATCGTCGAACTCGACTGGCAGGGGCTGCGTGTCTCTTCCAGAAGCATATCGATCCGCCAGCTTGACTATGCACAGCTGACCGAGAACGGCCTCAACCTGACCGTCCGGGCTGAAAATATCGCGCTGCAAGTTCCCAGCCTTTTTCAGCAATTTCCACCACAATCGCTTCAAATAGATCGCGTCAGCACGACCCTACTCTCGCTACCGCGTGCCGGGAACGAGAGCTCGCCTCCGCGCGATGCCGAGCAATATGCACGCTGGGGGGCATGGCTGCCGCAGCGAATGACCATAGCTGATCTGAGGATGGACCTCCCCTGCGCGAAGGGTCGTTGCGACGAACGGGGTAGCCTGTGGCTGGAACACGCCGGCGAAACACTGCTGCCTGTCGATGCCCGGCTGGACCTGCGCCGCAACGAACACCGTGTTTCGCTGATCGTCAGTGCACAGGGACCAGACCCCATGCACAGCCTGATCGAAGCCAGACTGCTGATCGACGAGCAGTCGCGCCTGGAAGGCAGTAACCGGCTCAACCTCCTCGGCAACACCCTGCGATCCGATGGCACCCTTGCCATGGGCAGCTTGCCGGAAGCGCCCTGGCTGTTGAGCTGGCTAAGCGATTGGACCCGCTACGAACCCACCCCGCTGCCAGACATGCCAGCTGACATGCGGCTTGGCGCAGGTTGGGCGCTTAGCGTGCCTCGCTCGACAGACGGCACGCTCGAATGGCGCCGTGCCGGCGGGGATCTGCGTCTCTCCGGCCACTTGCCGGCGCCGTGGCCGATCATCGGGCTTGGCGAGCTGCAAGGCGATATCGACCTCACGGCTAATGGACAGGATGGCCTGTGGCTGCCTACCGAGCTGAAAGCCAATGTCCAGCTACGCCCCGAACCGGCGCTCGTCGCCGACCTCCCCGAGAATCTGCGACCTGAGCGGCTGAATATCCAGATCGGGCCCTTGGATGCCGAAACCGATCAAGACGAACTGCCGCTACAGGTCAAGCTGGACGCCCAAGGCGCCACACCGGCGACCCTGCAGGCACGGGTGCGACTGAATACCGCACCGCCATATGTACTGCAGATCGAGCAGGCGCAACTGCAACTGCGCAGTAGCAAGCTGAAGCTGGATGCACTTTCGCTAGGAGGTCTGGAGGCCACGCTGGACTTCTCCGGTCGTGCGAGCCTCGAGCAGATCGATGTACAGCTGCATAAAAGCTCACGGGCCACCCTCACCGACCTGACCAGCGGAGAACTCACTGCCCGCCAACTGCAGGCCCTGCTCTCCCAAGCGCTCAGCCTGCATCTCGACCGCCGCAACTCAGAGCCGCCTAGCTGGCGCGTACAGGGGCCTCTGGACCTGCGCGTCAGCCGACTGGATCACCCGCGACTGATCTCCCAGGGCTGGCGCTGGAGCGGGCAGCTGGAAGCTGATGCCACAAAACTCGCAGCGACCGGCCCATTGAGCAACGATGTCGGGCTGACACTGGCAGCAAACCTGAACAAGCGCTGGAACGGCCCACTACAGGCAAGCGGCAAGCTACAGGAGATCTTTCTGCGCGCCGGCAACCCGCTTGCCCGCAGCTTCACAGCCTGGCCGGAGATGCTCGAACTGAACAGCGGGCGCCTGCTAGCTGATGGCACGCTTTCTGTGCCAGCTGGCAGCACACCGCCATCCGCCAGGCTCACGCTGGAGGCCCGGGGACTGGCCGGCATCATCGACCGCGCCGAGATATCCGGGCTCGACGCAAGAATCACTGCAAGCCTCGAGCGCAACCGCCTGGAGCTGGATATAACCGAGCTGCGCCTCGCTCAGCTCAATCCCGGATTCACTTTTGGTCCGCTGCTGCTGCGCGGAAACTACCGCACCGATCTCGATCATCCAGTGCAAGGCCAGCTGCGCTGGGCAACCGCGGAAACCCAAATCTTCGGCGGCAGGTTCTGGCTCGCCCCCGCCACGCTCGACCTGGCTGCACCGCAGCAACAATTAAGCGCCAAGCTGCAAGGACTGCAACTGAGCGACATGCTCGCCGCCTACCCTACCGAAGGGCTCGATGGCAGCGGCCTGATTGATGGCAGCTTCGACATTCGCCGCAGCGCACTCGGGTTCAGCGTCGACCAGGGCGAGCTGGCCGCGCGCGCACCCGGCGGTGTACTGCGCTTTCGTTCGCCGAAGATAGAAGCCCTTGGTCAGTCGAACCCGGCCATGAAGATCGTCACCGAAGCCCTGCACGATTTTCATTATGATCGGCTGAGCAGTGACGTCCGCTATGATGAGAGCGGCAAACTGAACCTCGCGCTGCGCCTGAACGGCCGCAACCCAGCCCTGGAAGGAGGCCGCCCGATCAATTTTTCGATCAATCTGGAAGAGGACATTCCGGCGCTGCTGACCAGCTTGCAACTGAGCGACCGGGTAAGCGAAACAATTCAACGACGGGTGCAGGAACATCTTCAACGCCTTCAATGAGGCCTTGCAGCCACTAGCCGACACAGGAGAGACCGCCATGCGGTTGCGCCAATCGCTGACCATTCTGCTGCTGGCCGTGCTCGCCGGCGCCTGTACGCCGCGGGTGGAACTGGCCGTACCGAACGAGCCGATCAACATCAACCTGAACGTAAAGATCGAGCATGAGATTTACATCCGGGTGGACAAGCAGCTCGACTCGATCATTAACGAAGACAGCGGACTGTTCTGAGGACGACGATGAAAACCTATCTGAAATTGGCAAGCCTGCTGTTGGCACTCATGATCGCTCTGCCAGCGGCAGCCATGACGCTCAACGAAGCCATGTCCGCCCTGGGTGACGCCAAGGCCAGCGGCTTGCTTGGCGAGAAGCCCGACGGCTATCTCGGCGTGGTGCGGTCCAGCCAGAACGCCGAGGACATCGCAAGCCAGATCAATCAGGCGCGCCGAGCCGAGTACCACCGCGTCGCCAAGCAAAACGGCATCAGCGTCAGCGACGTGGAAGCCATCGCCGGCAAGAAAGCCATCGAGAAGACGCCCTCGGGCCAGATCATTCAGCTCAACGGCAACTGGGTTCGCAAGTAACCAACGATGATGGCCGGGTCTGCCGGCCATCGCTCTTCGCGGCAGCGCCTACAGCAGCGTCAGAGCGTGTGCCCGGATCACCAGGCTCTCCTGCCGAAACCGGCGCTCCAGCTCGGCGCGATAATCGGCCCACCAGCCCCTGTCCAGATCATTGGCCATGACTTCGTAGACCACCGACTCGTCATGAACCGCGTTGTCGCCCTCTTCCAGCCAATAGCCACTCGCCGGGGCTCGCGAATAGGTGGTCAGGCCACCGAAACGCTCGATGAGCTCATCACGCACAGCACGGAAAGACGACTTCGGCAGCGCCTGCTGATCGTTGTCGTAAAGCGGTAGCAGCAACTGAATCAGGTACATGTCGGAGCTCCAGAAATGTTGCTCGACATATGACCGGTGCGGCACTAGATAGATGCCGCGAGCCGGTGAACTCAGAACAAGCCGAGCTGCCCATCGACGAGCGACGCGAAGTCATCTCCCACGAAGGGCAGAATCGCATCCGCCACGGGCTGCAGTTGCCGCGTTACATAGTGGTCGTAGTCGACGGCCGATGACCGTGTTTCCAGCGGCTCGGGCCCGGCGACCGTCATCAGGTAGCTGATCCAGCCACCGTTCTGATACTGCCGAGGCCGCCCCTGACGGTCGTTGTAGTCATCCGCCAAACGCGCCGCACGCACATGGGGTGGCACATTGCGCTGGTAGTCATCGAGCCTGCGGCGCAAGCGCTTGCGATAGATCAGCAGCTCATCCAGCTCACCGGCCAGCGTGCGCCGTACGTAGTCGCGCACGTACTCCCTGTGCGGCTGGCGGTGGAAGATGCGTTGGTAGAGCTCCTGCTGAAAGCGTTGGGCCAATGGCGACCAGTCGGTACGCACGGTTTCCAATCCCTTGAAGACCATACCGTCGCTGCCATCGGGCCGGGTGATCAGTCCGGCATAACGCTTTTTGCTGCCCTCCTCTGCACCACGAATGGTCGGCATCAAAAAGCGCCGGAAATGGGTTTCGTATTGCAGCTCCAGCGCACTACCCAGCCCGTACTCGGACTGCAGATACACTCGCCACCAATCATTGATGTGCTGTACCAGCTGACGGCCGATCAGCGCCGCCTCGTCATCCGAATGCGCTTTGCGCAGCCAGACAAACGTGGAATCGGTATCGCCATAGATGACGGCATGCCCCTGCGCCTCGATCAGCTCCCGTGTGCGCCGCATGATCTCGTGACCGCGCAGGGTGATGGACGAGGCCAGGCGCGTATCGAAGAAACGGCAGCCACTGGAACCGAGCACGCCGTAGAAGGCATTCATGATGATTTTCAGCGCCTGCGACAACGGCTTGTTGTGCTCGCGTTTCGCCGTTTCGCGCCCCTCCCAGACGCGCTCCACGATTGCCGGCAGACAGTGCCTAGTCCGCGAGAAGCGCGCACCGCGGAAGCCGGGAATCGACTGTTCGTCATCCGGCTGGCGCAGCCCGTCGATCAACCCCACCGGGTCGATGAGAAAGGTTCGTATGATCGACGGATAGAGGCTCTTGTAATCGAGCACCAGTACTGATTCGTAAAGCCCCGGCTGCGAATTCATCACGAAGCCACCCGGGCTGGCCTCCGGCTGCCGCTCGCCAAGATTCGGCGCGACGAAGCCCTGGCGATGCATCAGCGGCAGGTACAGATGCTCGAAGGCCGCGACCGAACCGCCACTGCGATCCGCAGCCAGCCCGGTTACCGTGGCGCGCTCGAGAAGGAAGGTCAGCAGTTCGGTGCGGGCGAAGATGCGTGTTACCAGCTCGCAATCCTTGAGGTTGTAGCGCGCCAGAGCCGGTTTGTCCTCGGCGAACATGCGATCGATTTCCGCCATGCGCTGGTAGGGATTGTCGATGGCCTTGCCTTCACCCAGAAGGGTCTGGGCGACGTTCTCCAGGCTAAAGGAGGGGAAGCTCCAGGTCGCCGAGCGAAGCGCCTCGATGCCATCGATGATCAAGCGCCCGGCGGCCGCGGCGAAATAATGATTGCCGCGACCGCCGTGCTCGCGCCACTCCATCTCCGCACCACCGCGCCCCAGACGCAACGGCACTTGCAGGCGCTGCGAATGATCGCGCAGCACGCGCAGATCGAACTGCACCAGATTCCAGCCGATGATCGCATCCGGGTCATGCTCGGCGACCCAGTCGTTCAGCCGCTCGAGCAACTCGCGTCGGCTATCGCAATACTGCAGAGAAAAATCGACGGTCGTGCCCTGCCCGTTTTCCGGCCCGAGCATGTAGACCTGACGCTGGCCACAGCCCTCCAGGGCAATCGAATAGAGCTCGCCGCGGGCGGTAGTTTCAATATCCAGCGAAACCAGTCTTAGCTTCGGCCGGTAGTCAGGCGCCGGTTTGAGCTGCGCATCGATCGACGCACCGTCACCGCCAGACGCATCTGAAAAGGACACCGGCGCGGTGATGAAACGCTCCATCAGGTAGCGCTCGGGCGGACGGATATCGGACTCATAGACGTCCACCCCGGCCTCACGCAGCAACCGCGCGCAATCCAGCAAGCGACGGTACGAACGGCTGTACAACCCCATCACTGGCCGATGGCGGAAGTCGCACAAGGCCAGCGGTCGCAGTTCCACGTCGCGCTCGCGACGTAGCAGCGCTTCAGCAAGAGGACGCTGCTCTTCGGGGATGAAAGCGACGGAATCTTGATGCGGGACACGTAGCTGCAGTGCGCCAGCGTCGGTGGCCAGCCAGAAACTGACCTCCGTACCCTCCGGCGCATCCCGCCAGTGCCGGGTCAGGATAAAGCCCCGCCGTAGCTGCGACATCACCCTCCCCTCGCTTCGCGCAACACTGTGATGGCCATGCAGCAGACTGCACCTGCCGTTGAAGCGTAGCCATCATCAGACAAACCCGGCCGCCGCATACCGAGGGCACAAAAAGCAAAAACCCCCGGACTCTGTCGAGTTCAGGGGCTTAGGCTATATGTAATGGCGGAGAGATAGGGATTTGAAGGCTATGACCATAATTCCTAGTCCGCTTGAGGCCGCTGAAATCGGAAGTTCTTACCGTTAGAAATGGGCTACGATGGCCTAGAAAGGTCGGCGTTTTGTCCTAAATTTGTCCTAGAATTTCACCCGTCCGCGCATCAACCTCACTGCAACGGCGGGCGGGTTGTCACTACTTCACCAGCGACTACATGCGCATCACGCTGGTGCTCAACGCCATGATGGAACGCTTGTCGTACTTGGAGCACCCCGACCAGGTCAAACTGAAAACCTGCCCTGGCTGCATGATGCGTGGCTCGCGACGGTTGAGACACGGCGACGCGGTTAACATTTGATCGAGTGGCATTGGCAGTCGTTCATTCACCGCGGCGATAGGTCTCAGCTACGGTCTTGACGAGCGCGCAAAATCCATCAAATCAGCCTGCTACGCTTGATGCACGCGTCAAGGCGAAGGCGAAACTGCTCTGGATTATCACTGATATGTGTCTGCCTGTCGCGTTGACCGCACAACATCTGGTCTGGGCACTGGCGCAGCCGCATGGCTATAGATGCAAGTGACCTAGGTCTAACAGTGTGATATCAATTTGCCTCTCAGGACATGGCCATGACTTCCAATGCCAGACGATTTTGCCCTTCTTTTGCTGGAGTCCCCTTGGTGGACACCTAAAAGCAACCCTACCCGCGCTTCATCCCTGCCCTTCTTTCAGGGGCTGGAGCGCCTGCATGATTACTTCAATATTTATTATTCGACTTTCTACGACACCAGAAGCTTCGAGGTCGCCCTCTCGCAGGATCTGATTCATACACAAGAAAAACGCCAGATCCTCTATATAGGTGCCCATGGCAATAAGACCGGCATTGCCAATGGGCGCGCTAGCACACTGCTGGAAAAGGTGGCGCTTCACGGTGACAAAATAGAAGGGGTCATCGTCAGCAGTTGCTTGGTCGGCTCGCGGGAATCCAACCTCTGGGCGCCCATCCTTATCAATAAGACTCGATGGGTGTTTGCCTACCGCCATGAAGTCGGTTGGCTTGATTCGTTACTTATCGAACTTGCAGTGCTGGAAGCCTTGGCGCTCGCCGAAAAGGGCTATGC
>LNAP01011431.1_pt1 | contig 12712 bp, 9 predicted proteins | sample 602601 | NCBI WGS metagenome assembly LNAP01 (sample SAMN02440304, study PRJNA202911) | soil metagenome | biome: Subtropical and temperate rainforests or woodlands; isolation source: soil samples (1 kg each in a 20% v/v slurry with milli Q water) were... ... | reverse complement strand
GGCGCAGCAGGGTTGGCTGCTGCATCTTCAAGGGCGGATGGACAGTTCAAGCGCGCATTTTCTCGATGCGCTGAACGTGCTCGGTCCTGACCTCTGGCCTGTGCGCTTGATGTGCCTGTCGGGTTTGACGCAACAGGCCCTGCTCAGGGGCGAGCTCGAAGTGGCGCAGGCGATAAACCGCGATGCGTTGTGCCTGGCGCGTGCGCAAGGCTCGCTGGTTTTCGAAGGGCTGCTGGAACTTGATCATGCGCAATTGCTGGAGCAACGTGGTGCTCCTCAACGAGCCGACCATTTGCTCGCCAACGTTCAGAACATGCTCACTCAACAGCAGCGGATTGCCGAACCCCTGCTGGGGCGAATTGCCTTGCACCGTGGGCGCTTGAGTTTGTGCCAGGGCTTGGATACGCAGGCTGTTGCGTGTTTCGAAGCGGGGCTGTCTATCTGTATGCGCAACCACGACAAACGGGTGCTTTACGGTTTCCTCGGTTTGGCGCAGGTGGCGGCCAATCAGCGCGACTATGCCCAAGCATTTGTCTATCTGCGCGAGGCCGAGCGCTTGATGCAGCAACGGCAGATTCCCGACACCGTTTACCGCGGTGTGCTATTGCAGATCAGCAGTCAATTATGGCTGCAGCAGGGGCGCCCGGAACTGGCCCATGAGGCGCTCAGTCGAGTACTGCGCCACTATCGTGGCCCGCATGCACGGCAGGCGCCTCCCGCGACCCTGATGTTGATCGCACGGATCGATTATCTGTTGGTGTTGGCAAAGGTCGACCTGCACCAGGCCAAAGACCCGCTGAGCCATTTCGCCGAGGCACTCGAACAATCGCAGCTCGCAGGCATGCTGGCGCTGGAGGTCGAATTGCTGTTCGGCGCAGCCGAAGTCGCGTGGCAGAACGGTGACAGCGTCGGTGCCCGAGATTGGTTGCGCAAAGGGTTGAATCTTTCTGAGCACCATGGGCTTCGCCAAGCGCTTGTTGAGTTGCAATTGCGAAAGCCTGATCTTCTGCCAGTACTGGATGATGGTTGGGATCGTTCGGAAAAAAATCTGCAGGTGAGTGAAGTCAATCCGCTCAGTCAGCGTGAAGTGGAGGTGCTCAAGCTGATTGCTCTGGGCAATTCGAATCAACAAATAGCCGAGCAGTTGTTTATCTCCTTGCATACGGTGAAAACACATGCACGGAGAATTCACGGGAAGTTGGGCGTGGAACGCCGGACTCAGGCGGTTGCGAAAGCCAAGAGTGTCGGTTTATTGGATTGAAGAGCGCAAAACTTTTTATTGAGGGGGGCGCCCACAGAGTGCGAATAGTCGGTTCTGTTTTACGTTGTTTTCAGGTTGGGAAAAATTGCACTGGGAGATGTTTCATCTTATATGTAAGGTCTGGTGTTTTAATGATTGATTGAAGGGTGGGGTGAGGCGGTTGTCACAGTGTAAAACTCAGCGATGGCTGAGTGCGTCGCTTTGTTGTGAGGGGTACGGTTTCATCTATTTCGTTTTTTCTTTATGTGTCGCTTCTGTGTTTAAGTTGCTTGTACAAATGTTGAAAGATTTTTTGAGTTTTTAATAATAAGGCGATCTGTTTTAGTTTGGTCTCAAGTTAATCGGCAGCAACGTGCCGTTTTTTATGATCAAACTAACGAGATTTCTAATGCAAGACGAGCAAGCAACAAATGCAATGCTGGAACAAGTACGTGAAGCACGTAACAATTTACTCGAAGCACTCAGGAAAATTCCTTCGTTCAAGGCCGTTCTTCAGGTTGTCCTGACGACCGAATTTCAGAAGATGGATTCAGAGGGCTCTATAGCACGCCGTTTTGTAAATCTTCGTTCGGGTGCAAGTCCAACATCTGCGGAACCCACCGGCAACCTGCTAGATGTGTTTTTTGAGTGCTTAAAGCGCGGCAGGCCACCCCAATACACTGCTGATATATATGGGATGTATGAGCTGGATAAGATCGGCACAGAAACCTTCAGGCTGAAATATCTGGATGTGGCAAGCATCGGAAAAATGATCGCCGAACTGATGCAAAACCTGCCTGAGAAATGCAGTTCCGTATTAGGTGAATATTGGCGCGTATCCTCTCTGGTTGATAGTAAAAATCGTCCTTTACCGTCGCCTAAACAGGAGTTGCGCACTCTTCAGGCGCGACTTTTCTGGCGCGAACTGGACCTGGCGGCCAGCGAGAATCTGGTGTCCAAAGGCGACGTCGCGACCATCAATGGTTTAATCGGTTCGGGGCTGCCAAGTACCTGCTATGCCGTCTCGGTTGAAAAACAACAGGGGGGTTTTTCGACGCTGGCATCCACCTTTGTGATTTCTCTTTCTGGCGCTGTTGCAAATGAACTGAATCCAGCAGTCAGTCAAGAGGTTGTTCTTTATTCACCATTCGGTGGATTGGAAAAATTCGGCACCGTGAGTGACCTTCATAAAACGTTGCAACAGCGGTTATCCGATGCGTCAAACCGCACCGAACTTTTGCAGGGGCTGCCGGAGGACGAGCGAGGTCTGGTATCGAGTGTTCCAGCGATTCGCTACGCGAGAATCCTTGAAGATCTGTTTGAGCATTGCAATAACGGCGTGCTGGCGAGGCAAAGTCGTGATGTCATCTATCAAGTACGAAAATTAGTGACCGTCGGCGCGCATACCGAGGCGGCGTGGGTACCGCTGGATTCTGTTCTGTCCATGGATACATTTGTACGCTCTGAAAATGCGCGAAATGTGCTCTTGATCAAGGCGATGCTGGAGAACGCTCGGCCCGAGTGGTTTAAGAAGGCCTATGTCACCAATCAGCAGCTATATGTCGGTCTGGAGAAGAACTTGCTTGAAAGCCAGATTCAGCTTCATGAGTTGACCAAGGACGTGGTGACTCTTGCAGCTTATGCCCGACAGGCCGTGGAGGCGTTTATCTCGCCGGGAACCGACGAGCGAATCGATCCTGACACGGTGTTCGTGAATATTCAGCACTCGGTCAGGATGGCGAATGGCAAACGGGTAGAACACATTGAGCGGAAAACACTGACCCAAGCGTTCATGTATGGGGCACATGATCAGGCAGGGCGCTACACGATTACGCTGGAGAAAAACTATGACCTCGCCAGACTGACGCCTGAAAACATAATGCGAGCCATTGAAACGCTGGATCTGCGTCTGGCGTACAGCCCCGCACGGCAGCGAGTGTATGGCCAGCAGAACGTCAAGGAAGCGATGCGGGAAGTGTTGGGTCGAAAGACGGCTTTGACCCTGTTCGGCGCCATCTTGCAAAAACACGTCACCTCGACTGCGCAGGATATTGTTCAGCGTTACAACTTTGGTGATCCCTCTATTGAAGCGTCTGGGATTGCGTTAAGCGCTTTCTATAACTTTAAGCCCTTGAAGGATCTCATTGTCTACCGGAGGAAAGGAGGAGACTCGAATCTCAAAACGTACGTGCTCTATGCACCGGGCTCCCCGATGAATAAAGACTGGTACGAATTCTCCGATCTGGACAGTCTGCAACGGTATATAGGGTTGTGGGCCCTTGAAGAAGAGGGACGCACCTACCTTCGAACCCAAGTGCATGTGAGTGATCGGCATAACCTGGAACATGAAGTGTTCGGCAAGGAATGGCCGCGTGGTGAACCGAGGGAGAGGATTCAGGGCAGAGCATGGTGGGACCAGGTCAATCTTGTTGCCTGGGTTGAAAGTGAAATGTTAAAGGGCAGTATTCAAAGTGTCCTTGACTGGGAAGACGCGGAAGAAAAGGCCGTCACGCCCCATTGGTACCGAAACGCCCCTACGTCTGATCGCCGGCTGTTCAATCGATTGACCACGGACTTCAAGGCCATCTATAACGCGTCAAAAGACATATTTCATATTGAGGGCCTTCAAAAGTTTTCTCGTGAATTGGTCATGAACCATTTGAATGAGTATCTGGGCCGGGCGGGCGATCGCCGAATCGATCCTGATCGAGTCATGGTGAAGTTTCATAAAGGCGCAATGACGCTGACACAGTTATTTATCAATTGGCATCTGTGGCGCAGCGATACGAATGTGTTCGAGAAAATCTTGCTGCCTGGATCGAATACGCTTAGAGACAGTATCCGGGTGTCTGAGTTCTGGTGGAAGGACACGGGCGAGCCAATGACTGAGCTGAATTCCAGTACGCTCAATCAGCTAATCGACTTGATGCCAGGCAAGCATTACAGCCATTATCTGAAATCAAACTTTCTATGGACGCCGGATATTGATCTGCGGGCAAACCTGTATCGGGAGCTCAAGAAAAACGAGATGTTCAGGGCGGCACTGACGCAAAAGCTCAATGGCACGTTGCCGTCGGCGCATTATGATTGGCTGATCGAGTCAATCAAGGGGCTGGATCGAGACACAAGGACGCCAGACGGTGTTTCACCCGGCAGTGAACCTGGCGAAGGGGTTTATGAATTCTGGCTTGAAGGTGCCCGCATAGCGGGGGGTTACGTTTTTGGTGAGGGGCATGTGAAGTTTGCCTATATCCCGAATTCGCCTGGCAAGTCCTTTATCTGGGTCGGTGATTTATCCAAGGCTATCCAGAACGATCGACTTTTGGGCGAGCATCTTCGGAGTCTGGCCGGTTTACGTGGGCAGGACAGGGTCGGCGCCTACATCAGCAAGTCCGGAGATCCGCAAGGTTCGCTGCCAGTACCGGGGTTGGGCGGAACCCATCCGGTCTACAACTTCAAGGCCGAGTACGAAAGTCTGATTAATCGAGCACTTGATGATCTGGATGTCCTGACCACCACGCCAGTCGAAGCGTTTTGGCAGGAGACCAAGATTCTTCTCGAAGTGGCATTGGATGTGATCTCGATCTTTGTCCCGCCGGTGGGATTCGCCGTCAGTGTGTTGAAGATCAGTCATTCGATCGTGCAAGGCATCATTGCATCCAGCCATGGGGATTCTGCAGGCGCCAATGCGCATTTTGCTGCCGCATGGCGTGGGGCAATCCTCATGTACCTGGGTAAGGTCGCTTCGGTAGGATCGGCGGCCTCTGCACTTGGTCTGCTGTCCACAATCAGGGATCTGACCGACGTGCTCTCGGCCGTCACGGGCGTTCCGGTTGGAATCAGTTATGTCACTGCGGTGGCTGTGCCGCACTGGACCCCCGAGAGTTCGACCCGCGTGATCGGTTGATGGTCGGGACCCACATCAAGGCGTTATCCAGAGCATAAATGATCGGAGCTGATCAGTTCCGATCTTCAGACATCGGCGGTGTCTCATACCCCATCGTCGCCGCCAGCAATCGCTGCGCCGCCGGGCCGTTTTCGTCAGCGTGAAACAGTGAGGTCGGGCCGACAATGGTCAAGACCGCCGCCACGTTCCCCACCGCGTTGAATACCGGTGCCGACAAGGCGTCCACCCCCGGCATCAATAACCCATGCACATGATGCAGGCCACGTTCGCGGATCTGTTCGCACAACTGCGCATACGCCTGATCATTCGCCAAGGCGTGGTCGGCAGTGTCTTTCAGTTCCTGATCGCGCAAGTCCACGGTTTCGCGCTTGGGTAGAAACGCGCCAAACACCAGGCCGGTGGACGAGCTGAGCAACGGCAGCACCGAACCCAATTGCGTCACCACCGTCACCGCACGCACCGCCGGTTCGATGTGCACCACGGTCGCGCCTTGATTGCCCCATACCGCCAGAAAGCAGGTTTCGTTCAGTTCATCGCGCAACTCGGCCAAGGGCAGGGCGGCGACTTTCAGCACGTCCATACTGTTGAGGGCGGCGAGGCCGACGCGCAAGGCTTCACGGCCCAGGCCGTAGTGATTAGTCGCTGCGTTTTGTTCGGCAAAACCGCTGGCGATCAGCGCCTGCAAATAACGATGGACCTTGCTCGCTGGCATCTGCACGTGTTCGGCCAGGCGCGACAATGAGGTCGAGGGCGACAACTCGGCCAGGGCCTTGAGGATGTCGGTACCGACCTCGGCCGAGCGGACTTTCTGCTTATCGTTGTTGCGCGGCGTTTCCGATCCCGGGACGAATGGGCGTCTTTATAGCTTGACGGTCAATACCAATCAAATTACGTTATGCGTAATCGAATTACGATAAAAATAACCCTGGCGTGCCGAGACCTCTGCAGCAGAGCGACAGGCCATTGCCTACTCCCTGTTCAGGAGGCTCCATGAACCTCGATTCAACGGCGCCAGCGCTGGCTTATCAGTCAGGCTTCGGCAACGAATTCAGCAGCGAAGCGTTGCCCGGCGCACTGCCCGTCGGCCAGAACTCCCCGCAAAAAGCCCCTTACGGCCTCTACACTGAACTGTTCTCCGGCACCGCGTTCACCATGGCCCGCAGCGAAGCGCGACGCACCTGGATGTACCGCATCCAGCCGTCGGCCAATCACCCGGCGTTCGTCAAACTGGAGCGGCAACTGGCCGGTGGTCCGTTGGGGGAAGTGACTCCCAATCGCCTGCGCTGGAACCCGTTGGACATCCCGACCGAGCCGACCGACTTCATCGACGGGCTGGTGAGCATGGCCGCCAACTCGGGCGCGGAAAAACCCGCCGGGATCAGCATCTACAGCTACCGCGCCAACCGTTCCATGGAACGCGTGTTCTTCAATGCCGACGGTGAACTGTTGCTGGTGCCCGAGCAGGGTCGCCTGCGCATCGCCACCGAACTGGGCCTGCTGGACCTGGAGCCGCTGGAAATCGCCGTGCTGCCGCGCGGTCTGAAATTCCGCGTCGAATTGCTTGACCCGCACGCTCGCGGCTACATCGCTGAAAACCACGGCGCACCACTGCGCCTGCCGGATCTGGGGCCGATCGGCAGCAATGGTCTGGCCAACGCGCGAGACTTCCTGACCCCCGTCGCGCATTACGAAAACCTCAAGCAACCGACCACCCTGGTACAGAAATTCCTCGGCCAGTTGTGGGGCTGCGAGCTCGATCATTCACCACTGAACGTGGTCGCCTGGCACGGCAATAACGTGCCTTACAAATACGACCTGCGCCGTTTCAACACCATCGGCACGGTCAGTTTCGATCACCCGGATCCCTCGATCTTCACCGTCCTGACCTCGCCGACCAGTGTCCACGGTCTGGCCAATCTGGACTTCGTGATCTTCCCGCCACGCTGGATGGTGGCCGAGAAAACCTTCCGGCCACCGTGGTTCCACCGCAACCTGATGAACGAATTCATGGGCCTGATCAAGGGCGAGTACGACGCCAAGGCCGAAGGCTTCTTGCCCGGCGGCGCGTCGTTGCACAGTTGCATGAGTGCTCATGGCCCGGATGGCGAAACCTGCACCAAGGCAATCAACGCTGACTTGGCGCCGGCGAAAATCGACAACACCATGGCGTTCATGTTCGAGACCAGCCAGGTGCTGCGCCCGAGCCGTTTCGCCCTGGATTGCCCGCAACTGCAAACCAATTACGACGCCTGCTGGGCCTCGCTGCCCGCCACTTTCGACCCGACCCGGAGATAACCCATGACTCAGACTTCCATCACTCGTAGCTGGGTTTCTTCCGCCAACGGCCACGCTGATTTCCCGCTGCAAAACCTGCCGCTGGGCGTGTTCAGCGTAAAAGGTTCGGCACCGCGCAGCGGTGTGGCCATTGGCGAACATATTTTTGATCTGGAAGCGGCACTGGACGCCGGCCTGTTCGACGGCCTGGCAAAAACCGCCGTAGAAGCCACCCGTGGCGGCCAGCTCAATGCGTTTTTCGAATTGGGCCGTGAGGCTCGCGTGGCGCTGCGCGAACGTCTGCTGGAACTGTTCGCTGAAGGCAGCACCCTGCATGGCAAGATCGAAGCCCAAGGCGCAAAACTGCTGCCACTGGCGGCGAATTGCGAGATGCACCTGCCGGCGAAAATCAACGATTACACCGACTTCTACGTCGGCATCGAGCACGCACAGAACGTCGGCAAACTGTTCCGTCCCGACAACCCTTTGCTGCCGAACTACAAGTACGTACCGATTGGTTATCACGGTCGTGCCTCGACCATTCGCCCCTCCGGCACCGACGTTCGCCGCCCGAAAGGCCAGACCTTGCCGGCCGGTCAGACCGAGCCGACCTTCGGCCCGTGCGCACGTCTGGATTACGAGCTGGAACTGGGCATCTGGATCGGCCCGGGCAACGAGATGGGCGACTCGATCGCCATTGGTGATGCGGCCGATCACATTGCCGGTTTCTGCCTGCTCAACGACTGGTCGGCGCGCGACATCCAGGCTTGGGAATACCAGCCGCTGGGGCCGTTCCTGTCAAAAAGCTTTATCACCAGCATCTCGCCGTGGGTAGTGACGGCCGAAGCGCTGGAGCCGTTCCGCCGTGCTCAGCCGGCACGTCCGGAAGGCGATCCACAGCCGTTGCCGTATCTGTTCGACAAGCGCGATCAAGCCGCAGGAGCGTTCGATATCGAGCTGGAAGTGCTGTTGCTCACCGAAGGCCTGCGCGAGCAAAAACTCCCGGCCCATCGCCTGACCCTCAGCAACACCAAACACATGTACTGGACCGTGGCGCAAATGGTCGCGCACCACAGCGTCAACGGCTGCCAGTTGCAGGCCGGTGACCTCTTTGGTTCGGGCACGTTGTCGGGGCCGGAAAGCGGTCAATTCGGCAGCTTGCTGGAAATCACCGAAGGCGGGAAAAAGCCGATCGAGCTGGCGTCGGGCGAGGTGCGCAAATTCCTCGAAGACGGCGACGAAATCATCCTGCGCGCCCGTTGCAGCCGCGACGGTTTTGCCTCCATCGGTTTCGGCGAATGCCGTGGCAAAGTGATCGCGGCGCGCTAAGAGGATCCGGTCATGGAGCTTTATACCTACTACCGTTCGACGTCGTCGTACCGGGTGCGCATCGCGTTGGCGCTCAAGGGCCTGGATTACCAGGCACTGCCGGTCAACCTGATCGCACCGCCAGGTGGCGAGCATCGGCAAGCGCCGTATCTGGCCATCAACCCACAAGGGCGCGTGCCGGCCTTGCGAACCGATGAAGGCGAACTGTTGATCCAGTCGCCGGCGATCATCGAGTACCTGGAGGAACGTTATCCACAGGTGCCGTTGCTGTCCAAAGACCTGGCCGCGCGCGCTCATGAGCGTGGTGTTGCGGCGGTAATCGGCTGCGACGTGCATCCGCTGCATAACGTCAGCGTGCTCAACAAGCTGCGGCAGTTGGGCCACGATGAACCGCAGGTGGTGGAGTGGATCGGGCACTGGATCAGCCAGGGGCTGGCGACGGTGGAACAGTTGATCGGTGATGACGGTTACTGTTTTGGCAACGAACCGGGCTTGGCGGATGTGTACCTGATCCCGCAGCTCTATGCCGCCGAACGTTTCAATATTTCGCTTGAGGCGTATCCACGGATTCGCCGAGTGGCGGCGTTGGCAGCTACGCATCCGGCGTTCATCAAGGCGCATCCGGCGAATCAGCCCGATACGCCATGAGTCGTAAGCGCCTGTGTTCTCGTCAGCGAGCCCGAGCCTGGATCATGCGCAACCCCCAACCAGTGACATAGGTCCCGTCCGGTTGTTCCAGTGTGCTGATTGACGTGCTTAAGCGTTCCTTCAATTGCACTCTGGCGGCCGGGGTCAACCGGTCGATGTCGTAAGTCTCGCTGAGCGATTGCCAGAGTTCGGCGAAGTCTGGCTGCCAGGACACGTCGATGTCTTCAAAGGTCACGGCCTCAAAATCCTTGTTGAACAACTCCAGCCAACCGGTTTCAGTGCGCATGCGCGGATCACCCATCGGCAAATGCGCCAGGGCATCTTGCGCGGCGACTTCGCGAAACACCTGCGAATAGGTTTCTCCCACTGGCCCCAGGAGAAAACCGCGACCGACGATGGCGACAACGGTGCCTTCCTTGCGGAGCACTCGGTGTATTTCGCCAAGCACCCTTTCTATGTCATCCATCAACATCAGCGCGAGATGCGAGACTACGACGTCGACACTGGCGGTAGTGATTGACAACGCCTGGGCGCGCTCCTTGAGGAGGCGAACATCGTTCGGCAGCTTCGAACGGGCCACATCCAATTCAGTTTGGCTCATGTCCACACCGATCAGGTGCAGGCGGCCGGGGCGAAGTTCGTCGAGTAGCTTGAGCAAGTAACCGTTGCCGCAAGCCAGATCCAGTACGGTCAAGGGGGAAGACGAGGGGAGGAGTGTTGCGGCCAGTGCCGCGTAAGACGATTCATGCCGGTCGCTGCGCAAATGGGCAAATGCTGCGCTGGTGGTGCCAGGTCGGCGTTGGTGGAAGTCCTCGAAGAAACGTTCCGCAGGGGAAGGGGAGTACATGGCGGCTTCATCCAGATGACGAAAAAATGCAGAGCGCCAGTGGAGCACCCATGGCGTCAATGCACAATCGAGTTGGGCGGCAAATGCCCCAGTCGTTCAGTCAGGCGAATCCGCTGGATCGGGTCATCACTGAGCAGCAGCGCATGCTCCAGGTCGAAACGCTCGGCGTTCGGGCAGTCCAGCCGTTGATAGAGGCTGGCCCGGGCGAGGTAATCGGCGGCGTTGGCGTTGCCCAGTGCCAGCACGCGTTCAGCGTCGATCAAGGCGCCGATGTAGTCATCGTGGGCAAGGTGCAACTGACGCAGATTGCGTGACAGCCGTTGCAGCATCTGCACCGGGTCGGCGGTCAGCATGTGCTCGGCGTTGAGTTGCATGTTCGGGCCGTACTGGCGTTGCAGCAGTTCACGGCAATCATTGGGGTACAAGCGGCGGCCACCGCAGGGGTCCAGCAGATGATCGGCGCCCGGCACCCGCAGCAGGAAATGACCGGGGAAATTGACCCCGACCAAAGGGATCTCCAGGCGCTTGGCCAACTCCAGTGCGATCAGCCCCAGGGACAACGGCTGGCCGCGCCTGAGTTCCAGCACTTTGTTGAGCAGGGCCACTTGCGGGCGCAACGGGGTGAAATCGTCCTGGGCGAACCCCAGGTCATTCATGCGCCGCAGCAGCGGCTGGGCCAGTTCGCTCACCGGCAGCATCGGCAAGCCATGGCTGACCCGCTGTTGCAGGTCTCGGAAGTCTGCCAGCACCTTCTCGGCATCCACCTCTTTGTCATGTTCGGCCGCCATCCACAGCGCGGCCTCGAACAGCGCGGGTGGTGATCGTTGCAGGCAGTCAAAAAAACGTTGGCGCGGCGTCATCGAAATCTCCGGGCAATGCCTCGTTTTAGCCCCGTCGCCGGCATTCGTCCAGTACCGCACACATGAGGTCGCAGGTTATGCCCGAAAGCCTGCAATGCAGCGCCGCTTATTCCGGTGCGCTTCTGCAAATTTTGGGCGCAAGCCTATACTGGCGACTACAAGAAGTGATTCGGGAGCCCGACGATGTTCGCTCTCATGCAAAGCACTCGCCTTGAATCGCTGCATCTGAGCGTCGACCCGGTCACCGGGTTGAAGGCGGTCATTGCCATTCATAGCAGCCGCCTGGGGCCTGCCCTGGGGGGATGTCGTTACCTTGCCTATCCCAGCGACGAGTCTGCGGTCGAGGATGCCATTCGCCTGGCGCAGGGCATGAGTTACAAAGCTGCGTTGGCCGGCCTGGCGCAGGGCGGCGGGGTGGCGGTAATTGTTCGACCGGTCCATGTGGAAAACCGCGCGGCGCTGTTCGAAGCCTTCGGCCGCTGCATCAATCAGCTCGACGGGCGCTACATCACGGCGATCGACAGCGGCACCTCGGTGGCGGACATGGATTGCATCGCCCAACAGACCCAACACGTCACCAGCACCACCTCGGCGGGCGATCCCGCGCCACACGCTGCGATGGGGGTGTTCACCGGCATCCGTGCCACCGCCATGGCCCGTCTGGGCAGCGATAACCTCGAAGGCCTGCGAGTGGCCATCCAGGGGCTGGGTAACGTCGGTTATGCCTTGGCCGAACAGCTGCATGCGGCCGGTGCCGAACTGCTGGTCAGCGACATTGATCATGGCAAGGTGCAATTGGCGATGGAGCAATTGGGCGCTCACCCGATCGCCAATGACGCGTTGCTCAGTACACCGTGCGACATTCTCGCGCCCTGCGGCCTGGGCGGTGTGCTCAACAGCCACAGCGTGACGCAACTGCGCTGCTCGGCAGTGGCCGGTTCTGCGAACAATCAGCTGACCCATCTGGAAGTCGCCGATCAACTGGAGCGGCGCGGCATTTTGTATGCGCCGGACTACGTGATCAATTCCGGCGGGCTGATCTACGTTTCACTCAAACACCGTGGCGAAGAGCTCACAACCATTACCGCCCACCTGTCGAAAATCGCCTCGCGGCTGACCGAAGTCTTCGCCCATGCCCAGGCGGAAAAACGCTCTCCGGCACGGGTGGCGGACGAGTTGGCGGAAAAAGTGCTGTACCGCTGAGCCATGCCTTTACTGCAGACATGAAAAAGGCCCTGAGCCATTGGACTCAGGGCCTATTCAATTCGGGCATTGTTTACTTCGGTGTCTTGGCGGCTTTGGCTGGCTTGGTCGGCGCAGCGGCTTCACCCTCTTCGACCGGTTCAACCTTTTCAACCACTTCAACCGGCGCATTCAGCAGTTCGGACAACGCGTCCGGCTGGCTCTTGAATGCCTTGGCAAATACATCGCGATTCTTCGCCATGTAGATCCCGGCTTCTTCCACTTGCTGTTCGGTCAGGGACGGAACGGCTTTCTGCAACACTTCAGCCAGCAATTCAGCCAGTTCGAGCATTTTGTCATGACGGTCAGCTTCGGCTTTATCCATGAACAAGCGCTCCAGATCTCGGCTGCTGCGGTATACCACT
>LNAP01004568.1_pt1 | contig 12713 bp, 12 predicted proteins | sample 602601 | NCBI WGS metagenome assembly LNAP01 (sample SAMN02440304, study PRJNA202911) | soil metagenome | biome: Subtropical and temperate rainforests or woodlands; isolation source: soil samples (1 kg each in a 20% v/v slurry with milli Q water) were... ... | reverse complement strand
AGCTACATTTTGCACAAGGAGACGGTGGGCTGCAGCGACCACTGCCCTGTTGTTCTGGTTGTGAAAATGCAAGAATAGATTCTCTGCTTGTATGTATCACGGTATTCCTTTTCAAGAGTTCTCCACACTCCACATAAAAAGTGTATGCGAAAAGTCTATTTTTTTATCGCTTTGAACCGTTACGGTACGTTGACTGCTGCCCGCCGTTCAAGGCAAGGTCAACCAAATCCTGCAGCTTTACAATAAAAATGTCTGATGAAGCGAAGTTTCAGGTGAATTATGGGTGCGGAATCGGTATAGGTGGAAGGCCTTATCAAGAGGACCGTTTGGTGGTTGCCAAAACTAGTATTCCAGGCCAGGCGGACAGCTATTTCTTTGCTGTGTTTGATGGACATGGTGGAGATAATGTGTCCGCATTTCTCAGCAAAAACTTTCACACTGTTCTGTCGGCTCATCCGAAGTTCTCCATGTTACCAATTGCAGCGCTGCAAGAAACGTGGGCGAGTTTTGATGATCGGTGTTACAGTGAGCTGCAGCGAATAGAATCTGCAAATGGCCATAAACTTTTCCCAACAGATGGGAGCACAGCAACAGTCTGTATGGTGACCGGGGACGATATTTATGTTACCAACTGTGGTGATAGTGCTTGCTATTCTGTTGGAACAAGTGGGGACTTTTCGATATTGACGGAAGATCATGGAACAGGAAACGCTGTCGAAGTGACCCGCTGTGTCAAAGCAGGAGGGACAATGAAGGAGCAGCGCGTGTACACCCCCTTCCCTTTTCCTTTGTGTTGTGCAAACCAAGTAACTTTGGCCAAACCGCGAGTGATGCCAGGAGGCCTTCTTGTGACTCGGGCATTTGGAGATTTCAATGCAAAAGTGAACTACCTCGGCGGCCGAAAGGGGGTCGTGATCCACACTCATGGTCGCATAAACTACATCAACGCTGCGAAGGCATTGCCACGATATATTATTCTTGCAAGCGATGGCATCTGGGATGCTCTAAGCACGGAAGAGATCGCGAAAGTCATTTCGTCCTTTTCACCACTTTCACCCGCGGACACCGACGTAGAGTTAGCCCGTGCGTCTCCTACGCCTTCCGCTGGCCCCGGAAGCCCAAGCAGAGTACATCCATACGGAACTTTCGTCCAATCGCCATACATTCAAGCCAACGTGGCCGAGTCGGATCCAGATTTGACACGGTTGGCCGCATTGTTGGTTGAAGCTGCCGTGCGGTCTCCAAAATGGGATGAAATGGGTAAGCCCGACTGTTGTGCTCTCTTTCTGAATTCACTATTTAGCGTTTACTCATTTGTCATATACTATTTTGTGTTTTATAAACAGGGTCCCCAGCAGACAACACATCGATTATTGTGATTGCCTTCACTCCACTCATTGCCAGTGCAGCAGCAGCAGGTGTCACTTTGTAACGCGACACCTTTCACAAGTAACCATTGCGTTGCGAAACTCTCGTGGTTCTCGCACCGCCGCTTTTGCTGTTCAATCTATGTGTTGTGTTTCTTTTTCATAGTTTCTGTTCGTGTCTGGATGTAGTGAACAAACAACAGCCCTTTTCCCCTCTAATCGTGACGACCAGCTAGAATTTCACAGCTTGCGCGTTACGTTTTGTAATTGCTAATAATCAACTAAAACGGATCGAAACTATGTGTCGTGAACTGTATACTTGTGAGTACGCGCGAATAATTGAAGCCAACATCGACAGCGTACAAAGTTGTTGATTTATTTAGAAGGAAAACTATTCACACATCCTAAAATGTACTATCCCACAGCTTACAAGATATAAGCTGTAGAATTGGTATAATTACAGAGTATAAATCGCTTAGATGCCACCGCCGACCTTGATGGACTTGTTTCTGGTCTGGGCGAGCTGCTTCTTTGACAACTTAACCTGGACAACCTCCTTCTCCTTCACGATCTCCTCGCTCTTCTCCTCGACAATAATCTCAATGTGGGCAGGGGAAGACTGGTAAGCTGTATAAGAATTGAGAGGAAAAGTAGCATGAGTAACAATGGAACTGTTGGGAATTGAACAAGTGACCGTTGCAGCGTACCATTGATTCTGCCGTGAGCGCGGTAAGTTCTGCGGCGCATCTTAGGGGCCTGGTTGCAGTTAACGCTGGTGATAATAACCTTCTCCAACTCAAGGCCCTTGGCCTCGGCGTTGGACTCGATGTTGCGCAGCAAGTCCAGGAAGGTCTTGGTGGCCTTCTGGGGCCACTGCACCTTGTCACCAGGGGTCTTGTACTGCTTGGCGACGGCGTGTCTGCCGATGCCACCAGTGTACTTAGTGAAAGGGATGGCCTCCTTGAAGGCAAGCACGTTCTCCAGGTAAGATCTGGCGTTGGCGATGGATCTGCCCTTGATAGCCTGACCAATCTCGCGGGTGTGCTTGAAGTGGACTCTCAGGTGAGTTCCCTTGGCCTTGGCGGCTGTAAATTGTGCAAAGAAATTTACATGAGAAATGTGCCCTAAAAGGTTCGCAAGCAAATGCATTAAAACTCACCCTTGACGATGTTATCGGGCTCTTGGCTGTTCGAAACAAATAACACAAGGAGAGAAAAATGGAGTAGGAAAGTCAGTCTCACGGCAGACAAAGAAAGAAGCCAGCATCGCATTCCATTACCTGTACTTGACCATGGTTGATACAATCTAAATAATGGATAACAACAACTTGTATTGGTTCTGCACGAGCAGGTTCGTCCACCAACCCAATTCACGGCTCCAGGGTCCGTGCCAGTTTCTGGGCTTTTTACTCATGTACTCAAATGAAAGGGTTATTGGTGCCTTTTTCGTGGCCACCATGGATCGAAAGGGTTGATGAAAATCTTGAAGAGACACACTTTGATTCCCACTATCCCGATTCCTGGCGTCCAGTGTTTCAGCATTGAAAGTATTGACACCTTTTTTCGTGCTGAAAGTCAAGTCTGGATTGTTCTCTGCAATCTACAGCGATGGAGCAAGTTCAGAAAGTGAGAGACTTAGAGAAGTCCATAAAGGCCGACATCAAAACGGTCAACAATGTTATCGAAATAAGACAGGTAACATGTTTTCTTTTTTGCCGATACGCTTACTGAGCGATTGCATGTAATCATACCCCTGTTGTTCTTCATAGATCATGGTTAACCCAAATGAAAGCACAGAAGCACGCATTGCATCGGTCCACGCACTACGGAGAATTGTGCTGCACTATGTTGAGAGTGGTTGGTTCCACCGACAGCCTAGCTCCAGTGACAAGTCGGGAGCAAAGAAGGCAGATGTTTACAACAAATGGTTTCAGGGTCAATATGCCTCAATAAAAGAAGGATTGATTCAGCTTCTTAGTGAGGACGAAGCATTTCACGCGGTCGCAGTCCGCACCTACACTGAACTGATGAAAGTCGACGTGTTTGTAGAGGAAGGCCCTTCTAGTTCTCCGCGTCTACTTATGGAGTCTTTTAAATCATTGATTTTTGCGCTTGTTATCAGCAAAAACGAAATTGATGTGGACTTGCTGCTAATGATTAAAGACGAGATCATCTCCCTTCACGACTGCGACTATTACGCGATGCTTGTCCTGAAAGACATGATCGTGGAAGTAAAAGATATGTACCAAAGCTCAATCGACCGCGCGGAGATTGCCAAGAGTTCCGTAGCTACTGAAGATCCTATTCTATCGAACTTCGATACTATTCGCAAGAACTTGATTGACATGATGCGTATTGTTTCGGTTCCAAGCGATATCGACACGGAGAATGTATTGGTTCCATTGGTGGCTCCCAGTAAGGGTGGAAAGGAAGGTGACGGAGACAGCGATGGAGAGGAAGATAGCTCGGATGAGGAGAGCGAAGAGAAGATCAAGGCACGTCAAAAAGATGCCCTGTTGAGCAAAATGGATCCCTTGCTGGCAGAGCTCGCAGGTCTGAACGGCTCGTCGTCAGGCCGGGGTGCCAAGCGTGGCTTGAAAGGCAGTGCGGAGGGCGCTTCGAACAAACGCAGCCGGCCCGAAGTGACCATGTTCGAGAAGCTCCAGGACGTGGACTACTACAAGAAGGCCTTCAGCAAGGCCTGGTTGGCGCTGCTGGCGTTGCCGTTTACCGCGGCCCAACACAAGCTGCTGCTAAAACACCTCCCCGAGCACGTCGTGCCCAACATGCGCAACCCCATGCTACTGGCGGACTACTTGACACAGAGCTATGCCACCGGCGGCATGGTCGCGGTGCTTGCATTGGAGAGTTTGTTCCACTTGATTGTGCACAACAATCTCGATTATCCCGACTTCTTCCTGTCACTGTACAACCTGTGCACTGTCGAGGTGTTCAGTGCCAAGTACCGCGCCAAATTTATGAAGCTGTTGAGCACCTCGTTGAAGTCCGTCAATCTACCTGCGTATCTGGTGGCGGCCTTCTGCAAGCGCCTCGCCTCGCTGGCCCTGCACAGCCCTACGCCGAACTCGCAGTTCTGCATCGCTCAGGTGACCTGGCTGTTGCGTCAACATCCCCAGGCACAAGTGCTGATCCACCGCAAGATCAAGGCGAGTGCGCCGGAGCCCGCGGGAACGTTTGACCAGTACGATGAGCACGAGAGCCGGGACCTAGAGCGCGCGCACGCCCTGCAGTCGTCCCTGTGGGAAATGGAGGCCCTGCAGAACCACCACGTGTACGCCGCCTCGGCCCTGGCGCAGACCTTGGCCACGGCGGAGTCCACGCTGGTGACCGCTCAGGCCGGCGATGCCTACGTGCACGTTGAAGATTATTTGAACATTGGCTACGCAGATATGATGGATCACGCCATGGGCAAAGGTGTCGTGGTGAAGAGAACAGCTGCGTTGGCGTATGTGAAGCCCACGGCTCTGTATAGTCCTGATAGTTTAATTGACACCATGTTTACTATTGGTTGAATTGCTTGTGATTCATTGTAAAATTTAATTCACGCCGTTGTACAACTCCCAGAACTACAAAATTTAGTGATTCTTTGGTATTTCAACGGAAAGAGTCAATGCGTAATTTATGTGTTATTCAATAATAAAAGGAGGCATGTTTTGATCACTACCAACAACCAACCCAACCAGGAGAATCCAGGGCACTTCGAGTCAAAATAATTGAAATAAAATTCTATTTGTTGGCGGCAGTAATTTTCTGCACCTCTCGATGCACGCGATACCGGAAAAAGAAATTGCTTTCCAGTTTCTCTCGGTATTCGTTGAATTCCTCCGGATACAGTCCGTTCATCTTGATAATGGCCGCGGCGCGCTTGGGAAACTCTTCGCAGGCACGGCGGATGGGTGGAGAAAACGACGCAGCAAACTTGGGATCGCCCATGTTCGGCGGAAGCTCATTCACATGTAGCACGTCCTGCCGTTCAATTATGACAATAGAGGTGCCTTGTTAGAACGAGTTCAATGAAGTGAAACAAAACATATGAGAAAATAAGAAGGGATTTTACCATGAGATGGTTCCGCAGTGCGACACGCTCGCCTTCGATGTGGGCCACTGTTCGTGCGAACCTGGTCAATGTTGAATCTTCTTCGCTGCCTTCTTCGCGCCACGAGCCTGCCTTGCTCACTGCGGGTGCTATTTTGAGCATTGCTGGTCGGTGTAAGCTGGGCAGCTGTGGCAACTGTGGTCCAAGGTTCTTTTCAAAATCAGCCGCGATTCTGTGATAGTAACATAAACTTTAGAAGGTAAGCGCGTGCAACAAAATACGACTTAACATGTGTTGGCACTTACTTGTAATTGTATGCCTGTAGCATAATCTTTCTTTGCAAAGAGGAATGGCTTTTAACAGAGGTGGAAATGTCATTGAACGACTGGGCGCTCATTCCATAAGCTCTGCATAGCATTAGAGTCGCGATTACAGTAACGTTATTTTAAACGGTGTAGATAATGTGCACAATAAATCCGAATGTCTTACCGCAAAGCATCTTCAACCCTATCTTCGTATCGAGTTATAGCTTCATCTATCTTTCTGTTCTTTTTGCGAAGAGGTAAGGCTTGTTCGGTACTATCTTTACCTGTTACCCAAATACGTATGTCGTTCAGAAAATAGTCCGAGCACCTACATGTTAGATATATGTACCTGAAAGCTTAAACAACAACTGACGCAGAGGGCCAACCGATTGTTTGATCTGTTGGTTACACACAGCCTTAAATGGAGCTGTAGCAGCTAATACCGCGGCATACTTGTGAAATTCAGTCTCGTCCGCCCGAAACACACTAGGTGCGCTGACCCGGAAGCTCGTACATTGTACAACAACAGCACACGATGTTGCAATAACAACAATACAAAGTAACCGCAGCATGGTGATTACTTAAATGTGTATGGCCCAATGAAACGAAAAGGAAATTTGAAAGTCGAGAAGTGAAGCTGGTCGGAAAGGGTTATCATTCATTGTGTGTAGTTGTTGTCGAAGTCCACAAGGCCCTTGTGAAGCTGGCATACAACGTCGTATCATACATGAACACAAGCTATAACATGTATCTTGCACCAAAAGTACCACGCCAGCAATCCTTCTTCTTATCTGATTGGAGTTTCTGATAACAAAGGGCCGTTGCTTCGCCAAAAACCAGCTTTTGGTATCCCTATCTGTCATGGTTCATAGGTGAATAACTGAAGCTGCGGTTTATAGCATTAAGTGGTAAAGAATTTGAGATTCAGCTTGACTAACAGTGGATGTGCTGCATGTAATACAGTGAAGGGAAAGCAAATTGTCACAATTATTTTCTTTCACCGGTTAAAAAAGCCATTATGTACCAACTATATGATATCAAAATAAGATATTCTGATAGAAAGCCACGTACACAAATTTTCCAATTAAAACCGATAGGGTATAGAATCACACACTTAACTCAGACCTTCAGCACAGAGAATATTCCGACGCCGGGAACGTACCGTAGGTTCACGCCCACCTCAGCCTTCTGCATCACTCCACTTGCCGCTCTGGACAATCCCATACTGCTGAAACTCTGAGACAGCATCGACACACTCATATTAGCAGCTGCCGCAGCCTCGTTAGCAGAGACAGTACTGAGCTGACGTTCCACCTCCACCGCTGTGTTGCACACAATGCAGAACTCGCCATTCTTGTGAGCCATCGTGTGATATCCTTGTCTCTGCTTGTGCTTAGGTGTAGTTCTGCAATAGACATACCTCGACTTTCCTCTTCGGACAACGTAACAATCCTTGCACATGGACTTAATCGACGAACGGACTTTCATATTATCTTATAATGATGGACTTGCCCGAATAATATGATGTTCTTATTAAAGACGATGAGGAGAAACCTTACAGATACCACTGTTTTAAAGGCAGTTGATGCTTTTTCTCGTCGAGTCTCAGAGAAATTTCTGCAAGCCAACAGCAGGAAGAGCGTGGAGGACGTTTGGGGCAGAAAAATCAAACCGCAATAAAGTCATCGGTAACAAGTAAATATGCGCCCTACAAAAAGAGTCGAAGAGGCGATTTTCATCTCTGGATCTTCTTTTAGTGTAAAATATTCCTCTCATAGTGCATACATGAGAAAAGCTATACACAAATACATATCATTTTTTTTAAACTAAGATGTGCACTATTACTTAATATGCTGCAAAATGGCTAAATGCTTCGCGTAACCTCCCAGCAGCTCCGTCGTCCTGCATAGAAAGATGATAACACAATCAATCATTAGATAACATAGATAACAATCCGACAATGTACAAATATTATCTTACAAGTATCGGTCGAGTTGATGGACCACACTGGAGATCTCTCCGTTCCAATTGTGCACATATTTGAACGGTTCTTCCCCACGGAGGATCTTCCACTCCGCCAGCGAGGCACGTAGAATCTTTGCATCTCCATAAAACCCTCCCAGCGTGTTCACAGGACCTTCTCCCTGGGGAAACACCTTCACCCGCATGAGCTGATGAAACGCGCCCGAGTATAGCAAATAGTTGTGGAAGGTTTGGTCCACGCCCAGGCCGAAGCATTTCTTGTTGCCCGCCTCACTGGGTAGGTCAATCGGCACCGTACCAGCCGTCACAGAGGACTTCACTTGCTGGGTGCGGATCTGCGCATCTCCTTGCGCGGTAATTAAGTGCGACTGGGTGAGAAAGATAAGTTTTTGTTGGTGGTGAGATGAAAAGTTGGAGAATGAAACGTTGGGTTCAAATGAAAACAGAACTTACGTAGACCACAATTGCGTCTCTGGTGCCAAAGATAACACCACTGCTAGACACGGTGTTGGCTCCAAGCTTTCGGTACATGTCCTTGCCATAGCAACCCAACATGAAACCACCAGTTTGTGGGCACCGGTTAATGACCCGGTTCGGGTGAGCTTCGTTGAACAGCACAAGATCATAGTTGCTAGGTCCCCAGTCTGCAATCTTGTTCTTGAACGGATTGGATTGAAACATCACGTCTTTTGTCTGCGTTCGGTAGGACGGTCACGACGATGTCGCCTGCATACCCTGCTTTTCTGGCGGTGCCGGCATAAAAAGTTGCATCTTTGGCCATGTACGACGTGGAAAAGGCACAAGCAAATATAGCCTCGGAAGATGGATTGTGTGGGTATGACCACTTTTGAAACTCAAGCGGAATATACGGCGCTTCTTTGGTAAGGGTGGCAATCAATTGGTCTGGATTCAACAATGCGGGTTTGAGACCCAAAAGTCGACGGGTAACGGGCTCGCTTGCGTTTACTGCAGCAACAGAAATCGCATATGAGACAAATAGAACCCCTAGCAGGACGTAAATGTGCGACATCTTCGATACCAAATATCAGCTGGAGTTGCCGCGAAAAATTGAACGATCTGGAGATCACACAAAAATTGAGATTCGGGCGCGTTGAAAATTAAACAGCCCTTTCCCACGGAAACAATGCTAACTTATTGTGCACAGAGGCTGCAGCTGTAGAATAGTAGGTTCCTAGTAATACAGCGCGGTATTATTAACAACGAAAAAAATGCTCCAGTTATATAGGTTAATTAATAAAACTAACAGTTCGTTATGTACAGAGAAACAATAATTGCAGTGCTAACACTACGGTATACTGGCGATCTACAATCACCTCGCTTTGCTCACACTCCCTGCTGACGCAGTTTTACTGACAACTGTACCAGATGCATTTCGACTCACAGTACTACCGGGAATACTTCTGTTACTTGCATGACTGCCACCGCTGCTTCCGCGTATTAGACTGTTGGTGCTGGTGCCCCTCGGGCCGCTGTAGCTGGAGGAACACATTTCCTTAATACTTTTTGCGTCGGACTTTGCTTCAGAATTGACACTCTTGTTCTTCTTAGCAGGTGCAGGTTCACTTGCCTCTTTTGCTTCTCCGTTGTCTGAAGAAGCTACGGATTTGTCATCATCCTCTTCGTCTTCTTCTTCCTCCTCCTCTTCAGAGGACTCTTCCACGCCCTCCTCTTCTTCGTCTAAACCTAACGTCGACACAACGAACGCATGATAAGAAAGGAAAGTCGGCGAGCGTGTCCGTATCGAATCTTACCTTGAGCGATGTATTCGGTTATGTATTTTTGGTACTCCTTTATCATCTTATTGTCAGGTTCGTATTCAAGAAGTTCACGAGCCATCACAAGAGCCTCTTTCATTTCTCTGTCTTGAACAGCGAGGAGAAACTGTACAGGTAGGCAACCAAAGGTTAAAGACGTTGCTCAATCACAACTTCGACAGCAGGGACAAAGAGCAAACCTTCGACAACAGCTCTAGAGGCGCTTGTCCTTCTCCATCCTCCTTGACACTTTTCTTCTTTGGCCCTAACCCCAACTCAGCAAACATATGATCCATCGTGACACTGTTACTTGACTTCAAAATGGTTTGATGCTCGAAAGTGCTCCCGCCGCTGAACCTGCCAGCAACGGTTACACGTACACTATTTGTACGCTGATACAACACAAGTCGGGACAAAATGCGTAATTTTTTAACACTGGTTGTTATTATTGCATAATGGTTCATCACTATACGTGTTTTGCTTTTCTTTTTTTTTTTTCTTTTTTTCTTTTTTTACATCCACTTTGTTTAATAATTGCTTTATACAACCTAAATCCAGCCAGAAATACATTCGAAATACCAACATAATTTATATACATTACTTCTTCGCTTTCTTGTTTGGCTTTGCTGCACTTGCGGGAGGTTTCAACTTGGACCCGGTTAGTTTATTTTGTTGCTGGCTCTGCGACGCTGCTTGACTGCCACCTCGCTGATGCTGCGACCGACCAGCCGAATTATTATTGCTCGCTCCAGGCGTGCTGAGCATATGGCCACTACGGAGGAGAGGTCGCGAGAACGACTGCTGCACCTGCACATCCACGGTGCCGCAGATGTCGCACGTATACGTGGTCAGATCGTTGAGATAGGTGCACGCCTGGCATGCCCACGTGGTTGGCTGCATGCTGCTCGATCCTGCCCCATGTGGCTGAGAAGATTGAGCTTTTGTTTGGCTGTTTCTCGTCGTTCTGTCGTTGGAGCTAGTTTCTGCTTCTACATCTACCACCCACGGACTCGATGATCCCCCTGTCGGTACAGGGTTACCTGCGCTCCTGGTATGGGAACTGCTGCTGGAAGTATTTGAATACGCCACTCCACGTGCAAAAGGGGTCGACTGCGGGAGCACTATCGCGGTACCTGAAGCTGTACCCTCTACCAAGGTACTTGACTCGCCAGTCGATGTAGCAATAGCCGTGGACGCACTGCTGGTTCCGTGCGAGCTGGGGGCACTGAGGTGAGCGGGTGGGTGTTCTGACAGCAAAAACGCCGTGGGGTCCAGCTCGTCAAAAGCCGCATCTTCGTGGGCGTTGCTGTCCCAGAGCATGTGGAAAGGCGACTCTTCCTCGTCCGCCTCGCCGAGGTAGTGGTCGTAGTGCATCACGCGCTCTGCGGTGGGCGCGCGGTGCAGATGTGTGTTGCTGTCGTAACCACCCGAGCTACCTACCGCCGACGTCGCACTCAAGCCGGTGCCGTGCATTGTGTAACCACCGCCTTCTGTGGGTGGCATGCTACCGTTATGTGCACTCATGTGCCACTGCTGGTGGTGTCCACTGGAGGCGTGGTCGGCTTCCATCCCATCTAGCTGCGAGGCTTGCGACTGAGTCGGACTGGGCACTACATTTAGCTCCGGTGGCACGGCAAACTGACCTATCTTCGTGACAGAGTTGTAGAAGAAAGGACGGCCGAGTCGGCGGCTCATGACCACGCGCCAGGGTCCCCAATCGTAACCCTGGTCCACACGCTGCTCTAAGAAGCCAACAAGCTGTGCGCTCTCCGCGACTCTTGCATTCATACTGTAGTTTACATGGTGGTTGGTGGCGGAAGGGGTGGGTTGGTGTGGTATACTCACTGCCTCGTGGTGACTTCCAGAAGGAGGAATGGGGTGGGTTATTGCGGCGGGAACAGCGGGGTCCCTCGAGGCCACGTTGCCAGATGCGATCTTCTTCAACGCAGCCTCCTTCTGCTCTCTTACTTTCTACAATACACGGGTCATACAAGGTTTGTGTTTAATAGTGAACATATGTCAGGAATACGAGATGACAAACGAACCTGTGCCAGGTCTTGAAAACGATTTTCCACCTCTTTTACAACCTGAAATACAATAGAATACAGCTCAGTCACATTTACAAACGTATCAAAGAAGGCACAGTAAAATACCTACCTCTCCATTCTTCACCTTTTCCAGTTTTGCTGCGGACCGTGAGCCCTTTAGAGACTCTTTCTCCATCTGTGTCTCTTGATAATTCACCAGTTTTACGACTTGGTCCAGGCTTAATGGTGCATCGCTGCCAATCTGAGCATTGTGCAAATGAAGAAATGCACTTACTCTCTTTTCTAAGACGTCTTTATCGCCATCCAGCCGGATCTGTGCTTTGGATTCAGCTGTCAGCTGAACTAATGTACTCTTCACTTTGTCTTTCTTCAAGCCATGGAAGGAATAAAACGGCAGCTTTCGCGTTATAGCAGCGCCTCCGGCCCCTTGTTTTATACTGTTCAGGTTTGTTGTTTCCTTTTCAGTGGCAGTATTAGCATCTTTGATTAAATCTAATAGATTTGGTCGCAGAGCCCTGAACGCACGAACTATGTTGGAAAGCTGACCATTCTTTTTCAAGTCAAACGAGTCTGCTTTCTCTCTGCACGAAGGACATGTATCCGAGCTGGTACGGTTGAGTTGTGCATCGAAGTGCTTTCGGATGCATATGGAGCAGTAAGAGTGCCCGCACCGCAGCACGTGAGGGTTGTTGAAAAGACCTGAACAAATGGGGCAAAGTAGATTCTCTTCCAAAGTGGCAAGCTTACGACCGAGCGGAGTATCCTCGGGCCAATCATATACATCTGAACAGTCGGTATCGCTCATCGTCACAGGCAAGATCGGGACGTCCAGTGAAATCGCTTCTGTCTTTCCAAAATCTTTCGAATTTGAACCACCCGTGACTGGTTCCCAGGATCCCGTTCGTACCCCACTCGAAAGCAGTGTCCATCATTGGAAGAGTAAATTAGCACAGATTTGTGACACGTCACGTTGAACGCAGCCAGATATCATACGGCGGTTGTAAACTAAGCAGTAATAGTCAACTTATTTACGGTGATTTTTAACAGGAACAATGCAACAATTATGCAAAAATGAAAAACACCTCCTCAAGAGATTCGTCAACTCAATCTTGTTCCCAGGATCCCCTTCTTCTCATTTCAATAATTGGCATATTGTACTAATTGTGAGTGCGTCAAAAC
>LNAP01005649.1_pt1 | contig 12714 bp, 9 predicted proteins | sample 602601 | NCBI WGS metagenome assembly LNAP01 (sample SAMN02440304, study PRJNA202911) | soil metagenome | biome: Subtropical and temperate rainforests or woodlands; isolation source: soil samples (1 kg each in a 20% v/v slurry with milli Q water) were... ... | reverse complement strand
CGAAGTGGAGAGCCGCATGGTTCCCGTAATCGCCCTGGTGGGCCGACCGAACGTCGGCAAGTCCACCTTGTTCAACCGCCTGACCAGGACTCGCGACGCTATCGTCGGCGACTTGTCCGGTCTGACCCGTGATCGCCAGTACGGTGAGGCCAAGTGGCAAGGGCGTTCCTACATTCTGGTCGACACCGGCGGTATCTCCGGTGACGAGCATGGTATGGACGAAAAAATGGCCGAGCAGTCGCTGCTGGCCATTGAAGAAGCGGATGTCGTTCTATTCCTGGTAGATGCCAAGGCCGGTTTCACCGCGGCCGACCAGATGATCGCCGAGCACTTGCGCAAGCGTAACAAGCGTTCCTACGTGGTCGCCAACAAGGTCGACAACATCGACCCTGAAATGGCCCGCGCCGAATTCGCCCCGTTGGGCATGGGCCACGCGATCCCGATCGCCGGCGCTCATGGTCGTGGCATCACCCAGATGCTGGAAATCGCCCTGAGCGACTTCCCGAAAGACGACGAAGAGCCGGAAGAAGGCGAAGAAGAGATCGTTGCCGAAGGTGAGGAAGCCAAGCGCATTCCAGGCCCAAGCGAAAAAGACGGTATCAAGATCGCCATCATCGGCCGCCCGAACGTTGGCAAGTCGACCCTGGTCAACCGCATGCTCGGTGAAGACCGGGTTATCGTTTATGACCAGCCCGGCACCACCCGCGACAGCATCTACATCCCGTTCGAACGTAACGACGAGAAGTACACGCTGATCGATACCGCTGGTGTGCGCAAGCGCGGCAAGATCCACGAAGAAGTTGAAAAGTTCTCCGTGGTCAAAACCCTGCAAGCGATCAAAGACGCCAACGTGGTGATCTTCGTGATGGACGCCCGCGAAGGCGTGGTGGACCACGACCTCAACCTGCTGGGCTTTGCCCTTGAAGCCGGTCGTGCGCTGGTAATTGCGATCAACAAGTGGGACGGCATGACGCCGAGCGAGCGCGACTTCGTCAAGGTCGAGCTGCAACGTCGGCTGTTCTTCGTCGACTTCGCCGATATCCACTTCATCTCGGCCCTGCACGGCACTGGCGTAGGCAACCTCTACGCGTCGGTACAGAACTCGTTCAAGTCCGCGGTCACCCGCTGGCCGACCAACCGCCTGACCCAGATTCTGGAAGATGCGGTCGGCGAGCACGCGCCACCGATGGTCAACAACCGCCGGATCAAGCTGCGTTACGCCCACTTGGGTGGTGCCAACCCGCCGATCATCGTGATTCACGGTAACCAGATCGAGAAGGTGCCGAAGTCTTACGTGCGTTACCTGGAAAACACCTATCGTCGTGTCTTGAAGCTGGTCGGTACGCCGATCCGCATCGAGTTCAAGGGCGGCGAGAACCCGTACGAAGGTAACAAGAACTCGCTCACCGACCGCCAGGTCAACAAGAAGCGTCGGATGATGTCGCACCACAAGAAAGCCGACAAAAAGCGCCGCGACAAGCGTTGATTTGAGGCTGCCTGGCTTCTGTAGGAGCGAGGCTTGCCCGCGAAAGCCACACCGCGGTGTGCCAGGTAGAACGCATTATCGTTCTTCGCGGGCAAGCCTCGCTCCTACGGGACCGGGTTCGAAAAAGGGCGCTTAAGGCGCCCTTTTTTTATGGGCGCTGTTTGGGCTATTCTCGAGCTCTCCCGTGCCGTCGTAGAGCCGGGTGTAGAGCCAGGGAATCACCGATGATCACCAGTAAGCTGCCGAATGTCGGCATCACTATCTTCACGCAGATGTCCCAGCTTGCGGTGCAAACCGGGGCGATCAATCTGTCTCAGGGGTTTCCCGATTTCGACGGCCCGCAAGCCCTGCGTGATGCAGTCGGTCGGCACATCGCCAGTGGCCACAACCAGTATTCGCCGATGACTGGCTTGCCGGTGTTGCGTCAGCAGATTGCGGCGAAGATCGCTCGCAGCTACGGCGCCCATGTCGATGCCGACAGCGAAGTAACGGTCACTCCCGGCGCGACACAGGCTATCTTCTGCGCCATTCAGGCGGTGATCCACAGCGGTGACGAAGTCATCGTGTTTGATCCGGCCTACGACAGTTATGAACCTTCGGTGGAGCTGGCCGGTGGCCGTTGCGTGCATGTGCAACTGGGTCTCAACGATTTCAGCATCGACTTCCAGAAGCTTGCCGATGCGTTAAGCCCGCGTACGCGGATGATCATTCTTAACAGCCCGCACAACCCCAGCGGCGCGTTGATCAGTCGTGCCGAGCTGGATCAACTGGCGGCGTTGATTCGCGACCGCGATATCTATGTGATCAGCGACGAGGTCTACGAACACCTGGTATTCGATGGCGTATCTCACGTCAGCGTACTGGCCCACGAAGAGCTCTATCAGCGCGCATTCGTGGTCAGTTCGTTCGGCAAGACCTACCACGTCACCGGCTGGAAAACCGGTTATGTCGTGGCACCTCCGGCCCTCACCGCGGAGCTGCGCAAGGTTCACCAATACGTCAGTTTCTGCGGCGTGACGCCACTGCAATACGCGTTGGCCGATTACATGGCCGAGCATCCGGAACACGTCGAAGAGTTGCCGGGCTTCTATCAGGCCAAGCGCGATCTGTTCTGCGATCTGCTGTCGCCGTCGCGCTTCAGTTTCACCCGCGTGGCCGGTACTTACTTCCAGCTGGTCGATTACTCGCAGATTCGCCCGGACCTCAATGACGTCGAGATGGCGCTGTGGATGACCCGCGAACATGGCGTCGCGAGCATCCCGATCTCGGTGTTCTACCAGACGCCACCCGAAGGCCAGCGCCTGGTGCGTCTGTGCTTTGCCAAACGCGAGGAGACCCTGCGTGAAGCAGCGGCAAAACTATGCGTGATCTGAGTGCTCTGCCCGATCTGAATGTCGCGCTGATCCAGACCACCCTGGCCTGGCATGATCGTCAGGCCAATCTGCAGCATTTCGAGTCTTTGCTGGAACAGGCTCGCGGCGCGGACCTGATCATCCTGCCGGAGATGTTCACCACCGGTTTCTCTATGGAATCGGAAACCCTCGCCGAGCCGGAAAATGGCCCCACCAGTAAATGGTTGCGGGCTCAGGCGGCGAAACTGGATGCGGTGATCACTGGCAGCATCATCGTCCAGGTGGCTGATGGCAGTCATCGCAATCGTCTGTTGTGGGCGCGGCCGGACGGGGAGGTGTGGCATTACGACAAGCGTCACCTGTTCCGCATGGCGGGCGAGCACAACCATTTCACCCCGGGCGAGCGTCAGGTGCAGTTCGAATTGAAGGGCTGGCGAGTGCGGCCGTTGATTTGCTACGACTTGCGTTTCCCGGTCTGGAGCCGCGACCCTCAAGACACCGACTTGTTGCTGTACACCGCCAATTGGCCGGGCGCCCGGCGCCAGCACTGGAACCGTCTGCTGCCGGCACGGGCAATCGAAAACCTCTGCTATGTGGCGGCGGTGAACCGCATCGGTACCGATGGCAAAGGCTTTGCATATACCGGTGACAGTCAGGTGCTGGATTTTCAGGGTGAGACGTTGCTTGGCGCAGGCGATGCTGATGGTGTGTTCAAGGTCGTTCTGGACGCGGCGGAACTGGCGGCTTATCGCACGCGGTTTCCGGCAAATCTGGATGCGGATACCTTCGAGTTCACTTGAGACTTTCGCTGCCTGACCGTCCGTCTTCGCGAGCAAGCCCGCTCCCACACTTGATCGGTGTGAACATAGATTTTGTGTACACCAAAAATCCACTGTGGGAGCGGGCTTGCTCGCGAAGAGGCCAGGACAGGCAACACAAAAATCCCAAGCAAACAAAAAGGCCCCGAGGTTCTCACCCCGGGGCCTTTTGCATTGCAGCGCTGACTTACGCCGCTTTCGCTTCCGGCTGGCTCAGGGAGCGGTTCAGCGCGCTGAACAGGGCCTTGAAGCTGGCGGTGGTGATGTTTTCATCGATGCCGACGCCGTGCACCGCACGCTCACCGTTTACGCGCAGTTCAATGTAGGCCGCAGCCTTGGCATTGGTGCCCGCGCCGATGGCGTGTTCGTTGTAGTCCATGATTTCCACCGGAATCGGCAGACCGGCCACCAGCGCTTCCAGAGCGCCGTTGCCCTTGCCACGCCAGTGCAGGTTGGTTTCGCCCTGACCTTTGCTGGAGACTTCCACTTCCACGGCGCTGTGACCGTTTTCTTCCTGCAAGCGATGGCTGACCAGCGCGTACGGGGTGTTGGCCTGCAAGTACTCGCTGTGCAGCAACGCGTGGATCTGCTGGGCTGTCATCTCAAGACCCAGACGATCGGTTTCACGCTGCACGACCTGGCTGAACTCGATCTGCATGCGGCGCGGCAAGTTGATGCCGTATTCCTGTTCCAGCAGGTAAGCGATACCGCCTTTGCCCGACTGGCTATTGACGCGAATCACCGCCTCGTAGCTGCGGCCGATGTCGGCCGGGTCGATCGGCAAGTACGGCACTTCCCACAGGGCGTCCGGTTGCTGCTGGGCGAAGCCCTTGCGGATCGCATCCTGGTGCGAGCCGGAGAAGGCGGTGTGAACCAGATCGCCGACATACGGGTGACGTGGGTGCACAGGAATCTGGTTGCACTCTTCGACGACTTTGCGCACGCCATCGATGTCGGAGAAGTCCAGCTCAGGGTCGACGCCCTGGGTGTAGAGGTTCAATGCCACGGTCACCAGATCGACGTTACCGGTCCGCTCGCCGTTGCCGAACAGGCAACCTTCGACACGGTCGGCACCGGCCATCAGGCCCAGCTCGGTGGCGGCTACGCCAGTGCCACGGTCGTTGTGGGTGTGCAGGCTGATGATCACGCTGTCACGACGGTTGATGTGGCGGCCGAACCATTCGATCTGGTCGGCATAGATGTTCGGGGTGGCGCATTCGACGGTGGCAGGCAGGTTGAGGATCACCTTGTGCTCAGGCGTCGGGTTCCAGACTTCGATGACTGCGTCGCAGACTTCTTTGGCGAACTCGAGCTCGGTGGCGCTGAAGGTTTCTGGCGAGTACTCGAAGGTCCACTCGGTTTCCGGCTGCTGGGCGGCGTATTTGACGAACAGCTTGGCGGCGTTTACGGCGATGGCTTTGACCCCGTCCTTGTCCTGATTAAAGACAATGCGGCGGAAGGAAGGGGAGGTCGCGTTGTACAGGTGAACGATGGCTTTCTTGGCACCGCGCAGGGATTCGAAGGTGCGTGCGATCAAGTCTTCACGGCCCTGGGTCAGCACCTGGATGGTGGTGTCGTCCGGGATGTGGCCGTCTTCGATCAGCGTACGCACGAAGTCGAAGTCAGTTTGTGAAGCGGCCGGGAACGAGGCTTCGATTTCTTTCACGCCGACTTGCACCAGGGTCTTCCAGAAACGCAGCTTCTTGACCGCGTCCATCGGCTCGATCAGCGACTGGTTGCCGTCACGAAGGTCCGAGCTGCACCAGATCGGCGCGGTGGTGATGGTCTTCGATGGCCAGGTGCGGTCCGGGATATCGATGGTCGGGAACGCGCGGTATTTCGAAGAAGGGTCTTTGAGCATGCTCATCGGGAAATCCTTATTGTGTGGGCCGAAAAAAGGCGGCCTGCCGGTGGATCAAAAGTTGGGATAAAGCGTAAGACGAGGCACCGCGATTCAGCCTGGCAGTCGTGCACTGACGAGGCACAGGCTGCGGTGCTGGCGGAGCTGAATGAGGGTGTGAGAGGTTTTCATGCCTTCAACCCTAACCGCGGGGATGAAGGATGGCAAGCAGTCGAAAAAAATTGAGAGGAATACTTGAAAAGCGGAGTTTTGCGCGATTTTATTGTGTTTTATTCGACCGATCGTTGTGATTTTTGCGCGGGGTTTGATAGGTGCGCAATTACGCTGGTCGAGTTAGTTCAGTGCCTGGGAGTGCGTCATCGCTAGCAGGCTAGCTCCCACAGGGGAGTTGCGTTGTGAACACGGTCCAATGTGGGAGCCAGCCTGCTGGCGATGAGGCCAGTGGCCTCACAATGCTTCAGGGCTGAAATGCGCCAATGAAAATCGCCGGGTCCACCCGGGCGTCATTCAGGCTGACGTTCCAGTGCATATGCGGCCCAGTCGCCCGGCCAGTCGCACCGACCTTGCCGACCACGCCACCGCGCGCCAATTGTTGGCCGACCTTCACGTCGATCTTCGACATATGGCAAAACATGCTGATAAAGCCTTGGCCGTGGTCGACGAACACCGTATTGCCGTTGAAGAAATAGTTACCGATCAGGATCACCTTGCCGGCGGCCGGGGTTTTGATCGGCGTGCCGGCAGGCACAGCGAAGTCGAGGCCCGCGTGAGGATTGCGTTCTTCTCCATTGAAAAAGCGGCGTACGCCGAACTTGCTCGACAGTGGCCCATTGACCGGTTTGTCCAGCAGCAGATTGCTCGGGGTGTTCGGGCTGAAGCTGCGGTAGGCCTGGATCTGCTCCGCCAGTTCACCCTCGATGCGCTTGAGATTCTCCGGGTTCGGATTGACCTGCTGGGTATTCTTCAGGGTGATGTGCTGTTCCGGGTATTTCTTGCTGGCGACGATGAAGTTCAGGTTACGACCGCCGCTGCTAAGCGACTGGCTACCCGGTTTGACAGTCAGCGGCACGCCGACGATGGCCAGCCAGTTGTTCTGTTCCTTGACCACCAATACCGGTCTCCCCTGATAGCTGGCTTTGGGTGCCTGGGCGAAGGCGCCCAAATCCACCACCGCCACGCCGCCCGGCACCGGTTTGTTCAACAGGCGGGTGATGTAACTGTCGGCGTGGGCGTTAAAGGTCAGGCACAGCAACAGCAGCGGAGCTAAAAAACGCGGCATGGATCAATCCAGTAAAGAAAGGGTGACAGGCGTCAGGTGATTGTCTTCGACTCGTACTTGCAGTTCGCCTTCACCCAATTTGGCTTTCAGGCGCTGGCCAGTGTGGGTTTGCGCGGCGCTGCGAATCGCATTGCCGCGCTCGTCCAGCAGAATGCTGTAGCCACGAGCGAGGGTCGCCAAGGGGCTGACCACGTGCAGCGTCTGCATCTGACTTTGCAGTTGCAGGCGGCGAGACTTGAGCCCTTCACGCATGGCCCGGGGCAGACGCTCGGCGAGGCTGTCGAGGCGTTGGCGAAGCATCGCCAATTGTCGCCCCGGATGTTGCCCGGCGAGGCGGGTTTCCAGGCGGATCAGGCGTTCGCGACGGGTATTGAGGCTGCGTTCGAACGCACGGCGCATGCGCATGTCCAGATCATCCAGACGTTGTGCCTGCTGACGCAGTCGTTCGCCGGGATGGCGCAGTCGGCGTGAAATACCTTCCAGGCGCAGCCGATCGCGCATCAGGCGGTCACGCATGCGCATTACCAGGCGCCGGTGCAGGCTTTCGACGCGTCGCACCAGATCGCTGGAGTCCGGCGCGAGCAGTTCGGCTGCGGCGGACGGTGTCGGGGCGCGGACATCGGCGACGAAGTCACTGATCGAGACGTCGGTTTCGTGGCCGACGGCGCTGACAATCGGCGTTACGCAGGCATCCACGGCGCGGGCCACGGCTTCTTCGTTGAAACACCAGAGGTCTTCCAGCGAACCGCCGCCACGGGCCAGGATCAACGCGTCGAAACCGCGGGCGTCCGCCAGTTTCAGCGCGCGGACAATCTGCGCGGTGGCTTCGCGGCCTTGTACGGCGGTGGGGATCAGCGTCAGTTGGATCTGCGGCGCGCGGCGGCGGAACACACTGATGATGTCGCGGATCACCGCGCCGGTGGGCGAGCTGATGATGCCGATGCGTTGCGGGTGCGCCGGCAACGGCACTTTGCGTTCGGCGCTGAACAGGCCTTCAGCGCTGAGCTTTTCCTTCAAGGCATCGAAGGCCAGGCGCAGGGCGCCATCACCGGCCGGCTCCACGGTGTCGAGGATCAGTTGGTAGTCACCACGGCCTTCAAACAGCGAAACCTTGCCGCGAACCTTGACCGCCAAGCCGTCCTTCAACGCCTGGCGAACCCGAGCGGCGTTCTGCCGGAACAGCGCGCAACGCACTTGGGCGCCGCTGTCTTTGAGGGTGAAATACACATGGCCGGACGCCGGGCGGGCGAGGTTGGAAATTTCGCCTTCGACCCAGATGTTGCTGAACACGTCTTCGAGCAACACCCGCGCGCGGCCGTTGAGCTGGCTGACAGTCAGGACCTCCCGGTCCAGGCCGAGTCTTGCAAAGGGATCTTTAATCATGGGGCGCAGTTTAAAGGCATTCGGCAAACAATCTCCATGCTCCACGTAAATCCCTTTTGTGGGAGCGGGCTTGCTCGCGAAAGCGGTTTAACATTCAACATTAATGTCGACTGTCACGCCGCCTTCGCGAGCAAGCCCGCTCCCACAGAGATTTGTGCAGGTATTGATAAATTGCTGGACCAGCGCCGTGGGATTTTGCCGGCAGGCGAGGGCGACGGTGCTGTGGCAATCCGGGTCGGCCAAGGGGAGGAAGTGGATATCCGGCGGCGCGATGTCCTGCATCGATTCCGGTAACAGCGCGATGCCGAACCCGGCCTGGATCAATTGCAATTGCGTGGTTTTGCGTGACACCACTCGAGCCGCCTGGGGAAAGAACCGCTGGCGCATGCACAACTCGGCGGACAAATAGCTCAGGCCGCCACGCTGTGGATGAGGGATGGAAATAAACGCTTCATTCTTCAACTGCGCCAGATCGATGCCTTGCGCGGACTTATCCACAGCCAGCCGATGATTCGGTGGCACCGCCAGCAACAAGCGCTCGCTGTACAGCGGAACAATCTGCACCCCTTCACGCTGACGCAACACCGGCAGGCGCAACAGACCCACATCGAGACGACCTTCGGCCAATTCTTCCAGTTGCGCCTCGGAGGACAGCTTGACGATGTCCATGGACACGCCAGCGTGCCGATCCAGATAGTCGCTGATGCCTCGCAACAGCCGACCGCTCATAGGCACAGTGCTGGAGTGACTCAGGCGCAACACGCCCAGTTGACCGCTGCCCACTTGGGTGGCCATCTCGCTGGCCTTGGTCAGTTCGTTCAGCAGGTTTCTGGCCCGAGGCAAAAAAGCTTCACCTGCCGCCGTCAAACGGGGCTGGCGCGCGGTGCGTTCGAACAGCGGCGTTTGCAGCCGGGTCTCCATGTCCTTGATCTGCCGACTCAGGGCGGATTGAGCAATAAACAGCCGTTCGGCCGCAGCGCTGAAGCTGCCGCTCTCGGCGATTTCCACGAAGTAACGCAATTGGCGGGTTGAAAGCACAAGGTATGCCTTTTCGAGATGGGTAGTGGACGTTGAAGATATTAGTCGCAACGCTGGGCGCTGGCTAAAGTCATCGCAGGAATAAAAGGAAGCCGTGTCGATGAATGTGCTGGAGTTGTTAAACCAATGGCCGTGGGGTGCGGTGGATTGGCTGGTGATCGGGTTGGGCGTTGCCCTGGCCTACATCGTGTTCGGTATCGCCGGTTTTGGCACCGCGCTGGTGGCTGGGCCGATTCTGATCCTGTTCATGCCGCTGTCGAAAATAGTGCCGCTGCTGGTGCTGCTGGATTTCGTCGCGGCGTTCGGCAATCTGCTGCCCTCGCGACGGGATGTGGCGAGACCCGAATTGCTCCGACTGCTGCCGTGCATGGCAGTGGGCTGCACGTTGGGGGTTATTTTCCTGCTGAACCTGAAGTCCGATGTTTTGCTGCTGTTGATGGGGCTGTTTATCAGCACCTATGCGATTTACAGCCTGTGGATTAAAACCCGTCCGGCGCAATTGTCCGCCGGGTGGGCGGTGCCGATGGGCACCGTGGGCGGGATGTTCGGGGCGCTGTTTGGCAGTGGCGGCTTCTTATATGCAATCTATCTGAATAGTCGCTTGTCCAAGGATGCGGCCCGGGCAACCCAGAGTGCCCTGATCAGTTGCAGCACGGTGGTGCGTTTGAGCCTGTTTGCCATCGCCGGTGTGTATGCCGAGCTACCCTTGTTGATATTGGCGCTGTGTTTGTTGCCGGCGATGGCGCTGGGGTTGTGGATCGGCCGGCGGTTGACCATGAAATTGTCCCGCGAAGCATTTGTGCGGCTGGTGACCTGGCTGGTGCTGGCCAGCGGGATTGCCTTGATCGGGCGCTATTTGAGTACTTGACCGGATTTCGTCAGGGATTAAGCTGCCGGCCGCCCTGGCGCTATCGCGGGCAAGCCCGCTCCTACAAGGGATTGGTGTCGTTCCATAAATTTCCCTGTAGGAGCGAGGCTTGCCCGCGAAGGCGTCATCCGACACACCGCAGAAATATCCATTTGACGCAGTAGGCTTGCACCATGAATTCCCAAAGCATCATCGTCCCGAAAATCTCCACCCTGCCGGTACACGAACCCCGGGCCCGGGCGGTCGTGCGTTGGCTGGTGCGCAAGAACATCATTAAAGAAGAGCTGACCACCTGTGGTCGCACCGGCAATCGCATGGCCCACGCCATCGCCGACGGAGCCCGCGCCGTGGTCCTGCACCCTGACGCGCTGCCGTTCGGCGAGCCGGTCAATGGCCTGGAAATCATCACCAAACGCTGCATCTACACACCGGCCAAGGGGTTCCTCGAAGAAGCCGGCTGCGCCGAGTGCCGCAAGGAGATCGGCGAAGCATTGTTCGAAAGCCTGGAAGAGTGGATGCCGGGGCGCACCGATAACTTCACGTGCCCTGAGTGCGGACATGAAGATGACATCAACGGGTTTCTGTTCTTGCAGGAATGCGGCTTTTCCAACCTGGGTTTCATCTTCAACAACTGGCTCGAGGCCGGGTTCAAGCAAAGCTTCATCGACGAATTTGCCGATTGGCTGGATCAACCCGTGAGCTGGGTCAAAGTCGAACTTTAAACCTGCGCCGGTCCCGTACTGTAGGAGCGAGGCTTGCCCGCGAAGGCATCGCTGCGGTACATCAGATACACCGAGTCGATGCCTTCGCGGGCAAGCCTCGCTCCTACGGGATTTGTGTGCCAAAACCTCCGTCGATCACCGCGTCGATTTACATTGAACCCGAGGGGGTGTCTGACTATAATGGCGCGCTTCCATTTTCCCGCTCGGGAGCCCCCGCGATGCTGCGTATCAGCCAAGAAGCTCTGACCTTCGACGACATTCTTTTAGTGCCCGGTTATTCCGAGGTTCTTCCTAACGAAGTCAGTCTCAAGACCCGCCTTACCCGTGGCATCGAGCTGAATATTCCACTGGTTTCTGCTGCCATGGACACCGTTACTGAAGCCCGCTTGGCAATTGCCATGGCTCAGGAAGGTGGCATCGGCATCATCCACAAGAACATGACCATCGAGCAGCAAGCTGCCGAAGTGCGTAAGGTCAAGCGGTACGAGGCCGGCGTGGTCAAGGACCCGATCACCATCGAGGCTGACGCCACGGTTCGTGAACTGTTCGAACTCACCCGCCTGCACAACATCTCCGGCGTACCGGTACTGCACGATGGCGACCTGGTCGGCATCGTCACTTCCCGTGACGTGCGTTTCGAAAACCGCATGGACGCCTCCGTCCGTGAAGTGATGACGCCTAAAGAGCGTCTGGTCACGGTCAAGGAAGGCGCCAACAAGAACGATGTGCGCGAACTGCTGCACAAGCACCGCATCGAGCGTGTGCTGATCGTCGACGACAAATTCGCCCTCAAAGGCATGATGACCGTCAACGACATCGAAAAAGCCAAGGCTTACCCGCTGGCCAGCAAGGATGACCAAGGTCGTCTGCGCGTTGGCGCCGCCGTTGGTACTGGTAAAGACACCGGCGACCGCGTTGCGGCCCTGGTCGCTGCCGGGGTTGACGTGGTGGTGGTCGACACCGCCCACGGTCACTCCAAAGGCGTGATCGACCGCGTGCGCTGGGTCAAGCAGAACTTCCCTGACGTACAGGTGATCGGCGGCAACATCGCCACTGGCGCAGCGGCCAAGGCCCTGGCCGAAGCGGGCGCTGACGCGGTCAAGGTCGGTATCGGCCCTGGCTCGATCTGCACCACGCGGATCGTCGCCGGTGTGGGCGTGCCGCAAATCAGCGCCATCGCCAATGTTGCCGCTGCCCTTGAAGGCACTGGCGTACCGTTGATCGCCGACGGCGGCATCCGTTTCTCCGGTGACCTGTCCAAGGCCATCGTAGCCGGTGCCTCCTGCGTGATGATGGGCTCGATGTTCGCCGGTACCGAAGAAGCACCAGGCGAGATTGAACTGTTCCAGGGCCGTTCCTACAAGGCTTACCGTGGCATGGGTTCGCTGGGCGCCATGTCCCAGGCGCAAGGTTCCTCTGATCGTTACTTCCAGGACTCCTCGGCAGGCGCCGAGAAGCTCGTACCGGAAGGCATCGAAGGCCGTGTGCCGTACAAGGGCACCCTGAGCGCCATCATCCATCAACTGATGGGCGGCCTGCGTTCCTCGATGGGCTACACCGGCAGCGCCGACATCGAAGAAATGCGCACCAAGCCTGAGTTCGTGCGGATCACCGGTGCTGGCATGGCCGAGTCCCACGTTCACGACGTACAGATCACCAAAGAAGCGCCAAACTACCGCGTAGGTTGAGGCTTCAAGCAAATCGTTAAGCAACCGGGGCTGTTCTATTCAGCCCCGAGTTGTTTCTGAATCACGACTGTTTCTGAATTATCTAGACGAGACTGAATCATGGCCCTCGACATTCACGCTCACCGCATCCTGATCCTCGACTTCGGTTCCCAGTACACCCAGCTGATTGCCCGCCGCGTGCGTGAAATCGGCGTGTACTGCGAACTGCATCCGTTCGAC
>LNAP01009895.1_pt1 | contig 12715 bp, 15 predicted proteins | sample 602601 | NCBI WGS metagenome assembly LNAP01 (sample SAMN02440304, study PRJNA202911) | soil metagenome | biome: Subtropical and temperate rainforests or woodlands; isolation source: soil samples (1 kg each in a 20% v/v slurry with milli Q water) were... ... | reverse complement strand
GGCCACGGCGCCGCGCGCGAGGCCTGCGACCTGCTCCTGGCCGCGCAGGGCCTGGCCGGCAAGTTGCGGCAGGAAGGGGCGGCATGAACTGGCGCATGGGACTGGGCCTGGCGCTGCTGGTGGCGACCCTGCTGTTCGGCTGGTCTGCGTGGAAGAACCGCACCGGGCCGGCCGCCGCCGCGGCCCATTCCACGCAGTCCGACTACATCCTGCATGACTTCGAGATGGTCGCCCTGGACAAGGACGGCAAGGAGTCGATCACCCTGCGCGCGCCGGAAATGCGCCGCAGCGCCGCCGACCACACCTACGCCATCACCGCGCCGCTGTTCCTGATCCCCGACAGGGAGGGCGAGCACATGGAAGTGCGCAGCAGGACCGCCTGGGTCTCGGCCAAGGGCGAAAAAGCCATTCTGCGCGACGATGTGGTGGGCAACAGCCCGCCGGGCGTGGGCGCCGCGTCGGAGTTCAGGACCAGCCGACTGGACATTTTTCCCGACCAGCACCTGGCCAGCACCGACCAGCCGGTGGTGCTGACCCGGCCCGGGGCAACGCTGCAGGGCACGGGTTTTGAAATCAACTCGCAGACCCAACAATACAAATTCAAGTCCAAGGTGAAATCGCGCTATGTCCCCAAATCCGCGCAATAAGGCCCGCCTGGCCCTGCTGGTGGCTGCTTCGCTGCTGATCACCGGGGCTGCGCTGGCCAAGAGTTCCGACCGCAACCAGCCCATGACGATCGACGCGGCCCGCAGCGAGGGCAGCTTCGAGAACGATGGTGTGACCCATCTGTCCGGCGACGTCGTGGTCGTCCAGGGCACACTGGAAGTCCACGCGGACAACGGCGAGATCCACTTCAGGAACGGCGAAATCGCACGCGCGGTCTTCACCGGCAACCAGGCGCGCATGAAACAGGTCAATGATGACGGCACCCCGGTCGATGCGGTCGCCGATCGCATCGACTACGACGTCATCAACAACATCGTCACCTTGACCGGCAACTACAGGATCACCTCGCCCAAGGGCTCCAACGCCGGCCAGAAGATGGTCTACAACACGGTGACCGGCAAGATGCAAAGTGGCGGCGACGGCACCCGGGTGCACACGGTGATCCAGCCCAAGAACAAGGCCCCGACCTCGCAAACCCCTGCACCGGCCAGGCCGGGAGCCAAGTGATGCTCTCGGCGCAGGGACTGAAGAAACGCTACAGGCAGCGCGACGTGGTGGCCGATTTCGGCCTGACCCTGGAGCCGGGTGAAGTGGTTGGCCTGCTCGGTCCCAACGGCGCCGGCAAGACCACCTGTTTCTACATGATCGTCGGGTTGGTCTCTTCCGATGCGGGCAGCATCGTGCTGGATGGTCAGGACATCACCGAGGCGCCGATGTACCGCCGCGCCAAGCTGGGCGTGGGCTATCTGCCGCAGGAGCCGTCGGTGTTCCGCAAGCTGACCGTGGCCGACAACATCCGCCTGGTCCTGGAGCTGCGCCAGGACCTGGACTCGGCCGGTGCCGAGAAGGAGCTGGCCTCGCTGATGGACGAGCTGCAGATCGCCCATGTCTCCGGGCAGCTCGGCGCCAGCCTCTCCGGCGGCGAGCGCCGGCGCGTTGAAATCGCCCGCGCCCTGGCCGCCAAGCCACGTCTGATGCTGTTGGACGAGCCCTTCGCCGGGGTCGACCCGATCTCGGTTGGCGAGATCCAGCGCATCATCACCCACCTCAAGCGCCGAGGGATCGGGGTCCTGATCACCGACCACAATGTCCGCGAAACCTTGGGAATCTGCGACCGGGCGTATATCCTCGCCGAAGGCAGCGTCCTGGCGCAGGGGGCACCGGACGATCTGCTGGCCAATGCCGACGTGCGCCGCGTGTACCTGGGAGATACCTTCCGGCTGTGACGCGCGTGGTGCGGCAGGCCATGCCACACCGTCCGTTCCACGGGTCCTTCCGGATGAAGCCACGCCTGCAGACATCGATGGGCCAGCAACTGGTGATGACACCCCAGTTGCGCCAGGCGATCCGCCTGCTGCAGATGTCCACCGCCGAACTGGAAGCGGAGATCGCCGAGGCGGTGGAGACCAATCCCCTGCTCGACTGGGCCGAGGACAGCCAGGCGCCCGATGCCCTGTCCGCCACTGGCGGCGACCCGCCGCCCGAGCGCGCCCAGGTCGAGGAACAACCCGAGCGCCCGGGCGACAGCGACGACTGGCAGCCGGAGGAAAGCCCGTGGTCCGAATCCAGCGGCGCATCCTCCGGCGGCTCGTTCGACGATGACGACCTGGGCAGCGCTGCCGAGCGGGTGGCCGAGTCGGACACCCTGCAGGACCACCTGCTCTGGCAGCTGCACCTGTCGCACCTGTCTGCGCGCGACCGCCGCATCGGCGCGGCGGTGATCGATGCGATCGAGGACGACGGCTACCTGCGCACGCCGTTTTCCGACATCGCCCAGACCCTGCTGCCGGAAATCAGCGCCGGCGAAGACGAGATCCACACCGTGCTGCGCCAGCTGCAACGCTTCGACCCGGTTGGCGTGGGCGCACGCTCGCTGGGCGAATGCCTGCGCCTGCAGCTTGACGCCCTTTCGCCCGACACGGCCGGCCGCGCCCTGGCCCTGGTGATCGCCCAGGGCCCGCTGCTGGAAAAACTGCCACGCAGCGGCGTGGCCGGCCTGGCCAGCGAACTCAAGCGCAGCCAGGTCGAGGTCGAGCAGGCCGTGTCCCTGCTGCGTTCGCTCGACCCCAAGCCCGGCGTGCAGATCGGCGAACTGACCCAGGACACCTACGTGGTGCCCGACTGCGTGGTCTGGCGCCAGAAGGGCGTCTGGCGCGCGGCCCTGGCCAGCCAGCACCTGCCCCGGGTCACCATCCACCGCGGCTACGAGTCGATGATCCGCCAGTGCAACCAGGCCGATGCCGGCTACCTGCGTGGCCACCTGCAGGAGGCCCGCTGGCTGCTCAAGAGCCTGGAAGCCCGCGGCGAGACCCTGCTCAAGGTCACCCGCTGCCTGATCCGCCAGCAGGCCGGCTTCCTGGAGTTCGGCGAACAGGCCCTGCGCCCGCTGACCCTGCGCGAGGTCGCCGGCGAGGTCGGCCTGCATGAATCCACCGTCTCGCGCGCCATCGCCCGCAAGTATGTGCGCACCCCGCGCGGAACCCTGCCGCTGCGGGCGTTCTTCGCCTCCGGGGTCAGCACCGAGGGCGGCGGCGAGGCCTCCAGCACCGCCATCCAGTCGATGATCCGCAAGCTGATCGACGCCGAGAACCCGCGCAAGCCCTTGTCCGACGCCAAGCTGGCCGACCTGCTGAAATCCTCGGGCGTGCCGGTGGCGCGGCGCACGGTGGCCAAGTATCGTGAAGCCATGGACATCCTGTCCTCGCACGAGCGCGTGCGCATGGCGTGATGTCCATGGTTGGCAGCCGGTTCAGTCGCCGCCTGCCAGCTTTTGAAACCGGACGACCGGTTGCGCCACCGAACAACTGCCCAGCCCAGGAGGAACCCGCAAGGAACCCACACCGGCCCGGTTTGTCCGAGACAACCGATGCAACAACCACTGCAGGAGACAATGCGATGCGAATCGAGACCTACGGCCAGTCGATGGAAGTGACACCCGCACTTCGAGACTATGTCGAGACCAAACTCAGGCGCCTTGAACGCCATTTCGACCAGCCGCTTGAATGCCGCACGCAACTGGGCTTTTCCAAGCCCGACTACGTGGCCGAGGCCACCATTACCCTCTCCGGCCGCACCCTGCATGCCGACGCCGGTGCACAGACGATGTACGCGGCCATCGACATCCTGGCCGACAAGCTCGACCGCCTGGTCCTCAAGCACAAGCGCAAGCTGCTCGACCGCCAGCGCAGCCCGCGCGGCGAGAGCGCAGACTGATTGCACTGATGTGAACCCGCTGCCCGCAACGGCGACCGCAAGGTCGCCGTTCTCGTTTCCGCTCGCGCCCGGGACGCGGTTCGGCGAGCCATCGGCACGTCGTATGATCCAGGCTGTTTCCCCTTCGGCGCCCTGAGTCATGACCTCCAGCATCTCCGCAGGCGAGCTGTTCGACCAGATGAAGGACAAGCTGGGCCTGCGCTGGCTGGCCGGCCGTGCCGGCAGCAGCCGCACGATCGACACCACAGGCAAGGTCAAGCGGCGCCCGTCGCTGGCCGGCTACCTCAACGCCATCTATCCCAACAAGGTGCAGATCCTGGGCACAGAGGAACTGGACTGGCTGGACGGGCTGGATTCGCGCCAGCGCTGGGAAACCATCGAGCGCATGGTCGCCGACCGCCCGCTGGCACTGGTGATCAGCAAGAACCAGCCCTGCCCTGAAGACCTGCGCGCAGCCGCCGAGGAATCGGGCACCCCGCTGTGGACCTCGCCGCGCCGCGGCCACGAACTGCTCAACTTCCTGTCCTACCACCTGGCCCGCACGCTGGCGCCGCGGGTCACGCTGCATGGCGTGTTCATGGAGATCTATTCGATCGGCGTGCTGATCACCGGCGAGGCCGGCTCGGGCAAGAGCGAGCTGGCCCTGGAACTGCTGACCCGCGGCCATCGCCTGGTGGCCGACGATGCGCCCGAGTTCACCCAGATCGCGCCGGACGTGCTCGATGGCACCTGTCCCGAACTGCTGCAGGACCTGCTGGAAGTGCGCGGCCTGGGCGTGCTCAACGTGCGCGAGATGTTCGGCGATACCTCGGTGAAGAAGAACAAGTACCTGCGCCTGATCGTGCACCTGACCCGGCCGATGACCGAACCCACCCATCACGGCTACGAGCGCCTGACCGGTGACTCGGGCAGCCGCCACGTGCTGGACCTGGACGTGCCGCTGATCACCCTGCCGGTGATGCCCGGGCGCAACCTGGCGGTGCTCACCGAGGCGGCCACGCGCCTGCACATCCTGCGCACCAAGGGCATCGATCCGGCGGCGATGTTCATCGCCCGCCACAGCAACCTGCTGGAGCGCAGCACGCCATGAACGCCGGCGCCCAGGACCCGCCGGCCGAAGCCAGGGTCAGCCAGGCGCCCTTGGTCCTGATCGTCAGCGGCCTGTCCGGCTCGGGCAAGTCGGTGGCGCTCAAGACGCTGGAGGACCTGGACTACTACTGCGTGGACAACCTGCCGGTGGAGCTGCTGCCCGACTTCATCGGCAGCCTGATGCGCGGGGACGTGCTGCCGCAGAAAATCGCCATTGGCGTGGACGTGCGTGCCCGCCACAGCGACTTGTCCAAGCTGGCGCAGTGGCGCGCGGCGGTGGCCAGGCTCGGCCTGGAGGCCAGGCTGGTGTTCCTCGATGCCGAAGATGCAGTGCTGCTGCGCCGCTATGCCGATACCCGCCGTCGCCATCCCTTGAGCCACAGCGGCCTGTCGCTGCCCGAGGCGATCGCGCGCGAACGCGAGCTGACTCGGCCGCTGCGCCTGGAAGCAGACGTGCTCATCGATACCGGTCAGCTCAACGTGCACCAGCTGCGCCGGCGGGTGGTGGGCGAGTTCGCCTTCGAAGGCGGCGATGCACCTTCGCTGCTGTTCGAATCCTTTGCCTACCGGCGTGGCGTGCCGGGCGATGCGGACTTCGTGTTCGACGCGCGCGTGCTGCCCAACCCGCACTGGCAGCCGGAGCTGCGTCCGCTCACCGGCCGCGACGGCCCGGTGCGCGACTATCTGGATGCGCACCAGGACGTGCAACGCTACCTCGGCCAGGTCAGCGACTTCCTCGACACCTGGCTGCCACGCCTGCGCGGAGAGACCCGCAGCTACGTCACCGTCGCCTTCGGCTGCACCGGCGGCAAGCACCGCTCGGTCTACCTGACCGAGCGCCTGGCCGAGCACGCCCGCAGCCAGGGCTGGGAACAGGTCGCCACCTTCCACCGCGAGCTGGATTGACCCTGCCCGCAGCCGGCTGCAGCGCTGCTGCCGATGGCTGCGCTCAAAATCCAATTGCGCAGGATGAAGAAACCCGTCCGAGGCGGTCGATGCGCAATCCATCGCTCTGCTAACGTGGCAGCATGACCTGCGGCCTCCTGCTCATCACCCATCCCGGCATTGGCCCCTCGCTCCTGGCGGTGGCCAACGGCCTGCTGCGCAAGCTTCCGCTCAAGACCGAGGCGTTCGAGGTGCCCTTCGACGCCGATCTGGAAGCATTGCTGCCGCAGGCTTCTGCCGCGCTGCGGCGCGTGGACGGCGGCGACGGCGTGCTGGTATTGACCGACCTGTATGGCGCCTCGCCCAGCAACCTGGCGGGCAAGGTCGCGCGCCTGGGTACGCCGGTGCGCCGGGTCTCGGCACTGAGCCTGCCCATGCTGCTGCGGGTGATGAATTATCCGGAACAGGGACTGGACCAACTCCCGGCCATCGCCGCGGCCGGCACACGCAACGGAGTGATTCTCGACGATGCTTGAACGCAACCTCACCGTGACCAACAAACTGGGCCTGCACGCCCGGGCCACCGCCAAGCTGGTGCAGGCCGTGGCGCCATTCCGCAGCCAGGTGACCCTGGCAGCCAAGGGCCGCCAGGTCAACGCCAAGAGCATCATGGGCGTGATGTTGCTGGCCGCCGGCCAGGGCACCGCGGTCACCGTGCGTACCGATGGCGAGGATGAAGCCGCGTGCATGGAGGCGATCGAGGCGTTGTTCGAACGACGCTTCGACGAGGAAGGCTAGGAGCGTGGACGGCAGGAAATGCCGTCGCGGCACGTTCTCGTTCGAGGCGGCCGTGTCCACGACGCGCCCCCTTCGCGTGGGCACGCGCTGATGCGCAGGCTGCTGCCGGGCCATGGGGCTTCGCGCGGCAGTGCCCTGGGACGTGCGCGCGTGCGCAACCCGCATGCGCTGCAGGTGGCCGAGCAGCGCATCCGCTCCAGCGAGGTCGAGCACGAACTGGCCCGCCTGCACACCGCGGTCGATGCGGCCCGTACCGAAATGCACGACCTGCGCGCGCGCCTGCATGGCGCCCTGGCGCGCGAGGTCGGCGAGTTCCTCGAGCTGCATGCCCTGCTGCTGGACGATCCGGAACTGCTGCAAGGCCTGGATGAGCTGATCCGCAAGGGCCGCTACGGCGCCGACTACGCGCTCAGGCTGCAGCGCGACCGCCTGGCGGCGGTGTTCGAGGGCATGGACGATGCCTATCTGAGAAGCCGCATGGACGACCTGGACCATGTGATCGGCCGCATCCACGCGCACCTGCACAACCGCGCCGCCGATGCCGAGGGCCTGGCCGGCGAGATCCTGGTCGCCGAAACCGTGGCTCCCTCCGAACTGGCCCAGCTGCAGGCCCAGGGCGTGGTCGCGGTGGTCACGTCCACCGGCAGCGCGCTCTCGCACAGCGCGATCCTGGCCCGCAGTCTGCACATGCCGCTGGTGGTGGGCGCCAGCCAGGCGCTGAGCCGGATCAGCTGATCGTCGATGGCGACAGCGGCCAGGTGGTGGTCGATCCGTCGGCCAGGGACCTGCGCCACTACCGCCAGCGCCTGAAGGATGCCGCCCGCGAGCAGCGCGAGCTTGACCGCCTGCGCGGCAAGCCCACCCGCACCCGCGATGGCGTGGACATCGCCCTGCATGCCAACGCCGAATCGCGCACCGATGTTGCCCAGGCCCATGCGCTGGGTGCGGCCGGGATCGGCCTGTACCGCACCGAGTTCCTGTTCCTGCAGCGCAACGCGCTGCCGGACGAGGACGAACAGTTCCGCACCTACCGCGACGTGGTGCTGGGCATGAGCGGGCGCCCGGTGACCATCCGCACCCTCGACCTGGGCGCGGACAAGGCTGACCGCACCGGCCTGGCCCTGCGCGGCGAGGACAACCCGGCCCTGGGCCTGCGCGGGGTACGCCTGTCGCTGGCCCATGGCGAGGTCTTCGATACCCAGCTGCGCGCGATCCTGCGCGCCTCCGGCTACGGTCCGGTGCGCGTGCTGGTGCCGATGGTGGCCGTGCGCGAGGAGCTGCTGGAGGTGCGCAAGCGGCTCAAGCGCCTGACCGCGCAGCTGCGCAGGGGCGGCCACGAGGTCGCCGCCGAGGTGCCGATGGGCGCGATGATCGAAGTGCCGGCCGCGGCGATCTGCGTGGAGCATTTCATCGACCTGGTGGATTTCCTGTCGGTGGGCACCAACGACCTGGTCCAGTACCTGCTGGCCGCCGACCGCAACAACGATGCCCTGGGCGAACTCTACTCGCCGCTGCGTCCGGCCCTGCTGCGGCTGCTGGACACGGTGCTGCGCACCGGTCGCGAGCACGGCAAGCAGGTCACCGTCTGCGGCGAGATCGCCGGCGATGCGGCAATGGCCCCCATCCTGCTGGCGCTGGGACTGGAGCACTTCAGCCTGCATCCGTCCAACATGCTGGAACTGCGCCGCGCCATCCGCGGCCATGACCGGGCCGCACTGCTGGCCTCGGCCGGCAAGCTGCTCAAGGCCCGCGACCGCGCCGGCATCGAACACTGGCTGAAAGGCAAGAGCCAGTGAAGAGGAGTGCGGAGTGAGCGGAAGCAGGCCTGCTCCGGCTTTTCAACTCACTCCTCATTCCTCTTCACTCGCTCCTCGCTTAAAGGCGATAATGCGCGGATGAACACCTGACCTGCAGCGCATCGTCCTTTGGCGAAGCGGTGCTTCCACCGACCGCACAGGGGGCCACGCGCATGGCAGAAGCCGTCCGCCGCGACAAGACCGCCCGACAGCTGCGCCTGCTGTCCGACGCGCTGGACAGTGGCCGCCTGGGCCCGGTGCGGCGTCTGGTCAACACGCTGTCCCCGGCCGAGATCGGCAACCTGCTCGAATCGCTGCCGCCGGGCAAGCGCGAGGTGGTCTGGGGCCTGGTCGATCCGGAAGACGACGGCGAGGTGCTGGTCCACGTCGGCGAGGAAGTGCGCGAAAGCCTGCTGGCCGACATGGACCCCGATGAGATCATCGCGGCGGTCGAAGACCTGGACATCGACGACCTGGCCGACCTGGTCGAGGACCTGCCCGACACGGTCATCGACGAAGTGCTCAAGTCGATGGACCGCGAGAACCGCGAGCGCCTGGAGCAGGTGCTGTCCTATCCGGAGGATTCGGCCGGACGCCTGATGAACCCGGACGTGGTCACGGTGCGGGCCGACGTCAACATCGAGCTGGTGCTGCGCTACCTGCGCCTGCGCGGCGAGCTGCCCGACCACACCGACCACCTGTTCGTGGTCAGCAAGAAGCACCAGTACATGGGCCGGGTGCCGCTGGCCGCACTGGTCACCCACGAGCCGTCCACGCCGATCAACCGCCTGATCGACGACGAGCAGCCGGCGATCGGCGTGGAGGAAGGCTCGGCCGAGGTGGCGCGCAAGTTCTCCGACCACGACTGGGTCTCGGCGCCGGTGGTGGACGACAACAACATCCTGCTCGGCCGCATCACCATCGACGACGTGGTCGACATCATCCGCGACCAGGCCGAGCACCAGGCCCTGAGCGCAGCCGGCCTGGACGAGGAAGAGGACCTGTTCTCGCCGATCCGGCGCGCATTCCGCCGGCGCATGCTGTGGCTGGGCATCAACCTGGGCACCGCGTTCATCGCCTCCTCGGTGGTCAGTTCGTTCGAAGACACCATCGCAAGGCTGGTCGCCCTGGCCGCGTTGATGCCCATCGTCGCCGGCAATGCCGGCACCCAGGTGCTGGCGCTGATGGTGCGCGGCCTGGCGCTGGGCCAGATCGGCGGCTCCAACGTCTACGTGCTGCTGCGCAAGGAGCTGGGTGTGGCGCTGATCAACGGCCTCGGCCTGGGCACGCTGCTGGGCCTGATCGTGCTGGTCTGGTTCCGCCAGCCCGGCCTGTCGCTGGTGATCGGCATCGCCTTGACCCTGAACCTGCTCACCGCCGCGGCCGGCGGGGTGGCCGTGCCGCTGGTGCTCAAGCGCTTGGGCTTTGATCCTGCGCTGGCCGGCAGCGTCATCCTGACCACCCTGACCGATGTCATGGGCTTCATGAGCTTCCTGGGCCTGGCCACGCTGGTCCTGCTGTAAGCGGCGGTGGAGGCCGGCATGCAGGCAGTGGCCGGGCGGACGGGGACCCCCTGTGCGGGATGGCTGCGCCCTGCCTCGCGCCGAGCGTCATCGTCTGGTCCGGCGTGAGCAATGAACCGTCAGGACTTGCTGCCTGGCCATGCAATTTGCACCTTGCGATGCTGCATCACACAGTCACGCAGGTACAAATTGATCAGGCTCTGATACGGAACGCCTGCCTCATTGGCCATGGCCTTGAAGTAATCCACCACGTCCTCCGACAGGCTTCTTGAGCTTGGCTGCGTACGGGTTCTTGCGGGACTTCATTTTGGAGAGATCGTATTCGGCTTTCATGGCGGTCACTGCCCGTAGAAGGAGCTTTCGTGTTGCGTGGCTTTGCGCGCTGAAATGATGCGGATAACGCTGCCACTGTCGCGCTCACAGTGGCAAACCAGGAGAAGATGAGCCCCGCTACTCATGCCAAGCATGAGGAAGCGCTCCTCATCCGAGGAGTGGGACGCATCGTAGAACTGGATGGCGAACTCGTCGTAGAAGACGGATTTGGCTTCTTCGAAGGAAACGCCATGTTTGCGAAGGTTTGAGGCGGCCTTGGCCGGATCCCAGTCAAACTTGATCATCTGTACATTGTATGGATGATCGACGCCCTTGCAAGGCCTGACAGGACCCGGCTGTTCGCACAGCCGGGTCCATGAACCGCGCCGGATCGTGCACGGGATGGCCAGGCAGCCAGGCCTTGCCGCGCGCGGTCCTGGCCCCGGTCCGAGCGTCGTGCGCCACTGCGCCTGTCCGGCGACAGGCGTATAAGAACCCATCCCGTCAGGAGTCCGGTCACATGAAAACCCTGCTCAAGATCGCCGCCCTGGGCCTGGTCGGTGCCCTGGCCATCGCCTCGGTCGCCTCGGCCGCGCTGAAGAACGGCGCCCCGGCGCCGGCGTTCAGCGCACCGGCCTACCTGGCCGGCAAGCCGTTCACCTTCAACCTGGCCGATGCGCTGAAGAACGGGCCGGTGGTGGTGTATTTCTTCCCGGCCGCCAACACCTCCGGCTGCAACCTGGAGGCGCACCTGTTCTCCGAGGCCGTGGATGAGTTCAGGGCCCACGGCGCCACGGTGATCGGCGTGACCGCCGGCAACACCGAGCAGCTGGCCGAGTTTTCCAGGAACACCGAGACCTGCGGCGGCAAGTTCGCCGTGGTGGCCGACGCCGGTGCCCGCATCGCCAGGCAATACGACGCGCTGCTGCCCATGAAGCCCGGCTGGTCCAACCGCACCTCGTATGTGATCACCGCCCAGGGCACCGTGGCCCACGCCTACTCCGACCTCAACCCGAAGCAGCACGTGCAGCAAACCCTGGATGCGGTGAAGGCGCTGGAGCACGGGAAGGACGGCTGATCGGCCCAAGCCGGCCTGCCTGTCGTGACAGTGGCGAAGGTGCCGCCGCGTTGCCGGTGCACCCCGCCCTCCCGGATGCTCACGCCTGCCAGACTTGCCACATGTCCACGCTGAAGTACATCGCCGGCTATCCCCAGCACGTCCAGGACCAGGTCCGGGCGCTGCTCGACGCCGGCACCCTGGGCCAGGTGCTGGCGCGCCGCTATGGCGAGGGCCACACGGTGCGCACCGACCGCCAGCTCTACGACTACACCCAGCAGATCAAGGAGCGCTACCTGCGCTCGGCCCAGCCGCTGCACAAGGTGATCTACGACGCCAAGCTGCAGGTGCTCAGGCATGCCCTGGGCACCCATACCGCGGTCTCGCGCGTGCAGGGCGCCAGGCTCAAGGCCAGCCGCGAGATCCGCATCGCCACGGTGTTTCGCCAGGCGCCGGCCGAGTTCCTCAGGATGATCGTGGTGCACGAGCTGGCGCATCTGAAGGAAGGCGAACACAACAAGGCCTTCTACCAGCTGTGCACGCACATGGCCGCCGACTATCACCAGCTCGAATTCGACCTGCGCCTGTACCTGACCCAGCTCGAACAGCGCTGACGCGCGGCAGCCTCGGGCCGCCTGGGCTGCACCATGCCCTGCGGCGCAGTGAGCAGCGCATGCCGCGCAAACGCTAACGCCACGTGTGTTTGCCCTGCGTGCCGGTCACGGCTGGCTGACGGCCAGGCAGATAGCGTCGCCGGATGACTGGCGTTTTTTCTGCAAACAGCCCTGGATCGCCTGGACCTTCGACAACCCAGCCAGTCACCAGCGATGGGCTGGCCGCGATGGCGTTTGAGGTCCTGACGCGCACGCCGTCACTGCCGATGCCGGGCGGCGGTTCGACCTGGGCGCGCTGGCAGGCGCTGTCCGCCCTGGGTGCGCGCGACCTGTGCCTGGTCAAGCTGCTCGAGGCCCATTACGACGCGCAGGCCATCCTGCAGGAACTCGGCGGCGATCCACCGCGGCCGGGCCAGCTGTGGGCGGTGTGGGCCGCCGAACCGCCCGGGGTGACCCTGGAGTTCGCGCCGCAGGATCACCTGTCCGGCCACCTGAGCGGCGAAAAGGCCTGGTGCTCCGGCGCATCGCTGGTCAGCCATGCGTTGCTGACGGCCACCCATGACGACGCGCGGCTGTTGTGCCGCATGGCGATGGACCGCACGCGCCTGGACTACGACGACAGCCGCTGGCAAGCCGTGGGCATGGCCCGCATCAGCAGCGGCACCCTGCGCCTGCGGCGGGCGCCAGCCGAACGGGTCGGTGCGCCCGGCGCCTACCTGGCACGGCCCGGTTTCTGGCATGGCGGCGCCGGCATCGCCGCGG
>LNAP01009681.1_pt2 | contig 12717 bp, 11 predicted proteins | sample 602601 | NCBI WGS metagenome assembly LNAP01 (sample SAMN02440304, study PRJNA202911) | soil metagenome | biome: Subtropical and temperate rainforests or woodlands; isolation source: soil samples (1 kg each in a 20% v/v slurry with milli Q water) were... ... | reverse complement strand
TTACAAAATCGACATCCAGCAGGGCAATGTCGTCACGCAGGACATGATAGACCAGTTACGCCCGGGAATGACCCGCCGGCAAGTACGGTTTATCATGGGCAACCCTCTGTTGACCGACACGTTCCACGCCGATCGCTGGGATTATCTGTACAGCCTGCAACCAGGTGGCGGTGAACGCCAGCAGGAGCGCGTCAGCGTTATCTTCAACGGTAACGACCAACTGGTCAGCCTTTCCGGTGACTTCATGCCTGGCGTAAGCCGCGACGAAGCCATCCTGGGCAAGGACAGCGGCACTACCGTGACCGCCCCGGGCGAAAACGCCGAGCAGCCAAAACCGGAAAAACCGGCCAAGCCTGGCTCTCTGCTCGATCAGATCCAGAAGGACGTCGACAACGTCGAGACCGTTCCGGTGCCGACACCAGAACCTCTGGACACCTCGCCGCAATAATTTGTGGTGGAATAAAAAAGCCCGGCGAGTCCGGGCTTTTTGTTGCCTGTCGATTCGTTCAGGACTCTGAAGTACGAGCCCGGGCCTGCGCCGCCTTTGCCGCGCGCAGACGTCGAACTTCTTTAGGATCGGCCAGCAACGGACGGTAGATTTCGATGCGATCGTCCGCCCGAACCGGCTGAGTTCCAGGGTCCGCAACCGCTTTGCCAAAGATCCCCAGCGGACAACTGTCCAGGTCCAGCTCTGGAAATTGCGCACCTATCCCGGAGCTTTTCACTGCCGCACGGACAGTAGTCCCCGTCGGCACGGCAACACTGAGCAATACCTGCCGGTCGACCGCGGCATACACCACCTCGACCTCGATCATTGGCTCAAGCATGCAACTGCTTGGCCCGCTGACAAAACGCATCGACCAGGGTATTGGCCGCCTGGTTGAACAGCGGTCCCAAGGTCGCGCGAACCAGTGGACCGGCGTAGTCGAACGACAAATCCAGGCTGATCTTGCAGGCCTTGTCACCCAACGGCTTGAAAACCCACACGCCGTGCAACTGGTTGAACGGCCCTTCTTCCAGGTTCATCTCGATCGACTGGCCCGGCACCAGCGTATTGCGTGTCACGAAATGCTGGCTGAGCCCACCCTTGGCAACCGCCAGGCTGGCGCGCATCTGCACCTCGCTGCTCTCCAGCACCTCGGCCGACGAGCACCAGGGTAGAAACTCCGGGTAGCGCGCCACGTCATTGACCAGGTCGTACAAAAACTGCGCCGGATAAGGCAACAGGGCCGAGCGTTGAATATGTGTCGTCATGTCAGCGTCATTTCCACAACTGGGCGGCAAACACTATAAGAATGCCGATGGGCGCCACATAGCGCATCAAAAACAGGGTCAGGGTAAAAAGCAGCGGGCTGCGAATCGACAGCTCATCACGAACCGCCTCGCGCCCCATCACCCAACCCGCAAACACCACAAAGCAGAGGCCACCCAAGGGCAACATGATCCGCGAAGTGAAGAAATCGATCACCCCGAAGAAATCCAGACCACCTGCCGCCCCCCATTGGTAGAGGTGGAAAGCCCCGCCTTCGTTCACGAAAAACTTGGCCTGCTGCCAGATATTGAAGGAAAACACTGTTCCCAATCCGACGAACCAGCAGGTAAACGCCAGCCAGAACGTCACCCAGCCGCGGCGGATTCGGGTCCGCTCCACCAGGTAAGCCACCATCGGCTCCAACAGCGAAATCGCCGAGCTCCAGGCGGCAATGGCCACCAGGACAAAAAACACCACGCCCATCAACTGGCCGAACGCCACATTACCAAAGGCAAAAGGCAAACTGACAAACATCAGCCCCGGACCTTCACTCGGGTTCAGCCCGGCGGCAAACACGATCGGGAACAGCGCCAGCCCCGCCAGCAGTGAAACGAAGGTATCCAGCAGCGCCACGCCGACAATAGTGCCGGAAATGGACGAATGCTTCGGCATGTAAGCGCCGTAGATCATGATGGAACCGACACCGACGCTCAGGGAAAAGAACGCATGCCCCATGGCCGGCAACAGGCCGTCGAGCAGTTTGTCGGTGCTGAAGTCGAACATGAAATGCACGCCTTCCATGAAATGCCCGGTGGTCATGCTGTAACCCAGCAGGATCACCAGCATCACGAACAGCAGCGGCATCATGATCCGCAGGCTGCGCTCAAGCCCGGCCACCACACCCTTGGCGATGACGGCCGCCGACAGCAGCATGAACAGCGTGTGCCACAGCGTCAGCCGCCAGGGATCGGCAATCACCTTGCCGAAATAGGCGCCGACCTGATCCGCCGTCACGCCCTGGAAATCACCACGGCCCATATCGATGATGTAGTCCAGCGACCAACCACCGACCACGCTGTAAAAAGAAAGAATCAACAAGGCGGTGATCATTCCGGCGAACGCGCCCCAGGACCACTTGGCCGAATGCCCGGCTTCCAGGGCCAGCGCCTTCAAGGCATTGGCCGGGCTTTGCCGGGCGCGACGGCCGATCAGGGTTTCCGCCAGCATCACCGGCACGCCGATCAGCGCGATGCAGGCCAGGAATACCAGGACAAAGGCGCCACCACCGTAGACGCCGACCATGTAGGGGAATTTCCAGATACTGCCCAGGCCCACGGCAGAACCAGTCGCAGCGAGTATGAAAACCCAGCGACTGGCCCAGCCGCCGTGGACAGAAACCTTGTCCGTCGACATCAAAAACGCGCCCAACCGAGAAAAAAGAGCGCGCATTGTCCGGGATTCACTCAACCTGCTCAAGCACGCTGCTTCACCGTAGCCGACACGCGTGCAACTGCCTATAATGCCGCCCCTATGGCTAAACAGAAGAAACACCCAACAGGGACCATCGCGCAAAATAAAAAGGCGCGTCACGATTACTTCATCGAACATCGGTTCGAGGCGGGCATGGTCCTGGCCGGCTGGGAAGTAAAGAGTCTGCGTGCAGGCAAGGCACAACTGGTCGACAGTTACGTGCTGCTCAAGGACGGCGAGGCCTGGCTGCTGGGCAGCCACTTCACGCCGCTGACCACCGCCAGCACCCATGTGATCGCCGACCCCGTGCGCTCGCGCAAACTGCTGCTCAACAAGCGCGAGCTGGAGAAGCTGTTCGCATCCGTGCAGCAGAAGGGTTATGCCTGCGTGTGCCTGTCGCTCTACTGGAGCAAGCACATGGTCAAGTGCGAGATCGCACTCGGCAAGGGCAAGAAGGAATACGACAAGCGTCACACCGAACGCGAGCGCGACTCCGATCGTGAGTTGCATCGCGCGGTGCGCAACAAGGGCAAGGAAGAGTAACGCGCTTCTGCCTTGACGCCATGATCGCGAGCCGGCTCGTTCCTATCAGGAGCGAGCTGGCCGGCGATGAATCCTTCCAGACTAAATCCCCTTGCGCCGTTCCGCCCGGGCCACGCGCTGCACTTCCTGACGCACCTCCTCCAATACTTCCTGCACATACAGAATGTGCCGGCTGGAGACTTCGCGCGCCTGCTCGGCACGCCCTTCGATAATCGCCTGGTACAGATCGCGGTGCTGGCTGATCAGCATGTCGCGGGTTTCGGTGCGCTGCTTGTACATGCCGCCAATGTTGGTCACCACGTTGCGCTTGAGCAGATCGAACAGCCCCCGAATGGTGTGCAGCAATACGGCGTTGTGGCTGGCCTCGGCAATTGCCAGATGAAATTGCGCGTCCGCCGCGCCCTCCTCCGCCCGGCTCGCATCACCTGCCCGGGAATAGCAGTCCTGCAATTCCTCGAAGGCCGCCGTGAGCCGCTCACGGTCCACGTCGGTGGCACGCAACGCGGCGTAATAGGCGCATGAAGCTTCCAGGGTGTGGCGAAACTCCAGCAAGTCACGCTGGGCTTCAGGGTTGCTTTCCAGCAACTGCAGCAGCGGATCGCTGAAGGTCGAGCCCAGTGACTCCACCACATAGTTGCCGCCGCCCTGGCGACTGACCAGCAAACCCTTGGCCGTGAGTTTCTGGATCGCCTCGCGCAACGAAGGCCGCGAGACACCGAACTGCTCCGCCAACGCACGTTCTGCCGGCAGGCGCTCACCGGACTTCAGCGTGCCCTCGAGGATCATCCCCTCGAGCCGCTCGACAATATCGTCAGACAAACGGCGCTGACGAATCTGATCAAACCCCATAACTCACTCTCCACGATCCCGACCGCGCGCCGGGCTCTCTATTCTGGCCTATCGGGGCTGCGCCAGCACCTATCAGAACGCACATCGGCGAGCGGATCAGAAGTCATCTGCACCGCACCTTCGACAAAAGTTTTAGGGCGGCAAATTGACACACCGCTCACAAGGCTTTTACCCTAGCCAACAGCGCTTGTAAATTGGTCTTACCAATTAACCAAATACGCTGACCAGTGCCTGACCAACAACAATTAGGGGCCACCCCATATGCAAACCTGGCAACAGCTCTACAGCCCGCTCGGCAGCCTCGGCCTGTCCGCCCTCGCCGCCGTCATCCCGATCGTCTTCTTCTTCCTGGCTCTGGCCGTGTTCCGTCTCAAAGGACACGTCGCCGGCAGCATCACCCTGGCGTTGTCGATTCTGGTGGCGATCTTCGCCTTCCAGATGCCTGCCGACATGGCCCTCGCCGCCGCTGGCTATGGATTTGCCTACGGTCTGTGGCCCATCGCCTGGATCATCGTCGCCGCCGTCTTCCTCTACAAACTGACGGTCAAGAGCGGCCAGTTCGAGGTCATCCGCAGCTCCGTGCTATCGATCACCGACGACCAGCGCCTGCAGGTGCTGCTGATCGGTTTCTGCTTCGGGGCTTTCCTCGAAGGCGCCGCCGGTTTCGGCGCGCCGGTGGCCATTACCGCCGCGCTGCTGGTCGGCCTGGGGTTCAACCCACTGTACGCCGCCGGCCTGTGCCTGATCGCCAACACCGCCCCGGTGGCCTTTGGCGCCCTGGGTATTCCGATCATCGTGGCGGGCCAGGTGACCGGCATCGACGCGTTCAAGATCGGCGCCATGACCGGTCGCCAACTGCCGCTGCTGTCGCTGTTCGTGCCGTTCTGGCTGGTATTCATGATGGACGGCCTGCGCGGCGTCAAAGAGACCTGGCCCGCGGCGCTGGTGGCCGGCCTGAGCTTTGCCGTGACCCAGTACTTCACCTCGAACTTCATCGGCCCGGAACTGCCGGATATCACCTCGGCCCTGGCCAGCCTGATTGCCCTGACCCTGTTCCTCAAGGTCTGGCAGCCCAAGCGTTCGTTCGCCGCGGCCACCGCCAGCGTCGGTGCCGCTGCCGTGCGCAACGGCGGTTTCGGCCAGCCGCGCACCACCCAGCCTTCGCCGTACAGCTTCGGTGAAATCTTCAAGGCCTGGTCGCCGTTCCTGATCCTCACCGTGCTGGTCACCATCTGGACCCTCAAGCCGTTCAAGGCGATGTTCGCCGCCGGCGGCTCGATGTACAGCTGGGTATTCAACTTCGCGATTCCGCACCTGGATCAACTGGTGATCAAGAGCGCGCCGATCGTCGCCACCCCAACGGCGATTCCAGCGGTGTTCAAGCTCGACCCGATTTCCGCGACCGGCACGGCGATTTTCTTCTCCGCGCTGATCTCGATGCTGGTGCTGAAGATCAATTTAAAAACTGGTCTGACCATTTTGAAAGAGACCTTCTACGAACTGCGCTGGCCGATCCTCTCCATCGGCATGGTGCTGGCCTTCGCCTTTGTCACCAACTACTCCGGCATGTCCTCGACCATGGCCCTGGTGCTGGCCGGTACCGGCGCGGCGTTCCCGTTCTTCTCGCCATTCCTCGGCTGGCTGGGGGTGTTCCTGACCGGTTCGGACACTTCGTCCAACGCCCTGTTCAGCTCGCTACAAGCCACCACCGCGCACCAGATCGGCGTCAACGACACCCTGCTGGTGGCGGCCAACACCAGCGGCGGCGTGACCGGCAAGATGATCTCGCCACAATCGATCGCCGTGGCCTGCGCCGCCACCGGCCTGGTGGGCAAGGAATCGGACCTGTTCCGCTTTACCCTCAAGCACAGCCTATTCTTTGCCACCATCGTCGGCCTGATCACCCTGGCCCAGGCCTACTGGTTCACCGGCATGCTGGTGCACTGATCGCGACACCGAAAGAACCGACGCCGGCCCACACGTGCGGCGCCTGCAACTCACATCCCGGTCTGCAAGGCTGCTGAAAGCTTGGCTCTCTATATTCAGCAGCCGCGGCAGACGGATAACCGGGACCACCCGGAGACACGCCTGATGAGCGAGCTTTTTTACAACGCCGTGCCTAACGCGACCCGTGTCGCACCGCCCTTGGCCGAACCGCGCCAGTACCCCAGCGAGAAGCCGTCGCGGGTCTACCTGTTCGGCACCTGTGTGGTCGACCTGTTCTACCCCGAAGCGGGGATGGATGCGATTCACCTGCTCGAGCGCGAAGGCATTCGCGTGGAGTACCCGCAAGGGCAAAGCTGCTGCGGACAACCGGCCTACACCTCGGGTTACACCGAACAGGCGCGCACCGTGGCCCGCTCGCAACTGGCGCTGTTCGCCGGCGACTATCCGGTGGTGGTGCCGTCGGGTTCCTGCGCGGGGATGATTCGCGAGCACTACGCGGACTTGTTCAAGGATGAGCCGCAGACCTTGAAGCAAGTGCAGGCCCTGGCCGAGCGCACCTACGAGCTGGCGGAGTTCCTGTTGCACGTGTGCAAGGTGCAGCTCAAGGACAGTGGCGAGCCGATCAAGGTGGCTCTGCACACCTCCTGCTCGGCACGGCGCGAGATGAACACCCACCTGCACGGTCGTGAGCTGCTGGCACAACTGGGCAACGTGGAGCGGGTAGAACACGACCACGAAAGCGAATGCTGTGGCTTTGGCGGAACTTTCAGCGTCCGAATGCCGGACATCTCCGGCGCGATGGTCGCGGACAAGACCCGCGCACTGAAGGAGTCCGGCGCCCACCAGGTGCTGAGTGCCGACTGCGGCTGCTTGATGAACATCAACGGCTCGCTGGAGAAACAACGGGAAGCGCTGCGCGGCCAACACCTGGCCAGCTTCCTTTGGCAGCGTACCGGAGGTGCCGCATGAGCGCCCCCGAGCTGATTCCGACGACCAACGTGTCGGACGATTTTCGCACCCGGGCCCACCAGGCCCTGGGTGACCGACAACTGCGAAACAACTTTCGCAGTGCCATGGATTCCCTCATGGCCAAACGTGCGGCCTCGTTCAGCGATGCCCACGAACGTGAACACCTGCGGGCCCTGGGCAATGCGATCAAGGCCCGTGCGTTATCCAAGCTGCCCGACCTGCTCGAGCAGCTTGAACAGAACCTGACCCGCAACGGTGTGACAGTGCACTGGGCGGAAACGGTGGACGAGGCCAATGGCATCGTCCTCTCGATCATCCGGGCTCACGAGGCGCGGCAAGTGATCAAGGGCAAATCGATGGTCAGCGAAGAGATGGAGATGAACCATGTCCTCGCTGAACAAGGCATTGAATGCCTTGAGTCGGACATGGGCGAGTTCATCGTCCAGCTCGACTTTGAGAAGCCTTCACACATAATCATGCCGGCGATCCACAAGAACGCCGGTCAGGTCGCGTCCTTGTTCCACGACAAACTTGGCGTGGACGTTGACCAACTCATTCAGATCGGTCGCAGGGTCCTGCGGCAGAAGTTCTTCGAAGCGGACATCGGCGTCTCCGGCGTCAACTTCGCCGTGGCCGAGACCGGCACCCTGCTGCTGGTGGAAAACGAAGGCAACGGCCGCATGTCCACCACCGTGCCGCCCGTGCACATTGCCGTCACCGGCATCGAGAAAGTCGTCGAAAACCTGCGCGACGTGGTGCCGCTGCTGTCGCTGCTGACCCGCTCGGCGCTGGGCCAGCCGATCACCACCTACGTCAACATGATCTCCGGCCCGCGCAAGGAGCATGAGCTCGACGGCCCGCAGCAAGTGCACCTGGTGCTGCTCGACAACGGTCGCAGCCAGGCCTTCGCCGACAGCGAATTGCGCCAGACCCTGAACTGCATCCGCTGCGGCGCCTGCATGAACCATTGCCCGGTCTACACCCGCATCGGCGGTCACGCCTACGGCGAGGTCTACCCCGGCCCCATCGGCAAGATCATCACCCCGCATATGGTCGGTCTGGCCAAGGTGCCGGACCATCCGAGCGCGTCTTCGCTGTGCGGCGCCTGCGGCGAAGTGTGTCCGGTGAAGATCCCGATCCCGAGCCTGCTGCGTCGCCTGCGCGAAGAGAACGTCAAGGCTCCGGACAGCCCCCATCAGGTGATGCGCGGCCAGGGCAGCAAGTACTCGCGCAAGGAGCGTTTTATCTGGAACGCCTGGGCCAGGCTCAACAGTTCGCCGACCCTGTATCGCCTGTTCAGCCTGGCGGCCACCCGCCTGCGCGCGCTGACCCCGAGCAACGTCGGCCCCTGGACGCAAAACCACAGCGCACCGAAACCCGCCGCCCGGTCCTTGCACGACCTGGCCCGCGAGCATCTGGCCAAACAGGGAGAACGTCGATGAGCGCCAAACAGAACATCCTCGGCAAGCTGCGCAGCAGCCTGACCGGTACCACGCCGATTGTGGATAACTTCGATGAGGCGCTGGTCACCGAGCCTTATACCTACAGCCCGGAACAGCGCATCCCGCAGTTGCGTAAGCAGATGGAAGCGGTGCACACCGAAATCCACCAGACCACCGGACAGGACTGGCCGGCGCTGCTCGCCCGCCTGCTGGGCGAGCGCCAGTTGCCGAGCCTGCTGATCGCCCCGACCACGCCCCACGGCCAGCGCGTCAGCCAATACTGGGCCGAGCATCCCGGGCTGCCGACGTTGAAGGCCTACGATCGGCCGGTCGAGCAATGGAAAGCCGAGCTGTTCAACGACACCCCGGCCAGCCTCACCACCACCCTCGGCGCCATCGCCGCCACCGGCAGCCTGATCCTCTGGCCGACCCGCGAAGAACCGCGGCTGATGAGCCTGGTGCCGCCGGTGCATTTCGCCCTGCTCAAGGCCAGCGAGATCCGCGACAACTTCTATCAGGTCCAGCAGGAATACGCCTGGGCCCAGGGCATGCCGACCAACGCCCTGCTGGTGTCCGGCCCGTCGAAGACCGCCGACATCGAGCAGGTCCTGGCGTACGGCGCCCACGGCCCGAAAGACCTGGTGGTGCTGATCCTGGAGGACCAATGAGTCTACCGGCGGCTTTTCTGCGTGATGCGCAACAACTGATTCCCCAGGGGCGGCGTTTCGACGACCCGCTCTCCACCCTGGCCTTCGGCACCGATGCGAGTTTTTATCGGCTGATTCCGCAGCTGGTGATCCGCGTCGAGTCCGAAGACGAAGTGGTGGCCCTGCTCAAGCTGGCCCAGCGCGACCGGGTTCCAGTGACTTTCCGCGCCGCCGGCACCAGCCTGTCGGGACAGGCCATCAGCGACTCGGTGCTGCTGGTACTCGGCGATAACTGGAACGCCCGCGAGATCCGCGACCAGGGCCAGCAGATCCGCCTGCAACCGGGGGTAATCGGCGCCCAGGCCAACGCCTGGCTGGCGCCGTTCGGGCGCAAGATCGGCCCCGACCCAGCCTCGATCAACGCCTGCAAGATCGGCGGCATCGTCGCCAACAATGCCAGCGGCATGTGCTGCGGCACCGCGCAAAATACCTATCACACCTTGGCCGGCCTGCGCCTGGTACTGGCCGACGGCACCCGCCTGGACACCGAAGACGCCGCCAGCGTCGCGGCCTTTCGCAGCAGCCATGGCGAGCTGCTGGAGCGCCTGGCCAGCCTGGGCCGCGAGACCCGCGCCAACAGCGAGCTGGCGGCGAAGATCCGCCACAAATATCGCCTGAAAAACACCACCGGCCTGTCCCTCAACGCCCTGGTGGATTTCGATGAGCCGCTGGATATCCTCAGCCACCTGCTGGTGGGCTCCGAGGGCACCCTGGGTTTTATCAGCGCGGTGACCTACGACACGGTGGTCGACCACCCGCACAAAGCCTCGGCACTGATCGTTTTCCCGGATGTGGAAACCTGCTGCAACGCGGTGACCGTGCTGAAAAACCAGCCGGTGTCCGCCGTGGAACTGCTCGACCGCCGCAGCCTGCGCTCGGTGCAGGACAAACCGGGGATGCCGGCCTTCGTCCAACAGCTGTCCGCCAATGCCTGTGCGCTGTTGATCGAATCCCGCGCTGCATCCTCCGCGCTGCTGCAGGAACAACTGGCGCAGATCATGGCGTCCCTCGCCGCTTTCCCGGTGGAGAAGCAGGTCGACTTCACCGAAGACCCGAAGGAAAACGCCAGGCTCTGGGCGATCCGCAAGGACACCTTCCCCGCCGTTGGCGCGGTGCGCAAGACCGGCACCACGGTGATCATCGAAGACGTGACCTTCCCGGTGGAACAGCTGGCCATCGGCGTCAATCGCCTGATTGCGCTGTTCGATAAACATCACTACGACGAGGCGATCCTGTTCGGCCATGCGCTGGAGGGCAACCTGCATTTCGTCTTCACCCAGGGCTTCAACAGCGCCGAGGAAGTGACGCGCTACCAGGCCTTTATGGATGACGTGGCGCAACTGGTGGCGGTGGAATTCGGCGGCTCGCTCAAGGCCGAGCACGGCACCGGGCGCAATATGGCGCCCTTCGTCGAGCTGGAATGGGGCAGCGATGCCTACCAGTTGATGTGGCAACTCAAGCGCCTGCTCGACCCCAACGGCATCCTCAACCCGGACGTGGTGCTCAGCGAAGACCCGCAGATCCACCTCAAGCACCTCAAGCCGCTGCCGGCGGCCGACGAGATTGTGGATAAGTGCATCGAGTGCGGCTTCTGCGAACCGGTGTGCCCGTCCAAGGGGCTGACCCTGAGCCCGCGCCAGCGCATCGTGATCTGGCGCGATATCCAGGCCCGCAAACGCGCCGGCGTCGACACCAGGGAACTGGAAGCGGCCTATCAATACCAGGGCATCGACACCTGCGCCGCCACCGGCCTGTGCGCCCAACGCTGCCCGGTGGGCATCAACACCGGCGAGCTGGTGAAAAAACTGCGCAGCCAGCACGCCACCCACACCAAGACGGCCGATTGGCTTGGCTCGCACTTCGCCACCACCTTGCAGGGCGCGCGCTTCACCCTGCACGTGGCCAACGGTGCGCGGATGCTGCTGGGGGCGCCACGCCTGGCCAGGGTTTCGGCGGCGCTGAGCAAACTGTCCAAGGGCCAGGTGCCGCAATGGACCAGCGCCATGCCGCAGCCGGAACGGGCCATTCGGTTCAGCCCGGCGCTCAGCGACCAGCGGCCACGGGTGGTCTATCTGGCCGCCTGTGTGTCGCGGGTCATGGGCCCGGCGGCCGGGGACAACGAGCAAAGCTCGCTCTACGACAAGACCCGCGGCCTGCTGGAAAAAGCCGGTTACCAGGTGGTGATCCCGGACAATGTCGACAGTCTGTGCTGCGGCCAGCCGTTCGCCTCCAAGGGCTACGCGGAACAGGCCGAGCACAAGCGCCAGGAACTGATCGGCGCCCTGCTCCACGCCAGCCGCGGCGGCCTCGACCCGATCTACTGCGACACCAGCCCCTGCACCCTGCGCCTGGTGCAGGACCTGGGCGACGTGCGCCTGGACCTGTACGACCCGGTGCGCTTCATCCGCACCCACCTGATGGACAAGCTCGAGTTCACCCCTCAGGAAGCGCCGGTCGCGGTGCACGTCACCTGCAGCACCCAGCACCTGGGCGAGAGCCAGGCGCTGATCGATCTGGCGCGGCGTTGCAGCAACAACGTGGTGATTCCGGAAGGCATCCATTGCTGTGGTTTCGCCGGCGACAAGGGCTTCACCACCCCGCAGCTCAACGCCCACGCCCTGCGCAGCCTCAAGGATGCGGTGCAGTACTGCAGCGAAGGCATCTCCACCAGCCGCACCTGTGAAATCGGCCTGAGCCAGCATGGCGGGATCGATTATCACGGGTTGGTGTATCTGGTGGACCGGGTGACCCGGGCTAGAACAGCTTGATCGGCATGTACCAACGGTAGGAGCGAGCTTGCTCGCGATGGACTTGAGAGCGCTGCATTTACCCAGTAAATACGCGCTACCGTTAACGACCATCGCGAGCAAGCTTCGCTCCTACACAGGCATTAGGTGTTTCGCCCCTTTTTTACGCCCGCATGTTCAGTGGTCGTGACGCCGGTCAGAAAAATAGAACCCTGCCCCACCACCGCAGTCCACAGATCGAGCCTCCAAAAACGGGAGCTTCCCGAGAACTCGGCAGTCCGTGCTGATGGCCAGCAACACCTGGCCCTTCAGCTCAAGGAGACGCATATGAAACGTTCTGTACTGTCAGGCCTGTTCGTCACCGCTTCGATCCTGGCCTCCCCCAGCTTCGCCGGGAACCAGGAAGACCTGTGCCAGATGAACCTGCAAACCATCCGCGACGCACGGACCAGCATCCAGGCCGCGGACCTGCAAGCCAACATCGACGCCACCGTGCAACAAGCCCAGGCAGCCCAGGCGAAAAACACCGAGGAAGGCACCAAGGAATGCATCGCCCTGACCACCCGCGCGATCCAGAGCATCCAGAACAGTGCCAAGGGCGAACACTGATACACGCAAGGCCAGCCTTCGGGATGGCCTTGCGGGCCATTTTGGCGTAGACTGTACAAACCTGCTGGTAATGCACAGCAGGTTCGGGGCCGTTTAGGATTCGACGCCGGTTGCGAAACTTTAGGTGCATGCCGAGTTGGTAACAGAACTCGTAAATCCACTGTTGCAACTTCCTATAGTTG